>Ga0078972_1004206_pt1 | contig 40340 bp, 47 predicted proteins | sample YelNatPaOPGAMG01_FD_67568 | JGI IMG/M metagenome (GOLD analysis project Ga0078972, IMG submission 67568) | Hot spring thermophilic microbial communities from Obsidian Pool, Yellowstone National Park, USA - OP-RAMG-01 (SPADES assembly) (version 2) | ecosystem: Environmental > Aquatic > Thermal...
CAAACGCAGATGTCTATGCTAATTTACAAGCATTAGACAGAACGGCTTATATTGCCGGTTCGTCAATCTATAAAAAGAAATCAACCTTAACCACAAAACAGAGCTATGATGTTTGTAAAATTTTTATGCTTAAATATAACGAAAAATTAGCCAAAACTAATCATAGTCCTTATTTTAAAGATTTTCTTCACGATATGTCGCCCGCTGAGGTAACGTATTGCTGGGCAGGGTATATTAAAACCAAAAGTTTATTTAAGATAGATAATCTCATGTATGAAATAGGAAAAAGATTTTATGCCGGTAATCCCGGCTTAAGCACAAGACAAAGTTATATCGGCTGTGAAAATGCGGCGGTAAGATATAACAAAACGCTTGTCAAAAAAAGCGGTAATTCTAATCTTGGAATGTTTTTGGACTTTATAACGCCTGCTGAATATACTTATTGTTGGAGCGGATATTTAGACGCAGCGGGAAGCAAACGGTAAAAAAAATGATAAAAAAATTTGCGCTTTTAACGTTATTATTATTTTTGTTTTTATTCATGGGACGAGCCTATGCCGTTTCTCCTACCGAAACCTACGCTCTGTCAGGCTCTATCTCTGCCATAAATTCATCAGGCATAACTTTGTTTGACTTATCCGCTTCGGGAGGCACAATCACGGGTTCAAACGGCGCAACGGGTTCTATAAGTTATTCTTCGGGGGCATTTAGCGGGTCTATTACAATAGACAACAATACTACATTATCGGCTTCGTCGGATACGATAACATCGGGCGGAAATTCAATCAACTATGATTCATCGACAAATACTTTTTCTGGGAGTATTCCCATATCGTTAAGTCAAACGGTAACTCAGTCTCCTACCTGTTCCGACGGTTCTGCGCCTGTAAACGGAAGCTGTTCTAACGGCGCATATCTTACTTGTCCGAGCGGATATACTTTATCAAGCGGAGAATGCTCCGAAACGGTAACGGGTTCTTTTACGCTAACAGGTTCTGGTTCTAATATAAACATATCGGGCGGCAGTTCAACGGGGTCAATTTCTATGACACAAACCGAAACCTGCCCTACGGGATATACATTATCAAGCGGTTCTTGCGTGGCTTCTGCGCAAGCCGGAACATCCTCAACTTTTATGTGCACCGATACGGGTTCCGAATATCAGGATTGCGTAAGCGGTTCTATATTGCCGTCAGGCTCCGCCGAACTATGCCCTTATTCACAAACGGCTTGCAATGAGAATACCTCAACGCCGTCGTGTCCGAGCGGATATACTTGGAACGGTTCGACTTGCACAGAGCAGGTAACGACGACGACAAGTCCGTCTTGTCCGAGCGGATATACTTGGAACGGTTCGACTTGCACGGAGCAGGTAACGACGACGACAAGTCCGTCTTGTCCGAGCGGATATACTTGGCTGAGCGGGATTAACATATGTGTTTGTTTTAATTCTGGTCCTATCGGAGAAGTGAACTGTTCGGGGTTTTCTACACAAGTTCCTCTTTGTCCTTCAGGTTATATTTGGAACGGATCAATTTGTACTGGGACGACAACTCAAACCAAATCACCGTCTTGTCCATCCGGCTATACTTACTCTAACGGCACTTGCACTGGAACGACCACTCAAACCGCATCTACTACTTGTCCGTCTGGTTCTACGCTATCCGGCGGTCAATGTATTTCTTATACTTGTCCGTTAGGCTCTCCGCAAGGTCAAGCGCCGGGACAGAGCGATACTTGCGTAGAACCGTCGGGCAGTTCTACCTATTACTGTTCTCCATATCTTTGCTATAACGATACTACAAATACGCCTGTAAGTTCTACGGAGACAATGCCGCCTCCGCAAACAAACAACGGCACGGTGACAAGTTCCGGTTGTCAGGGAAATATTTATATTTTTCCCGGTCAAGCCTTGCAGTGCATTAGAGATTATGCGCTTGGCGAAAACTGTTGTTCTCGCGCCAAGTTTTTATTAGGTGGACGCAATTGCAGTTCAAATTCTCAAATTCTTGCGGAAGCTATCATATACGACAATCAATACAGTCCGCCGGTTCCCGTTTATTCCGGCTCCGGCGATATGAATACGGCTCCCATTACAAGCTGTTCTCAGTCTGCTATAGACAATAACGCTTGCGGTCAGTTAGGGGAATCCATCTATTTAGGCAACTATTGTTCTCTAAAAATGCCCTTAGTAGGCACTTGTTTAGCGCAGGAATACGTATTTTGCAAATTTCAAGGTCTTCTTGCTACACTGATTCAGGCACAGGGTAGAGCTCAACTTGCGGGCGGTCCCGAAGCCGTATCATGGGGTTCTCCGCAATCTCCGAACTGCACGGGTCTTACGCCTGCGCAGTTTCAGGCGTTGAATTTTTCCAATATGAATTTATCGGAATATATCGCAGTCGTAAAATCGCAAGCGACAAATACCTTAAATGCAAGTACAATACAAACACAAATACAAAATACTACTAATTCTATAAGCAATGAAGTTCAGCAAATCGAGTCGGGAGGGGCGTTAACAGGTTCAACGCCGTAGTTATATGTTAAATGAAAAAGATTTAGAAAATTTACGAAAGCAATATAATATTGTCAAGGTCTTGGCTTGGATATCTATTTTTTTAATAATTTTAGCGATGACATTTGTTATTGTCGGTTCTTCTCACGCCGATGCCAATTCCGCCGCTCAAGCCGTTGCCAATCCTTATTCCGGTTCCGGCGGGAACAGCGTATCTGGGCTTTTAAGCTACGGACAACAAAATATAAATTTATCCTGCAATCAAAGTCCTAATTTTTTAAATGTTAGTTATACGGTAGGCTCAAGCGGAGATATTACGGCAACTATCCAAATGAATACGAATAACGGCTCAGGCTATAATTCTTCCTATACAATCCCTGATATAATATCGGGAATTTGTTCTAACGGATTTATATCGTGTCCTGCGGGACAGTGGTATGGAAACGGCATAACTTGCCAGACTTATTCTGTCCAATATAGTCCGAGCGCTGGTTTTACTTTAGATTCCTTAGGCGCAAATATCATCAGTAACCCTCAGTCTTCAACGGTATCCGTTCCGCTAAACGGCACGCAGGTATCTACCGTAACTAATCCTAACAATACTTCGAACAACGGACTTGCTAACTGTTTCTGCTTAAACGATTCTTGCGAACAAGGCGGACAGCCATTGTCGGAAATTCAAGTTCAACAAATACTTACCGATTTAGGCGGACAGGTGGTATCTGCCGTTCAGAGCGGTTCTCCCGATACTGTCGGCGGTTCTACCGTAAACGACGCTAATACTCCTTATTCAATAACTTATTCCGGCGGCAATTCTTCAACCTGCAACGGCAATTCAAACTATAATACGGCTAATAATTTAGAAGGGCTTTATAATCAAGGCGGTTCAGCGTTAAACAATGAAGTCTCAAGCTCTCAAACTTCGACCGCCGACCAAAATACCGCAAGCGCTTTAGGTTTAACGGGCGGGCAAACGCCTACCGGACTTTTAATTACGACACAGAATAACGCTTTCGGCGGAGTGTCGAACGGCACTTGTCAAATACAAAATTTGGTAAGTTTTTCAAGTAAGGTAGATTTGGCTAAAGCTGATTTTGCGCCGTTTTCGGCAAGCTGGAGCGGAGGCGGTTCGCATACGGGCGCAAGTTATACTATAAGTAACAGCGGCGGGGATATAGTTATAAATCAATCGGAAGGTATAAGTTATGCGGGTGGTCCTGATTGCAGTCCGTCAGGCAGTATAACTTTATCTATAACATCATCTGGCATAAGCGCCGTTACTTCCGGCGGGTTATTCGTCTGTTCGGGCAGCATAGGTATATCTAACAACGAACTAAATCCGGGAACCATTTCTTGTCCTGATAACGGTTCTTGCGCGCCTCGATTTGGCTGGAACATAACTGAATCATCTTCTGGTTCTAATGCTATTCAATTATCAACATTTGGCACAGGAGCGGGTTGGGCTCCAAGTAATTCTTACAATGTGAATTTAAATGACAATGTTTATTATCCTGTTTATTCTCAGCCCGTAAACACATGTTCTTCTTATCAAGGCAAAGCAGGCTGTTCTTTAATATCCGAGCAGGTTTGCGACCAAAACGATTCTAATTGCGTTACTACTTTACAAAACTCAAACCCTGTAGGAACTCCGCCTGCTTATAATTGGACATACGAACAAACGGACGATAATCTGCCCGTATCGGCTATAACTTGGTCAATAGCAATGAACGGAGCTTCCGTTCAGGTTACGCCTTCCGAAACAACCGATACCATAAATTTTGGCACGTTAGCCACGTCGTCTTCATCTGCCGGCGGCGGCAATGATTTTCCGTATGTAAATGAGACATGGGCATGTCAGGGAAACCCTGCATATAATTTCGCCCCCGAATTTGGAACAAACGGAACATATACCGCCGTTGCCAATTCCGGTTCTATGAATTCTGACAATTCCGCTTTTAGCTATACGGGAATTAACGGAAATACGCATAGCAATATTTCAGTAGATAATAGCGGAAGTTCGGCTACGCAAGAAGAATGCGTAGTAACGCAGACAAATACGAATACCGGCGTAACGAATTCTCTTCAGGCTACAACGGCTAATCAAAATACGCCTGCCGATTCTACAACGACTAATACGAAAACTTTAAATTGCACCAATTCAGGCACGGTTAATAATCCTACTTGGAACTGTCCCGTCCCAAGCGGTTATACTATACAAACTGATTGCACCGACGCAGGCACTATAAATAATAACAATTTTGCACCGGCGGTAGTAGGCGTTGAAGTGCTTGACAAAGCAGGAAGCCAGCTGATTTGCTCATCCAATTAAAGCATTTTTGTAAATTTTTGTATTGACAAGATTATTTAAAAAAGTTATATTTTTAATATGCAAAAAAAACTTTATATATTGATTTTTGCTTCTTTTTTACTATATTTCCCTACAAAAGCCTATTCTTACTTTCCAATGGGAAACGGTTATTTTCAGGGCAATAAGGGGCAGGGTTGGTTTTGGTATCAATCTAACCCTAAAAAGAATAAAAAGAAAGCCAAAAAACAGTTAAAATTACCGCCGAAGAAAACATTAATGACAATGCCCGCATTACAGTTTAAGAAATTATTAAGACAGTTTAAATTACAATCTATTTCTGACCCGACGGAACAAAATGTTTATAACTATATAAAGATTCAAGCGGTAGCGGGAGACAGGGCAAGAAATTATGCATATATGTGGCGCTATGTAATGGAAAAACATCCGTCTTTAAATTATATGAATACCCACGTCGGCGGTTCGTCTCAATACAGAAACATTATATCTATGCAGATAAATCACAACAAAAGGGTCGAGATATTTAAGAAACTTAGAAAACAAATGGGGCTTGTTTTGTTTTACAGCCCGTCCAATCCTTATTCGTTGCAGGAATTATTACAGTTAAAAATAGTAGCCAACGAAGACGGTTTTTATTACACGAAAGTTAATGCCGATAACCATCCGAACGAAGTCAAAAGAATGGGAATAATAAAACTGCCGGAAATAATTATGATATACAGGCATAAAGACGGCAAATTGTCGCATTATCCCGTTACGATAGGGTTAAGAACTCAGGTAAAAATAAAACAAAATATATTGTATGATTACGAGGCATTCGTTAAACACAAACTTAACTATGGTTCAAAATATTAAGGAAAAGGCGAAAAAAGCGGTAAATGTAACCAAAAAAACGGTTCTTACGATAAATCTCATCATAACGGTGATATTTTTCGCGTTTGTTGTTGCTCTTATCATAGTAAGTTTATTAAGAAACGTTCATGCTAAAACTACTGTTTTAGGAACTTACGGCAAAACTTATCCGTTTGCTGAAAAAGACCTTTTGTCCGTCATTAAAGAAAGAGCGAAAAATGTCAATTGGAAAAAGGTAATAAAAAACGCTCATATAAAAAAACAGGTTAAAAATTATCAGCCCTACAATCAGGAAGTCGTATTGCCCGACGCCTTGCATACTAAAGTTTTCGAGCCGAGCATGTATTATACTTTAAAGTTTAACATTAGGGATTCCAAAGGACAAATAATATATCCGAAGGGTTTTAGATACAAAATAACGGATTATATTACACTGCCCAACATTTTAGTCGTTATTAACGGAGACAGTAAAAGGCAAGTAAAATGGTTTAAGCATTCTCGTTTTTTTAATAACTTAAAAGTAATGCTTTTAATAACCAAAGGCGATTACTACAAATTAGATGAAAAACTTAAAATTCCCGTTTATTATTACATGAAACCGTTGCAGAAAAGATTTAAATTAAAAGCCGTTCCGAGTATCATATGGCAGGAAGGGCATAATATATATGTCAAACAATACGGAAAAGACAGGGTTTTACAAGATTTGAAAAAATACAAGAGACCCAAAATATCAAAAGCGTTAAGAGAATCTGGGCTTCTTGTTAAGTAGGGGTGTTAAAATGTTAAAACATATCAAGTTAATATTACTGTTATTTTTATTGTTAATTTCTGCATTTAGCGTAAAAACTTATGCCGGAGTTTGCAAGCCCGGCGTTACCATTTTTACAGAACCGCCTGCCGGACTTTTCACAGATGTTGCGTGGACTGGTCTGTTCCCAATGAGAGTAGGCGGTGTTAGTCTTTATGGCGGTATTCCCGATGTGCAGGATTATCAGCCGCCGGCATGTTTATGTCAAAGACTGCCGCCGCCCGTGCCGCCGATTCCCGGTATTACGTTTTCTATGTGGCAACCTGCGCATATAACAGAAGTGGTAACTCAGGCTTGGTGCTTTCAAGCATTTGGAATACCTATTCCGAACCCTACCGGCGTATACGGCAACGGAAGCGCTCCGCATAAAGGACACGGATTGGCGTTCTATCAGGCGCATTATTATGATTTTCCGCTCTTAGATATATTAGGATTGGCGCAAGATGTGATATGCTTGCAATTGCCTACCGGATCCAATATTAATATACCGTTTATATCGGAACCCGATCCCATGTGGCAGTCTGACATATTAGCTACATTTGGAAGTCCCGAAGCTGTTCTTTTTGCAAATCCGGTAGTGCAAACTTCGTGTATGGCCGATTCCGTAGCGGCTCAAATTTATCAGCCGCTTGACCCTATGTTTTGGTGCATGGGTTCGTGGGGCGGAGTATTTCCGGTTGACGGCAGCACAAGAGGAGGTAAAGATCAGGTTGAGGCTGCCGCCGCTATTGCGGCAAAGACACAATTTTTAATGCATCAGTATTTAGACCAATGGGGGACGGTAGGACCGCCGACGTATTTTGGCGTATGTCAAGATTATCCAGACCCTATTTGGATTAAATCAGCCGTAAGGTATGATTTGTCAATGCCGGTTCCCGAACCCGTTGTTCAGCCTATAGGGCAAACGAGTATAGTATGGTCTATGGCTAAAGATTTACCGGCTATGGGCGGTAACTATGTATTCACGACATTCACGGAGCAGGATTGTTGCGCATTTTAAGAACAGTATGCTGTGTTAATAAATAATAACTATTTCAACTAAAGGAAAAAATGATCTACGAAGATTTGCAAAATCAGTTTATAGATGTTTTTTTATTAACTCTCGGAGCAAGAGACGCTTATACCGAAAAACACTCCGAGAGGCTGTCTATGCTGGCAAGAGAGATATCTTTGGGTTTAAATTTAAGCAGCGTTGAAATTAAAAAAATAGTTTTTGCCGCCAAACTCCACGATATAGGCAAAATAGGTATAAGTGACACTATTTTGCTTAAACCCGATAAATTAACTCAGGACGAGTTTGATATTATCAAAACTCATCCTAAAATAGGAGCGGATATACTTGCCAAAATCAGTATATTTTCTCATATTAAGGATTATGTCTTATATCATCACGAAAAATACGACGGAAGCGGTTATCCTTCTGGATTAAAGGAAAAAAATATACCTTTAGGCGCAAGAATAATCGCTATAGTAGATACGATAGACGCTATTTTGACAAGAAGAAGTTATAAGGAACCCAAACCCATAGATTACGCCGTAGAAGAATTACAGAGATGTGCGGGAACGCAATTTGACCCGTATATTGCGGATTTAGCGATTAGTATAATTAATAAATATAAAGATATTTTTATAGAGGATAACGTGCATGCTCTTTAGTCTAAAATTTTATTTTCACTTTTTGTTGGGGGCAAATCAATATGTCTTTCTTTAAGTATATAAGAGATATTCATAGAATTTTCATTATATCCTTGCTGACCTTTTCATTTATTTTGTTATTGAATACCGTTCGAGATAGCATTGCTATTACAAGATTATCAGCTCAAACAAACAAAAAATTATTAATATTAAAGGGCAAGGAGATAGTTCTTCAATCCGGTTGCGTTCGTTGCCATTCGTTTGTTAAAGGCAAACAAATTAAGGGATACGATACGCTTGCCGATTTCGGCGACAGGCATTTAAGCATAAAGGAGACCGAAAAAGCGATACGCAGTTGCAAGATGGATCCGTATTGTTCGCAAATACTGACAAATAAACAAGTTAGGTATGTTGCTTATTATTTGAATTCGCTAAAAGAAAAAGGAGGCAAAAGTGGAAAAAAGTAAAGATTTTATAAGGCAATTTCAAGACAAGAAAGCTAATTGTGTCAAAACGTATATAGGGAAGTATCCTACTACCGTCGATAAGGCGGAAAAAGAAAAAATAAATAAAATAAAAATCAAAGAATCGTTAGATAAATTTTTACGCGATAACACGGGAGACTAAAAAGTGTTTTATGTTTTGCTTGGTTCAGACAAGCCAAAAGTCTATGTAGTCAACTACCCCGCCCTTAAGGACGGGGCTTGTATCGTAAGATATAAGCCATAGTTGATCGGGGAGCATTTATGAAAACTAAATCGCAGAAGTTATTAACAAGAAGGCTAACCAACACACCTACGGACGCTTCTCTAATCCGTAGCAACTGTGGTCTGTCATTAAACAGTCCTGAGGGTAAGGGCAGTGTGGCGGACTTAAAAACGGTTAATAACAATCCCGAAGAGAACCGACTCTCCGGCAGGAGAGGACAAAACCTGCGGGTATTTGTCTTAAACATGCGCAATGAACCGTTAATGCCGACAACGGTGGGGAAAGCAAGAAAGTTATTGAAAATGGGTAAGGCAAAAGTAGTTAAAAGGTATCCGTTTACGATTCAGTTATGTTATGCGACGGGCGAAACGAAACAAGATGTTGTTTTGGGCGTAGATACCGGCTATAAGAATGTCGGCTTATCGGCGGTATCTGAAAAAAAAGAATTATTTAGTTCCGAAATGGAATTAAGAACCAAAATTAAAGATCTTTTATCGGAAAGACTACAGTATCGCAGAACAAGACGAAATAGGTTATGGCACAGAAAGAAAAGGCGGGATAACAGAGGCAACAAGAAAAAAGGCTGGATTCCGCCAAGTGTGGAACATAAACTTGATAGCCATATTAAGTTAGTTAATTTCGTCAAATCTATTCTGCCTGTATCTCAGGTTAACGTTGAAGCCGCTGCTTTCGATATTCAGAAAATTAAGAATCCTGATATTAAAGGAACAGATTATCAAAACGGTGTTCAAAAGGATTTTTGGAATGTTAGAGAATATGTCCTGTATCGTGATAACCATACTTGTCAATATTGCGGTAAGAGTGAAGATATTGTTCTTAATGTTCACCATATCGAAAGTAGACAGACAGGCGGGAACAGACCGGATAATCTGATGGCTTTATGCGAAAAATGTCATAAAGATTATCATAAAGGCAAGATTAAGTTAGAAATTAAGAAGCATAAGCACTTTAAAGCCGAGACGCTGATGTCTATTATCCGCTGGAAAATAGTGGATAGGTTAAGGGAATTAGGCAATATCGTCAATATAACCTACGGCTATATAACAAAGTCGGCAAGGATATCGTTAGGATTAGATAAGTCGCATATAAACGACGCTTTCGTGATAGCCGGCGGAACAACACAGCAAAAGGCGTATAGTTTTAAAAGTAAGCAAATAAGACGGAATAACCGTGCATTGACGAAGTTTTATGATGCAAAATACATAGACTCACGGGACGGAAGCACTAAAAAAGGGAAACAGCTTAATCTCGTTAAATCCAAAAGAACCGTCATTGAAAATTTAAGGGTTTATAGGCTTAAGAAAGTATCTAAAGGCAGGGTAAGTATCAGGAGGCAGAGATACAAACTGCAACCAAACGATTTAGTAAAATTCGCAGGCAACAAATATCTCGTATCCTGTATTCAGAACTTAGGAAAATATATTTGTTTGAAGGGTTTAAAGAAGCCTGTTAAAACGGAGTTGGTCGAATTAATTAAATACGGAAAAGGTCTGCAATTCATCCCCGCCTTGTAAAGACGGGGTCTTCTTGCAGAATTAAGATAAAAAAACAAAAGGAGAGTTAAATTGAACCAATTAATTTTTATCCCTACAGTATCTTTTGCCGTTGCTTTTCTTGCGGGGCTATTTTCTTTCGCAAGTCCTTGCGTGTTTCCATTGATACCGTCTTATTTATCTTATATATCAGGTATATCGGTAGAAAAACTGATAGAGGACAAAAGCAGACATGCTAAAAAGGCGGTGATAAGACATTCGCTATTATTTATATTAGGTTTTACTTTGATATTCGTATTATTAGGGCTATTTTCCGGCACTATCGGTTTTGTCCTAAAATCCATATGGTTTATGAGAGTATCAGGCATTTTAATAGCCTTTATGGGTTTATATATAACGGGTGCGTTTAACAATTTTAAGCTTTTGTCATTCTTATCGGGCGATAAACAATTCTCTTTATCTAATAAACCCACAGGATACATAGGCTCTATTATCGTAGGAATCATATTTGCGGCGGCTTGGACGCCGTGCATTGGTCCGATACTTGCCTCTATTCTTTTTATCGGCGCTACTATGCATAATACTATTAAAGGCGGAGAACTTTTATTCGTTTATTCGATAGGGCTTGCCATTCCGTTTTTTGTAAGCGCTATATCGGTTAATTTATTTTTAACAATGTTTAAGAAATTAAAAAAATATGTAAAAGCCATTCAGATTTTAAGCGGTATTTTGTTAATCGCAGTAGGAATACTGATATTTTTCAATTATTTATCCGTAATATCTTTATATTTCGGCAATGCGTTTCATTATAATATACCGTATAACGGTTAACTAACAGGAGAAAATTTTTATGGTTGTCAGTATCAATGGTTTTGATAGAAAAATTTCTATATTAACACAAGAAGATGTGCATTTAATGCGCATAAACATACTCAATAGATTAATTGATGTGTTAAACGATTACATCAAATTGCCGGATTTAGATAAGGATGAAGTTTCCTCAATTCGCAATTCTATGAATGAATTAAGAGAAAAAATCAGATTAACTAATTATATATTGGAAAAAAACCATGAGTAATACGTCCAAAGCGTTTTTTTTAATATTTATTATTTTTACTGTTTTATCCAAATCCGCATTTGCGGACGAATCTTGGATTGATAAAGTTAGTCATCCCAAATACAACGGAACGATAAACTTGCCGCATTACAGCGTTAATATGAGCAATTTGAGACAAGAACTTGAAAAAATAAAAAAGAAAGCAAAAAAACAAAAAAAAATTAAATATTCTAAACCTAACGAAAAAATAACGGCGGCGGTAAAATCTACGCTTAACGCTTTGTCTACGCAATCTTTTAATAAAGAAATATCTTTTTATGCCAAACAAATGCTTGGAAAAGGCGAGTTCGGAAAATATATTCCCGACTCATTGAAAAAATCAAAATTATATATGCAGTTTTTAAAACATCCGATAGCTATGGCCGGAGGCAAAAGAATATTTTTAATTATATCAAGTTCTATTCCTTTTAAAACGCTTAGGCGATATGTTTTTCAAATAGCGGATAATAATTTGCCGGTTCAAATGATTTTAAGAGGATTGATACCCGGCTCGGACAACGGGGCAAAGTTTATGCCGACCATAAGATATATTGAATCTCTTATTAAGTATAAAGGCAAATCCGGATTTTATGATATGCATGTAGATATAGACCCTTTAGTTCCGGCTAAATTCAACATAAAAGCCGTCCCTGCTTTGATTTACGTAAAAAATTACAATCCCCAGACGTTTACGTCTTTAGGCGAAAAAGCGTATGTTGTTTACGGCGATGTCGATTTGCAATATTCTTTAAAAATCATAGAGCAAAAAACTAAGTCTAAATATATAAAAGAAGTTCTAAACGATTTTAAGAAAAATCAATTTTTCAGCAACTAAAAAACGGCTTTCATATTTGCATTTTAAGGCTGTTTTCAATAATATCAAGTCTTATTATATCAAAAACATATTAAAACGCCTTAAAACGCAAATTAGAATGCTTATTTTTGAAAAATGCGAATTAAACAATTTTTGTTGATATTTTTTGCAACTTCGCTATATAGAAAAGAATACTTTTAAAGTTTTTGATAATTTAATCAAATTGCCTATTTTTTAATCCGCTCCAAAAGCGGTTTTTTTAGTGGTTTTTGAAAAAGTTTACAAAATGTATCATATTGTAAAGTTTTTTTATTGCTTTTTCGTTTTTTTATGATATAAATATTTACATTACAATTAATTGTAAATTTATTAATAAATCAAACCAAGGAGGTATTAAAATGTTAAAATCTAAAAAATTATTTGCAGTTATGTTTTTATCGGCAGGTTTATTTTTTCTATTTGCGGGAACGCAAAAAGCGCAGGCGCAAACAAGTGGTCTTTTCTTATCGACTCTGTCCAAGATTCCGGGTTATAAAATAGTTAAAGACTACGGTTTTGTTGCGATAAGACACCACGACAGCAACAAAGTGTTAATTGCTGATATTATTGGTCGACCGCCTGTTGTAAAATGGTTATTTGTTTCTAATATTACCGTATCAATGTTCACATATATAAACCAATATAAGCCATCTGGAGCCAACGCTTGCATAAATTTGAAATTTTCTAATGGCATTTATAATACTTGTGAATATGTCAAACTTGTCCCAAAAAATAAATAAGGAGTAATTATGATAGAATCACCTGTGTATATTTATGAAGAAGTTGCCAAAGGTAAAAAAACAACTTTGCGGGAAACGTCGCTAAAAAAATCTAACGAAACAGTTAAGTTCTTTTATAAAGACGAAATTAAATTAATAATGGAAAACTCCTGTAATGATTTTCATAAGCTTCTTTTTCTTTTTATATACGAAACAGGCGCCAGAATATCGGAAGCATTGTCCGTTAAATACGGCGATATTGACGAAACTGCTTTAAGGGTCAGGCTTCCTATTCTTAAACAAAAAAGAAAGATTTATAAGTTTATTAAAATTTCGGATAAACTCTTGTCTTTAATACTTTCAAGAAGAATAAAAGGTTTTAGCAAAGACGACTATTTGTTTGCAAGATTTAAGAATAAAAAGCATATTTCAAGGCAAGCCGCCGGCGCCGCATTTACAAAATGCGTAATTTCGGTATTAGGGAAAAGTTATTTAGACAGGGCGCATTTGCACTCGCTAAGGCATTCAAGGGCTGTGCATCTTTTAGATTCGGGCATGAACATAATGCTTCTTAAAAATTTCTTAGGACACAATAATATCGCCAATACGCTTATTTATCTAAAGTATAGCTCTAAGGATATGGATAAAGCTATTGACGAGGCGAACGCCGATTTTTCATAAAAGCTATAAACGGGGGGGGCTAAATGAAAACGCTAAAACCTTTTATTTTATTCAATTTGTTTTTAAGACAGTCTGTCGGTCTAACGGACAATTCTGTCTTTTATAAAATGTGGCATCGCAGCGCAAACATAGGTTTATCCGAAATTAAAAGGGTAGAACATAAAAGCTCATTGGTTTTTGACTACATTCTTTTTGTTTTCGGTGATAAAAAAATATCCGTTCGGTTTTTAAACAAAAAAGACACATCCGATTTTATATCGGAACTTGCCGTTTTGCTTAAAAATATTTACCTTAACAATCTTCGGGAATACGGAATAGACGCATTGCGAAACGATTACAAGTCGCTAATTGAAAGCGATAAATATGTCGCAAAATACGATATTGATTTGTTAAGCGGAAAATACGCCAAACTGTCCAATTATTGCAAATCTCTTTTAACCGATGCGTGCTATGACAGGTTTAAAGACAAAGAATTGTCAAATCAAGTAAATAGCGTAATAGAATTAACAAGTTACGGAAAGAAAATCAAAGAAACGATTAAAGAAAGAAATGAAGAGTTCGTAAAAAACGAAATGGTAAAATATGCGGATTTCTTTAAAAATTTCAGAGAGTATCCTTACTCGGAAGAACAGCAAAGAGCCATAATTACATTTGAAGACAGAAACCTTCTTATAGCCGCTGCCGGTTCCGGAAAAACAGCCACTCTTATTGGTAAAATTGGTTACGCCATAGAAAAAGGACTATACAAGCCGGATGAGATTCTTCTTATTGTTTTTAATAGAGCAGTTAAAGAAGAAATAAAGGAAAAAATACAGAGTTTTAAAACAATAAGCGCCGTATCGAAAAACGTCTATACGTTTCATGGATTTGGATATAAATATTTAAAGGGCGCTGAAATAGATAGGAAGGGAGAAGAATATAGAATAAAGAATGTCGTTTCTCGCTTGATTTTTAGCAACAAGACGTTTGCAAATAATTATATTAATTATGTAACCGTTTATGCCAAAGATGTAATAAAAGGATATTCTAAAGATGATTATAGCGCATATGTAAAAAATGCCAGAATAGACAGAAAACTTTTTAAAGAAAAAATCTATTTTAAAACGATAAAAGGCGATTTAGTCAAATCATATGAAGAACTTTCCATAGCCAATTTCCTTTTTATAAACGGCGTAGATTATGTATATGAACAAGAGTATCCTTATGTTGTTAAGAACAAAGACGATGAAATAATTTACTATCACCCTGATTTTTATTATCCGAAGGTTGACATTTATCACGAGCATTTTGCAGTGAACGACAAAGGTACATCTTTATTTGGCGCTAAATATATCAATGATATAAAATTAAAAAGAGCAACTCATAAAAAAAATAAAACCGTCTTAATAGAAACCACAAGCGCTATGTTTAGTTCGGGAACGCTATTTTCCTGTTTGCAAAAAACTCTTGAAGATTACGGCATTGTTTTTAAGCAAAAGACACAGCGGGAAATAAATAACTTGATAGCCGAATCGGAGGAAGCTTCTCGTTTTGCAGAGATAATTAAGTCATTTTTAGATAATTTTAAAGAAAAAAAATTTGCATACAAAGATGTAGAACGTAAAATAGCTGCAATGCAGAATGGTTACAATAAGGAAAGGGCAACTTTATTTTTTAAAATATTTAAAGCAATCTATGAAGAGTATAAAAATTCTTTAAAAAAAGAAAACAAAATAGATTATCAAGATATGATATCTATGTCCATTCCTTTTATACGCAATGCAAACTCCAAATATAAACTTATTATGGTAGATGAATGTCAGGATATTTCCCTTAGTAAAGCGGAACTTTTAAATGCCGTTCTTTCCGTTAATCCTGATTCAAAGTTTTTTGCCGTAGGAGACGATTATCAGGCGATAAACGGTTTTGCTGGTTCGGAAATAAAATATATGTATAATTTTAAAAAAGAGTTTGCGGACGGAAAGGGTTTAGCTATCAATATGCTTACTAAAACTTACAGGTGTAATCAGGGTATAATAGACGTGTCGTCTAAATTCATATCTAAAAATAAAAAACAGATTAAAAAAAACATAGTAACGGATAATAAGGATAGCGCCGGGACGTTTGTTATTAAGAAATATATAAATGAAATAGATTTATTTGCTCAAATTAAAGAAGACATATTGGCGCTCAAAAATGGCAAAACAGTCTTTTTTTTAGCCAATAGATACAACAATACATTTCAAAAAAACGGCAGTTATTATGAAAATTGTATATCAGAATTAAAATTAAACTATAGCGGCGCTGTTCATAGCGATACAATTCATCAGTATAAGGGACGCGAATCTGATTATGTTTTTTTACTTATGGCGGATGATGGCATTATTCCTTCGGAAATAGTAAACGATTCCCTTATATCTTTAGTTACCTTTAAAAGCGAGGATGATTTTCTTTTTGCCGAAGAACGCAGACTGTTCTATGTTGCATTAACAAGAGCTAAAAAGGGCGTTTATATTTATTGCAAAGCAGGAAAGCAATCGGCTTTTGTAAAAGAAATAATTAAAGATTTTAAAGATACGGACGTAATGGTGCTATAGTAGTCCAATGCATTCGGTATTCCAATTCTCAATCTTATAATCTTTACATTTTATAACGTTTACTGCCTTTTTTCCTCTAATTTTAAATATCTCTTCATCAGAGATATCGCCGATAGCAAAGATGTTATTGTCGTTTTCAATAATCCAACCCAAAAATGTCGGAATAGTAGGATTATCAGCGTCATCTTCATAAATCTCTTTTACTGTCATAATTTTTCTCCTTGAGTAAAATTATAAATTTATTTTTTTGTATTTATCCATTAAAGTCTTAAGGGCTTTATAGGTTTTTTCTGCACATTCATAAAATTCTTCGCCTGATTTATATGATTTACTATCCAGTTCCATACCACGCTCCTTTTTTATAACACGACAATTATCTGCTTTGTGTTTACAATTATTCAATAAGCTTACTATATTCTCATCAAAATCAAAACTATATTTTCCTAAAAATGCCCTCAAAAATTCAACATGATTATCAGCATCGAGAACGATATCCTCCATAGCATCTTCCCATGTCATATCTGAATTGTTTTTTTCAGGTAATAAGTTTTGGTAAAATTTTGCAAATTCACTAGCGCCTTCATACTGCTTATCAAAAAAAGATTTTGAAAGCCTTAATTCCATTTTATATTTCTCGATTTTTTTGTCTGCCCAGTTTTTAATAAAAATAAGTGCAACACTTATGGCAATGCCGCTTCCTAAAAAAGAACCGACCAAGCTTTTTACATTTATAACATCTTTTAACCACATGAATTTTTTCCTTTATATTAAATATTAGCTTTTATTTTTGCCATTTCCCCAAACGTCTTCTACCGCCTTTCTTAAAGTTTCCGGCACTAAATGCGAATATCTCTTTGTCATTTGAGTTGTCCTATGTCCCAATAACTCTCCTGTAATATATAGCGAAGTTCCACCCATCACCATTTTACTTGCGAAGACGTGCCTTAAATCGTGAATATGCAGATCTTTAAGTCCGGCATTCCTGCAAGCGGTCATAAATGATTTTCTGAAATTGCCAATTTTTTTGCCGCCTGCATTAAATACATAATCGCAACCGTCTATTTTCTCAATGCCGACTAAGAGCTCTTTTAACTTATTATGAATAGGAATATATCTGTCGTATTTCGTTTTGGTTCCCTTAACGGCTATTACGTCGTTTTCTAAGTCCACATCATCCCATTTTAAATTTAACGCTTCGCTTTTCCGGCAACCGGTATAAATTAAAAAAGTTATCAAATCTTTCGTGAGTTTATTTGTGGCGCCGTTAATAAGCCTACTAATATCTTCATCGGATAAAGTCTTAAGTCTCGATAGCTCGTTAAGTTTCTTTATGCCGGATGCGGGATTCTTTTCTATTAAACCTTTCTCAATGCAGAAATTAAAAAAATTATGCAACGTGCTTGTTTCGATGTTGGCTATTCTAAAAGATATTTCAGATTCCCTTTTGCCGATATTTTGCGCTTTGGCTGCGATTTCAATTTTTCTTTTCGCTTGATAATCTTTAATATCCGACTGAGCTATATCTGTTAAATTCCTATCTTTGAAAATAGGCAAAAAACGCTTTGATGCATTAATTCTAACTTCAATTGTTCCTTTACTGACGGTTTGAGATTTTACGTATTGCTCCCAAGCTGATAAAAAAGTATAATTGGATTTAGTGGGTATACTGAATTTTTTTCTGATTAAATCGGTTTCGATTGTATTTGCGATTTGCTGGGCAAGCTTTTTATCGCCGGTTTTTGTTGAACCCTGATACTGTTTGCCTTCTAAGCGCACTTGATACCAATAAATATTGCCTCTTTTGTATATGTTTGCCATATTTTAAGGTTTAAAATAGTGTAGGCTAAATTGTAGTAAAAATAAAAATACTATACGGTAAAATATAGCATTAAACGGAATGAAAAGGCAAGAAAAAGTTTTGAAATAAAAACCTTGAAGCCTTGAAAATATTGATTTTAAAGCATATGCAACAATTTTAATCAGCAAGCTTCCCAAGCTTGGTGTCGCGGGTTCGAACCCCGTTGCCCGCTCCATATAAATTAAAGGTTTACAGGTATTTTAAAATCGGTTAAATTTAAGACTGTAGGCTAAATTGTAGTTAGTATTATTTTTCCGCAAGCAGAAAGTTTAAAGTCAAATACCAGAATCCCCTATTGTGATATCCTTTTACGGTTTGAACGTATTTTCCGTTTTTGTAGATCACGAAGCTTGGCGTTGCGTTTAATCCTAAGCTGTATGCCTGCCTCAAATCGTTATCGACTATTTTTCTCGAATACCTGCTGTTTACGCAACTTTTTATTTTCCTTATATTAAGAAACCGTCCTAATAGCCCGTAGATATTTCCGGATTCTTTCCATTCGTTTTGGTATTTAAATAAAAGATACCTCGCTTCCATATATTTGTTCCCGGCGCAATCGGCTATAACCGCCGCTTTGTAAGCAAAAGCGTGAATGTTTATGAGCGGTTCGTCTTTAAAATCCCAATCTATATATCCTTTTTTAATGTAATTATTATAAATATACGGAAACGTTTTTAATTCAAATTTGCGGCAATACGGACACTGGTAATCGGAGTATTCTACTACTTTAATATCGGCGTTAGGGTTGCCGATATTATACGCGTGCGTATTATTAATAAATAAAATTAATGATAAAAAAAGAAAGAAAATTATAAACTTTTTCATACTATATCTCCATATTGGTTGTTTTTGATATTTTGATATTGTATCATATTTTTTATATTTGTATTGACAAAATTACTCATAAATGATATTTTTAAACTAAATCGAACGCAATGCGAACTTTTTTCAAAAGGAGACAATATGATTATTTCAGTTGTAAACCAGAAAGGCGGAGTAGGAAAAACTACGACCGCCGTTAATTTAGCTAAATCTTTAACGCTGCCCTTGATGTTAAAGAAAGTTTTACTTATTGATTTAGACCCTCAGGCTAACGCAACTCTGCACTTAACCGACAGGGTAGAACCTGAAAAATCTATCTCTGCCGTTCTAATGGAAAAAGCTGAAATGAAAGATATTATTATCGGCGTCGACGGTATAGGTTTGGTTCCGTCCAATATATCTTTGTCGGGGGTAGAACTTGAAATATTTATGAAAATAGGCAGGGAGTATATTTTAAAAAATGCGCTTAGCGGGCTAAAGGATAGTTATGATTTTATAATAATCGACTGTCCGCCGTCTTTAGGTCTGATTTCTTTAAATGCTCTTACCGCTTCGGACAGAGTGATAGTGCCTATTCTTTTGGAAAAGTTTGCCGTTGACGGATTATCCGATTTTCTAAATACTTTTAACCGGGTTAAATCTAAAATCAATAACAATTTGGAAATATTAGGTTACCTTGCCGTAGGCTACAATAAAAGGCTTTCCGTAGCCAATCAGATTTACGAATCGGTTTTAAAACCTAAATTAGGCGATAAAATGTTTAAAACGGTTATAAGGACGGACGCTAAACTCAAAGAAGCTCAAGCAATGTCTAAGACTGTTTTTACGTATAAGAGCGATTCTAAGTGTGCGACGGATTATATTAACCTCGCAAAAGAAATAATGGGAGGAATTCATGGCAAAATTTGAGCTGAAAGATCCGCTTTCGTGGTTTGGCGGAGATAAAACATCAGATAAAAATCAAGTTTCAACCGAAATAGAAACAGATAAAATAAAAATAGTTTATTCCCAACCGAGAAAAAAAATTGAAGGCGCCGAATTGGACGAACTTATCAAATCTATCAGTATGCACGGACTATTAGAGCCTATTTTAGTTAAGCAAAACGGAGATTTTTATAACCTGATTTGCGGCGAAAGAAGACTTACGGCATGTAGGCAGTTAGGCTTAAAAACTATCGCCGCCAATATACGAAACGATATAAAAGACGAAGATATTTTTGCCGTTCAGATAGTCGAAAATCTTCACAGGAAAGATTTAGAACCTATGGAGCTTGCAAGCGCCTACAAACAACTGCTTGATAAATATAGAAGTCTTAAAGACGTAGCAAGGTTTGTAGGAAAGAGCAAAAGCCATGTTTTCGACACGCTTTCTATTTTGTCAATCGATAAAAGATTGCGGGGGAAAGTGACTAAAAAAAACGTGAGAAAAGCGATAGAGATAGTTAGAGTTAAAGACGACAATATGAAAAACGAATTGATAAAAGATTTCGACAATCTGCATATAAAAGATATTCAAAACAAAAAAAACAAGATGCCTCAGACCGACGCGCTTGATGAATTAATACTAAAGTTCAACGCAAAAATGGGATTAAATCTTTCCGTTTCTTATTTGAAAAGATTTACGCGTATTGATTTAAAAATTCCGGCAAATATGAATCCGGAAAAAATTATAAAACAAATTTTAAAAATTAAGGAGGACTAAAATGTCTATTTTTGAAAGCTTGTTAAAAGAAGAAACTGTGGCGTTAAAAAACGTCAAAATTTCAAAATCCGTTTACGATTTGATAGCCGAAGTGGCTAAAAAATATAAAACGGAACCGTCGTTAATCGCAAAAACTTTAATTGAAAATTCTAAACAAAAATTAACGGAAGACTTAAAAAAATCTGAATCACAAAAGCAAAAATAGGAGGCATCGATGCTTTTCGGAAAAGACAAAAAAGAAAGTGCAGCTGCCGAAAAAACCGTCCAGCCTGTTTTTGCATTGGTAAGAGATATGTCTAAGGGCAATAACGAACCTGTCATTAAAGTCCCCTATCCTAAAGGTCACATGGTAGGATTCGGGATAACGGGTTCCGGTAAAACCGAAAGCCTTTTATTGCCGCTTTGGCGAAACAAAACGCCTATTACGACGATAGACGGCAAGGGCGACGAAAAAGCTAAAATGGTGGCGAGAGTTTTCAAACCCGAAGCGAATTTTTACGACATTAAATCAAAAATAAATCTGTTGAGCGGGCTTAAAAAAGACGAGATAATAGAACTTTTGAAGAACTCTTTGTATCCCAAAACGATATCCACGGAAGAAACTTTTTATCAAAATTTTGCTATTCAGGCGCTGTCTTTCGCGTTAGATTATATCGAAAATATAACGTTTGAAAAAATGTTTCTTGCGCTGTTTAGAGACCAGATGAATCATATTTACAATACCTATAAATCCTATCTGTCTAAAGCCGAAGAGCTGATTTTATCCGGCATAGTAAACAACACGGATTATGCGTCTTTAATATCCAACTTCCTTAATAAACTCCAGCCTTTTGCTCTTGCGAAAAACTTAAATTACGAAGACGCCAAGAACATAGATATAAGAGCCGACAACTGGTTTTCGTTGAGAAATATAGAAACCGAAAACGCTTTCGGCAGAATGCTGATAGAGTATATCAGGCTTGTTAAACCGAGGCAAAGAGATTTTATGATGACGTTTGCCATAGACGAATTTTCCGATTTAATGTTTTCATATTTTAGTAAAATTATAAAAGAAATAAGAGGGTTCGGAATAGAAATAGTTTTGCTTACGCAGTCGTTTTCGGATGCCGACAGATTCGACCCGACGCTTCTTGATATTATCCTTAACAATGCAAGAAATAAGATTTTTTTTGCGCAGGACGGATTAAGGAACGAAGACATTTCAAGACTATTCGGATACAAAATAGAGGAGTCGAAATCGCGCACTATGGAGACTCACGGAACCACCATAGTATCTTCCAGCCAGAACAAAGACTGGCTCGTTCAGCCTTCCGCAATATCCGCGCTAAAACCCGGCAACGCGATAGGAAAATTAATGATAAACGGAGATTTGACCAAGGTGCTTATGCAGTTTCAGCATATCGATATGGATGGTGTTCTAAAGGATGTATAGAGACCATCTATTCAAAGCGCTAATAATAATTTTTGCCGTATTAACCTGTTTTTTTACGCCGATACTACTTCTTAAGATATTCTACGGAAACCATTTTACGTTCGTCTTCGGAGCGATGTTTTCAAAGGTTTTTGTTTACGCAAAATACGGATATTACGGATACGTTTACGTATCCAAGGCTAAACATTCAAGCGCTATGTTAGGCGTATATTTTTATCTGGTAACCTTTCTTTTTTTGGCTTCTTTGTCATTCTTATTAATAAAATTCCTTTTAAAAGACGACAATCAAGACGTAAAAGATTATTGCGTAACCGGAAACAAAAAAAAGAGATTTACGCTTGATATTTTAGACGATAAAAAACGCAACGGTAATTAAAAAAAAGTTATAATCGGGAGATGAAAAAAATGTTAAAAATCAAAGAAGGCAAGAATCAATTTACTAAAAGAGACATTCAAATTTTTGAATTTTTATCGATTTACGGTTATGCCGATATAGGCGCTTTGTATATGCTGACCCGCAATTTTTTTCCCTGCTCTATGGATACTTTTAAAGCAAGACTTATGGTTTTAAAAGAATCCGGATACATAGATATAAAATACTACAATGTGCCGGGAAACAACAATATGGACTCAAATTTTAAGTTTACATTGATTACCGGAAATAATAAAGCTTTCACTTATATAGGCAAAAGAAAACCGAACGTAAAAATTTTCAAATCTAACTTTTATCACGAATTTTTTATCATCAGGACGCTGGCTAAAAGCAAAGAGAACGGAGAAACATCTTACTCGGAGAAAATGGATAGCTATCCGTTTAAAAGCGGAATTATTAAACCGGATGTGTATATGCCGGATAAGAGGCTTGGCTTCGAAATAGAAACTTCCATTAAGAGAAACTGGATGGAATACGGGCGCAAATTTGCCGTTCTTCAAGACCAGTTAGACGAGGCAAGGTTTGCAAAAAAAGAACCGGAAATTAAAAAGCTGATGTATCTTACTGTGAACCAAAAGGACAAACTTTCTTTGGCTTCAACGTTTGAAAATTTAAAATCAAAATCTATCAATAAGGGAAACAATTTTAAAACTCATCTCGTTCCTCAGACGATAGACGACCATATCAGAATAGCCACGCTTGACGAATTTTACGATATGGATTTAGGCGCTCTTTAACGTTTAAATAAGTTCTGCCTTAAAATAAAGAACCCATTTTACTAACCTCAAAAATATTCCTTTCTTATTGTCTTACGGTAAAAATTTTTAGATTAATCGTATCGCATGGCGTTTCTTTTTTATAAAAATAATCGTCAAAAAAAAGATAGTTGAAAGTTTAATTTTTGGATTTCCGGCGATGCCGTTTGGTATTTTTTTGTATTTAAAATGGACGGCAAGCGACAAAATTTTTGATTATTTTTTTTTCATTTTTGGAATGTAATTTTAAACGAAAAACGGTTCTGGATTTACAAGGTATCAATCAATTCTAAATTAAATTCAAGTCAATTTTGCGATGCAATTTTAAACTAAAAACGATTTCTGATTTGCAAAAAATTAGTCGGTTTCGATTCAAAAACGAACGCATTAAAAACAATTTTGAGGCTATTTTTTAGTTGCCTGCTTGGTTAGTATTCGGTCTAAAAATCATCGCCCTAAACGATAAAATACGGCTGTTTTTTTGACAAAAAATAGCGCCTAAAATCGCTTTCAACCTCCCCTTTTTGACCCCCTTTCTGGAATGGGGAGTTTAAAAAGGCTTAAGTTATTAAAAATATTAAGCAAAAGTATATTTTTAAAAACGCCGACTACCTGTATTTGTGTGTGGCAATCACTTTTATTTTTTCTTGTATAGCGGGACGGACATATATTATTATATGTATTGTTTTGTTTCTTGTTCTTTTCGTCGTTGTTTGCCAAAAATAAAAGCGACTAAGACGCTCTAAGCAGCAAGCTGCTAAGAGCCTCTAAGTCGTCCTGCGCAAATACGCGGCGACCGCTTGGATGATTGCCAAAAAAAATAATTTAAATTAAGGTTTTTTTTTCTTCGAAAAAAAACTCTTATAAAATTATTTTTTTTCCACCAGAGGTGCCTCGCCGCGTTTCTATCCTGCATGTGCCCACCATTTTTGTTTCTTCTGCTGTAGTCGTGTTTTTATTCGGATAATGTTTCCCGCTTTGCTGCTTATATTTTATTCCGTTTTTACTTGCGAACTATTTTGCTATTCGAAGTCCGAATAAAAACACTTCAGTGCACCCAAGAAATTTGCTCATAAATGTCGCAAATTTCCCTTTTCAAGTTGAAGCTTATATATCCGTTGCGCAGGTGTCGTCTTGTTTAGATTCCATTGCTTTCGTTTTCACTTGCGAACTAACAACGTTATAGAAGCGGCAAGCCGCGATTGATTATAGACCTTATTGGAGATACTGCCTCGGTGCGCCCGTTTGTCGGCGCACCTCGAATGAGAGTGCGGTTTATTGTTCTGTAGTGAAGACCCGTAATCGGCGCCGCTATGCCCCCTGCGCCAAAGACAAAGACATCGGCGCAATTTGGGGGCACGGCGCCGATTGTGTCGGGACGTTGACGAACTACCGTCAAATAGATTAGCTTACTACGCTAATCTATTTGATTCGTCAACGTCCCGACGAAGACAAAAACATAGAAGCGGACTTTCGTCCGCGATATTATAAGTTCGTTCGCAAGCCTTTTTCGTATCCGGCTTTTTATTTTATCGGACATTAGTTCTTCGCCTGTCTTTATTCTTTTATTAGCCGTAAGGCTTGCTCACTCACACGATATCACAATCATCACCATAATAACAATAATACGGCGGGGCTGATATACGTTCTATACGTCCTATACGTTCTATACATCCTATACGTCCTATAGATACTTTTAATACTTTTACGTTTTGCCCATTGCTACCGCAACGGGCGCCCATAAAAAGGCGCAGTCTGCTATACGGTAGAGTAGCGATGTGTTCTCGAGTGGAAGATAGTGCCTCGGTTGCCCTATCAAATTCTTTCCGTTCGTTCCCTCACTCCAAGAATTTGACAGGGCAACCTCGACGGGATGTATTGATTGCGGAAGCATTTTTTGGGTCGTCGTCTTTAAGCACCGTTTTTTATTCGGACGCCCCCTATTGAAAAATCTGAAAGCGCACGCGGGGGATGTGACTATCTTGTTTAATTTTGCAAAAACATATCCGTCATTATCTTTAGTTTTTTCTTTATTAAGCAATCGAAACTTTATGACTATTTTCGCCGGCAAAATTAAACAAGAAACTCACAACCCCCGCTACAGGTAAGCGTATGATTTTTCAACAGGGGGCTGTCCGACGACGACGGGGCGCGGCACTTAACTTTGCGAAATTTTGGCATAAAAAAGATTAGTTTGGGCTGTCCTCTGTGGGCATATTTTAAAGGAATTTTTTATGCCAAAATTTCTTCATTTGTGCCGCGCTAATAAGGAAAAAAACTTATCTAAAAGCATTAGAATGGGGGAGGATACTTTTTTATAAAAAAAGCCTTTGGCTTCTTTTATAAAAAAGTCCCCCCCCATACCCCCCTGTTTATTGTGCCTTAGTCTCGTTCGTAGCGATTTCAATCAAGCCCATGCCAAAACCATACCGCTTTTTATGTTCTGTCGTGGGTAAAATAACTTTCTATCTTTTACGGTAGTGCGGTGGCAGGTTTTGTCATTAGGCTTGAAACCTGAAATCGCTCCTCACTCGAAAAACAATTGAGGAAATCGTTCGCCTTCTTACTCGTTGTAGTGTGCCAGGCAGGTATCGCGCCAAATAAAAGCGGTGCTTTTATTTGTCACGCTACCTGCATATCCCGCAAGGCGAACGACTTTATCCGTTCTCGGTAACGGCTCTATTTTTCTTTAATTTTGCTTTTTTGCTTGCTTTTTTTTTCTTTCGCCGCCTCCCGAAAGCCGCTGGCGCTTTGAAGGAGGCGGTCGAAAGAAAAAAAAATATAAAAAGCATTATAAAAAGCATAATTAAGAAAAAAAAAATCAAAAAAAAGGAGGTGAAAAAAAATGAAGACTTTGAAATGCTTTGTTAGTGAAAGGGACATATATGAAACAGAGCAGGAAATCGAGTACCTGAGAGTCATTCAGGCACTCGAAAAAGGAGAGAAAGTAATCCCTCTTCCTCGTGATTTTTTTCATCAAGAGGAAGAAGAAAATCGAGAGGAAGAATAAAAATTTAAAAGCCTCCGCAGAAATGCGGGGGCAAAGGAGACAGGAAATGGAAAAAATAATAGGTTTTTTATTAACAGGTTTTGATTTAGGCATTATCTTTTTTAATCTTTATCAAGTTGCACATTTAATTTAAATTTTAAAAGCCCCCCGCAGAGGGGCAAAGGAGACGAAAAATGAATAACTTAATAGAAAATTTAAATAGTTTTTATGATTGCGCAATTTTTGACGAAAACCAAAAAGCTTTGCCGTCTGATATTCTCATAGACGGCAACATAAAAAATTATATTTTGGAAAAATTGGCACAAAAAAGCGTCAATTATCCAGAATGCTTAAATCTGAACTTTCAAACCCCGAAAGAGTTTGAAAGGTTCAATAAAAATCTTATAGGCGAGATATACCGCCTATATTTAAATATTGCAAGGGCGGCGAGGAATTATAGACCCCTTGCAAAAAGCAAGGCAGAGCCGCTTTTAAAAAAAGCGGTATTATCCTACCTTGAATTAAAGGGATGTTTTACAACGTCCCTCAATGCCGTTGTATCGCAAGACGGCAAAAAAACGGAGCTGGGCGACTTAATCCCAGCGACAAGCTGGGAAACATACGAAGAGGCAGGAGATAGACAGCTTGCCTTTTTCGAAATAGAAGAGGGGCAAACGAGAATAAAAGCAAAAAATAAAAAAAGAGAGAAAAAGGGTGACTATCACGACCCCTTATTATTTTAATTTAAAAAAAACTTAAAAGCCCCTCGCAAGAGGGGCAAGGGGTTATTATGAAAACGGCAATTTTAAAAAATGAATATATAGAGTATGGCATAGCGATAACATTCTTCGCAATGCTATTGACGGCAATATTTTTTATTTAATTTTAAATAGCCTGCGGAATGCGGGCAAGGAGGCTCAAAATGTATTTCGGGGATACTTTTATAGAAATAGAACCTTACGACCCGTACGAGTTTTTAAACGAAAACTCGTACACTTCTTCGTGGGATATGGCAGAATATAACGCAAGCATAGCGGAGGAATTGATAGACTCCGCTATGGACGAGCTGGAAGCGGCGGGACATTTTGTTTTTTTAAAAAATTAACTTTAACTTTTAAAAAGCCCGCAGAGATGCGGGCGGGAGGAATAAAAAAAATGAATATCACAGAAAAAGAGATATTGGAAGTTGCAACACATAAATCAGGCAGGGAATTTTATAATTTTCTAAACCTGCTATTAAAAAAAGTAAGCGATGACCGTTTAAAATCTATTATCGCAAAAAAGAAAGAAGAAATAAAAGCCTGCAAAACAGAACAGCAGGCAGCCATAAGAAACCTTGAGCTTAAAAGGACTTTTAAAGAGTATTTAAGGAGGCAGGAAATTAAAGGCTATATAAAATTATGCGGCGGGAATCTAAAAAGCTTTATTGAAATTTAAAAACTTCGCTATATAAACATAGAGGAAGTCAGGGAGACTGGGCAGGGGTTGCGCGCCCCCTGCCCGACGGTTAAAAGACCGATGAACTTGACTTCCTCAAATTTTTTTTACTAAAAAAAAACCGCCCGAGCCGGCGGCCGCCTTTCGGCGGCGAGATAGAAACAGTTTTATCCCTTTCCTGCAAAAAATCCCGTTATCGTTATTCGCCGATTCTAAATTTTCCGGGGCGCGCCCGCCCGTCCTATCGAAACCGCGTATATCTAAAAAAGACGCCCGAGACACTTACGGTCTCAGGCTTATTTTGCCGCCGCCTCAACCATTTATGAATTATATTGGTATCAGTGCCATAACGAATTAGTGGGCGGCGGCAAAATACTTTTTTAGATATGCGCTTCTTTGCTTCGCAAAGATTTCAACAGGACGGGCGGATTTTTTTTATGCAGAGCAGATAAATTTTAACGGGGAATTCAACAACGCGGATTTTGCAAAAAAAGCATGCAAAATCCGCATTATTGAATTCCCCTAATCGCATTTTTCCGCAAAAGTTATCCACAGGCAAATTTTAACGGGGAATTCAACAACACGGATTTTGCAGGAGCAAAATCCGCATTATTGAATTCCCCTAATTTGCCTGACCGATTTTTCAACAGGCTTTGCCTATTGAAAAATCTTGGATAACTTTACGGCGGCGGCGGGCTTTAACAACGATGTTGAAGAAAAGCATTTAAAAGCATTATAGTCCGGGCGGGATTTGCGATGTTATTTACTTGTAGAAGAAAAGATTATGTTTTTTACTTGTAGGGCAAATCCCGCCCGGACAAACAACAATGTTGAAACGGACTCCGTCCGCTATTTATTATAGTGGGAGCCTGCCATATCGTAGAGTCGAAAGTGCGTTCGGGATTTCTATCCTGCCGTAACCACGGTAGTAGACCCGAACGAAAAACCTTAGAAGCGGACTTCGTCCGCAATGTAACCTGCCATACCGTAGAGTCGAAAGTGCGTTCGGGATTTCTATCCTGCCGTAACCACGGTAGTAGACCCGAACGAAAACCAAAGAACTGAAACACGGGTTAGACGGTAATTGTCGTCTAACCACCGACAAAACAAGGGGGAGCACAAAAAAAACCAAAGAACTGAAACACGGGTTAGACGGTAATTGTCGTCTAACCACCGACAAAACAAGGGGGAGCACAAAAAAAACCAAAGAACTGAAACACGGGTTAGACGGTAATTGTCGTCTAACCACCGACAAAACAAGGGGGAGCACAAAAAAAACCAAAGAACTGAAACACGGGTTAGACCTTTGTTATCTAACCAACGACAAGAAATGAAAGAACAAAAAAAGACAAAAGAATTATTGATAAACAAATAAAAAGCAAGGCTTAAAAGCATTATAAAAAACTTTATTAATAAAAAGATTATTAAAAAGACATCCTGCGGACAAGCGGGATAACTTCGCTATATATATAGGAAGTTAAATAAAACTAATAAAATGCGGGGGTTTAAAATGAATGTAGCCGAGATTATTACAAATCAGATTTTGGAGATAATAGAAACAGAAAAAATATTGCCGTGGCGGGCTAAATGGCTAAGGCATCAGAATATTGACGGCAAGGAATACGGCGGGATAGTTAATAGGGTTATTCTTAATTACGCCTGTCTTAAAAATAGCTATAAATATCCGATATGGCTTACTTTTAACAAGGCAAGCCAAATGGGCTTGAAAGTTAAAAAAGGGGCAAAGTCGGAAATGATTACCTATTACGCCGTTGTAGAAAAAAAGAAAGATGACGAAGAAAATGACAAAAAGGAAACTTTTCATATGCTTAAATATTACAGGGTTTTTAACATTGAAGAGATAGAAAATTACGAGAATACTCCGTTTATTGCAAAATATAATAAGATTAAAGAAGAAGACACGGCAGGCATTAACGATTTAAACGGTTATTTAAGTTCTTATTTATGCAGGGAAAAAATAAGACTTAACATCGGAGGAGCAAGGGCTTTTTACGCCCCGATGGACGATGAAATTACAATGCCGACAAAAGAAATTTTTGAAAGTCAAAGCGAATATTATCACACGTTATCGCACGAAGCCATACATTCGACGGGAGCAGAAAAAAGGCTTAACAGGTTTCAAACGGGCGAAATATTTGGCATAGACAATCAAAAATACAGTTTTGAAGAGTTAGTGGCAGAGATAGGAGCTTCGGCACTTGCAAGCGAATTTAACATATCGCAGGACTTAAAAAACAATGCTTCATATATAGACGGCTGGGCTTCGTATTTAAGGGAAAATAAAAAAACGGCTATTTTTTCGGCATCAAAATTAGCCGACAAGGCTATTAATTTTATTAAGGGTGAAAACGAAAATTAAAAATAATCTTCGCTATATATATAGGAACGAAGAAAATAAATCAATAAATTAAGGAGGAATTAAAATGAAAAAGGAAAGAAAAGAATTAATAGAACGGTTTTTTCGTGACATAAAGAAGGAAGTAATAGAAGGACTCGGAGAATGCGCTATTAAGGAAAACGGTAAGATTGTAGATTACCTTGAGGTTACGCCTTTGGCACAAAAATATTATTTTTTAAAAGAATTAAAAGAAAGAATCGATTTTTGGGATAATTTAAGAAACAAATTTATAACGACATTAAAAGTTTTTTTTCAATATCTTAACTAAAAAATTTCACACATTTAAATAAATCTAATTAAAAAGCCTCCCGGAAACGGGGGTAGAGGAGATTATTATGGATGAATTGCAAAAAAATTACGAAGAGATAAAAGAAAAAATAAATAGCGGCATTTGTCCAGACTGCGGAGCTAAAATAATATACGCAGAAGGATGTATGATTTGCTATTGTTGCGGATTTTCAATGTGCGGATAATTTTATATCCGCATTGCGAACAACTTCGCTATATATACATAGAAAGAAAAACATTATAAACGGAGGCGTGAAAATGAAAGTCAGAACCATAAAAATAAAGTATTTAGTAGACGATATTTACCGAGATAAAAAAGGTAATATCGTTCCTGAAGCCGTAAATTGCTGGGCACGAATCATCGTAAAAAAAGGATACAGGGGAGAAGGGAAATACATAATAGGGCTTCCCTGCGGTAAAACAGAAGAATATGATTTTAGAGAAATAAAATATACAAAAAAGCACTTTACGGATGCCTATTGCGGTTTAAGAAAAATCGGAAAGAAATGGTATTTTTACGGTGCCGAATAATTAATTTTAAATTGGAGGGAAAATGGATTCACTAATCAAAAGGGAGTTTTTAAATAAAGTAACGAGATTGAATGAGTTAGAAAAATCAGTTAAGGAAATACAGAGCGAAATAGACCGAGATTTCATAGACTATTACAGAGCAGAAGAACCTGAAAATATCAAGGCTTTAGAGAAACATTACAATATCGAGATTAAAAAAATATTTGTCGTCAAATACGAGGACGACTTTAATAACTGGTGCGACGCCGTATTGATAAAGACAAAAGAAGACAAGATTATAACCTTCGATATTAATCGAAGTGAATACTGGGAAACGGACGAGGAAGCGATTATTTTAGAAAACATCGAAGACCCTAAAATAAACGCAATTATTATAGATATATTTTCGAGGTTTCCATATACGGCAGTAGAACATATATAATTTAAAACGCATTGCGGACAAAAAAACAAAAATATAACAAATAAAAAAAAGGAGATTTAAAATGGCTTATTACACCACATTAAATTATAGTTCTAAAGCAGATTTTAAAGACATAGAAAAACTCAATAATGAAATAAAAAACATAGACGACGGGCACGCAGAACTTTCTATAAATAAGTCTGGCGAAATTGAATGCGGCGCCGACGGATACTACGGAAAATTTTACGAAGATAGAGAATTTGCAGAATTGCTTTCTGAATATATAGAAAGCGGTTCGGTTGATATAACGTATACGGGAGAAGACGGCACATACGGTTATCGTATATTTGCAGGAAAAATCAAAGAGTTAAAGTCTGTTATTTTAGACGAAGACGAATTAGAGGATTATAGGAAATTTAAAAATTACAAAGAAGAAAACTTAAACGAAATATTTGAAGGCTTGTTTATTCCGCAATGGTTTAATAAGGATGATTTTAGCGATATGCTGAATAGAAAACTAACAGACTATCAGTTTTTGGCAATTAAAGAATATTTAATGACTAACGGCTCCACAGAAGATGATATTGAGGATTTGATATTTGATATTGTAAAAACAAAGGTAATAGAATCGGTGGGAAATCTTTAAAATAGGCTCAGTGTCGCCTTTAATCATAAAGATTTAAAGGTGTTCCCGTTTTTATTCGCAATGCGGATTTATAAATTCGCTATAAATCTATAAGATAATATTAAACGAGGAGAAAAAAAATGAGATACGAAGAGAGCTTAAGGGATTTTAATGAAACACAAAAGAAACTTTTTGAAATTAAATCCGACATAAAAAGTAATTTTGTCGAGTATTGTCGGAATAAATATCCCGACGGAATAAGGGATATAGAAGAAATGTTCGATTGCACTATAAAAACGGTTAGCGCTCTTCAATATATCAATGTTTATATTGATAGCTGGTGCAGTGTATTAGTTATTGGGACAGACAGCGACGAATTGCAATGTGTCGTTGATTACAGCGGTGAATGGTCGGAAGAAGAAGATGCGAGCGACTTAATTTACGACATTAACGAAAAAACACGGGGATTTATGAAAAAACTTTATGATGAGTTTCCGTATAGCGAAACTGAATATATTTAATAATAACTTGAAAGCCTGTTCGCATTGTGAACGGGCTAAGGGGGATAAAATGTTAGGACTGAATATTTTAAATAATAATGAGATTCAAAAAATTAAAAATAGTAATATCACGAAGCAAAGGGCGACAGGAGAGATAAATATGTATTTTAACTTCAAGTGCGCCGATTGCTATTTGCAGTCGGAAGGATTGATAAACGAACGCCCGGAAGCCTATGTTGAAACCTGCCGCAAGTGTTTTTGCGATACAAAGGGCAAGTTTTGTTTGTAAAAAAACGCATTGCGAATAAATTTAAAAAAACACTTGCAAGGAAATTTATAAAATATTTTAATATCAATTAATGTCAATACAAAATTTATCGTAAATGTTATTTACAAAAAAATAATAACAACTTCGCTATATAGATATAAAACATAAATTAGAAATTAGTTAGGAGAAAAAAAATATGAAAATCTGCATTTCCGGTCCGGCGGCATCCGGCAAGACTTATTTTTTAGATAGAATTGCAGGTTCGCAAGGAGCAACGGTCTTGTCGGAATCGGCAAGAAAGGTTGCCGAAATGTATCCAGATATGCCGGTGAACGATATAGGGAAATTCAGGGAAAAGATCTGCGAATTTCAACGTCAGAGGGAAACCGTCGTTGAAAATCTAATGGACGACAGCATAATTCTTTGCGACAGAGGGATTTTCGACAATCTTGCATTTTTATTATTGCAAGACAAAGAACGGTTTCATAAAGAATTTACGACCGTTCTTCACGCCTATAAAAACAAAACAATAAAACCGTATGACTATATCGTTTATTTTGATATAGACCTGCTCGGCGGAGTAACGCCTTTATTAAAAAAAGCTCTCGACGACCCGTTAAGAAAAGCCACTATAAATGTAGAAAATTATAAAAAACATGTTGTCGAGTTTAGAAACGCATTTATAGAAGTAACAAATTATTTTAAGGGCGTGAATGTTGTACCTATAACGGCAAAGCCGGATGAAAAGGGATTCGAAGAAAGAAACGAATTACTAAAAGATTATATTTTTAATTCTAAAATTCAAAATTGCTGGAAAATCAAAAATCGCAACTTCGCTATATAGAAAAGAAAATTAATTTATTCGCAATGCGGACAACAAAAAAATGAAAACTAAAATAATAATATTTGACACGGAAACAACAGGTATAACGGAGCCGGTATTAATAGAGGCGGCCGGTATTATTATTAACGGCAGTCCGTTCGATAAACAAACGGAAATTTTCAATAGCCGTTATAACCCCGGCAAGCCGATAAGTTTCGGCGCTATGGCTACTCATAACATATTAGATTGCGACTTGATAGATTGTCCGCCGGCGTCGGATTTTAAGCTTCCCGATGATACTGAATATCTTATTGGACATAACATAGATTTTGATTGGGAAGTTATAGGCAAGCCCGCAAACATTAAATTAATAGATACCCTGCCTATGTCAAGAAAGATATGGGCTGATTTAGATTCTCATAATTTAGGGGCATTAAGCTACGCCCTGGCGCCGGACAAAATTAAGATGAGAGAGTTTCTTATTAATAGACACAGCGCATTAGCGGACGTTAAGCTTTGTCTCGGTGTTTTAAGGCGTATCCTAAAAGAAAAGCCTGAATTAAAAAACTGGGAAAGTATCTATAAGTTTTCCGAAGAGGCACGCATTCCCGATACTATGCCATTCGGAAAACATAAAGGGATAGCAATAAAAGATTTGCCTGACGATTACAGAGAATGGCTATTGAAGCAGAGCGACATCGATAAATATTTAAAAATCGCACTGCGGACAAATTAACTTCGCTATATAAGCAGGAGGTTAAAAAAATGGATACAAATAAAATGAACAAAATTTGCCTTGCGTTAATGCGCAAAGGCATTAGGAAATTAAAAAACAATTTGGAATACATCAATGAAGACGGTTCTCTCGATGTCTATATGACAGTTGAGAGCATCTTTAATGATGTTGAGAACTGTCCGCCGGAAAAACTCCAGTTTTTTTATGATAGATTGTTTGAATTTTATGGGAAAAAAGACAAGGAAAAAAAGGCGGCTTAACCGTCCGCCGTGCGAATATTAAAAAATTAATCTAATTTTATAAGGAGAAAAATTATGCAAACACAAAACAATTTAGTAAAAAAAGACAACTTTTCAGTTGTCAGAGACCTTTTGGAAAGGTCTAAGGATGAAATAACAAAAGCTTTGCCTAAAAATATAACGTCAGAGAGAATCGCAAGGATAGCATTAACTACCTTGCGAAAAAACCCATCGCTTCTCGAATGCGACCCGAGAAGTTTTCTGAGTGCCGTAATGCAGGCGTCCCAGCTCGGTTTTGAGCTTGACGATAATCTTGGGCTTGTATACTTAGTGCCCTACAAAAATAGAAAAACGGGCGCGAAGGACGCCCAGCTTATTATTGGCTATCGGGGGCTCATAGAACTCGGACGCAGGTCGGGCAAATTGAAAAGCATAAGCTCTAGGTTAGTATACGAAAACGAGCCTTTTTCGGTAGAATACGGGCTTTCAGAAAACCTTACACATACACCGCTACCACCTTCGCAGAGAGGAAACAATATAAAGGGCGCTTACGCCGTTGCGACAATGAACGACGGTTCCAAGGCTTTTGAGTTTCTTTGGGCGGACGAGCTTGAAGAAATTAAAAAAAATGCATTAGAAAAGACGTGGAATCCGAAAACGTCGCCTTGGGAAACACATTGGGAAGAGATGTATAAAAAAACAGTCATAAGAAGAGCGATGAAATACCTTTCATTGTCTCCCGAAGTGGTTAAAGCGACCGTTATCGACGAATACGGAGAATCCGGCATTAATACGAAAGATACGTTTTTGCAGGCGGAAACCGAAAAACAGACTTTAGGGATGAGAGAGCCAAAGGCTCTTACGCAAGAAAAGGTTGCTCAAATGTCTGATTATAAAACAAATGTGTCGTCGGTAGAAAAAGCAAATATTGAGAACGAGAAGATAGCCGAAACCGTAATGCAAACAGAAAACACAGATTATAAAGAAGAAGATATTACGGCTTACGGCGATTATACTACAAATGAAGAAGTCCCTGCTTGGGTAGGCGACGACGATTTAGGCAGAGAATCATTAAATCAAGAGCAGGACAATAAAACGCAAAGCGAACCGCAGAAAGCCGCAAAAAAAGCGACAACAGATTGTATCTCGGATAAGCAGATTTCATTCGTAAACAGCCTTTGCGAAAAAAGGGGCATTTACGAAGACCAAATGCCGGAATTATTAAAAACGGTTTTTGGCGAAGAGATAAACTTAGAATCGCTTTCAAAAAAAGAAGCGACAATCTTAATAGATTATCTCAAAGAAATTGCTTAAAGTGTCAAGGTTTATTAAATTTTAAAAAAAATCTTAAAGCCTGCCCTTCGGGGCGGGCAAAGGGGGGAGTGTAAAATGTCTTTGGAATTTGATGAACAAAATCATAAATATAGTTACGACGGCAAGGTTTTGCCGTCCGTAACGACGGTAATTAAAGAAGTATTAAATATAGAATACCCCGATTACGCAATTTATCATGCGACACGGGGGACTTTTGTTCACAAAGCAGTAGAGCTTTATTTAAAAAACAATTTGGACTTTGACAGTCTGGACGAAACGATAAAGCCCTATCTTGATTCTTTTATTAAGTTTCAGGAAAAGGCAAAAATAGAACCTGTTTTGTTAGAAGAACGCTTTGCGGACAGAAATATAACATTTGCCGGCACAATAGACATTGTCGGTAAGGTTAAAGGCAAGACATACCTGTTTGACATTAAAACAGGACAAAAACAGGACAGCTATAACGCTCAAATGGCAGGATACAAAAAACTTTTGAGCGATAACGGCACGGAAATTGACGGTATTTATATCCTCGATTTAAAGCCCGAATATTGCAAAGCTATCAAGGTTGAACAGATAGAAAAATACTGGGGACTTTTTGAAGGGATGCTAAAAGTATATTGGTATAAATTGAATAAAACTATTATCTGATTTTTTTAAGGGGGCTGAAGATGAGGAATTGTAAGGCTAAAAACAGCAGATATTATTTAGAAAATAGAGAGCGTTTATTAGAAAAAAAGAAAAGAATTGTTGACGCAAATAGAAAATTACCATATAAGCAACGTTGGACGACAAACAGGGCAAATGACAACTTCGGCGATGCAGAACATCCGGCGCCGCGGGAAAAAATGATGAAATGGATTGCGGAATTTAACGCAAAAGAAGAGATGTTCGCAAAGCGGATGTCTCAACTTCGCTATTTAAATAAGAGGTGAAAAAAATGAACGAAACAATATTAGTTTTCAATGATAGCGAAATAGAGATATTGAGAAACAAATGCACTAATAAGATTCTCAATCTGCCTATCGTTAAATGCGATGAGAAAAAGTGCATTGCAAAATGGACTTTTTCTAACCTTTCCCGCATAAAAAGGTATTTTTCAGATAATACGGGAAAGCTAAAAGATTGTTATGTATGGACGTTTCAAGGCGATAATCTTTGTTTAATAAAAAAATAATAATAATAATAATTTTTATGGGGGTGATTATCATGTTCTTATTACAAGGCACATTGGAGGAATTTCAAAATGCAGGGATGTTCGATAACGTCATGTTGCGGGGATATTTTTTAGACGATAGGGACGAGGACGAACCTATCGGAGGATATGAGGACGAAGACGAATATTGCGACGAAGAAGATCAAGAAGACGAATAATAATTTATTATGGAGGTAATCATGTTGGAAGAAAAAAGTATTCAAAAACTTATTATATCTACAGAGAAGGTGTTAGAAAATGCAGTCTTTGAGGTGAAGCTGCCGAAGGATTTAAGCCTCGCTAAACAAACTCTAAAAAAAATGGGCGTTTTAAAAAAGGTTTTTGTTAACTTTTTTGACGAGCCTGTTAAAAAAGCTTATGAGGCTTATAAGTGCATTCGTGATAGGCGGAATCTAATTACGTCAAGTATTGAAGAAAAAGAGGCTATCTTAAAGCAAAATATTATTGAGTATTTAGATAGCAATGATATTAAGGACGGGGACTTCGTTAGAACGGAAGGCGTTGACTATCAAATTAATATTGAAGACTTCATTGAGGGAATAAGAAACGGCAATGTTCCCGAAAATTTAATCGCTGTTAATGAATCAGAACTAAAAAAGCAAATAAAGGTCATGGGCGATTTATTAGATATTCCGGGAATAACAGTAAATAAGAAGAAATTTATCAGGCTAAAAAGCGAAAATTATAAGTCACTGGCGTAGTCGTTCGCCGTGCGAATTTTATTATACATTTTATAAAAAATTAACTTTAAACAAGGAGAAAACAAATGGGAAGCTTAAACAAAGTTCTGTTAATCGGTAATTTAGGAAAAGACCCGGAAATGCAGTATACACAGTCGGGAATGGCTATTACGCATTTTTCACTGGCAACGTCTGAAACTATTGTAGACAAAAGCACGGGTGAAAAAAGAGAGGATACAACATGGCACAACATAACAATTTTTGGAAAGATGGCTGAGACGTTGACTCAGTATCTTAGCAAAGGCAAACAGATATACGTCGAGGGAAGGATACGGAATTCGTCTTACGATGACAAAGACGGGATAAAACGTTACAAAACAGAAGTCATCGCAAATAACATCGTTCTTTTGGGTAAAAGAGACGATACGCAAAGCGGACAGGATGAGTATCAGGAAAAACCCGCTCCTCAGGCTAAAAGACAAGTGCCTATAGCGGGACAGCGTCCGCAAAGCGGACAGGCAGGACAGGTAAGACAGGAAAATATCCCGGCAGGGTATCAGGACGACGATGACATACCGTTTTGAAAAACACCTTATATGATATTGTAAAGTTTTTTTGGCGGGACTAAAAATCCCGCCACTTTTTATTTTTTGCAAAAACTGTTCGCTTTGCGGACAATATAACTTCGCTATATAGATATGGAAAACATATTAATACAACAAATTGAAAAACATAAGGCAGGAATAAATAGAAAATATCCCTACCTTGCCGGTTTAAATAACGAACAGTTGTCTGCCGTTTTACAGACGGAAGGACAGGTTATCGTGTTTGCCGGCGCGGGTTCGGGCAAGACCAGAGTCATAACTTACAGAGCATTACACATTATTAAAAAAGGTCTTGCGGAACCGAGAAAAATTTTAGGCGTTACGTTTACAAATAAAGCCGCGGGGGAAATGAGAGAGAGGATTAAAGCGGCTTTAGGAACGGACAAAGACGGTTTGCCGGAATTTTCCACATTTCATTCCTTTTGTTTAAAAATCCTAAGGCTTCACGCTCATCTAATCGGATACAAAGAATCGTTTACCGTTTTAGACGACGACGATGCCGAAAAGATATTAAAGGGCGTTATGACGGAATTAAATATAGAAGTAGATAGAGACAGAGTAAAAAATTTTATCTCAGGCAACAAGAGCCGTTATATTGCCGCCGAGCAAATTTTGACGGACGGCGTAAGTCCTTTAGAAAAAAATTATACCGAAGTCTATAAGTCTTACGCGAAAAAGCTTAAAGAGCTTAACGCTATGGACTTTGACGATTTGATTTTTAATACCGTATCGGTATTTGAGAAAAAACCTTTTGTTTTAAACTTTTATCAAGATTTTTATAAATATATCATGGTCGATGAGTTCCAGGATACAAATTACATTCAAGATAAATTTATAAAAATGCTATCAGATAAGCATAAAAATATTTGCGTAGTCGGAGACGACGACCAGTCAATTTACGGATTTAGGGGAGCAAGCGTTGAAAATATTTTAAATTTCAAAGAGAGCTTCCCGGAATGCAAAGAAGTTCATCTTTCCAGCAACTACCGTTCCACCGAAACCATTTTAAAAGCGGCTTCTAATGTTATAAACATAAACAAACACAGAGCCGAAAAATCTATCGTTTCGGTTAAAAAGGGCGGAGCGCCGGTTCATACTTTCTTATTTGAAGACGATAATAACGAATCCGATTTTATAGCATTAGAGATTAAAAAGCTTATAAGAAATGGATATTCATATAAAGATATAGCTATACTTTATAGAGTCAATGCTTTATCGAGAGGAATAGAAAGAGGTTTGGTAAGTAGCAACATTGATTATCAGGTATACGGCGGGCTGAAATTTTATCAGAGAAAGGAAATAAAAGACATTTTATCGTTTATAAAGTTTGCCGTAAATCCTAACGATACGTTAAGTTTTAAAAGGAGCGTCTCTTGTGTTTCCGTAGGTGCCGGAGAAAAGACCATAAACGATATTATTCGCATTGCGGAAAAAAGCGGAGTCGATATTTTGTCTGCTTTTAAATCAGGCTTTTTAGCAGAAATAAAAGGGCTTGATAATCAGGAAAGAACGCTTTTCAACATAGACGAACGCACTGCGGATAAATCTAAATTATTGAGCTATTTTCAGTTAATAACAAAAATAAAGAGCATAGCAGATTCGGAAAAGCCGGATAAGATTATAGAATCGGTTTTAACAGAATCCGGATACGAAAAATTGCTGTCAGAAAAAGCGGAGAAAGACGAAACGCAAAGCGGAAGAATAGAAAATGTTAAGGAATTAGCTAAAGCTGCGTCAGGTTTTGCGAACATAAGAGAATTTTTAGACGCAAGCGCGCTGGATGTGGAAATAGGGATAGACAAAAAAGAAGAAAGCAAAGTAACGCTTTCCACTATTCACGGCGCCAAGGGGCTTGAGTTTAAAATAGTTTTTGTAGTCGGACTTGAGGAAAATGTGTTTCCGCATGTTAAAGCGACGGAAGAGCTTGAGATAGAAGAAGAAAGAAGACTTTGCTATGTCGGCATAACAAGGGCGCAGGAACTATT
>Ga0078972_1004207_pt1 | contig 40339 bp, 38 predicted proteins | sample YelNatPaOPGAMG01_FD_67568 | JGI IMG/M metagenome (GOLD analysis project Ga0078972, IMG submission 67568) | Hot spring thermophilic microbial communities from Obsidian Pool, Yellowstone National Park, USA - OP-RAMG-01 (SPADES assembly) (version 2) | ecosystem: Environmental > Aquatic > Thermal...
TGCAGGCAACCCGCCCAATCCCCCCGAATGGCTCCACTCCGGTCGCGTGCGAAGCGCGATGCCCGGATGGGATCCGCGCCCCGATGGGTAAGTACGGCTGTAGTGTTAGCTACCCGGTCGCTCAGCCAAGCGGGGCCCAGCGCTGTAAAGCCTCAAGCGCTGTGATCCCACCCGTGGGCGTGGCAATAGTGTGAAAGGAGTGATTATGGATACACAGGAATCGGAAACCGCCATGGCCAGGCTATACCTGGTCATCCTCCAGCGTTGGCTCTGGCTCATTGTCCTCGCCATGCTGCTTGGGGCCAGTATCGCTTACCTGCTGAGCCGGTCATCACAGCCCGTCTACGAAGCCGTCACTACACTGTTGGTTAGCGAGGGGCAGAAAATAGGCGGGACCGATTATGATGTGCTTCTCATGGATGAGCGGCTGGCCAGAACCTATGGTGAATTGCTCAAGGGGAGCCTGCTGCTCAAACAAGTGAGCGCGCAGGTATCGCCTTCCGTCAATTCGGACGACCTAAGAAAGATGATAATTGTCGATACAGTTCGTGACACCCAGCTGATTACGCTCCGAGTGCGTCACACAGACCCCAAACTGGCGGCCCGCATCGCCAATGCCATTCCTCAGGTGTTTATGAAGCAGAATGCAGAGCAGCAGGCAGCGCGACTGGATAGCTCGAAGCAGATCATCAAGCAGCAGATGCAGTCATCGCAGGCTGAGATCGTATCGACGCAGCAAAGCATTGATGCGGAGCGCGCAAAGGCTACTCCCGATCCCAATACGCTTGCGCACCTTGAGACGCTTCTCGCCCAAAGCCGCGCTGCATACCAGGAGCTGCAGCAGCAGTATCAGAGCATCCAACTGGCGCAAACTGAAGCCAGTCAAACCCTGACGGTGTCAGAGCCCGCCCAGGTACCGCAGCAACCCATTCTGCCTCGCACCCCATTAAACATCGTGGTGGGCGCGCTGTTGGGGCTAATGGGCGGGATTGCTGTAGCGTCGCTCATAACGTACGTCGACAATACCATCAGGAACGCGGATGATGTTGAGCGGGCGACGCGCCAGGCAGTGTTGGGCAGCATCCTCCGCATCAAGGGTAAGGGCGATGCCCAAAAGCCCATTCTCGCCACGCTACCCAACTCTGCAGCCGCGGAAAGCTATCGTGTGCTGAGCACCAACCTCGAGTTTGCGGTACTTGGCGCGGGCGGTTTGCCGGCGCTCCTGCTAGTCACGAGCACGCAACCCATGGAGGGCAAAACAACCACATTGGCTAACCTGGGAGTAAGCCTGGCCAAGGCCGGCCAACGTGTCCTTCTGGTCGACGGCGATCTGCGCCATCCGGCGCTGCACAAGCAGTTTGACCTGCCGAATAACGTGGGCCTGACATCGCTCTTGTTACACCCAACGATGGATCTCCAGGAGAGCATCCAGGATACTGGCATTGAGCGCCTGCGAGTGCTGACGGCCGGCCCGGTCCCCGCCAATCCGGGAGAGGTCGTGCGTCTGGCGCAGACCCGGGCCCTCCTGTCGCAGTGCAAAGCTCTAGCCGACTATGTGCTCGTCGATAGCCCGCCTGTGCTCGCCGCTGCAGATGCAAGCCTGCTGGCGCAGCATGCGAATACGGTCCTCCTGGTGACCGAGGTGGGGAGGACGCGAGCGGATGCGCTCAGGCACGCCGTGGGAGCGTTGACGCAGGTGGGAGCCCACATCGCGGGCGTTGTCCTGAACAAGGTAGTGGCGCAGCAGAATAGCCGATATTACGGTGGCTATGACTATGGCTATTACGCTCCCGAACGCACGGCCACGAAGCGCGCCCGGCCCAGCCTGGCCCAAGCTGTCAGTAAACCCAGAAAGAAAGCTGCCCGTGCTCAAGGGGTGGAGAGATCATCTTGAGGTATGCCTCATCGGTGAGGCCAGCGATGAGGGACAGGCGCCTCTGCACGTTGTAGCCCCGCAGCCGGCGGATGGCCAGGGCGCCGTTGGGGCAGGTCTCGACGCAGCGCCACAGACCCGGCAATGGTCACGCTCGATGGTATGGCGCCCCGCCTTGACACGATACACACCCTGTGGGCAGGCGGCGCAGGCGCCGCAAAGCGTGCAGCGGGGCTGTGGCTGATTCTGCTGCGGCCCCGCTGCACGCGATTCGGGGCTGGGGCACCAGCGGAGCGCAGGGGCAGCGCTCGAGGTAGACGGCCAGCCGGATGCCCGGCCCATCGTGCACGGCAAAGGTATCAAGGTCGAAGACTGTGCCAGTGACGTCGCTCACAAGCGGGCCGCCGGCGAGCAGGTTGGCGCGGTGCATACCGGCGTAGGAGAGGGTGGCGTCGGGGATACCGTTCCTGTCTCGCCCCGTGGCCTCTGGCTCACAGCATTTCTGGGGCGAGCCCGCAGGAGCGACAGGGTCAATCCAGTTGCTCATACCCAACCGGGCACAACTCACGATAGGGCTAGCCAAAGAGCTGGTGCAACCCCGCCAGGGCCTGCGCGGCAACGCCGCTGGGATCATCGCCCAGCTTGAAAAGGTCGGCCACATAGGGGCCGCGGTAGCCGATCTCCGCCAGGGCGGCGCGCAGGGCAGCGAAATCGATATCGCCCTCGCCGAAAAGCAGATGGCGGTGCACGCGGGCCTGCATATCCTCCAGGTGCAGGTGCACGATTGAGCGGCCCAGCCGGCGGACCGAGGCCGCCAGGTCATCATCGGTCAGGTAGGCATGCCCCACGTCGAGGTTGACCCCCAGGTGGGGCGAGTCGACGGCGGCCAGCATTTCCACCATATCCTGGCTCGAGCCGACGACCAGGAGCGGCTCCGGCTCGACGGCCAGCATCACGCCCGCCTCTGCCGCCAGCGCGGCCAGTTGCCGGAAATGCGCCACATGTTCGGCCCACTGGCGCGCGCGCTCGGTCTCACGCTCCGTGTTGAGGACCAGAATCCCCACCCCCAGCCACTGCGCCACACGGATGGCGCGCTCCTGATTGGCGCGGCGCGCCGGCAGGGGCTCTGCATCCCCATGATAGCTGACCGAAGCGATGCCGATGCCGAGGGAGTCGAAGGTATGCCGGAGGTCGCGGCAGCGCGCCTCATCGAGGGCCTCCGGGCGCACGTCGGGCGATTCCAGGCACAGCTCCAGCGCATCATAGCCCAGCCGCGCCAGCTCCGCGGCCGCCTGCTCCGCCGTCAGATTGGTAAAACCACCGGTACGAAAACCGAACTGGGTCATTATGAACTCCTTGTAGGGGATCGGGATATGCACAGTCTCAGTGTAGTCCTGATTAGCTGATTGCTCAAAAAAAACAGAAGATCGCATTCTCAAGGCATCCGCAATCTGCCGGGTAACCTGCTGCGCTCCCGCCCGGCTTCATCCCAGGGGGTTGGGGTCTGGATGGTGGTGCAGGCCACGCCGCGGGGTGGCCTGCACCACCATCCAGACCCCAACCCCTAAAAAGGGCTCGTACCGGGTTGCTGCGAAGCGTGACAGCCGGTCGCTAGCGATGTTTCAGGAGCGCCTCAGCACCCGGTAGCTCCCCGCTTCAAAGCAAGGGGTATAGTGCTGCCGGATCCAGTCATCCAGATAGGTCACGCCGCTGCTGACGGCGCTCAGGTTGGGCTCGCGCGGCTCCCAGACGGTGACCTCGACGATGTACTGCACGTTGGCCTGCTGCAGGCGCGCCACGATCTCCTGCTGCACGGGCAGGGTGGTGGCCACGCCGGGGTGCAGCTCCTGGTAGATGGCGGGGCTGCGCCGGTCCGCAAGAAAGTAAAAGCCCATGTCGTTGACCACGATCCGATCGTGATGGGTGTTGCCCACAAAGATCGGGTCGCCCGGTTTGGTGTGCTGCTGGATATAGGTCACCGCCGCCTCCTCACCCGGCTGCACCGGCACGCCGCCGCTGCGCGCCAGCATCGAGTAGGTGTGGCGCGGATCGTTGTGGGCCGTCTGCTGGTAGGCGAGCACATAGTGGAGGACATAGGTCGGGAAGAGGAGGATCACCAAGAGCGCCGCCAGCCCGGCCCGCACGGTGCGCGGCAGCCGCGCCAAAAGCGCCACCAGCGCCAGCAGGGCGAACAACTGCGAGGGCAGCACGTGCAACGCTTCGTAGCGCCCCAGGGCCTGGTTGAACGCCAGCAGGCCGGTCACGGTCAGGGCGATGAGGGCGCCATCATCGGCGGCCGGCCGGGCAGTCCTCCCCAGGCGGTGACGGAGGCCGGAAACCAGCGCCGTGATGAGGGCGACGGCAAAGATCAGCAAGGGCACATAAAAGCGCAGCCACTCCTCCAGCGCCTCAGCCGGCAGCCTTCTGAAGTTGGGCACGAGGGGGGGCTTGGGCAGGTCGCGATAGGCGCGAAAGCCGGTGGCGGGGAAAACGATCAGGTCTTGCCACATGGCCCGTACATCGCCGGCCAGCGCCAGGTAGAGATAGAGGGGCAGGGCGACGATAGCCGCGCCCGCGACCAGGAGGAGCAAGGGGCGCAGTGGGAAAGGCTTACGCTCGGCCCAGGCCTGCGTCAGCAGCCCGAGCGCGACCCCGAGGCCGGCAAAGACCCCCAGGTCGTGGCGCAGCGTCGCCGCCAGGCCGACAGCGACGCCGGAGAGGAACAGCCAGTACGCCCGGCGGTTGTCGAAGAAGCGGAACAGGCAGAGGCACGCCACGAGAGCCGCCAGCACCGCCGGAAAGACCGGGTAGGAAAAGAAGCCGATCGAGCTCAGCCAAAGCGCGGCCAGGCCGGCTGGCAGGAGCGCCCAGACCGTGGAGATAGAGCGGCGCGCCACCCCATAGACCGCCAGCGCCAGGAGCGCGCGCTGTACCACGTCGAAAATGCGGGCCACCATGACCGTCTCGCCAAAGACCTTCATGACCCCGGCCAGCAGGTAATAGTAGCCCGGCGAGTAGAGCGACCAGAAATCCCTGTAAGGGATCGCGCCATGGAGGATATTCATGGCATTGACGAGGACAAGCCCCTCATCGTAATAGTTCAGCAGCGTCTTGACCGGCCGGCAGAGCAGGTAGAGCCCGCCCACAGCTGCCGCCGCAAGCAGCAGCGCCAGGAGCACGCCCCGCCACAGCCGCCCCGGCTTGCCCTCCGCCTTGGGCCCCACACGACCAACCCCCATATCTACGGCCATGAATCCCCCTCTGGAGAAAGATAACAAGCCTTACCAGGTCACCCCGCCTCCCAGCTGCCGGGCGGTCTTTCTCCGGCCCGTAGTATACCATGCACCTGGATCAGACTGTTAACAGGGCAGGGGCCGGTGCGCAGGCAACGAGGGCGCGGATGAGGGGCCTCGATATCGCGCCGGGGCAGGGCGATCGGCAAAGGATAGGTCGCGCAGATCCTGACCCCATCCGTGCGGATTTCTGCGTAACAGCGCTACAGGATCAGCATGGCGTCGCCAAAGCTGTAGAAGCGGTAACCTTGCTCCACGGCCTCCCGGTAGGCGCGGAGGATCAGGTCGCGCCCGGCAAAAGCTGAGACGAGCATCAGCAGGGAGCTGCGCGGGAGGTGAAAGTTGGTCACCAGGGTGTCTACGGCGTGGAAGCGAAAGCCGGGGTAGATGAAGAGATCCGTCCAGCCGCTGTAGGGCACGACGGGGGCGGGAGCGCCTTCCTCCAGGGCGCGCGCGGCGGCCGTCTCCAGCACGCGCACGGCGGTGGTGCCAATGGCGACCACACGCCTGCCCTGCAGGCGTGTGGCAGCGATCGCTTCGGCAGTCGCCGAGTCGAGGCTGCACCATTCGCGGTGGATGATATGCTCCTCGACCCGCTCCTCGGTGACCGGGCGGAAAGTGTCAAGCCCAATGTGCAAGGTCACCTGGGCAAAGCGGATCCCGCGCGCGTGCAGTGACTGCATCAGGGCTGGGGTGAAATGGAGCCCGGCCGTCGGTGCGGCGACCGAGCCGGATACGCGCGCATAGACCGTCTGATAGCGGTCGCGATCGTAGAGAGGGGTGTGGATATAGGGAGGCAGAGGCACCTCACCCACCTGGTCCAGCAGGTCATCAACGGGGCGCGAAAAGCGGATCAACCGCCCACCAGAGGGCGCCACGGCCACCACTTCCGCCTCCAACACCTCCTGGGGGGCCCCTTCCAGGCGCAGGCGGGTGCCGGGGAGCGCGCGCCGCCCGCCCACCAGCGCTTCCCAGGTTTGGGGGTCGTGCCGGGTGAGGAGCAGAATCTCAACCCGGCCGCCGCTGGGCACTTTACGCGCCTGGATGCGGGCGGGGATGACGCGGCTCTCGTTAAGCACCAGGAGATCGCCCGGCTCCAGATAGTCGCCCAGATCCCGGAAATGGCGATGGGCCAGGGCGCCGGCCGCGCGATCGACGACCAGGAGACGCGCTGCATCGCGCGGCTCGATGGGCGTTTGAGCGATGCGTTCAGGGGGCAGGAAATAGTCAAACTCTGCAGTTTTCACGATTCAGGTTGCCTGTGCAGGCCCAGCCAGACGGCGCCGATCAAACAGCCGACCGCCAGAGCGGCCAGGCTGCTTCCTGCGAGGCCAAACGCACGCAGGATAAGCTCAGTGTTGCGGACCGGCCGCATCTGTACCAGCCATCGAGCGACGGATGGGGTGAGCGCCGTCACCAGACCCGTCAGGAAAAGAAGGCAAAAGCCGCCCAGCACAAGCGCACTGATCAGGTCGTGCCGGCGCATAACCAAGACCAGCGCCACGGCGACGGCGGCAGCGAGCGCAGCCAGAAATGGCAGGTTCACCATCAAGGCAGCAGTCCAGTCAAGCATGCCGCCATTCTAGCAGAGAGCCCTCTTCTTGGCAAGGCCAAAAGTCCTCAGGAGTCCCGGTTCATGCTTGATAGGGAGGATTATGCACCGCTGTTCGCCCCGCCCAGAGCAAGAACAGTGCGGCCAGGCAGCACGCCCCCAACACCATGAACAGCCTGCGCGGGCCGATGTAATCGAAAAGCAGGCCGCTCACTGCAGCGCCGCTCATCCCGGCCAGGCTCGTGGTAGCTGCCAGCAGGCCCTGGGCGGTGCTGCGCAACTCATCGGGGGCCAGCTCGCTGGCATAGGTCACGGCGCTGATCCAATAGAGGCCAAAGGCGGGGCCTTGCAGGAGGCTGACGGCCAACACCCATCGATCAGAGGCATGACCATGCTGTTGAACAGCCCATACACACAGGCGGTGACGGCGATCAAGCTAAAGACGCGCACCCTCGCAAGGATGAGCGCGCCAGTGATGGCGCCGAGGATGCCGACGGCCAGTAACAGGCGAGTCCGGCCAAAACGGTCGTTCAGCATGCCGCACAGCGCGGCGCTGAGCATACCGGCCAGCGGGCCCAGGGTGTTGATCAGGCCGATCTGCGTGCCGCTCAGGCCGATGCTGCGATAGTAGACATTGACAAAGGGCGCAAAGACGCCGATAGCAGCGAAGAGCAGAAAGTAGAGCAGCTTGATATTGCGCATGCCCCGGCGCAGTTTTCCATCTGCGCCGGGGACGGCAGGCATGCGCAGGGAGAATGCTGGCGGCATAGAGAGCTCCTTGCCTGGTAGAGTGAGCCTATTATGCCCCGAATCTACCCTGAGCCCAAGTGTATGTTGCGGGCGCCCATCCAGCGTAGTGATTTGAGGTCTACCGGCTAACGCGCCACCCCCATCGCCGCCAACAAGGGTACACGCTCTGCAGTGGCTGGCCAAGGCGCCGTGATCGAACTCTCTCTATCCTGACACAACTGCGTGCCATCCACCAGAAAGCCATAGTGATAGACCTTGCCCGCCTCCAGGATGAGCGTTGTCTGCCACTCGTCATCGCGCTGCGAGAAACGCATGGGAATGCCACCGAAGGCCCAGCCGAAATCGCCGACCAGGTAGACGCTCTCTGCCCAGATACTGGCCGGGAAGTGAAAGGTGGCAGCGATTTGATTGTGTGTCAACTTTGTCCAAGTCACCATAGGTCTCTCCTCTGCAATGGCTAATCAACGTTACCCGCTATGACCTGCTCATCATGTCCTGCCCCATACTACTGCAAAACAAGAACCCCAGCCGACGGGGTCGGTTGGGGCTCTTGCTGGGTTCGGTTAGCTTGCGTTGGCGCTGAGTTGGGCTTTCTGCCGGCTTGTGAATCAGGAGAGCGGTAACCAGATGCGGAAAATCGTGCCCTGGCCCGGGCGGCTCGTGGCCTCGATGCGCCCGCCATGATCCTGGATGATATTCCGGCTGATGTAGAGCCCCAGGCCGAGCCCTTCGGCCTTGGTGGTGTGGAAAGCCTCGAACAGGTGAGCCAGGGTCTCTTCATCCATGCCCACCCCCGTGTCTGCAATGGTCAGCGTGACCCCCGGCGGCTCTTGCTGCGCCGCAGCCGCCAGGCGCAGATGCCCGCCATCGGGCATAGCATCAATGGCATTGAGGATGATGTTCAGCAAGACCTGAATCATCTGATCGCGGGCCACCATGATCCTGGGCAGGCCAGCCTCGGCCTCGCAAGAGATGGCGATGCGGCGGTCGGTGCACTTTTTGCGCGTCAGAGTAAGGACATGTTCCAGGAGGTCCTGGGGGTCCGCGGGTTGCCTGTTCTGCAGGTGCGGGCGCCCGTGCAAATCTCGCAGGCGAGACACAATATCGGCGGCCCGCCTCAGCTCAGAGAGCGCTACATCCAGGTAGCGGTCGGCGCTTTCCCCTTCAGCCAACGCCTCACGGGCGAGCCCAAGGCAGCCCATCACCGATTGCAGAGGATTGTTGATCTCATGAGTCAGCGAGGCCGTCAGCCGCCCCACAACGGCGAGCTTCTCGGCCTGGATCAGGGCGGCCTCCGCCTGCTTGCGCGTGGTAACGTCACGGATGATCATGCTCGTGCGGAGATTGCCGTCCCGATCGTGGAAAACGCCCGAGGTTACCTCGCAGGGAAAACGGCTCCCATCCTTGCGGATCAGGAGCAACTCGGCGCTGTAGAGGCCCGTGCGCGCCCTCTCTTCCAGCGCAGCGGTCAGCCGGGGGTCCGAGGAATCCACGATGCCGTTCCGGCCCAGCTGGCAAATCTCTTCCTCGGTCCGCCCCAGCATGCGACAGGCTGAGGCATTGGCGGCAAAGATGCGCCCATCGGGCGCGGAGAGCAGGATGCCGTCGACACTGCGTTCGAACAGGGAGCGGTAGCGTTCCTCGCTAGCCCGCACCTCGTCCGTGCGCTGCGCCACCAGGCTCTCGAGCTCATCCGCATGGCGCCGCAGATGGGCCTGCAGGTGCGCCTGTTGCACAGCGACCGCCAACTCGCCGGCGATCTCGCGGATAATCTCGGCATCCTCCCCTGAGAGGTCCGCACCGGCCGCCAGGCCCAGGTTCAACGAACCGAGCAATTCCCCCTGCGCAATCAGCGGCAGGCTGATCAAGGCCGATACTCCCCCATTGCGGAGGGCTTGAATCCAGGGAGAATCAACCTGCAGGGCGCTCAGGTTCTCAGCCCGGTACTCTTGCCCCTGCTTGAGGGCATCGAGGAACCAGGCCACATCCAGCGGGCCAGACCAACCGGGCGGCATCAACAGGCTGGCCTGCGGCACCACTGCAGCCACAGTCAACCGGTTCTCCTCCAGGTCAAACAGGGTCACGCTGGCCCGGGGGAGTGATACCAGTTCCCTCAGGTGCGATAGCACAGCCGTGGCCGTCTCCTCGATGGAACGCGCCTCCAGAATCGCCCGGTCCGCCTCGTGCAGCACGTGCAGGCGCACGGCATACCTCTGCAGCTTGCGGTGCAATTCATCCTGTTCCGTCACATCCTCAAACACGCCGATCGTCCCCTTGCGCTGCTTATCAGGACCCATGCTGGGCGCAGCATTGAGCCAGAGCCTGCGCCTTTTTGCGCCAGGCAGGGATGATAACCTTGTCTGGCGGCGCCGTCAATATGCGCTCATTGTGGTCGGGTGAACCATTGCGATTGGACCTCCGAGGGTTGTGTTTGTAGCAGGTGCAGGGCAGAGGCAATCTCATGAACCGGGGTCCGCGCGCAGCGCCTCCTGGCTGATCCGCCGAATCTCCCCCACCTCGACGGGCTTGTTCAGGCAACGATATACGCCCAGTTCGGCAACCCTTTCTATGAAGGCGTTTTCACCATAGGCCGTGATCCAGATCACAGGCATGTGCTGCCCTCTCGCGCGCAGGGCCTCCGTCAGAGCAACACCATCGAGGCCGGGCAGGCGGATATCAGTGATGACCAGATCAAGGGGTTGTTCGGCGAGCTTGAGCGCATCACGGCCGTTCCCACAGAGGATAAGCTCGTGCTGTTGCCCGGACCGGCTCAGAGCGTGTTGCAGCACAAAGAGCACGCTCTCGTCATCGTCCACCAACAGTATGCGCTTTCGGTTCTGCACAGCATTCGCCTTCCTAGCTCAATCAGGAATCTCGAATATAGAGTACCTGCAACTATTATCGCCAAGTTGTGAGGGAACAGCAGCCGTAACGAGTTGGGGTCGATGACGGGGTTGGTTGGGATCAAGTTGGCCGGCAGCGATACCGGAACCAGCTCCGGCAGAGCAATTGACGAAATGCCTCACTATCGTTAAGATGGTGGTCGAGATTGCCCGGGCCAGGCGAGGGCAGTAGCCAGCCGGGCATGAGAGGCAGCTCAACACCGCCGTGTATCCGGTCGTTGAGGGGGAGGTGACATCACGTATGGCCCATGCGCAGCCCGCTGACCAGCGGAAGGAGGGGCCGGCCGAGGAGTTGCTCGCGCTGGCCGTGGATGATGACAGCGATGTGCGGTTCTTTGTGCGCGAGACGTTGGCCAAGTCCGGCTTCCAGGTGACGGCGGCAGCCAGCGGCGAGGAAGCGCTGGAGTACTTGCACGACACCCGCTTCGATCTGGTGCTGCTGGACCTCCGACTCGGCGGCCGTGTCGACGGCATGAGGCTGCTGAATGCGGTGCGGTGGCGCTGGCCCGATACGGCGGTCGTGATACTCACCGCGCACGGGACGCTGGAATCGGCCGTCGAGGCCATTCGCGAGGGCATCGACGGCTATGTGCTCAAGCCGGTGGAGCCGGCCGAGCTGCGCCAGGTGGTCCGTGAGGCGATGGAACGGCGACAATCACTCGCCCGTGCGCAGGCCAAGGCGCAGCGCGACATCCTGGAGCATGGCCCCCTGACGGTCGATGTGCGCAAACACCTGGTCACCCGGGGTGGAGCACCTATCGAACTCAGCCCGCAGGAGTTCAGGCTGCTCGTCTACTTAATGGAGAACACTGAGCGCGTGGTCCCGCCGGAAGAGCTGGTGCAGGTCGTGCGGGATTACCGCCCCGACAGCATGTACGAGGCGCGCGAGATCATCAAATGGTATATCCACGAGCTGCGCCGCAAAGTGGAGCCCGACCCCGGTCAGCCGCGCCTCATTATCAACGTGCGGGGTGTGGGGTACAGGCTCGGCTAGGGCCCGCAGCGGCGCCCTCGCCCTTCGTAGTGGCGGCTCCAGTCGCTCGTTCCTGGTTCGGAGATGGCGCCAAGCGGCAACGTACCCTCTGCCTCATGCAAGATGCAAACGACCAAGGTTGTCACTACGAAGGGACCCTGGCGCACACACGTGAGGGGCCTTGCCGGCAACTCCCTATCCGTTCTCGCCCGTCTTGGCCAGATCCTCTTCCGCCCGCGGCGCGCCCTTGCGCCCGGCAAACACGGCCGCCACCAGCAGTGCCCAGGCGATGATGCCCAACACAACACTGATCACGCTGCGAATGCCCATCAGCAGGTTGGGATTAGCAAAGCTCCCCTGCTCGAGTATCATGAACATCCACACGAGAGAGGCCCCCTCGATGCCCGCCCGCACAAAGAACAGGGCCAGGCCCGCTATGGCCAGGAGTGAAACCCGGGGGTGCCGCCGCCAGGTGACTGCGGCCAGGACGATCGCCGCCAACCAGATGAGATAGATGGGCGCCTGCAACAACTGCTGCACGAAAATCGAGCTGGTCATTGCCATCATGGATCTCCTTTGTTCCCCTCATAACCCGCAAATCCATCACGCCCAGTAATATAGCACAATTCGTCCCCTCTGGCTTCAGGCAGGCGTCCAATCTGAGAGCTGGTCATCCGGCCAGGTTGCCCCTGCTCATGACGTCTGCGGACGTCATCCGCAGTTTACATGGCCTGCGGGCCATTGCCCACTCCGTTGGTGCCGGCCAACTCAATCCCATCCCAACCCAACCCACTGCCGCCGTTCGGGGCTTCCTCTTTGTGCTATAATAAAGCGCAAGTAACGGTTGACGCACGCGGCGGCAATGCACTCGCGGCGCTCGATTGCACCGGCATCGCCCTGCCTGGCTGGAGGCGCAAACATGGAAACCATGGAAGAGATCAGGACCAATACGCGCGTGGATTGCTCGGATGGGGCCTGCGGGCACTCGATTTATCTGATTATGAACCCCCTTACCGACCAACTGACCCATGTGGTCGTCCAGACGGGCGGCCTTTTCCCGGAGGACCGCCTGGTGCCGCTGAGTGAGGTTGTGAGCGCGACCGCGGAAGCGATAAAACTGCGCTGCACCAAGGCGCAACTGAACAAGATGCCGCACTTTCGCTATGTGGAATACACCCGCATGGAGATACCCCACATGCATTCCATGCCGCTCGTGGGCTGGCCCTATGTGACGGCTATGGAGGACGAAACATACGCCGTCGAGCAGATGAATGTGCCGCCCAACGAGCTGGCCGTGCGCCGCGGGATGCGGGTGGAGGCCAAAGACGGCGCCGTGGGGCGCGTGGACGAGTTCCTGGTGGACCCCAAGAGCGGGCACATCACCCACCTGGTGTTGCGCGAAGGGCACCTGTGGGGACAGAAGGATATTTGCATTCCGGTAACGGCCATCGGTGAGATGGATGAGGACGTGGTGCATATCAAGCTGAGCAGGCAGGAAATCGAAGCCCTGCCACACATCCGCATCCGCCGGCGGACGGGCTGAGCTGAAAGGAAAGCATGGCAGAAAAGATCCTACCGCATATCGCGACGCTCACTCTGAACCCGACGGTGGATGTGAGCTATGTGATTCCAACCCTCATCGCCGACCAGAAGGTGCACGCCACCCAGAGCCGCTTCGACCCCGGCGGCAACGGGGTCAATGTGGCGCGGGGGCTGCGGGCGCTGTCGGTGCATGCCCACGCCTGCGTGATCACAGCAGGCGAAATCGGCGCCCTGCTGAAGCGCCTGCTGGGCCGGCATGTGGACGAGCTGTGCCCCGTAGAGGTGGATGGGGAGACCCGCATCAACTGCACCCTGCTCCAGGAGCAGCCGCGCAGCCAGTTCGAGGTCGATGGGATCGGCCCCCGCGTCTCGGCCGAGGCGCTGGAGCAGATCTCAGAAGCGTTTCTCGGCCTGAGCGAGGGCGGCATCGGGGTGCTGACCGGCTCCATTCCGCCGGGGGTGCCGCACGATATCTACGCCCAGCTGGCGCACCGCCTGCGCGAGCGGCATGGCCGCGCCGTGGTGGATGCCCAGAGCAGCCTGCTGAAAGCAGCCCTGGCGGCGCGGCCTTTCCTCATCAAGCCCAATCGTTACGAGCTGGAGCAACTGTGCGGCCGTAAACTGCCCAGCATCGAGGATGTGGCGCGGGAAGCCCAGGCGCTGCAGCGAGGGGGGGTGGAGCACGTCTGCGTCTCGCTGGGGGGCGAGGGGGCGCTGCTGGCAGATGCAACAGGAACCTATTACGCCCGGGCGCCCAAGGTGAAGGTGGTCTCGACGGTAGGCGCCGGCGACTCCATGGTCGCCGGCCTGGTGTGCGCCCTGGCGCAGGGAGAGGAGGCTGCGCAGGTGCTGCGCCTGGCCGTCGCCTGCGGGAGCGCGACGGCCGCCCGACCTGGCACCGAGATCTTCACCCGGCCGCAGGCGCTGGCGCTGGTGGATAGGATCCAGGTAGACAGGTTGGCGTAAATGGATGAGGGGTACGACATAAGGACCTCCGTCTCGGCGCACGGGCTCCCCGCCTATGCGCCGAGCATCTTTGAGTCCGGTCAGGTGCGGGTAGGTTCGCCCCTGCCCTTGGGTGCGCACCAACAGGGGGATGGGGTCAATTTCGCCCTGTTCAGCCGCCACGCCACACGGGTCTGGTTGGAGCTTTACGATCGGGCCACGGACGGCTCGCCATCACAGGTCATCGAGCTGGCATCCCCGCGGCACCGGACGGGGGATGTGTGGCACGTGTGGGTCCAGGGCCTTGGCGCCGGTCAGCTCTACGCCTACCGGGTGGAGGGGCCTTACGAGCCCACACAGGGGCATCGTTTCAACGCCCACAAGCTGGTGCTGGACCCCTACGCCCGGGCCATCACCGGCCTGGAAAACTGGGATTTCCAGCCGGCCCTGGGGTACGATGCGTCTGCGCCGGAGCAGGACCTTTCCTGCTCAACAGCGGATGATGCGGCCGCCATGCCCAAGTGCATCGTCACCCACCGGCATTTTGATTGGCAGGGAGATCAGCCGCCCCGCCATCCCTGGCCCGCTACCGTGATCTATGAGACCCATGTGCGGGGCCTCACCATACACCCCAGCGCCGGCGCGGCGCACCCCGGCACCTATCGTGGCCTGATCGAAGTGATCCCTTACCTGCAGGCGCTGGGCGTCACGGCGGTTGAGTTGCTGCCTGTGCAAGAGTTCAACGAGCACGAGCTGCTGCGGCTCAACCCACGCACGGGTGAGCGCCTGCGCAATTACTGGGGCTACAATCCGGTGGCCTTTCTCGCGCCCAAAGCCTCTTACAGCAGTGCCGGCGGCCTGGGCCAGCAGACGCTGGAGTTCAGGGAAATGGTCATGGCCTGCCATCGGGGCGGGATCGAAGTAATCCTCGATGTGGTCTTTAACCACACTGCGGAGGGCAACCAATTGGGGCCGACCCTCTCTCTGCGGGGCATCGAAAACAGCATCTACTACCTGCTGCAGGAAGATAGGCGCTATTACCAGGACGATTCCGGCGCTGGTAACACCATCAACGCCAACCATCCGGTGGTACGCGATATGATACTGGACGCCCTGCGGCACTGGGTGGTCGAGATGCATGTGGACGGCTTTCGCTTCGACCTGGCTTCGGTGTTGAGCCGCGATGAGCAGGGCAGACTGCTGGCCGATCCGCCGCTCCTTGAGCGCATCGCCGAGGACCCCGTCTTGCGCGATGTCAAGCTCATTGCGGAGGCTTGGGACGCAGCCGGGGCCTATCAGGTGGGCAGTTTTTCGGAGCGACGCTGGGCCGAGTGGAACGGCCGCTTCCGGGATGAGGTGCGCCGTTTCTGGCGCGGTGACGAGGGCATGCTGGGGTTCTTGGCTAGCCGTCTGTGCGGCAGCGCCGATCTCTACCAGCGGTCGGGCAAGGGGCCCGAGAGCAGCATCAACTTTGTCACCTGCCACGACGGGTTGACCCTGAACGATCTGGTCTGCTATGAGCACAAATGCAACGAGGCCAATGGTGAGGCCAACCGCGACGGCCCAGGCGAGGACTATGCGGCGAACTATGGCGTGGAAGGCGAGACCACAGACCCCGCCATCGAGGCAGTGCGCAATCGGCAGGTTAAGAACCTGCTGCTGACTCTGCTGGTCTCGCGCGGGGTGCCCATGCTCTTGGGCGGCGATGAGTTCCGCCGCACTCAGCGCGGCAACAGCAACGCCTATTGCCAGGATAATGAGATCAGCTGGTATGATTGGGCCTATCTGGAGCGCTATCGGGATATCCACCGCTTCACCCGAGAGATGATCGCCTTTCGCCGCGCGCACCCCATCCTGAGCCGGGAGGCCTTTTATACCGACGCGGATATTCAGTGGTTCAGCCCGGAGGGCAACCAGCCCAACTGGCTCGACGCCCGGGAAAAGCGCCTGGCCTGCCTCATCCTGGGGCGCGAAGAGGCGGACCTTTACCTCATGTTCAATGCAGCGCCCGAAGCGGCCCTGTTCCGCCTGCCCCCCGCGCCCCGCGCCCGCTGCTGGCGCCTGGCTGTCGACACCTTCCTGCCCACACCCAATGACATTGCGGAGAGCGGCCGGGAGGCAGCCCTCAGCAACCAGGTTGAGTACCGGGTGGAAGGGCGCTCGAGCGTGATCCTGCTCAGCCGATGTGATTTAGCCTCTGGCCAAGCAAAAGGGTAGAGGAGGCGCCCATCGGCGCCATCACCAACGGCGCTCACCCGCCGGGTATCGCATCCGACAGGGTACAATGGACACTGGCAGCCTGAAGATAACCCGTTGGCATGGATGTCGCTCGTGCTGCTCCAGACGATTCGATTGGAGGTGGGGCCTATGGCTGAGCAACCGGGTGGGCCGGCCGTGCACGAGAGGGAGGTCGCCGAAGAGCGGCGAGAATACCCCCTGCCGCCGGAGCAGCAGGTCAGCGCCCTGGCCATTGCCAGCCTGGCTACGGGCATCGCTGCCTGGTTCATCTTTCCCTTTATCGGCGCCATCACGGCCGTGGTCACCGGCGCCCTGGCCGGGGCGGAAATCCGCCAGGCCAATGGTCGGCTGACCGGCGCGCCGATGGCTACGGCCGGCATTGTATTGGGGGGCGTCCAGCTCGGGCTGATCATCCTGGGTGTCATCCTCGTCGCCATCTTTGCCAGCGCATTCGGCCCCGGCTTTTCGACGTTCATATTGCCCCACTGATAGGTGGCACACCCCGAGCGCCGGCTGGCAGCCGGCCGTCTTTGCCCACCATGAGCGCTGACATGATCTCGCGGCGCCAGTGAAACCCGCCATGCCAACCAGGAACGGCCGGCTGGCAGCCGGCGCTCCGGACTGTGGTGATACACAAGGCTCAAAGGCGAGCGCTACTCCAGTGGCACAGATATCGCTTGGCCCCGAGCAACGGGGACTGTTGCGATTGCCGGTGAGCCGGCAGCAAGGTCCAGCATAGCTCGCAATGGCACAGGGAGGGCTGAGCATGGCCGAGGGACAGAGGCCTTCTGAACGGCCGGGGGAAATGCTCAAGGAGGAAGAAACACCCGAGGAACAGGCCGAGCAAGTCGTCGAGGAAGAAGAGGAGGAACTGGAGCAAGAGCGGGTGATGCCGGCCGACCAACCGCCCGAATTGGGACCACCGCCGACAGGGGAGAGGGCCGATGGCTGGTGGAAGGTGTTGGCGGTGGGCGGCGCCCTGTACCTGCTGGGGATCGGCATCCTGCTCCTGACGGGGAACTCAAACCTCTTCCCCACCGTGATCCTCCTGGGCAGCTTTCTGGTGCCAGCCGCCTATGTCGCCTTTTTCTACGAACGGCGGCGCTGGAGTCGCCTGACCTGGCCGACTGTCGGCCTGACCTTTTTCTATGGCGGCGTGTTGGGTGTTTTCGCTGCCTCACTGCTGGAGCCGCTGTTCATCCGCCAGCTGGATTTCTTCACCGCCTTTTTGGTGGGGCTGATTGAAGAGGCGGCCAAGATCATCGGCGTGCTCGTGATCGCCCGTCACTGGCGCCACGACTCGGAAGTGGATGGCCTGATCCTGGGCGCCGCGGCGGGCATGGGCTTTGCCGCCCTGGAAACCAGCGGCTACGGCTTTACCGTCTTTATGCAGAGCGGCGGCAGCCTGACGAGCACCTTCGCCGTTCTGGTCGCGCGCTCCATCCTGGCGCCCCTGGGCCACGGCACCTGGACGGCCATCCTGGCCGCCGTGCTGTTCCGTGAGGGCCATGTAACCCACTTTCATATCGACGGCAAGGTGATTGGCGCCTATCTCCTCGTCTCGGGCCTGCACGGCCTGTGGGATGGTATCCCCTCCCTTTTTTCTCTTTTCCTGCCCATTACAACGGCCATTGTCGCGGCGCAACTCGCGGTGGGCGGCGCGAGCCTCTATATTCTCTCAGTGTGCTGGCGCGATGCCAAGGCCCGGCAGCTGCAGCGAGAGTTGGAGCAGGCGGCGCAAGCGGAGGCGCGGGACCAGGAACGCTGAAATGGCCGCGGCAGGCTTCAGGCCCTCCTTTAGAGCAGGTTCAGAAACACGGGAGAGCCTGCTCTTTTCGGCGTCCCGGCCGCCGGCTAACGGGAGTCGCTCCGCACCACGGTTCAGTCGAGCACGAGGCCCCTGAGGACCGGCCAGTGCAGCGCCAGGCTGTTCTGTGGCCTGTAACCGGCGCGCTGGCTCGCTCTGAGTCCTTCATCACAGCATATGCGGCAGGCCGACGGTCCGTGAGCTATTTGTGCATCCGCCGGGCCCTGCATGAGCTGCCGTGAAGCATCTCGCCGCCAGAGCGACTCTAACCGGTAGTTATCCTGTCTGTATTGGCGATCTGCCCCTATTATCGCACAAATGAGAGGTAGTGCAGGCAGGAATCGGTTGGAGCCTGCGCCGGATAGAGTTGGAAGTTGGTTGGCCTGGCGGCAGGGCCTTGATATGCACCACTGCCCGGCCCTGTCCCTCCCTGCTTACGGGGAGCGCCAACTGAACATAGCGCACTGGGCCCATTCCGTCAACTGGCTGTACATGGCTGGGTGCAGTTCAGATGTGGAGCAACCACCGGGCAATGGCGCCCATAGCAGACTCGCCCGGGGTTCCCTCGCTCTGATCCTCTCCCGCTGCAGGGGAGCGGGTCAGGGCGAGGGAACCCCGGGCGACCTCATGCGAGCAGGCAGCCGATGCTACCGGCGGCTCCTGTCTATGATGCGGGCGTGACCGTAGCCGGCTGAGTTAAAGTCGGCGCAGGCGTGCCCGGCTCCGTTGAAGCAGGCGCAGAGGTAGCCGGCTGAGTGGCTGCCGGCGTGACGATCTGCAGCGCCGCCGGCGTTGCCGACTCTGTCGGTGTTGGCGTCGGCGGGAAGGGCGGCTGATTCAGCAGGTCCTGCACGCTCTGCACCGTCGAGGCGGATACCAACTGGATCGGCGCCTGCCCCTGCACCTGGACATAGTAATCGGTCTGCGGCGGGGTAATGTCGCCGATCTCGAGCGCGTGATCGCTGCCGTCGGTCAGGCGCAGTGTGACCGATAGCGCCGGCTGGGCCAGGCCATAGTCGGCCAGGGACCCCGTGGTATCGGTGAGCGTACGGCTGGCCTGCAGCGGCGCCAGGGAATCCAGGACGGCTGTGACCCGGTCCTGGTCGGCGGGGCCGGCCTGCGGTGTCTCCAGCTGCCAGGCGCCATTGGCCGGGCGGGTCAGGCGCACCTGCTTACCGCCCCCCTGGATCGTGATCCCCACGACCTGCTCGGCCGCGTAACTCCACACGGGCGCCGGCGTAGGCGTCGTGCTGGCAGACGAGGCTGGCTGGCGCAGCTCGGTCCAGTAGACATAGCCGCCGAGGACGACCAGGACGGCCAGCAAGATGAGTGTTGTGCGCGGTTTCATCGGCGCCTCCACCAAACCCAAACGCCGGCCAGCACGACGACCGCCGGCAGGAAGAGCATGCTCGTGTACATCACCACACGCACCTGCCCGGGCGTCATCATAATCGTACGGTCAACGGGCGGGGTGGAACGGATCGAGATGAGCGACTCATCCGACGTCAGCCAGTCCACCGAGTTCAGGAAGAGGTCCGGGTTGCCCGAAGCGCCGTTCGCCGTGGTCAGCATATCGTTGGCGACGAAATCGGCGTCTCCAAAGAGCACCAGGCGCGCAGTCTTGGTCTGGTTGGGGTCAGTTTGATCGGGCACATCCAGCGTGGCCGCCACGGCCAGGTCCAGTGGGCCCCGAGTATCCTTGCCGGCATCGTACTGGACCTGGTTATTCGTCCGATCCGTTTCGCCCCAGCTCTGGGCGCTCGACTGCACGAGGGGGCTGACCTGCACACCTGTCGGCGGAGACTGGGGCTCCTCGATGGAGCTAGCCAGTGGGAAAAAAGTGCTCAGGCCATTCAGGTCCTTGGTGATATCGTGATAGGGGTAGCGGCTGACCAAGGGCGTGCCCACATCGCCATAGAGGGCATTCGTGGGGTCGACAATGATATCCTGCCGCACCTTCAGGCCCCAGCGCTGCAGCAATTCGTTCATATTGACATGCGATTGGGGGTCGGCCAGCACCATCAGGCTGCCACCGCGGGTCACATAGTCATTGATCGCCTGGTACTCCTTCGCCGTCGGCGTGATCATCGGAGAAGCGATGATCAGCGCAGCCGCATCGGAGGGGATCGTCTGCGTGATGGCGAGGTTCAGCATATCGACCTTGTAATTGTCGTTCTGCAGCGCAGTGCCGATCTGCTGATAGTTGGCACCCCCGCTATCCTGCGGGTCGCGCTCCTGATGGCCGGTGAGAAAATAGACTGTCTTGGTCTGGCCCTGCGTGACCTTGAGGATAGCGCCGGTGAAGGATTTCTCATCGGCGCCCAAAGTGCTCTGCTGGCGATTGCCCGATTGGAAGATGACCGTGCCGTCGGTCGTTACATGGTACTGCCGGGCCTCCGCCGGCTTTTGCTCAGGGTCCACGATCTGGACGTGTAGCTTGTTGGTGTGTTGGCTGTACTCCTTGAGCAGGTCCTCCACCTGCTGGGTGGAGGCATAGTTAGGGGTCATAAAGGCCGTCACGGTCAACGGGTCCTTGAGGCCAGCCAATATCTGCACCGTCTGTTTGGAGAGGGTGAACTGCTTCTCAGCTGTGAGGTCCAGGCGCCGGAAGTGCCGGTCTGCCAGGAAGTTCAGCAGCACCAGGATACCGATCACGGCGATCGTGACGAGGGTCGCGTTGCCGCCCTGACGCGCGGTGCGGCCGGTCAGCGCCTGCCAGGCGCGGCCCGGGTTCAGGGCCACTGCGCCTGCAAGCGCGAGCGCGCCGACCGCCAGGGCAATCTCCGCTACCAGGCCGAACTGCCCCTGCACGAGGGCCCAACAGAGGCTCAGGATGACCAGGATGCCGCCGCCCAGCGAAAGGAACGGCGCGAATCGTTTGATGCGCACGGTCATGACTTCCACCTCCGTGCCTCGAGGATACGGGTGGCGACAAAGAGCGCCGCCACGATTACACTCAGAAAAAACACCACGTCCTTCGTGTCAATAACCCCGCTGGGAAAGGCATCAAAGTGGGAGGCCATCGACAGATAGGCAAAAAAGCTGCCCACCGGCCCCGAGACAACACCCTGCACTGCATCGGTCACCCAGAGCAGCATAGTGAGCCCAAAGCCAATCAGGGCCGCGATGATCTGGTTTGAGGTGAGCGCGGAAGCGAGCACGCCCAAAGACAGGGCAGCGCCGCCGGCCAGCAAGAGCCCCAGATAGCCGGTCAAGATGGGGCCCGGGTCCGGGTTGCCATAGAGCCGGAGCAGGAGCGGGTAAACCAGGGTGAGCACGAGCATCAGCGCCCAGAGCACGAGGGCGGCGATGAACTTGCCCACGACGACCTCGCCGTCGCGCACGGGCGAGGTGAGCAAGAGCTCGATGGTGCCCGATTTGCGCTCTTCGGCCAACAGGCGCATGGTCAGCGCCGGGCCGATGACGAGCAGGAAGGTGGTCACGTTGTAGAAAAGGTAGCTCAGAGTCGCCTGACGGGAGTAGTAGAGGATCATCCCGAAGAAATAGCCGGCGATGACCAGAAAGACCGCCGTCACCGCATAGGCCACCGGCGACGTAAAGTAACTCGCCAGCTCGCGCCTGGCGATCAGCCATGTGTTTCGCATCTCAGTCTCCCTCAGACACGGCCGCTTGCTCATCCGTCGTCAGCGTGAGGAAGATCTCTTCCAGGCTCATGCTGACCGGGCGCAGCTCCAGCAGCCCCCACCCCTCGCCCACGACGAGTTCGGCGATACGCGGCCGCGGGTCGGCATTCTCTGCGGCATCGACCTCGTAGCAGCCGTGTTCCTTTTCGGTCACGCCGACCACACCCGCGATCCCTCGCAGTTTTTTCTTCGCGCCGTTAGCGGGATGGGCGACCTGAACAAAGAACTGGCTGCCGCCGCGCAGGCGGGTCGTCAACCGTTCCGGCGTATCCTCGGCAATGATGCGGCCTTTGTTGATGATCATCACACGCTCGCACACCTGGCTCGCCTCGGGCAGAATGTGGGTGCTCAGGATGATGGTATGGTCGCCGCCCAGGCCCTTGATCAGGTTGCGCACCTCGATGATCTGCCGCGGGTCGAGGCCCACGGTCGGCTCATCGAGGATGAGGACTTGAGGGTCGTGCACCAGCGCCTGGGCCAGGCCCACACGCTGCTTGTAGCCCTTGGAGAGACGGCCAATCAGCATATCGCGCCGGTCGCCCAGGCCACACGCCTCGATGGCGCGCTCCGTGGCCTGGGCAGCCTTGCCCACGCCCCGCAGCGCCGCCATATACTGCAGATAGGCGCGCACGCTCATCTCAGGGTAAAGGGGCACTGTCTCGGGGAGATAACCGATCCGGCGCCGCACCTCCATAGAGTCGGCGGTCACATCATAGCCGGCGACGCGGGCTTTGCCGCTGCTGGGGGGCAGGTAGCCGGTCAGGATGCGCATGGTCGTGGTTTTGCCGGCCGAGTTGGGGCCCAGAAAGCCCAAAATCTCGCCTTTGCGCACATTAAAGCTCACATCCTGAATGGCGGCTGTGCTCCCATAGTACCGGGTCAAGCCTTCCACCTGGATCATGAATCGCCTCCATAGAACGGACGGAGGCACTCCGCGCCCACAAGCTCTAGCGCAGTTGTCTCCGAGTCTGGCACACCCCGAAGGGCGTGCAAACTGTTCAGGAGCACCGGGTGTTCCTGAACAGCAAGCTTCTGGGGACGGCATTCTAGTCTTATGGCAAGAAGTAGTCAAAAGCGCCTATCTGGCTGTTGTAGGGGAGGGGATAGGAGAAGGTTGAGGATTTGCCCGGTAAAACAGTGCGTGGCGGCCTTGAGCATCGGTTCGCAGTGGGGGAGACCCCTCTCCCCCACTACAAGCCTGGCTCGCAGTCGTACACCGCCTGCTCACGCAGGCATAACACGAGCGCAATGAGGAATCTAGCCCTTGAGGCCGGTCAGCGAGATGCCCTCGATAAAGGTGCGCTGGGTGAAGAAAAAGCCAATCAGGATCGGCAGGGTCGCGATGGCGCTGACGGCCATCAGGTAGGGGTAGGCCAGCTGGGTGGCGCCCACCTGCTGCATCGTCTGGCGCAGGTTTTCGATGCCCAGGGCGATGGGGTAGAGCTTTTGCGAGTTGAGGTACACCAGCGGGCCCATATAGTCGTTCCAGGCCCCCATGAACGTAAAGAGGGCTACCACCGTCAACGCCGGCTTGGCCAGGGGGGCGATGATGTTGAAGAGGATGCCAAACTCGCTCGCGCCATCGATGCGCGCCGCATCCGAAAGCTCCTGGGGGATGGTAAGGAAGAACTGGCGCAGCATGAAGATAAAGTAGGGGTTGCCAAAGTAGGAGGGCACCACCAGCGGCAGGTACGATGGGATCCAGCCGATATTCTTGAAGGTGATGAAGAGCGACACCATGGTCACCGCAAAGGGCACCATCATGGTCGCCATACAGAGGGCAAACAGCGCATCGCGCCCCGGCCAGCGCAGCCGGCCAAAGCCATAGGCCACCACCGTCGAAGACAGGACGGTGCCGATGGTCACCGGGATAGCATAGCGCACCACCGTATTGACCAGGTAGAGGTTAAAGTTGTAGGTGCTCCAGGCGTTAGGGTAATTTTCCCAATGGGCCGGGATGGGGACCCAGACCGGCGGCACGGTGAAAACCTGGGCGTTGTCCTTCAGCGCCGAAGTGATCATCCAGTAGAACGGCAGCATGAAACTGACGGTCAACACGATCAGCAACAGATACTTGGTCACATTGGCTGCCACGCCCGCCGCCGGCATTCGCCGGGCCCGCGCCTGCACGCGGCCAGCAGAGACCTCACGCACTGCCATGGGATGCTCCTTCCTTGCCTATTCCCCGCCGTAATAGACCCAACGGCCCGAGGAGCGGAAGAGGATCACGGTAAAAACCACAATAATCACGAACAGGATCCACGCCAGGGCCGCGGCCTTGCCCATGCGCAGGTAGGAAAAGGCATTGCGCCAGAGAAACACCGCGTAGAGCTCGGTGGCATTGTTGGGGCCGCCATTGGTGAGCAGCCGCGGCAGGGTAAAGTTCTGGAAACCGCTGATAAAGCCCATGACCAGGTTGAAGAGGATCACCGGCGTACACATGGGAACGGTAATATGCCAGAACCGGTGCCAGGCGCTGGCGCCATCGACCGTCGCCGCCTCGTAGAGCGAGCGCGGCACATCCTGCAGGGTGGCCAGGAAGATCACCATGGCGTTGCCCTGCGCCCACATGTGGATCATGATCAGGCTGGGCTTGGCCAGCGTCGGGTTCGAGAGGAAGGGGATGGCAGGTAGGCCAAAGCCGCGCAGTGTGGCATCGATCGCCCCCCACTGCACATTGAGCAGGAACTGCCAGACCATAGCCACCACCACGGCGGGGACAATCGCCGGGAAAAAGAAGGCCGCCCGAAAGAAAGATCGGCCCACCATCTTGGTGTTGAGCAGGGTCGCCAGCAGAAATGCCGAGATCACGCCGAGTGGTGCGCTCAAACCGACATAGTAAAGGGTGTTGTACATCACGGTGCCGAAGACGGGATCATCGCTCAGGATCTGCCGATAATTCTCCAGCCCAATGATAACGGGCGGCCGCAACAGGTCATAGCGCGTAAAACTGTAGTACAGGGAAGAGAGGACCGGGTAGGCCGTCCACAGCAGAAATCCAACCAGCCAGGGCGAGACGAAAAGCAGGCCAAGCAGCAGCCGACGCTGCTGCGAGCTACCCCAGGCACGTCGCTTCGCGATTGCCACCGCCATGTTCTACCCCCAGTCATGCGACGCAAGGAGGTGGAAAAACCGCAGATGAACGCAGATAGGAAACACCAACCAGGGCGAGCATCCTTGCGAAGGCTCGGAACCTTCGCAAGGATGGCCGTATTCATCTGCGGTTCCCACTTTTCCACCCGCATTTCCTATCTGCGTTTATCTGCGTTCATCTGCGGTTCCATATCGTCCTATGCACAGCTCAGCTAGCGAATCCTGCCTGCTTGAACTCATCTTCACAGCGCTTCTGGAACTCTGCTGCCGCTTCCGCAGGCTTCATCTCGTCGCGGTAGACCTTCTCGCGCAGCTCCTGGTACTGCGTTGACACAAAGGCCGTGATGGGGCAGCGCGCCGGCGACGACCATTCCGTAGCCTCATTCATAGACTTGAAGTAAAAGTCCAGGCCCGGATACACCGAGGGATCCACGGTCTTGAGGTAGGTCGTGAGGCCCGGCAGCCAGCCATTGTGCGTAAAGATGACATCGCACGCTGCTTTGGTGTTCAGGAACTCGGCGACCTTGAACATCTCTTCCTTGTTCTTCGACTCTTTGAAAATGATCACATAATGACCGCCGGTGCCCTGGACCTTTACACCTTTGCGGCTATCGGGCACGGGGGCCCAGGTGGCCGCGTTGAGCTTGCCAACCTCCGGCTTGTCGTTCATCGTCTCGCCGGGATGCCAGTAGCCCTCGATGATCATAGCCTGCATTTCGGTGTTGTAAGAGCCGCCCCAGGTGCCCTGGCCCTCTACCTGGCGCATACCGGCCATCTTGTCGGGGCCGACGATCTTGTAGAATTGCCCCATGATGTCAAAGGCTTCGGCCATCTTGTCGTTGTTAAGGTCGAACTTGCCCGTGTCGACGTCGAACCACTTCCAGCCCCAGGAGACGGGTGGGAAAAAGCCATCCTGGATGCCGATCTGGCCGCCCATCGCGTCATAGGGGTCGAGGCCAATCTGTTGCAGGTTGCCGGCGCTGTCGAACTTGGTCAGGGCCTTGTGCCATTCCAGGCACTCCGACCAGGTTTGAGGCGGATTCTTGGGGTCGAGCCCGGCGGCCTCGACCAACTTGGTGTTGTAGTTGAGGCCGTAACGGAGAAAGCCCTCGTTTGCGGGGACGCCGTACATGGTACCCTTGTAAAAGGCGTCGTTCCAGGTGCCCTCGAGGTAGTTTTCCTTCTTGATGATGGCGCTGTTCTTCACCCACTCATCAATGGGCCAGAGCACGTCACGCGCCATATAGTCGAGGTACTGGACGTTCGAGGCGCCATCGGGCGGAGTGCCGGCGGCCACGGCTGTTGTGACGGCATCGCCGGCCGAGCCTTTGACCTCGACCGTGTTCTCGCCGACAGCTTGTTTGTACTCGTCGGTTTTCTCCATCTCGGGCCAAAAGCCGGCATAGTTGCCCCAGCTGACCCAATACTGGATGGTCTTGCCGCCGGATGAGGCAGGGGCCGTGTTGGCGGCGGGCACGGCGGTGGCCTGCGGCGCTTCCGTCGCTGCCGCGGGCGCCTGGGTGGGGGCCGCCTGCGGTGCGCAGGCAGCGAGGACAGTTCCGGCTGCCACAGAGGCAGCAGTAGACAGGAAAATACGTCGGCTGATCTTCGTGGTGCCAGTCATCCCTTTCCTCCTTTGGTGGAAGACCCTGGCTCTCTATTGCCAGAACACGCTCTCAGAGACACTTGCCTGTAACAGGCGTTCGTATTATGATTATAGCATGGTCGGGCCACAAAATTCGCCAAGTTCAGGACAGGAACAAGACCAGAACAGGACAATGCATGTCTGCCAATGATCGCCTGCCTTCCCTGCTCCGCTCTGCCCTAAAGCATCTCTACGACCCGACGATCCTTGCCGATAGCCCCTTGGTCCCCCTGCTTGCTCTTGCCGGGTCACTGGACCCTGCTTCCGATCTGAGACAGACGCTCACACGGGCCATCCGCGCGTTGCAGCCGGAGGCCGATGTACCGGCCGACGCCCAGGTCTGGCGCCTGTATGAAATCCTGCTCTACCGCTATGTGGAGCGCTCAAGCCAGTTGGAGGTGGCCGACCAGCTTGGCGTGAGCATCCGCCACCTGGGGCGCCTGGAAAGCCAGGCTATCCAGGTGCTGGCCGACCGCCTCCGGCAGCAGATGGGCGAATCGGCGCTCGAGGAAGCGGCGCCGAGCGTCGGGGATACGGCCCGAGGGGGCGCTCAAGAGGCGCTGGCCAGCGGGCAGACCTCGCCAATCAGTGACGAACTGCCCTGGCTGGCAGAGGCAGGCCCGAGGACGACAGCCGACCTGGGCCCCGTCCTCTCCTCCGTCATGGAGCTGGTCCAGCCCATGGCCAGGCAACATGGTGTGACCCTGGACCTCTCCCTCTGCCCCGACCTGACCCCACTGGCCGTGCACCCCGTGGCCCTGCGCCAGATTCTGCTCAGCCTGCTGGGCGCAGCGATCCGACAGATGCCAGGCGGCAAAGCGGACTTGCAACGCGCGCTCGTCACCGTAAGGGTCCTGCAGTGGGATGTGGAGGTGCAGGTGCAGGCCCCGCGCAAGGGCCCAGCCGTACAAAGCGATGGGGGCATCGCGGACAGCCTGGAGATGGCCAGGCGGCTGGCCGATGCATGCGGTGGGAGCATGGCCGTGCGCGCTGATGCCGGGGGTTTTGTGGCTACGGTCACACTTCCAGCCATCGAGCAGACGCCGGTGCTGGTCATCGACGACAACGCCAACACATTGCGGCTCCTCCAGCGCTACGCCTCTAACACACGCTACCGGGTGATCCCGGCTGCGTCACTGCAGGAGGGCATGGCCATGGCCCAGGAGTCGCCCCCACGCATCATCGTGCTCGACGTGATGATGCCTGAGATCGATGGCTGGGAAGTGCTCGGGCGTCTGCGTCAGCACCCACTCACCAGCCACATCCCCATTATCATCTGCACGATCCTCGCCGAAGAAGAGCTGGCCCTCTCGCTGGGGGCCAGCGGCTTCCTGCGCAAGCCGGTCAGCCGGGAGGCGTTTCTGGGCGCGCTGGATCTAGCCGGTCCGGAGGGGCCAGAATCGCACTGAGTGCAGAGATCGCATCCAGCAAGTCCTGCAGGTAAAAGCCTCCACCACGCAGCACGCTCAGGTGATTGCTGCCGATGAGCCCTCGAGTTGGGTCCTGAGCGGTGACAGCCACCACCGGGATGCCGCTGATCTGGGGGTCACGGCTCTTCTCGTGCAGGACCTGGTAACCATCCATGCCCGGCATGACCAGGTCCAACAGCATCACGTCGGGCCGGCCAGCGCGCAGCAGCGCCAGGGCGCGCTGGCCGCTGGGCGCACGCAGGACGCGGTAGCCCCGCCCTGCCGAAGCCAGGATACGCCCATAGAGCTGCAGGGCATCCGGCTCGTCGTCGACGACCAGGATGGTCTTGGCCGGGCATTGCAGGCCATCGAGGGCGGCCAGCAGATTCTCACGGCTGACCGGCTTGAGCAGGTACTGCACCAGTCCCAGCTTTTCGGCAACTTCCTTACGCCCAGGCACCCAGCAGCCAATGACCGGCGTGCCGTAGGGCAGGCCGGTGAATGAGCCGGCCTGGGGCGACAGCTGCTGGAAAGCCGGATCGTTGATGAGCAGGGCCTGCGCGGGCAGGCGGCCCAGCTCGGCGATGGCGGCTTCCACGCCCGGCACGGTGACGACCTCGGCCCCTTCATAATAGCGGCGCAGCAATCGGGTCAACGTGTCGCCCGCTTCCAACACCACATAGCGCGCCGCGAGCCGGGGCCGTGGGGCCTTGGATGGTCTCGTGCGCTCCGTGTACTCATGATAAGGGCTGAACCAGCGCGAGGCGGAAGTCCGGGCGGCCGGTTGCGCTTGCTGGATGGGGAGGCTGAAGTAGAAGGTTGTGCCTTTGCCCACCTCCGACTCGTACCACATCTTGCCGCTGTGCAGCTCCACAAAGCGTTTGCTGATCGCCAGCCCCAGGCCGCTGCCGCCGAAACGGCGCCGGAGGCTGCCATCGACCTGGTAAAAGGGCTCGAAAATGCGCCCTCGCGCCTCCGGTGAGATGCCGGGCCCCGTGTCGGCGACGCTGAAGACGAGGTCGCCCCCCTGGACCTGGACCTGCACGCGTGCGCCGCCCTGCTCGGTATACCGCCCGGCGTTGCTCAACAGGTTGAGCACCACCTGGCGGATGCGCACACGGTCGCAGAGGAGCGAGGGTAAATCGGCGGGAATGTCTATCTGGAGATAGAGGCCCTTGGACTCGAAGAGGGGGCGTACGGCCGTCGCAGCAGCCTCGACGATCTCTTGGGCCGATGACCGCTCCCGGTTGAGCGCCATGCGCCCGGCATCGACCTGGCTCAGATCGAGAACGTCATCGACCAGGCTGGCCAGGTGCCGGCTCGAACTCAGGATGACATCGATATCTGCCAGCAGCTTGGGTGGCAGATCGCTCCCATAGACCTGCGGCGCCTTGAGGATCATCTCGCTGAAACCGATAGTCATATTCAGGGGAGTGCGCAGTTCGTGGCTGACGTTGGCCACGAATTCTTCCTTGGCCCGCCGGGCCTCTTCGGCCACTTGGCGCAGGGCCGCCAGCCGCTCCGATTGCCGCGCCAACTCGCGGTTGGCCAGCTCCAGGTCCTGTTGCGTCTCTTTCAGGTCCACCCGCTGGGAGCGCGCTTCTTCCAGTAGCTCACGCGTGCGCTCATAGCTGGCCGACCACCAATGGTAGACCTGCCGGGCATAGCTCAGGGCCGCCCAGGCGAGGCCTTGGGCGGCCCAGATGCCCGCAGTGGCCAGGTAGCGGGACAGGAGATCCGGCAGGCCGAGCAGGTCACCGCCACCCATGACGAGGAGGCTCAAGCCCACAGCCAGCACCAGGCCGTGGCCGGGGCTGAGAAGGATGGCTGCCAGGCCAACTGGGACGGGCAGCAGGCAAGCGGCCAGGGGAAGCGCCAGCCAATGGATGGACACGAGCCCAATCCCCAGGTAGCCCAGGACCATCGCCCAGCGGATTACCTGGCGCTGCAGTGGGCGCAGGGCCAGAATGACCAGGGGGAAGACGGTCAGAAGCGACCCGAAAGCGCTTACGCGCAATGGCCAGCCCAGGGCTTCGGCCGTCAGGGTGATGGCCAGGCCAAGCGCTATGGAAGCGGGTATCACCGCCAGCAAGGCCCGCTGGTGAAGCTCCGCGGAGACGTCGAGGTCGGGCGCCGCAGGATAGTGCGACCGAGACATCGTCTGGGCCCCCTAGCGCAGCCAGGGCGCCTGCCAGCTCTCGACGGTATAGCCATGCAGCTCGATGCGGTTGCCGTCGGGGTCGGCCAGCCAGGCCTGGTAGCTGTGATCGCCGCCGAGCTTGATATCCGTCACCTCGACGCCGGCCTGGCGCAGCGCCTGCACCGTGGCCTCGATGTCATCGACCTCCAGGCAGATGTGGCTGTACGACTGGGCCTGGGCGCGCTCGGCCAGGTTGCCCTGGAAAAGCTCGAGGAAGCTGCGCCCGCCGATATGGATATACAGGCCAGTGCGCCGGCCCTCGGCATTGCGGAAATCGAATGCCGGCTTGAGGCCCAGCTGGTCGCAGTAAAAGTGCACCGAGCGCTCCAGGTCCGAGACGACAAAGCAAGCATGGGCCAAACCCGTGATCATGTGTGCCTCCGTAGGGGATGATAGGCGCAGGCAAGCGATTGAAGGCAGCCCGTCGCCCGATCTCTTTGTGGCAGCCCAAAACGGCGTAACTCGCTGCCCCTCTGTACATCACTCATAGTATAGCACGATCGGAAAGGTTTGGAAATGGCCCCAGCGCTCCCTGTTTTCGAGCCGATCAGGAGTCGCGCAGGGTCCGCACCAGCTCACCTGCTGCCCGGCGCGCTGATCCACCCCGCCAGTCTCCGCCCACGGCACTGCCGGGCATCCTGGAATCGCCGGCGATTGCGTTCACGGGCTCAGAGGCGCGTTTGACAAAGTTGCGCACTGGCGCTATCATTAGCTCATAAGCACATACTTATGGATGGTGGCGCCCAGATGCACATGGAGCAACGCGATCCTTCGCTCTTTTTCGCTGCGCTCGCCGACCCGACACGCCTGCAGTTGCTGCAGATCCTGGCCCGGCAGCCGCAGGAGAGGCCGCTCTGCGTAAACGCGCTGGCCACCCGGCTGGGGGTCAGCCAGCCCGCCGTTTCTCAGCACCTGCGTGTGCTGCGCAGCCTGGGGCTGGTGCAGGCGGTGCGCCGAGGGGCGCGCGTGCACTACTTTCTCGACGGTCCCCGCTTTCTTCAGTGGCGGCGTCTCGCCGAAGAGGCGCTGGACCTGGCCAAGGCGAACGGGTAACCGGCCAACAAGTCTGGCGATCTGGCTGCGCATCGCAGCCATACTCGGAGGTACAATACGCTGTGTTGGCAATCGAAACCAAAGGACTCACCCGTCACTACGGCGCCCTTGTCGCCGTAGACCATCTCGACCTGGCAATCCAGCCGGGCGAGCTCTTCGCCTTCCTGGGGCCCAACGGCGCCGGCAAGACGACGACGATCCGCATGCTCACGGGGCTCATCCGCCCGTCTGAGGGCACGGTCCGCATCAATGGCATCGACATCGTCCGCGATCCGCTGGCGGCCAAGGGCCGCGTTGGGGTCGTGCCGCAGCGCTCGAACCTCTACGGCGAGCTGAGCGCGCGCGATAACCTGATCTTCATGGCCCAGCTCTACGGCCTGCCCCGCGCGCGCTGGCGGGCACGCGCCGATGAGCTGCTGGCCCAATTCGGCCTGATGGAAAAGGCCGACTCGCTCTTTGCCCCCCTCTCTGGGGGGACGAAGCGCCGGCTCACCATCGCCGCGGCGCTCGTGCACGAGCCTGCTATCCTCTTCCTCGACGAGCCGACGACTGGGCTGGACGTGCAGAGCGCCAGGGGCCTGCGCAAGCTCGTGCGCGAGCTGAACGAGGGTGGGGTGACCATTTTCCTGACCACCCACCTCATTGCCGAGGCCGAGCAGTTGGCGCAACGGGTCGCCATCATCGTCAAGGGCCGGTTGATCACCGTCGACACGCCGGCTGCGCTGCGCGCGCGGGTCCAGGGGGAAAACATCCTGGAACTGGCCGTGCCCGAGCCCACCGAGGGCTTGCTCGCGGCCCTCAAGGCATCCGCCGCCGTCGCGGATCTCTCCCGCGCGGGGGACATGCTGCGCCTCACCGTCCCTTCCGTCGATGCAGCCGTGCGCGAGGTGACGGCGATCACCCAGCGCGCCGGCGTGAGCATCACCGCCATCCGCACGGTCACGCCATCGCTCGAGGATGCATTCGTACAGCTCACCCACCTCGACAGGGATGCCATGCAGAACGGCGGGCCGCGCCGGCAGGAAGGGGGGCAACCATGAATCGCGCGCAACTGGCCCGGGCCTGGTACATCACGGCCAAAGATATGCGAACCTACTACCTCAAGGCGCCGCTCATCAGTTGGGGCATACTCCTCCCGGTCGTGTTCCTGCTGGCCTTCTACCTGCGGGCGCCGGGCGACATCGCCGAGGCCGCGCCGGGCCTGATCGGCCTCACGGTGCTCTTTGGCGCCACTTCGGTGGAGGCGGTGGTCATTTCCTTCGAGAAGCGCATCGGCGCCATGGAGCGCCTGGTCATGGCCCCGGTGACCGTCAATGCCCTGCTGATCGGCAAGACACTGAGCGGGGCGCTCTTTGGCCTGGGCACGGGCACGCTGGTGTGGCTGGCGAGCACCCTGGTCTGGGGCCTGCCCCTGGCCGCGGGCATACCCCTGTTGATCATCCTGTTAGGCAGCGTCGCCTTTGCCCTGCTGGGCACGCTGATCAGCCTGGCCGTGCGCGAAGTCTTTGACGCTATGACGGTGTCCAACCTGTTCCGCTTCCCGATGATGTTCCTGAGCGGCGTGTTCGTGCCCGTGACCGCGCTGACGCCGGTGCTGCAGGTGATCGCCAGCCTGCTGCCGCTGACCTACACCGTGGACGCCCTGCGGCACCTCTTGCTGGGCGGAGCGGGCGCTTTCTACCCCCTGTGGGTAGACGTTGCGGCCAGTGTGGTCTTTGCGGTTGTGCTATACCTCTGGACGCTCCTGCTGCTGCAGCGCCGGCTGGAGGATTTGCTCTGAGTTTTTTCATCGTGTGTGGTGTCGCCTGCCAGGACAGGCCAAGTGTAGCCCTAAAGGGAGGTCAAAGCCATGTGTGGAAAAGGCAACTGCTGCAAGCAACGGCAGGTTCGCAAGCTGGACCCCGCTCAGTGCACACCCGAGCAGATCCGCAAGTGTCACGGCGATGTCGCCGAACACCCCTGCTGTGAGCCCACGCACCCCTGTCAGTGCGGAGAGTGCGCGGACGCCAAAGGCACGCCCAACGCAACTCAGGCTTGAGCGTGGGCACTGATACCCCATCAATCGCCGTCCCAGAGCCGGCCTCCCTCGCGCGCCGGCTCTGGGAATTGGCGACCCTCTTCCTGAAGCTAGGCACGATCAGCTTCGGGGGCCCGGCAGGACATATAGCCCTGATGGAGCACGAGGCCGTGCACAAACGCAAGTGGCTCTCGCAAGAATACTACCTGGACCTGGTAGCAGCCACAAATCTGGTGCCCGGCCCAAACGCGACCGAGATGGCCATCCACATCGGCTATCTGCGTGCAGGCTGGGCCGGCCTCGTTGTGAGCGGGGTTGCCTTTATCGTGCCGGCGTTCCTGATCACGCTGGCGCTGGCCTGGGCCTACGCCCGGTACGGCGCCCTCCCGCAGGTGGGCGCCATCCTGTACGGCATCAAGCCTGCCGTCGTCGGCATCCTCGTCATGGCCGTCTGGCGGCTGGGGCGCTCGGCGGTGACCGGCAAGACCGCTGCCGCCTTCTTCGGGCTCGTCTTGCTTGGCACGCTGGCGGGGCTCGATGACGTGCTGCTCATGGTGGCTGCGGGCCTGCTCATGGTCTTGTGGCAGCAGCGCCAGCGCCTGCCCTGGTTGGGGCTCCTGGTGCTCGGCTGGCCGGCGCCGGCCCTGCCCCTCGCCCTCAACCGGACGGCGGATAACCGCCTGGGGCAGATGTTCCTCTACTTCCTGAAGATCGGCTCGGTCCTCTACGGCAGTGGGTTGGTGCTTTATGCCTTTATCCAACGGGATGTCGTGACCGGCTTTGGCTGGCTGACCCAGAAGCAGCTCATCGATGCCATCGCCGCCGGCCAGATCACGCCGGGGCCGGTGCTTTCCTCGGCCACCTTCATCGGCTATCTGATAGGCGGCACAACAGGCGCCGGGCTGGCCACCGTGGGCATCTTCCTGCCTTCATTCGTCATCGTCGCCCTCACGGGCCCCTGGATCCCACGCCTGCGCAACTGGCAAGTCGGCAAAGCCTTTCTGCAGGGCGCGACGATCGCCGCCCTCGCGCTGATCTTCAAGACGGGCATCCTGCTCGGGCAGTCAGCGCTCGTGGATATCTGGAGCGTGCTGATCGCCCTGGCCAGCACCGTTCTGCTGTGGCGCTACAAGGCCGATGCGATCTGGGTGATCACCTTGGGCGCTGTGGCAGGTATTCTGAAATCGCTTCTGGCCATCTGAATCGGTCTGCAGGTTGAATCAGCCCTTGCCTGCCGTGGCGATGCTGCAGAGGCGACTGACGCGGAGTCGGCCGCCGATCGCCAGGCCCAGGAGGAGCGCGCACGGCTGCTGGATGAGGTGGAGCGCCGAGCCGCCGAGTTGGACGCCACGATTGCCTCGATCGCGGACGGGCTGGTGATCTACGATCTGGACGGCAGGATCATGCGCATGAACCCTGCTGCCGAGCGCATGCTGGGCTACAAGGCGACCGAGGGCCAAAGAACGATTGCCGACCAACTGGCGCGCCTGCATAGTGCAGGCATAGGGGGCGAAGGAAAGGAGAGCGTGGAGGCCGTCCTCACCAGCGCGCAACGCATGGACGCGATGATCCAGGAGTTGGTCGACGCCACGCGCCTGGAGGCTGGGCAGGTGCATCTTGAGCGCCGGCCTGTGGCTCTCCGCGCGTTCATCGACGACCTTCTCCGGCGCCTGGCTGGCACGTTGGAGACCGACCGCGTCCGCGTGAGCGCCCAAGCAGGGCTGCCCCCGGTTCTGGCCGACCCGGACTCGCTGGAGCGTATCCTGACCAATTTGCTCTCCAATGCCCTCAAGTACTCGCCAGCGGGCAGCGAGGTGACCGTGACCCTGACGCGGCGCGACGACGAGGTTGTCACGGCCGTGTCCGATCAGGGGCCGGGCATTGCGCCGGAGGAGCTGCCCCACCTGTTCGAGCGCTACTATCGCACCGAGGCGGGGCGCGAGCGGCGGGAAAGCCTGGGCCTCGGCCTCTACATTACAAGGAAGTTGGTCGAGGCCCACGGCGGACGGATCTGGGCCGAAAGCGAGCCCGGTAAGGGCAGCACGTTTGACTTCAGCCTACCGGTCACAAAAGCGGATTGGGTCTAGAGATGGAGCAGTTGCTCCAGCCTCTTGCGATCAAACCCAACGACGACCTCGCCGTCGACGACGATGACGGGAGTGGTCAGGTAGCCAAGTTTGGACAACTCCTCGAGCGCCTGTGGATCGTTGACTACATCCCGCTCGACGAATGACACGCCCTTTTGTGAAAGAAACTCTTTCACCTTTTCGCAGAACAGTCAACCGGCGGTTTGTGTGTAGACCAGGACCTGCTTGGCCATGCGTCCTCCATGCCCACAGAATACGCTACTGTACAAGCCCGTATTCTAGCCCACCACGCGCCTACGTACAAACCAAACGGCTCAGGCTACACGGTTGCCCCGCGATGCTTCATGCTCGGGAAAGGCTTGTCCCCAGCATCGTGCCCTGCAGCCCCCATGGAGCGCGCCCGCGACAATATGTTACAGCCAACTGCAGTTGAACTCTCACAAAGCCGTAACTGAAATGTACCATATACTTGACAACAACATAGTGAATAGTTACACTGCAAGTGTGCATGGAGCCCGTAGGGCTACCGTGCGTGGATTTGCGAGCCGGCGGGCTGCCAGCGGAGGGATAAGAGATGCCAAGATGCTGTAATCCACAACCGGCGCGCTGCCAGTGTATTACAGGGCGTGGCTCAGGGGTCAAACGCCCGCCTCCTGATGTTGCGTAGGGTGCAGCGATTAGACTGAACTTACTCTATGCAATTCATGACTCGCAGGAGGCATAAAATGGTTACTCAAGCGACGCCATGGTGGCGCCAGCAGATTGTCACGCTCGTGTTGCTGCTCATCGTCGTCGCCGTGCTCGTGTGGGCGCTTGTGGCGGGCATCGGCGTCGTGCCGGGCGTCCAGCCGATGAGCACTCTCAAAGGCGCGATCCTTGTGGTGGTCGGCTTTTGTGCGGGCGTGCTCGGCGGGCTGATTGGCACGGGCGGCTGCAGCCTGATGCTGCCCGCCATTCACTTCTGGATGGGTTACCCAACGGCCATCGCCATCGGCACAACCCTCTTTGCCGTCATCTTCACAGCAGTCTCTGGCGGCTATGGGCACCTGGTCCGGCGCAATGTGGATGTGCGCACCTTTGGCTGGCTCACGGCCGGCGGTATCATCGGTGTGCTGCTTGGCTCGTGGCTGTTCACCCTGCTTTCGGCTCAGGCCTCGCTCCTGGGGCTCATCCTGGGCCTGGTCTTCCTCTGGCCAGCAATCCGGATGATCTACGAAGGGGTGGCGCAGCGTGCCGCGCCGTCGGGCAGCCAGGGCCCGGCGATCTCGGGCCCGGCATGGGGCCTGGGCGTGTTTGGCCTGGTGGTCGGCATCATGACCGGGGTGGCCGGGCTGGGCGGCGGTTACGCCCTGGTGCCCGGGCTCCTGTACCTGTTTGGCGCGCCCGTATATATCACGATGGGCACGTCATTGGCGACCATGATCCCGCTGGCAGCCGTGGGCGGCGGGATCAAGCTGGCGCAGGGGTTTGTTGACCTGGCGGCTGGGTTGCTGCTGGCGGCAGGCACCATCGTCGGCGCACAGGTGGGCGCGGCGGTGATCAAACGCTTCAAGCCAGCGACGCTCAAGCTGATCTTCGGGGTCTATTTCCTGTACGTCGCTGCCAAGTTCATCACAGGCTTCTTCGGGATACAGATCTTCTGAGTAGGACTGGGGGGCCTGAGTGCGCCCTGCAGGGCGCACTCAGGCCCCCCAGCTCTGCGCTTGGGCTGTTGAGGCAATGTCGCCCCCCGACAGTCGGCTGCCTTAGCGGCCGACGACGACCGCAGCCTCTCCCTCCTCCAATTCCTCGGCGATGACCACGAGCCCGGCCAGGCTAAGCGCCAGCAGCAGCACGCCATAGAGGGTAAAGTAGCCTGGGTAGCCGTGGGCGGTGATGAGGCGCCCGCCGAGGCCCGTGCCGACGGCGCCGCCGACCATGAAGCAGAAGGTGACCATCGACATGGCCACACCCCGCGCCTGGCGCGCAAACTCGGTAGCGAGCGTCAACAACGTCGAGTGGGCCAGCATAAAGCCGAGTCCCAACAGGAAGACGGCAAGCACCGCAAGTACCAGGCTGCCTGAGAACGCCGCCACGATCAGGTCAGCGACGGCGCCGAGGAACAGGCCGCCGGCGATGAGGCGCTTGCGCCCCGTCCGCTCAACGATCTGGCCGCTGATGCGCCCCGCCAGCACGGCCCCGACGCCAAAGCCGGTCATGATCATGCCGATGCCCAGGTAGTTAAAGTGGAAGACCTGCGAGATGTTCGCCCCCAGGTACGAGAACGACCCCAGGATGAAGATACCCTCGAACACGATCAGCAGGTAGGCCCGCAAGCTTGGGCCATGCCCCAGGAGCTGCGCATAGGGCGCCAGCACTGAGCCCCGCGACCGGCGCGTGACCTGCCCTGAGAGCCGCCGGGTGCTGACGATGAGCACGACGGTGATGATCGCCGCCAACCCCGCATAAGAGATAAACACGCCCCGCCAGTTGACCAGGTAGGCGATCGTGCCGCCGATGGCCATCGACAGCGCCTGCCCCAGGAAAGAGATGCCCATGAAAGTGCCGATGGCCGTCTGGCGCTCGGCCATGGGCACCAGGTCGCCGATCAGGGCCAGAGAGATCGGCATGGTGGCCGCGGCGAAGAGGCCGGTCAGCGCCCGGTAGGCGCCAAGGTCCGCGAGCCCCAGGCCCAGTCCGCAGAGCCCCGTGGCGACGGTGAAGAGGGCCAGTGTCACGGTGATGACCTTGAGCTTGCCAAAACGATCAGCCAGCGGGCCATAGACCAGCTGGAAGAGGCCAAAGGGCAGCATATAGGCCGCAATGAGAACGCCGGCGCTGGCCGGTGCGACGTGCAGCGATGCGGCAATGGCCGGCAGAATCGGCGAGACGACCCAGTTGTCGGCCATGACGATAAAACCCGCGAGGCCCAGTATCAATACAAGACGTTTGGCGTTCATCGAACCTCCCTGGCGGGACTTGGCCGCCGAGTGTGAGTAGAAGTATTGGATCATCAGCATATACGAATACAGGAAGCGACGCTACTATACCCCCGAAGGGTATATGTTGTCAAATGCCAACTCTGCCAGTGTGGCATGCCGCTTGCTGGGAGGCCTCTGGAGCACCAAGGGCGCGTAAAGGCGGGGCAGGGCTCATCGCTCAACGATAGGCTCCGCCCTCGGTGACGCCCAGACTCCCAACGTCTCCTTGTGGAGGGGGAGAGATGGACACCAACAGCCCATTGTATCAAGCAGCTTTGCTCATGCACGGCCACCGCTGCCCGGCGATGCCGCTGGGCCTGCGCGCGGGGCTGGCCGCCCTGGAGGCCCTGGGCGTGGAGCGCTCGCGCAACGGCGAGCTGAGGGCGCTGGTCGAGATCGATCGCAGCCACTGCGGCACCTGCTTCGCCGACGGCATCCAGATGGCGACGGGCTGCACCTTCGGCAAGGGCAATATCGAGCGCCTGGGCTACGGCAAGTTCGCCGTGACGGTGATCGACAACCGCAATCCCCGTAGTGTGCGGGTAGTCGCCAGGCCCGAGGTCATCCAGCGCAGCCAGGAGTCCGAGTTCATCGCCGAGCGCCGGAAGGGGGTGCCCGCCTGCCAGATTGACCCCCGGCTTTCCGCGGACCTGATCAACACGGTGCTCAGCGAGCCTGTGCAGGCCCTGTTCAATATCGAGCCTGTGCAGCCGATCGAGCTGCCGCCGCCAGAGCCGCATGCTTTCGACACCTATATCTGCGATGTATGCGGAGAGACGGTGGTGACGCGCTACGCTCGCGAGCGGGAAGGCCAGACCGTCTGCATCCCCTGTGCCGAAGCGGCGGCCGAAGGCCGGCCCGCGCCCCTGCCAGTGCAGGAAGAGCGATCCCGTTGAGTGTGACATGGCCCGCAGGCCATGCAAAGCCGCGAGGGATGGCGGTCCGCAGGCGTCATGAGCAGTCTGGCTGCGAGACGAGGTAATCCGTGACACAGATTCAGGAAGAGATCCGGGAGGAGGAGCCTTCCGCTGAGCAAGAGTCTCGCCCCGATGTCTCGCTCTGGACCCTCTTCTGGACCTACCTCAAGGTGGGGGTGACGGCATTTGGCTTCTCAATCCTGCCCAAGGTCAGGCGAATAGTCATCGAAAACCGGTGGCTGAACGAGGAGGAGACCAACGAAGGGCTGGCGCTGGTGCAGCTCTACCCGGGGCCTGTGATGCCCGAGTTCATTGCCTATGTGGGCTACCGGTTGCGCGGCGTCCCGGGGGCGGCCCTGGCCATGAGCGCCTTCATCCTGCCGGCTTATGTGCTGATGCTGGCCCTGTCGATTGGCTACTTTAGCGCCGGCAGCCTGCCGTTCGTGCAGCCCCTCTTCCTGGGCCTGGAGGCGTTGGTGATCGGCACGATCGCCAACGTGACCCTCGATTTTGCCGCCCAGTCCTTCAAGGGCAAGATCGAGGCGGCCCTGGGCCTGGGCGCCTTTGTTGCCCTCTTGCTCAGCGTGAACCCGCTCCTGGTTGTGCTCGCCGCCCTGGTGCTGGGCGGGGTGCTGCTCAGGCCACCGCCCAGCCCGGGCGCTGCCGTCCCCTACACAGTGACACCCCTCTCGGCCAGGCGACTGGCGGCGATTGCTCTGGCCATTCTGATCGTGCTCGCCATAGTCGCTTTTTCCTATTCTCTTCACTCGGCCGTCGGGGACCTGGCGCTGGCGCTGTTCAGAATCGGCGCGGTGGCCTTTGGCAACGGCGCCACCATCATCCCGCTGATTCAACACGAGGTGGTGCAGGTGCAGGGGCTGCTCACACCCAGCCAGTTCGCCGCCGGCGTGGCCCTGGGGCAGGTCACCCCTGGGCCCTTCCTGATCACCGCGACCTTTATCGGTTACAAGGTGGGGGGTATCGGCGGGGCGACACTGGCGACCTTTGCCATCTTCGCGGCCCCCTTCCTCTGGGCGCTGATCTTTAGCGAGATCTACGCCCGCCTGCCCGATCTGCGGGCCATCCGGGGCGCCCTGGAGGGCGTGCTGGCCGCATTCGTCGGGCTGCTGGCGGTGGTGGTGCTGCAACTGAGCGCCGTGGCCATCGTGAGCCCCATTTCGATAGCCTTCGCCGCCGGCGCCCTGGTCGCCATGCGTTATTTCAAGCTGGACGTCGCCTGGATTTTCCTCGGCGGGCTGGCGCTGTGGGCTCTATTGCTTGTCCTGGGGGTGGTCTAGAGGCTGAGTAGACCTGTCAGGTGGGTGCATCCTGGATGCGTATCCGCCGCCCGGGTTGCAGCCGGCCATTCTGCCACGCTGCCGCCCGGCCTCAACCCGGGAAAGGGGTCAGGCATGTCCGGCCGCCCCGCGGGGCGGCC
>Ga0078972_1004209_pt1 | contig 40331 bp, 36 predicted proteins | sample YelNatPaOPGAMG01_FD_67568 | JGI IMG/M metagenome (GOLD analysis project Ga0078972, IMG submission 67568) | Hot spring thermophilic microbial communities from Obsidian Pool, Yellowstone National Park, USA - OP-RAMG-01 (SPADES assembly) (version 2) | ecosystem: Environmental > Aquatic > Thermal...
AATGCTTTTAAGCCAATTTCCCATTTATTCCCTATTAGGGGATATATCATTAAAAAATCCTCTTGTCAAGTCTTCACAGAAAAAAGAGGTAGATATAGAACTATTGCGATAAAATGGGACTATTTAGAAAACAAGTAAGAAAAGAGAGGAAAATTTAAAATTTATCCCCTATTTATTCCCTAAAATAATGAGGAGTTAGGGATTAAAAATTTTGAAAATAAACATCTAAAAATTGTTGTGATAAAAAGTTAAGAAATTCAGGTAATTATATTATACTCATCTGAATAATTCAATTTTAGCCAGCACATCACCTATAAATTATCCCTGAAAGCTCTTCCTGTATTCGTTAACAACGGTAGAGGTTTCGCCGCTAATAACCGCTTTTCCGTTTTCAATCCATAAAGCCCTTGAGCAAAACTTCTCAACCATTGACAGGTCATGGCTCACCAGTATAATTGTCTTCCCGGCCCTCTTAAACTCATCCATCTTTGAAAGACATTTTTTTACAAACCCCTCATCTCCAACAGCAAGAACCTCATCTATGAGAAAGATATCAGGATCTACATTCACTGCTATTGAAAAGGCGAGCCTCATATACATTCCTGACGAGTATGTCCGAACAGGCATATCAATGAATTCCCCTATCTCAGCGAAAGAGACTATTTCATCAAACTTTCTCCTTATCTCCTCCTTGCTCAGCCCGAGAATCATTCCATTTACCATTATGTTTTCCCGACCGGTGAAGTCTGGATGAAAACCGGCTCCCAGTTCTATCAATGCCGAAATCCTTCCGTTCACCTTTATCCTTCCGGAATCGGGGCGGTATATTCCTGCAATAAGTTTGAGTATGGTCGTCTTTCCAGAGCCATTCCTTCCAATAATTCCAAAGGTCTCACCCTTCATTACAGAGAAACTCATTCCGTTTAGAGCATAAACATAGGACCTCAAGGGAGATTCCTTTCTTCTCAAAACCATGTTGAGAAATACCGATTTCAATGTTGTCCACTGCCTCTTTAAAATATACTTTCTGAACCTCTTTACAACATCTTCAAAAACTACTGCTTCCATCATATCAGTTCTGGAAGTTCGTCCCTGAATTTTTCAAAAAGGTAAACCCCGAGGATAAAAAGAAAAATTGCCCACAATGCAGAATAAAGGAGATAGAATAAAGGAGGAGGGTTCTTGAAGAACAGGCTATTCTGATAGGATGCTATAAGGGGGGTGAACGGATTGAGGAGGACAAAAATTCTGAACTTCTCAGGAACCATTGAAAGGGGATATATTATCGGGGTTCCAAAAAATATAAAAAGGAGGAGATTGGGAATCACATGCAGGAGGTCCCTGAAATAAACAGTTAGTGTTGCAACAATAAGGGAAACTCCCTGAAGCATTATGAATTGAATGACGAATAGTATGACTATAAAAAATATGGTCAATCCTGGATAAACCTTAAACAAGAGGAGGAATAAAATGAGGAGGGGTAGTGTGAAAATAAAGTTTACGAAATTTGATAAATTCATCGTTGTTGGCAACACATGCGGGGGTAACATCGCCTTTGTTACGAGGCTCCCGCTGTGAACTATTGAATGCATACCCCTTTCCACTGATGATGATACCCATGTCCAGGGAATTAAACCGCAGAATAGAAAGGCTGGATACTTCTCCATGTTAATTCTCATATAAAATGAAAAAACAAGCGTGTAAATCAACATCTGAATAAGCGGGTTCATAAAGGTCCAAAGAAATCCGAAAAAAGACCCCCTGTATCTCGCCCTTATGTCCCTTAAAACCAGTTGCCATATTAAAAATCTGTGCCTGTAAAGGTCAAGGAAATGATAATAAAATTTTTTCATTCAAATTTGAAACCAGGAGTTTCTTTGAGTGTAGAAAAAACAACCAGCGTATTCGTCCTCACAACCCCCGTTATACTCCTTATCTTCTTTATAAGAGCCTGAAGGGTATCTGTGTTTTTCGTTCTTATTTTCAAAAGAAGCGTCCATTCCCCAGTCACATGATGGCATTCCATTATTTCATCTCCAAGGCTCTCAATCTCTTTTTCAAATGTATCTATGTGTGACGGATGGTCAATGTAAATCCCGATGAAAGCAGTAATATCAATTCCTACCTTCCTCGGATTTATAAGTGCACAGTATCCTTTTATCACCCCTTCACTTTCAAGCCTGTTTATCCTTTCAATTACAGCGGGAGAAGTTAATCCGACCATCTCCGCAAGTTCTTTCAGTTTAATTCTCCCATTTTTTTTGAGAATAGATAGAAGTTTCAGGTCTATTGAATCAATCTCCTTCATGTTATTGATTTAATTCCAAAAATCTGAAAAAATCAACTTGATAATGAAATGATGAATGTGATAATATCTTAAAAAAATTTAAGGAGGTAGGAGAAATGGGGCGTGAGACAATAGAAGTGAAGGTAGATGTAGAAGGGGTCATCCTTGGAAGAAAAGTCAAAGAAAAATTTAATGTCCGCGTTAAGAAAGGAGGAACCCTTAAAGATTTGCTCAAGGCACTTGATAAATGTAACAGGCTTGGGAAAAGATTTTTCAGAGACCTCCCAACCCTCATTGACCTTCCAGAACTGGAGATAAACGGAGAGAAGTGCAGCTTCTTAAAGGACCTGAGGAAGAAGCTAAAAGACGGGGACTGCATTTATATATACACTAACTCAAGATGCCATTAAAAGATGGACTTTTTTTTCTAAAGGAGGAAGTTTCAGGGGGAAGGGATTGGTGCGTGGTAGTTCACGGACTCGGCGAGCATTGTGGAAGATACGAAAAAATTTCAAAAAGGATTTTAAGTTCAAGCTTCAACCTTCTGAGATTTGACCTGAGAGGGCACGGAAGGTCTGAGGGAAAAAGGGGAGATATAAAATCTTTTGACGATTATCTTGATGATATAGAAAAGGCGACAGATGGAATAAAAAAATTTCATCTGATAGGCCACAGCCTCGGTGGTTTAATTGTGATTTACTATGCCATGAAAAGACCAGAAAGACTGAAATCCCTTGTGTCGAGCGCTCCCCTCCTTGGATTGAAAATTGAACCCCCAAAATTCAAGCTTCTTCTCGGCAGGGTTCTTTTGAGAATAGCCCCAGGAGTTTCTATGTCAAATGAGATTGACCCTCATAAGCTTTCACACGATAAAGATGTGGTAGAAGCCTATATCAATGACCCCCTTGTTCACAGAAAAATTACAGTGAGGTGGTTTTTTGAAACGATGAAAGCAATGGATTATGTGAACGGTCATCCTGAAAAAGTCAAAACCCCTGTCCTCTTTATCCACGGTTCATCGGATGAACTTACAGACCCAGAAGCAACTGAAAGTTTTTATGAAAAAGTGAATGCTGAAAAGAAAATCTGTATATATGAGGGGTTCTATCACGAACCCTTCAACGAGGTCAACAACGAAATGGTTTTTGAGGAAGTGATAGGATGGCTCAAAAAATTCTCGTAACCGGCAAGAAAATTCTATCCTTCCTTTTTTTCATAATAACCGATTTCATATCCTTTCTCCTTATTTACATAATTGCGCTGAACCTGAAAAACTGGGGAAGAGCAATTTTTCCTCAACTTCTGGAAGCAAAATTTTCACCTGAATTCCTTTTCTTCTTTTTTATATGGCTCATTGAATTTCTCGCTGCAGGTCTTTATACAAAAAGAAGAACTGCAGGCGAAGAAGCAAAATCAATCATACTGGCGCACACCCGCTCATCAGTAATACTCCTCGCAATCTCCTATCTTTTAAAAATGCTTCAAATATCAAGGGGAATTGTGATTATCATTTTTGTGCTCGGAAGTCCGCTTTTCCTGACAGGAAGGGTTATTATCAAATTCATCCTGTACAAACTGGGAATATGGGGGAAGGAAGTTCTGTTTATTGGGCTCAAACCCTTTCCCGAATCGTTTATAAAAAAAATTGGAGAGAACTTCTTTATAGGTTACCGCTCACCCTCCTTCATAAAGATTGAAAACCCCATTTTTCTTGAAGATATTGTTGAAAAATTTCAAAACAGAAAGAACTTTGACGTAATTATAAATTCTTACGGGATGAAGAAAGAAGATATTATTTCCCTTTTAGAGAACATCGGAAAATTTGGAGATTCAATCATGCTTCTTCCGGATATATCTGGAATAGCCACAACGGGTGAAATTTTTGTATTCAGTGATGTCCCCCTCCTTAACATCAATCTAAACCTCGCAAAGCCCTGGAACATCTCTATAAAAAATTCAATAGAATGGGTTTTGTCTATTGTCATACTTCTTATCATCCTTCCACTCCTTTTATTAATTTCTCTTCTCATATTGCTTTTTGACGGAAGACCTGTCATTTTTTCTCAGGAAAGGCTTGGCAAATATGGAAGGAGGTTCAATTTGTATAAGTTCAGAACGATGTATAATGATGCAGATGAGAAACTGAACGAGTATCTACAAAAAAACGAATCTGCCAGGGAAGAATGGAACAGGTTCATGAAGCTCAAGGGGTTTGACCCGAGGGTTACAAAAATTGGGAGATTTTTGAGAAAATGGAGCCTTGACGAACTTCCGCAGATTTTCAATGTTTTAAAGGGGGAGATGAATTTGATAGGTCCGAGACCTTACCTTCCGAGGGAAATTGAAAGGATGGGAATTTATAAGGATGTGATTTTGAGGGTTAAACCGGGTATAACCGGGCTATGGCAAGTTTCCGGGAGAAACTCCCTCGGGTTTGATGAAAGATTAAAACTTGACGAGTTTTATGTGAGGAACTGGTCTTTATGGCTGGATTTTGTAATTCTGCTTAAGAGCCCTTTTGTCGTTTTAAGAGGGAAGGAAGCCTATTGAAAAGCCAGGAAACTCTGTCAAGAATACCTCCGGTGGGACAGAGAAAGAGGCACCAGAACCTTCTTATAAAAATTGAAAGGAGAATACCTGAAAGGGCAAATATCCACATAATTGTGGAGCCCTTAAAAGAAAAGAGCCATTGAAATGGTTCAAGGTAAAGAAAGAAGGAGGCTCCGGTAATCAGAAAAAGGGAAAGAAGAATTATACCAATAAATTCCCTCAGAAATCCTGCAAAACGGGCTGAGGATGGTGATTCTATCTTTTTATTCTTTCCGAGCATTCCTGCAATGTCAACAAGGGTCCCGTATGGGCATATACATCTGCAATACAGGGGTTTTTTCATAAAGGAACCAAGAATCACGAGGATATATATGAATAAAAGGGAGAAATTTGAGATGGAAGGGAAATGAAAAGTTAGCATCCTTGAGATATCTGTAAGTGAAAATGGTGAATTCATGTAGAAGCCTATGAGGACTATTCCAACAGATGAAGAAAGAAGGACAAAAAATTTTTTTCTTTTCATAACGCCTGTAAAGCCCGAAAGGAAAACAAAAAGGATAAGAATTGAAAGAATAATTTCTTTTTTAAAACCCTCCTCTTCAAGTTGGACACGGATATTCAATTCTTCCCTCGCAATTTTTGCGGCTCCTCCAAGAACATCTTTCAAGATGGCTCTTGATGAAATGGTGGCTCCTGAAACTATGCTCAAGCCTTTGTATCCGTACTCAATCCTGTGCCCCTTTATATCCCTTATCAATCCTGCTTCTTCTATCATTCCGAAATAGAAAGGAGTCTCATCATGCTTCAAAATCTCAATGCCTGTTATGGTTCCTGATTTATCAATTCCCACAAGTGCCTGGATTTCACCGCCATATCCTTTTACCTTTGGTGGCATGGATGAGGTAAGAAATGCATACCCGCATAGATTATTTCTCGAATCTATTCCTTTCCAGTATTTACCTTTTTTTTCAAATTTTGATGCACAGGGCAGAACTGCGAGGAGATTTTCAATAGAAGGTTCAATTTTATCGGTTTTTTTTAAGAAAAAGAAAAGAATGGAGAATAAAAGAAATAAATAGGCTCCTGTTCTCAAATACTTCAATTTCTACCTCCTTTAACAAATTTATAAACTTTTCTTCTGTAATCAATAACCTGTTATGCCCGGGGCGAAATTTAAAATTCCACTTGACATTTAAAAAATTGTTGATATATATTTTCACCAATGAAAGAAACTTTTAAAACTCGGAGATGAAAAAGGTGGGAGAAGATCCATTAAGTAGTCTCAAATCCGAAAAAAAAGAAGGGGGTTTAAATAAATGAAGGTAATAAGTGAGGAGTCTTTAAAAAGAAAAAAAATAGCAAACGGCGGAAGAACCCTTGGACCGGTAGAACATCTTGAGGAATATGTGCCGAGAGACTGGTGGAGAAGGATTTTTAACTCCCTCTATCTCAAGACAGACGGAGATGTGGTTGAGGACAGAGAGATAACCGCAAGGGAGGTGGACACGATTATTTCAATTCTAAATCCCTCTTATGAGGACAGAATCCTTGACCTATGCTGTGGCCAGGGAAGACATTCTTTTGAGCTTGCAAGAAGGGGATTTCAAAACATTGAAGGACTTGACCGTTCCCATTATCTTATTCAGAAGGCGAAGATAAATGCAAAAAAGGAGGGATTGAACCTGAAGTTCCGCGAAGGAGATGCCAGAAAACTTCCATATCCTCCAGATACATTTGACCTTGTTTTAATTCTTGGAAATAGTTTTGGATACTTTGACAGTGTTCAGGAGGACCTTAAGGTTGTGAAGGAGGTTATGAAGGTTTTAAAACCATGGGGAAAGCTTCTCATAGATGTTTCAGATGGTGAGTATCTGAGAGAGCACTTTCAGCCAAGGTCCTGGGAATGGATAGATAAGAAACATTTTGTGTGCAGAGAGCGTTCATTATCCATTGATAGACAGAGGCTCATCTCAAGGGAAATAATCTCTCATGTTGAAAAGGGGGTAATTGTTGACCAGTTTTATGCTGAGAGGCTTTACACAAAAGAATCTCTGAAGGAACTCCTTGAAAAAGCAGGTTTCACAGATATCCAGTTTCATGGCGCCATTTCTCCGAATTCAAGAAGGAATCAGGACTTAGGTATGATGGAGAAGAGAATAATTGTTACTGCCGTTGTAAGGAAAAACTGGACGCCTGTAAAAATAAAGAAGAAGGTAGCAAAAGAGGTGGTCGTCCTTTTAGGAGACCCGTCAAAGCCAGACCCATTAAAGCCAAAGGGGGTATTTGATGATGACGACCTTTACACAATTGACCAGTTGAAAGAGGCATTGAAGGAAATAGAACAGAAAGGGCATTACAGGTTTACATACCTTACAAATCACGATACTTTCGTTCAGGACCTGATGAGACTGAAAGAAAAGGGAAAGGTTGATTTTATATTCAACCTGTGTGATGAGGGATATCTTAACAATCCGAGGAAGGAACTACATATTCCAGCCCTGCTGGGGATTTTGAAAATTCCCTATACAGGAGCAAAACCCCATTGTCTCGCCCATTGCTACGATAAATCCCTCGTTAGAGGAATTGCAAGGGAGATGGGGGTTCCGGTTCCGGAGGCAGTTGTAATAAAACCGGAAGATACAACATTTCATCTCCCATTTGATTTCCCGGTAATTGTCAAGCCAAACTTTGGCGATTCAAGTTTTGGAATAACCCAGAGGAGTGTGGCGAAGAACCTTGAAGAACTTCTCAATGCGATATCTGAAATAAGGGAAAAATTCGGATACGAAAAACCAGTTCTCGTTGAGGAGTTCTTGACCGGAAAGGACCTGAGCGTCGGAATAATAGGAAATCCACCTGATTCCTATACCATCCTTCCAATAATAGAAGAGGATTATTCCTCCCTTCCGCCAGAACTTCCGAGGATATGCGGTTATGAAGCAAAATGGCTTCCCGATTCTCCATACGGAAAAATTCAGTCCATTCCAGCAGTCCTTCCCGAGGAAACAGAAAAAATTATAATAGAATGCTCCCTGAAGCTTTTTGAAAGACTTGAATGCAGGGATTATGCCCGTTTTGACTGGAGGCTCAACTCAAAGGGAGAGCCGAAGTTGCTTGAAGTGAACCCAAATCCTGGCTGGTGCTGGGACGGGCACCTTGCGAAGATGGCAAAAATTGCAGGCATATCTTACTCCAGGATGCTTGAAATGATTCTTCAGGCTGCTGAACAGAGGATGCACTTCTCAAAGGACGAAATAAACCTTTAAACCCAAAAACGCCCCAAAACACTGAAACTTACCAGTATGTTGATAGGCTGAAGGGAGTAGTAGGCTTAAGGCGGTAGGCGGAAGGGATGAGGCACTTTTTTAAAAACAGGGGAGATTAAAACCCTCCCTTTTCGTCAATAATCTTCCCCCCTCTTGATAAGAGGGGGGACACAGGGGGGAGATGAAAAACCCATCCCAAAATAAATCGGAAAAGGGAAGGAGCAAAGGAGACAGAGCCGATAATTTCTCCCCAATTTTTTCAACTCCCCTCTTTTTTAAAGAGGGGTAGGAGACTGTCTCAAAATTCATTTTATAGTGTTTAATAGGGGGGGTAAAAATTATTTTTTGTATCAAAAACTACTTCATTAACCGGTCTATTTACCATTTACGCACAAGTTAAAACTCTATATTATTATAGCAATTCTAAGTCAAAGTTTTCAAAAATTCTTGAAAAATCCATAAATTAGATGTATTCTTACGCAAAATTTTAGGAGGCAAACATGGGGAATGAAATCTACCCAGAATACAGACAGCTTTATCTCCTACCCCCATCGTTAGAGGATTTTGTTCCAGAGGACCATCCTGCCAGGTTTATAAGGGAGTTTGTTGATTCCCTTGACCTTTCCAAACTGGGATTTAAGGTTAGAGAAGAAGAGGTTGGCAGGCCTAACTATTCGGCTAATCTGTTGTTGAAGGTTTTGCTTTACGGGTATTTTAAGAAGATAAGGAGTTTCAGGAAGTTAGAGGAGGTGGTGAGGGATCATTTTGCTGCTGCCTGGCTTACAGGTCTTAATTATCCGGACCATAACACATTATGGAGGTTTTTCAGGGACAATCGTGATGTTATAAAGAAGGTGTTTAAGGAGAGTGTGAGGGTGGCGTACAGGTGCAATCTTTTGGGTATGGTTGTGAATGCGGTAGATGGGACGAAGGTAGCGGCTGATGTTTCAAAGGATAGGGCGATACACAGGGAGGATTTAGAGGAGATACTTAAGCATTTAGAGGAGGTGGCGGATGAGATATTTGGGGAGATGGAGGCGGCTGAGAGCGGGCATGAGGATGGTATGGATTATCGTCTATCAGATGAGTTGAAAGACCCTGCGAAATTGAGGAGGTTTATAAAGGAGAATTTAAGGGGGGTTTATAAAGAGGAGGTCAAAGACCTTTCGGAATTAAAGAGATTTGCGGAGGATAGTTTAAAGAAGCTTGATGAAGAGGGGAGGTCCCATTTGAGTTTAACAGACGGGGATGCGCGGATGATAAAATCTAACGGGAAGGTGGAATTTGCTTACAATTCACAGGTGGTTGTGGACGATAAGGAGGGGATGATAGTGGCTGCGGATGTGACGAATAAAGAGGCGGACAACCATGAGTTGGTGAACATGCTGGATGAGGTGAAGGAGAATGTGGGGGAAGTTGCGGATTATTCGGTTGCGGATGCTGGATATTTTTCGGGTGAGGAATTGAAGAAGGCGGAGGATAGGGGATACAATGTTGTTGTGAGTATTGAGGATAAGAGCTGGGTTGATGACGGGAGTGAACTTCACAGGATGAGATTTGTATATGATGAGAAGAGGGATGTATGGAGGTGTCCGAAAGGGGAGGTTTTGGAATACACGGGTAAAGTTCGGAACAAAGAGGGTGTTGAGTATAAAATTTATAAATGTAAGCATTTTAAGAGATGTAAACACAGGGATAAATGTAGTAAGGGAAGAAGCGGGCGGCATTTTCTCGTTTCTCAATACCATGATGTTATTTTGAAACAGGTAAATAAGCAGAAAGACCCTTATGTGAAAAGGCTTTTGAGCAAACGAAAAGGTATAGTTGAGCCTGTATTTGGTATTATAAAGGATGTTCTTGGATTTAGAAGGTGGAGTTTCAGGGGACTGGAGAAAGTGAAGGCGCAATGGTATCTGATATGCACGGTCTTCAACCTCAAAAAGATGTATAAGTGGTGGTTGGAGGGGTTAGTTCAATTAGCATAGGGATAAAATAGAAAAAGTCTCCGCCAGCTGACCACTTTTTCCGTGTTTTTTTCGCAAAAAATTTCCCAACCACATATACTTTGCCGGGTAAAAACTCCATTCTATTCCAGAAATCTCATTCCCCGGCTTTTTTCCATCTCATATACATTTAATTTTGAGACTGCCTCTGTGTCCCCCTCTTCAAAGAGGGTGGAAGATTAAGGAGGTAAGGGAAGGTTGGGAAGCAACCAATCTGAGATTTTCCTTTGCTCCTTCCCGAATTTATTTGAGGGAGGGGTTCATTCTTTCTTTAATAGGCTGATGGCTGAAGGCTTAAGGGGAGAGTTTTGATTTTTGAAACTTTTAATAAAAAATAATTTCTTCAGCCTAAAGCCTATAGCCTTAAGCCTGAATTAAAGCGCCCAGGGGGACTTTATCTGACATTTTTCCTCTGCCCCCTTCCCTTGAGAAGGGAAGGTTGGGAAGGGTTTTGAAGCGAGAAGTAGTTGAGGCTATGAAATAGAGGACTTCATCGGTGGTTATGGAGAATACCGAAGAGAACATCGGATAAGCGCCAAATCTCCGTAGTATCTGGCTTTCAGCCATAGAGAGGGAGAAGTAAGGTAGAAGTGGATTGAATGCGAGAAGGATAGCGCCCAGGGGGATTTGAACCCCCGACCCCCGGATTCGTAGTCCGATGCTCTATCCAGCTGAGCTATGGGCGCACCGCTTTTAAATTATTTTATATTCCTTATGTAATAGTGTCAAATAGCCGCATTGCCACATTAATGACCCTGATGAAAAAATTGGTATAGCAGTTTATCTGAAAAAAGAAGGGTTACGGGATAAATTCCACAAATTGTTGACCATAAAAAGAAAAAATTGAATAATAATTCATTATGATAGAGGCAATAAGAAGGGCGAGGAAGGTAAGAATTCTCATCCTTGATGTGGACGGGGTCCTCACAGATGGAAGACTTCATGTGGGAGAGAACGACGACATAAGGGATTTTGACATAAAGGATGGACACGGAATAGTTATATTTTTGAGGAAGGGGTTTGAGGTTATTTTCGTTACCGGAAGGGATTCAAAATCTCTTCAAAGGAGGGCAAATGAACTGGGAATAAAGAGGGTTTATACCGGAGTAAGAAAGAAGGGTGAATTTTATGATAAACTGAAGGAGGAGATGGGATTTTCCGATGAAGAGGTTGCTTTTGTGGGAGATGATGTGGTTGACCTTTCAATAATGAAGAAAGTGGGATTTCCAATTGCGGTTGGCGATGCGGTGAGGGAAGTAAAAAGAGAGGCAGTTTATGTCACAAAAAATCCCGGTGGAAGGGGAGCGGTAAGGGAGGTTATAGAATTGATATTGAAGGCGAAAGGTATGTGGGATTATTAAATTTTTAAAAGGAGGTTGAGATGGAGAAAAAATATCTGAAAGGGTGTGAGTTCCTCGTTGAGGAACCAATAAATACTGTTGCGGTTTATCCCGAAGGATTTACAGAGGAACACAGAATGCTTGCTAAGACAGCAGAGGACTTCGCGGAGAAAGAAATCCTACCGAATGCTCCCCAGATGGATGAACATAACTATGAAATAGCAAAAAAACTCCTCAGAAAGGCTGGAGAACTCGGTTTCACAGCAGTGGATATTCCTGAAAAATATGGAGGTCTGGGGCTGGATAAAATTTCTTCAATGCTGGTTACTGAAAAGTTAGAAGTAAATGGTTCGTTTGGGGTGACATTTGGCGCCCATACAGGAATAGGAACCCTTCCCATAGTCTATTTCGGGAATCACGAACAGAAAGCAAAATACCTTCCAGACCTGGCATCGGTTAAAAAGATAAGTGCCTACGCATTGACGGAACCATCGGCAGGTTCGGACGCCCTATCCATAAAAACAAGGGCAGACCTCTCTCCTGATGGAAAGTTCTATATCCTCAACGGGACAAAGCAGTTCATAACCAACAGCGGATTCGCAGATATGTGGATTGTATTTGCAAAGGTGGGAGGAGACAAATTTACCGGTTTTATAGTTGAGAAAACCGAAGGAATTATCCTCGGTCCGGAGGAGAAGAAGATGGGATTAAAGGGCTCCTCTACAAGGGCAGTTACCTTTGAGGATGTTAAGGTGCCGGTTGAAAACCTTCTCGGTGAGATAGGAAAAGGGCACAAAATTGCCTTTAACATTCTTAATATAGGAAGGCTGAAGCTCGCAGCTGCTGCTGTCGGTGGTGCGAAGAGGATGCTTAAGGAAGCTGTTAAATATACGAAAGAGAGGAAGCAGTTCAACAGACCAGTATCAGATTTTGGCATGATAAGAAGGAAATTCGGAGATATGTGTGCAAGGATATATGGACTTGAATCAATCGTTTACAGAATTGCAAGTTCAATTGATGACCTCTTAAAGGGCTATGATAAATCTTCTGCAGATTATGAAGTTCATGTAAGAAATGCCATTGAGGAGCACTGCGTTGAGGATTCAATAGCAAAAGTATATGGTTCTGAAACGGTTGGAATGGTGATAGATGAAGCCCTTCAGTGTCATGGGGGATATGGATACATTGAAGAGTATGCACCTGAAAGGGCATACAGGGATGCGCGGGTGAACAGGATATTTGAAGGGACAAATGAGATCAACAGGCTTGTCATAACTGGTATGCTTTTGAGGAAGGGGATGAAGGGTGATATTCCTCTTATGGAGCTTTATGGGAAATGTGAAGGAATTCTTTCAAACATAGAAGGTTATGCGGATTTCAGCAAATACGGAGATTTATCCGATGTAGCCCATCTCCTCGATGCTATGAAAAAACTCACCGTTTATGCGGGTGTGGGAGCAGGGATGAAATATATGAAGGAACTTGAGGAGGAGCAGATGCTACTTGAACTTCTAAGCAATTCTCTTATCTCCTGTTATGTCCTTGATTCAGCTGTGGCAAGGGTTTTCCAGAGTCCTGAAAGAATAAAAGAATTCATCCATCCAATAAGGATTCTTGCCTGGGAAGGTGTCACTTCCGTTTCTACAAATATGCTCCAAATTTCTGCCTACACAGGAATGAAAAATCTAAAGGATTTCTCCGCTTCGCTTCTCAGAATGGTTGAAAAGGCAGGTCTCAACCCAATAGAAGAAAAAAAGGTTCTTTCAAAGATTGTCCTTGAAAGAGATGGGTATCCTTTTTAGTTAAAGTAAGAGATACAAATTTTTATTGATTTTTGAAAAAAAAAGTTTAAGAATTTACTCATTATAATAATTTATTAAAGGAGGTTGAGATGGCTCGTATAAAAATTGCAATAGCAGGAGTTGGAAATTGTGCCTCTGCCCTCCTTCAGGGAATAGAATACTACAGACATTATAAAGAAAAGGGAATTGGTCTTATGCATTACGAATTGGGAGGGTATTACCCGCATGATATAGAGGTTGTCGCTGCTTTTGATATTGATGCAAGAAAGGTAGGGAAACCCCTTGAAAAGGCAGTTTTTTCTTCGCCCAATTGCACGAAAATTTTCTGGAAAAAACTTCCAAAATACGGAGTTAAGGTTATGATGGGCGAGATAGGGGATGGGGTAAGTGAGTATATGAAAAGGTATCCAAAAGATAGGGTTTTTGTCCCTGCCAAGGAGAAACCAGTTGATGTGGTGAAGGTTTTGAAAGAAAGCGGGGCAGAAATCCTTGTAAACTACTTACCTGTTGGTTCACAGAAGGCTACCGAGTTTTACATGTCCGCATGCCTTTCAGCAGGTGTGGCTGTGGTTAACTGTATTCCTGTTTTCATTGCCTCTGACGAAAAATGGGCTAAGAGGTTTGAAGAAAAGGGAATACCTATAGTTGGAGATGATATAAAATCTCAGGTGGGTGCAACCATTACCCACAGGGTTATAGCAGACCTCTTTGAGGAAAGGGGAGTGAAGGTGGATAGAACCTATCAACTTAATTTCGGCGGAAACACAGATTTCTTGAACATGCTTGACAGGGAGAGATTAGCATCAAAGAAAATTTCAAAAACAGAGGCAGTTCAAAGCGTTCTTGGAACCCCACTTCCATGGGATAAAATTCACATAGGTCCATCAGATTATGTCCCATGGCTGAACGACAACAAGATATGCTTTATAAGAATAGAAGGAAGGGGGTTTGGAGGTGTTCCTATTGAATTAGAACTTAAGTTGAGCGTTGAGGACTCTCCTAACAGCGGAGGAGTGGCAATAGATGCGATAAGGTGCTGCAAGATAGCACTTGACAGAAAGATAGGAGGACCACTCTATTCTATTTCAGCATACACCATGAAACATCCTCCAAAGCAGTTTAAGGACAAAGAGGCGAGGAGGATGGTTGAGGAATTCATTCAGGGAAAGAGAAAGAACTGATTTTGCCCCTTAAGGATTTAGAAATAGAATTCTTCGCAAGGCAGATATCTGTGGAAATAGAAAAGGCTGGTTTTCTGGAAAGGAAAAAAGGATATGAGATTGTAAAAAATTCCCTTGAGGAATTAAAAAAAATAGAAAATGAAATAGAAAGAAAGGCAGAAGAGCTTTTTTCTCAACATATATCAAAATTTCCAGATGCAGATAAAGAAGCAGCCCTTGATATGATAAGGAAAAGACTTGCGGAGCAGATGGGAATAGAAGGGAACTATACCTCAGAAAAACCTTCTTTCCTTACAAGCTGGATATCAAGGAAATTGATAGAAAAAATCGGAAGCAAAGAGAGTGAAAGGCTCATAAAGTGTGTCCGTTCTGCTGTTTCAGAATGCTGGGATGACCTTGTGAAAATATCAGCAGAGGTATCAAATTTTTTAAGTGGAAAAGGAATAAAGCAATACACCCTTGAGTGGGATAAAAGGTTCTCAGAAGAGTTTTCAAGGAGACTTAAGGAAAGGTTAAGAAAGGGATAAATGTCTTACATTGTTGAACTGATAAAGAAGCACAACCTTATTGTAATAATAGTATTTTCCATCCTTTTTTTAATCACCATCTTTGGGATCAAAAATCTTGAGTATGAAAGAACGCTCACCCAATACCTTCCAAGGACAAGCGAGTATGTCCAGGCATATTTTGATATTGAAGAAGATTTCGGAGGAGGGGAAATAGGATTAATCGGGATTAGAAGCGATGATGTCCTATCTAAAGAATCGCTGAAAAGTATCAAGAAGATAGAAGAAGGGATAAAGGGCATAAAGGGGGTGAACAGCGTCTTTTCTATATTTGATGCAATGGATTTCGTTTCAAAACCAGAGGGATTGGAAATAAATCCCCTTATTAAACACTTAGACCTTTCAGAGGATGAAAAGGAGTATATAAGGAAGCATCCTGACTATTCAGGGGCTATAATCTCGGAAAACGGAAAGGCTACTGCAATTGTTGTGAGAATAAAAGAGAGAGAAATAATAGAAGCAGTAAAAGAAATCAAAAATTTGATAGAAAAGGAAAAGGGGCTTGAATTTTTTTATTCCGGTTCGCCGTTCGTTTCTACATACATAATAAGTGCTGTTAGGAGGGATATAGAAAAGATATCCCCTATTGTGGCCCTGTTTACCCTCTTCCTTCTCTCATACTTCTTCAGAAACATAACCGCTGTTTTTGTTTCAATTTTAACAGTATGCACGAGCGTCATTATGGTCTTCGGGCTTATGGGGATAATTGGCGAACCAATATCAATTGTGAATTCTTCAATACCCGCTCTTCTTTTTGCTGTCTCAAGTGCTTATGCTGTTCATACCTTCAGGGGATTTTCTTCAACCACAGAAGTAGAAGATTATCTGAAAAATGTGGGAGTGCCTATTTTTTTCAGCGCCATAACAACCGCTGCTGGTTTCTTCTTCCTTTTCATTATGGAGATGCATGCGATAAGGTTCTTCGGGATTCTTGTATCTACAGGAGTTTTGATATCAGCCTTTATTTCAATTATTCTTATTCCATCGGTGTTCGTCTGGAGGGAAAGGTATCCGAGGGGATGGAGTGTAGAAAATCCCCTTCTTGAAAGGATTGCAGGATGGCTGGATTACATATCACAAAACAGGTATGTGAAGTTCTTAATTCCCTTCTTTTTAATCCTCCTTTTTATAAAGTTCCTTCCCGAACTCAAATACAAAACCGAAGAGGAGTCTTTTTTCAAAAAGGGAAGTGAGCCATTAAAAGGAATGGAGTTTTTCAATATGGAATTCGGCGGGGCTGACTACTTAATGGTAAGGGTCAAAGGAGATTTTTCAAAGCCTTCAACTGTCCTTTTCGTTGATACAATATCAACACTTCTTTCAGGAGTGAAGGGGGTTAAAAGGGTTGATTCCTTTTCTAATGTTTTAAAAAGGGCTCAGAAATCAATGACCGGGGTTTCAGTTTTTCCATTGACATCGTCTGAACTGAATACGATAACATTTTTTGTTGAGGGAGAGAAGGAAGTTAAGGGACTTTATAACAAGGATAAGGGCTCAACGCTGATACTTGCAAGGGGCGATGCGGACCTGTGGGCGGATGAATACAAAAGAATTAAAGATTCAATATATTCGCTTCTTTCCGCATACAAAAGTGGAAAAAGGGAATTCTTTTTGAAAAGGATTGAGACCTTCAACTTATCAAGGGGTATAAAAGTGGACCCGCAGGAGGTTTATTCATCCCTTGAAAAAGGGGGAATCTCTCAAATTAACTCATCCATCCTTCAATCTGCCTTAAATCTTAATCCGGATATCTTCACTCCCCTTCCTCCGGAGGACATCATAATGAGGCTCACATCTTCCATAAAGAGGGGAGTGGTTGATTTCAAGGAGGTCTGCCATTTTTATAATGCAGATGAGGATTTATGTTACAGTATGAAGACGATGTTTCTTGATTCCCTTGACAGGGTTCAAAAAATTAATCTATTAAAAGATGTGGGAGGCTTTTTCTTTCCATCTTTATCGGAGGATGAAATTTTATATCTCCTTTCCCCGTTCTTCATTGAATGGGAGACATCGGAGATAGAGGTTTCCTTTACATCTTCATCCCTCATAATGAAGGAGATTGAGAAAGAGATGAGAAAGGGACAGATAATAAGCACAATCCTCTCTGCATTCTTTTCCATTATTTTGCTCTTCCTTCTTTCCGGTGATGTTATAATTCTCATCTACGGAGTTATTTCGTCCATATTTCCCTTTCTTATCCTCTGGACATTTTATTCAATAACTGGTATAAGTGTTGACATGGGTTCACTTCTTGTCCCGAGCGTTTCCATAGGGCTGTGTATAGATTACTCCGTCCATTCCTTCTGGGCGAGGAGGTTTAATACAGATTTTAAGCTCCTTACCCTCGCTATAATTATGAATGCCCTTAGCGTCGGTGGTGGATTTGCAGGAATGGTCTTTTCAAGTGTCCGTCCAACCCTGAAGTTTGGTCTCGGTGCCTCTTTTACTGTTTTGGTGGGAGCAATTTTTGCAATAATATATTTCAGGGAGGTGAAAAAATGAATGGATTAATGACATGCCTTCTGGTTTTGGCACTGAACCTCTCACCAGAGGAACTCTTAAAAAAGGTTGATGATGTCATAGTTCCAAAGGACGATTACTCCTTCACCATGAGGTTCAGGGTTCAGGAGGAAGGAGCTGGTGAAAGGGAGTTTGAAATAAAGGTGTATGTGAAAGGCGAGAAGAGGCTGATAAGGTTTACCTATCCACCACAGGTCAAAGGAATGGCAATTCTTTCTCTTGGTCATGATGTTATGTATGTCTATATGCCTGGCTACAAAAAGGTGAGGAGGATTGCATCTCATGTGAGAAATCAGACATTCCTGGGGACAGATTTTACATACGAAGACATTTCAATTCCTACATACGGCAATGACTATAACCCAATTGATGCTGGAGAGGAAGGTGATTTTTATTTTCTTACACTAAAACCAAAGGAGGAAGGAAAGAAAGATTACGGGAAGTTGAGACTATTTGTAGATAAAGAAACTTTTGTTGTTAGAAAGATAGAATACTATGACAGGAATGAAAAACTCATCAAGGTTGAAACCAGGGGAAATTTTAAAAGGGCAAAGAACTCATGGATTGTCGGTGAGGTGAAGATGGAAAACATGATAAATGGAAGGGTCCAGATGGGTAAGACATCGGAATCAGAGGTAGAGCCTCTACCCGATGACCTGTTCACAACATCCGCGCTTCTCAGAGGTGAGTCAAAATGAATTTTATTATATTTTTTACCATCTCATTCTCTTTAAATGGCTACATTCAATCATACTGGAGGGTTGGAACAGAGGGAAGGGCAAATTTTTCATGGATTCAGAACACATTGAATGCGAAAATTCAGGAAAATATAAAGGACAGGGTGGCCCTTTATGGTGAAGCAGAGCTTGATTACCTCGGCTTTCCTGGTGTAAAGGATTTCAATGACCTATTAAGGCAGGAGAGAATAAATCCCTTCAGGATAGTTGACAGGGAGATATATGTCCAGTTTCCAAAGGTTTTTGGTTTTATAGACATAAAGATGGGGGATTTGATTGAAAAATGGGGGACCGCAGACACATTCAACCCGACGGATTTGATAAATCCCTACAACCTTGAAGACCCTCTTGAATTTGGAGAAAGCATACCCGTTCCAGCAATAAGAGTGAGAATACCATTCGGAGATTTATTTACCCTCACAGGTCTTTACATACCAATCTTCAGACCGGCTCAACTTCCCATTTCATCACTGAAAGCAGGGGTTGAAGCCACCCCTCTTCCATCGGGAATTTACGACCTAATTGAGGACATAAAGAAGATACCGGGAATCAATGTAAATATGGAGGAGATTTTTCATTCTGTTGAAAAGATACCGGTTCTTCCGGATAGTTCTCCGAGGAATTCAGCCTTTGCTTTGAAAGCAGGTGGATTGCTGGGAGGGTTTGACTGGAGCATAAGTTTTTATCACGGAAGGGAGGACATGCCACTTCCTGCAACAGGCTCATTTGTTATGAACTATGAGGGAGGAAGGTTTTTTCTGAAGGAGGGGAAAATTTTCCTCGTATATCCTGAGATAAATGCAATAGGATTTGATACATCAACATCAATTCCTTTTTTAGATATAGGATTCTGGTTTGAGGGAGCGGTTATCTTTCCTTCTTCAATAACCCAGGAGATAAATTATGAATATAAAACAATGAAAGGCTCTTTTGTTGAAGAAAGGCTTAAATCCCCATACTTCAAGTTCACTGCAGGAATTGATTACACATTCAAGGGAGGATTTTACACGAACATACAGTTTGTGAGGGGTTTCTTTGACGAGATAGGAAACGAGATGATAAAGAATTACATATTCGCTGGCTTTCAGGACCAGATTCTTTCGGACAGGATAAGGTACAGGCTCTTCGGAGGCTACACAATTGATGATAACAGCTTCGTCATATATCCGGAGATTGGATTCATGCCTTACGAGGAGGGAGAAATAGTTGTGGGCGGATACATACTAACGGGCTCAAAGGAATCAAAATTCGGACAGCCCGGTGCTGGAGGTGACCAGGTATTTTTGAAATTCAAGGCGAGCTTTTAGTTATGGATTTTAAACCCTCTTTTAAAATCAAGTAAATACAGAGAGGAAAAACGACAAGCACATTGGGATTGCAGGTCAATGCCTTATAAAAATCTCCATGGAGAAGATTTGAAAGAGCCCTCAATGTCCCGTCAGCAGGACATCTTCCAAAAATGGATTTTATAAGACATATATGCGGGAGTCTATCAAGGAGTTCAGGGGGGAAGATAATGGCAAAAATAAGGATAGAAAGGGGTATAAAAATTTTTCCGCTCAAATTATATATAGAAATCTCCAAGTGAAAAAATTGAGAAGAGAAGTGCCAGGAACCAGGCAATTACTCCGAGAATCATAAGCCCTATAAGCAAATAAGTTACCCACTCCTTTCCCTCCCTTCCTGTTAGAAGATTTCCATCTGCATCCTTAAGCTTGTTGAATGCAATAAGAAGAAAATCTATCAAATACCAGACTCCGCATCCACCGAGGGTAAAAAGTTTTAGAAACCCCAATCCCAGGTAGCCAAGATAAAACCTGTCAATGCCAAGGTTTCCAAGGAAAAAAGATAAAAGGACTGCTGCAAGCCAATCCCTCCTTTTATGTTCTGAAACTGCTTGTGGAGGCAATGATACTGGGCTTCCGCAATACTTGCAGAATCTTGCCTCCGCTTCTATTTCCTTTCCACAGCTTGGACAGAACATCATAAACCCCCTTTTTCTTTTCCATTATAATTCAAAAATTTATGGATTCAAGAAAAATTTTCTCAAATTCCTCATTCATTGCAAGTTCAATGGTCTTCAGTTTTGAAATTATTTCATCTGCTCCATTTTTCGCCCATTCAAAATGTTTTATGAAAAGAATGGCTCCATTCAATGCGGAGTTCTCTAAAAATTTTATCTCCCCCTTAAAGCCCTCTGGAATGAATCCGCATCTTATGAATGCATCCCTGTTTATACTGCGACCAAATCCACCTGTGAGGATTATTTCCTCTATTTCTCCAATTTTTATTCCCGATTCTTTCAACAAAATTTTAACCGCGGATTGGACAGCAGATTTAGCAAGTTGAAACTGCCTTATGTCCTTCTGTGTTATAAAAACATCCCTTGATAAATAGAAAATCCTTTTATCTTTATCAAAATTTTTTTCAAATGGGAAAGGAATTCTTTCAGAGAACTTTCCATCCCTTCCTATTATTCCATTTCTTAACATCTCACTTATTGCGTCTATGAACCCGCTCCCGCATATTCCTATCGGTCTATTACCTATTACATTGAACTTGACGCGGTCCTCAAACCAAACCCTTTCTATTGCTCCATCTTCCGCTCGCATTCCACACGATAAATTTCCTCCTTCAAAAACAGGACCCGCAGGAACAGAGCATCCGATAAAACCTTTTCCATCATTAAGCAGAATCTCTCCGTTTGTTCCTATGTCCATGTATAAAGATGGAGATGATGCCCTGTAAAACTCCGAAAACAGGACCCCTGCGATGGCATCAGCCCCTATGAAACCTGAGGGGAAGGGTGGAATGTATAGAGGAGATGAAAAAGAAAATCCGGTCTCATGGGTTTCAGTTTTTAATCCGCCTTTGAATTGCGGTATATAGGGAAAAACGCCCAGTGGAGATGGGTCAATACCAAGAAATATGTGGACCATTGCCGGATTCCCCACAACAACCATAAATTTTATCTTTTCCTCCTTAACCCTTAAGGCGGTCAAAAAAATTTTTGTTATTTCTTCCATCTCCTTTACTACCATCCCTTTGAGAATCTGCAATTTTCCCTCGGTTGAAGAACGATAGATTCTCGTGATGACATCGGCTCCAAAAATCCTTTGAGGATTTGTGATTGATGCGATGGCTAAAATTTCTCCCTTCAGCGAGGTAAAGGCAGAAAGAATTGTTGTTGTTCCAATATCAAAAGCGAGCCCGAAACCCTCATTCTCTTCTTTACTCTCACGAAGTATTTTCAGATTCGGTTTGTCTTCCTTTATTTCCAGAGAAAAATTGCCTTCAACCCTTGATGTGCATGAAAGGATGGATTTTCCATTTACCTTGACTCTACACTTTCCGCAGATACCGAGCCCGCCGCAGGGAGCATCAATATATATCTGGTTTCTTGTGAGGGCATCAAGAATAGTTTCTCCCTCTTCTGCATCAATTTCAATTCCAAGATTCTTAATGAACAATCTGGGCATCTATAAGTTTCCCAAAATTTGAGATTTCATCAAACCTATTGAATTACTATACCTTCCCCTTCAATTTCCTCAAGGAGTTTTTTGAAATTTGGGTCGAGCTGAACCTGCCTATCTATCTCATCCAGCTGATCCTTTGCCATCCTTTCCATGTTCTCAATGGGAATGGAAACACCAATTCTTTTGCTTAAAAACTCCAGTGCAGAATGTATTGCGGGATAATATATGACATGTGGGAGATACATGGGAACACTGAACCAGAATGTAGTTGCATCAATTTCTCTTTTTTTGCTCTCATGAATTATAAAACTATGGATTGAGCCCGGACCTTTATAATTTACAGCGCCGCAATTTGGCTCTTCTCTTAATGCTTCATTGTTCGTAACTAATGAAATTCTCTGCCCCTTTCTGTGAGAAACTCTGTCATACATGCTTCCTATAGTAAAAATTCTATCTACTCCATTTGCCACCAACATACTGAAAACCTCATCCACATACTCTGACCATTTGAAGTCCGGCTCAAATCCAAGGGATATTATAAGTCCTTCCCTTTCGCAAAGAAAAAAACTTGTCAACGGTTCTCTGAAATCTCTTATTAAACCGCTGTCAATCAAAAAATATGGACGGGTGATGGTCATAACATTATATCCCCTTATCTCCTTAATAAGTCGGGCATTAAAATTGCCCAGCATTAGCCTGACAGTTTCTGTGGAAACCCTTCCCGCATCAGACCATCCGTAAAAACTACCTATGTAAATCATGATTTAATTATAGCCTTATCTAATACTCGGGTCAAATCTATACAAGCAGAACGGGGGGCTTGTCAAGAGGGGTGTTGTGGAGATTGAAAATGGTGCGTTTGTTTTTCTCATATTTTTATGTTAAAATAAATTATGCTTTTTGATTATCACACACATACTATTTTCAGCGATGGAGAGCTTCTTCCTTCTGAGCTCTTGAGAAGGTATGAAGTTAATAACTACAAGGCGGTAGCAATTACTGACCATGCGGATTCATCAAATTTTGAGTTCATTATTTCATCAATTATCAGGGTATGTGAGGATATAACAAGAGAAACAGAAATCATAGCAATTCCTGGAATTGAACTTACACATGTGCCACCAAGAATGATAGAGAGTCTTGTCCTCAAAGCGAGAAGGCTGGGGGCGAAACTCATCGTGCTTCACGGAGAAACCCCTGTTGAGCCAGTCCCGGAGAAGACCAATTTTTATGGCGTTAGGGCAGGTATAGATATCCTTGCCCATCCCGGTTTTATAGACGAAGATATAATAAAAACAGCGGTAGAAATGGGAGTGTTTCTTGAGATATCCTCAAGGAGAGGTCATTCCATGGCAAATGGACATGTTCTAAAACTTGCGAGAAATTACGGGCTTCCAGTTGTTATAAACTCAGATGCCCATTCTCCATCAGATATAATGGATGAAGAAAGGTGGAAAAAATTCGTGTTCGGGCTCGGTATCTCAGAAGAAGAACTGGAAATAATTTATACAAATCAAATCTCTGTTTTAAAAAGGATGAGGTGATGTCATGAAAGTTAAATGCCCTTCCTGCGGAGCAATTTACATTCATAGTGATGACTTCATTAAGAAGCATGAGGGAAAAATTCAATGTTTTAAATGTAAAGCCCAATTCAAAATAACCGATTCTGGAATAGAGGTAATTGAGGCTCCTGAGAAAAAAGGAGAAGATGTCCCCGAGTTCGTCCGTTTGCTCTCAGATAGGGGAAAGGAAAGATTCAGAAGGTATCTCACAGACCCATCATTTAAGGAGCATGTCCTCCTTGCGGAAGAACTCATAAATGTCGGAGCAATTCCTCTTGCAGAAGAGATAACGAACTTCGTATTAAAAACAGAGCCGAGGTCTGTATCAGGAAGGGCTTTAAACATAAGATGTCTCCTTGCTAACGGGAAAAGAGAAGAAGCCTCTAAATTTGTTGAGGAGATTGAAAAGTTTGCTGAAGGAAATCCCATCGTTTTAAGGGCTCTGCTCGAGTTTTACCTGGAAACGGATAGGGAAAAGGCTTTGAAATACCTTGAGTTATACGAAGAAGAAAGGCCAGATGACTTGAGGGTCAAGGAACTCGAGGAGAAATTGAAAGAACCTGGAGAAGTGGCTGGAAAAGAGATTGGGGAGGCAATGGTTTCTTCTGAACCACCTGTTGAAGAAGATATGGTAATAGAAAGGACGCACTACGAAGATGTAAAAGAGGAAGCAGTCAGAGAAGAAATTCCTGAGGGAACTATTGAACAGGAAGAAGAGATTGCTGAAGAGGGGAAAGTAGAGGAGATGGCTGAAGAGGTTTCTTTTGAGCATGAAGAAAATCCGCCTGAGGAAATGGTAGTTGAAGAAGTAAGTTATGAAGGTATGAGAGAAGAAACAGGTAAAGAAGAAGCGGAAGAGGGGATTATTGATGGAGTGGAGTTTGAAACGGAATCAGCCCCTCCAGAGAAAGCCGAGCAACCCACCGCACAAATTGAGGAAGGTCCTAAGGATGAAATGGATTTCAGTAGTATTATGCAAGAGGCTGAGCTGGAGAAGGCGGAAAAGAAGAAAGAAGAAATGGGAGAGGAACTGCTTGATGAACTTATCCATGACGAAACAGAACTTGTATTGGAAACAGGACTTCCTGAAGTAGAAGAAAAAAAGAAGCCAAAATTCCTTCCCTATATAATCGGTGGCGCAGGCGGCCTCATCCTCACTTTCCTTATAGTGTCTCTTTTTTACATCTTTAAATATGAAATTGCAGGGGATGTAAAAACAGCAACCCCGTCAAAAATTCTCGCTTTAAGCAAGGGCATATTTTCCATGTCTAAAAAAGAGGGATTGGCAAGGGAAAGCTTTGATAAGGCAATAGGAGCGTTTATTGATGGAAAAGAGGAGGAAGCACTGAATCTCTTCAAGGCATCTGCTTTTTATAATCCAAAAAATCCTGATGCCCTCTCCCTCTTCCTCTGCTTTCTAACAAGAAAAGGAGAAGCAAGCGCAGAAATAGTGAAATCCTTCCTCAAAAGGGCTGAGGAATTGGGTGGCGGAAAATATCTTGATGTAAGTAAAGGATGTGTTGAACTTTCCAGTGGTAGGGTAGATTCGGCCTTTGAAAAATTTAAAAACGCTATAACAAAACAGCCAGACCTTGAAATAACTTACCATTTTTTGATTGAAGCCTTTGCAAAACTTTCTGTTAAACCCCATGAAGATTTTCAAAAAATTATAAATGCCCTTCCATTCAGCGGAAAATCCGCAGCAGTCATATACTGGAAGACAGCAGAGGTTTACACGGAGTTTGATGCGGATATAGCCACCAGATATTTTGAACTTGCTTTAAAATCTGCGGAACTTCCTGAAATAAAAATTTCCTTTGCGAAATTCCTTCTTGAGAAAAAGTCAGATTATATATCAGCAAAGGAAATCCTTGAGAACCTGACACGCGACAAGAAGATTTCTGCTTCCCTTCTTTCATCAGTCTATCTCATCCTGGGAAAGTCCTATTATCTCGCCGGTGACCTTGAGAGTTCTTCAGAGGCGTTTAGAAAAGCATTTGAAATAAATCCCGATGATATCACTCCTTTATATGAAGCAGTTAAAATCCTCATTTCAAAGTACAAGTTTGATGAAGCGAGGAGCCTCCTCGTAGAAAAACTCTCAAAAAAAGCAGGGCTATCTCCTGAATTCTATTACTTCATGGGAAGATGTGATTTTGAACAGAGGCGATTCTTCTCTGCGGTTGAGAATTTCAAAAAGGCTGCCTCTTTGAAAAAAGAGGATGAATACCTCCTTTATCTTGCAGAGGCTTATCTCGCTTCGGACGAAGTGAAAATGGCAGAAGGGACCATCAAAGAATTTCTTGCAAAGTCTCCAGAGGATATAAGAGCAAAAATTATTCTTGTGAAAATACTGGCGGAAAAAGGGGAAATAGAAGAAGGCGAAAGGATAGCAGACAAAATAATAACGGATTTTCCCAAAAATGCGGGGGGATATTTTGCAAAGGCTATAGTTTTGAAAAAACTTAAGAGATACGAAGAGGCTGAGAACTATATCAACAAGGCGCTTTCTATTGAGCCCAATCCAAATTACGCCATACTTGCTTCGGAGTTAAACATGCTCATGAAAAGATATGATGCGGTGCTAAAATTTGCCTCCATAGCGCTGAGCATTAATCCCCAGGACCCACGGGGGTACATATTAAGAGCAAATGCCTATGAAGCGAAAGGAGAACTTGAAAAAGCAGTCGGCGAATACACAAAAGCCCTTTCTTTCAACCCGTCAGATCTGGAAACAGGCATTCATTTTGTAGAGATACTTATTTTCTTAAAAAGATACGATGAGGCTTTGAGAGTTGCTGAGAAAACCATGGAAATATCGCCAAACGATTACAGGCTCCTTTATCAAATCGGAAACATATATTATTTCAAAAAGGATATAGAAAAATCAGCAACTTACATGGCAAGGGTAATAGATTTAAAGCCTGATTTTGCAGGTGCCCATTACTTTCTCGGACTTATATATATGGAAAGGGGAATTCTCAACAAGGCTGAGGAGGAACTCTATTATGCTGTGAAATATGAAGATAAGAATCCTCTTTATCTCTATACACTATCAAAGGTTCTATTCCTTGAAAAGAAAGCATTTGACGCATTGGAAAAGGTTGATAGAGCTCTGCAATTCTCTCCCAGTTATACAGACGCCTGGGTGCTCAAGGGGAAGGTGAAGTCTTTTCTTGGTTCCTACTCTGAGGCTAAGGATTGTTTCAAAAAGGCTATAGAACTGGACAGAAAAACAATTGATGGATGGATTGGGCTTTCAGAGATTGCAAAGGCAGAGGGCGATAAAAAGACAGCCTATTACTATCTTGAAACTGCTGAGAGGATTAATCCGTCCACTTCACTTTTTGTTGCAAAGGGAAAACTACTTCTTGAAGATGGAAATTTGAAAATCGCTCTTGAGTATTTTGAAAAAGCAACAAAACTTTCTCCCTCTGACCCCATTCCTTATTTCTATGCAGGATTGATATACAAAAAAATGGGCTTTAAAGATAAAGCGAGGGAGATGTTTGAAAAAGCGGTCAATAATGGATTATCTGGCGAGGAGAGGGCTCAACTAAATAAGGAAATTTCAAACTGGTAATGAAAGCAGTCGTTATGCGGGTAAACAGCGCATCCGTTGAAGTAGATGGAGTTGATATCTCTTCCATAAAGAGAGGACTTCTCATCCTTTTGGGAATTGGGAAAGAAGATACAAAGGAAGATGTGATAAAAATTGTAAGAAAAATTCTATCTATAAAAATTTTCAATAGCGATGACCAGGAATTTTCATCCACCGTGGAGGATATAAAGGGAGAAATTCTTGTAGTTTCTCAGGTCACCCTTTACGGGAGCCTTTCAAAAGGAAGGAAACCCTCATTTGATGATTGTGCTAAAAGGGAGATAGCAGAAAGTCTCTACAGAGATTTTATTTCTGAACTTAAATTTAGAGGATTGAGCCTTAAAGAGGGAAAATTTGGAGCCCACATGCACCTCCATATCGAAAACGATGGTCCTGTAACTTTTATCATTGACACAAAAAACCTGTAAGTGATGAGATACCTTTCTTTTTCTTCTCATCTGAAAAAAATTTTTGGAAGAAGGGTAATAAGAATCTCTGTTGATGCTGGATTTACCTGTCCGAACAGAGATGGGAAAAAAGGGACAGGGGGATGCATTTATTGTAACAACCTGGCATTTACTGGAAAAACAGCAGATAGAAGGCTCTCAGTTGAAGAACAGGTCAGAAAAGCAACAGAAAATAGAGATGAACTCTTCCTCGTTTATTTCCAGCCATACACCAATACCTATTCCTCGCCTTCCTTTCTTGAAAAACTATTTACAGATGTCCTGAAAATAAAAAATGTTGTTGGAATAGCAATAGGGACAAGACCGGATTGCATTGATGAGGATATTTTAAGGGTTATCGAAAAACTGAACAGGATGACCTACCTCTGGGTTGAACTCGGGCTTCAAAGCGCCTCTGACAGAACCCTTGAACTGATAAACAGAAAGCATTCTGTGAAAGATTTTATAGAGTGCGTAGAGAGGTTGAAAAAAATTGAGGTGAAAACCTGTGCCCACATAATAATCGGATTGCCCGGTGAAAACAGCGAAGATTTTTTAAGAACCGGAGCCCTCCTCTCAGAACTCCGTGTGGAAGGAGTAAAGTTTCATAACATTCAGGTTTTGAAAGATACAAAACTTGAAGAGATTTACAAAAAAGGAGACTTCAAACCAATTGAGATGGAGGAATATGTAAACTCGGTCGTTGACATTCTTGAGATTTTACCGGAAACCACAGTAATCCATCGCCTTGCAGGCGAAGCGGACCCAAAATGGCTTATTGCTCCTGAATGGGCTTTTTCAAAATGGAAAATCCTTTCGGAAATTAAAAAGGAACTTGAAAGGAGGGATACATGGCAGGGAAAAAGGATTGGTGCCTTTCACACCTTTATATAAAACTTTTTTCCCTCAACAATTATGAAATACCCTTCAGAATCCTGACGGATATGTTCAGCAATCTGATAATAAGCAGGTCTTGAAAATCTTGCTCTGGCATCTTCCTTTATCTTACAGTAAAGAATATTCTCCCTCCCTACCTCAAGCGTAGAAGGATTTAGTAGTTCTGTCGTTCCATCATTCAAAAGGAGAAAGAATTTCCCATTTCTGTGCATCACCTGTTTAACAATATAAGGTGTATCCTCTACCTCAATAGGAATTTTTTCATCCTTTATTTTCAGGTAGTATCCTGTATTTTCTTTCACCACAGACCTGGTTAGAAAAAGTGCTATTCCCTCGTGTTTCACTGGTTCATTATTTATAAACCAGTTTCCGTTTTTATCAATTTTTACAGAAATTTCTATCATTCACCCTTCAACAAAATGCCATACCTTTTCATTTTGTAATAAAAGGTTGTCCTTTTAATTCCAAGTATCTCTGCTGCTCTGGATATGTTGAAGTCCGCCTTTTCAAGAGCATCTTCTATAGCCTTTTTCTCAATAAACTGGATTGACGATTTAAGAGATGTGGTAGGCGATTGGCTTTCTCTTAATTCTGAGGTAAGAAGGATATCCTCCTTCTTTATAATTGGTTCCTCACCGAGAACTATTGCCCTCTCTATTACATTTTCCAGTTCCCTCACATTTCCAGGCCATTCGTATTTTAACAACATATTAAGTGCTTCCTCTTCAACATCTTCAAATTTCCTGTTCATAAGTTTATTATATTTTTTTATAAAATGACGAACGAGAAGAGGGATATCAGTTTTTCTTTCTCTTAGAGGAGGGACATAGATAGTAATCACATTGAGCCTGTAAAAAAGGTCCTCCCTGAACTTTCTCTCTTTTATTGCCTCTTCCAGGTTTTTATTTGTAGCAGAAATTATCCTTATATCAACCCTTATAGGTCTGGTCCCTCCCACCCTTAAAAACTCCTTTTCCTGAAGAACTCTTAGAAGTTTTGCCTGAATGGCAGGGCTTATATCTCCTATTTCGTCAAGAAAAATCGTCCCTCCGTCAGCGAGTTCAAGCAATCCCCTTTTTGTGGAATAAGCGCCCGTGAAGGCTCCTTTTTCGTATCCAAAGAGCTCACTCTCAAGGAGGGTTTCTGGAATTGCTGCACAGCTTACCTTAATGAACGCCCTCTTGTTCCTGTCAGAAAGTTCATGAATTTTTTTTGCAATTAACTCCTTCCCAACGCCGCTTTCCCCTCTTATCAGGACAGAAGCGGAGGAGTTCGCAACCTTTTTTACAGTGTTTAAAACATTTCTTATCTGCGGATCTTCGCCTACAAACATGTCTTCCATCTTTTCCTGAAGTTCCCTTCTTAAAATTATGTTCTCCTTCATTAACTGTTCCTTTAAACGGAGATTCTCAAGAGCCACTGCTATCTGGGAAGAAAGGATTGTTATATATTCTTCATCTTCTTTGGTAAAACTACCGTTTTTCTTATTCAATGCCTCAACCGCTCCTATGATACTCCCATCCCTTGAAAAAATTGGAGCACACAATATAGTTTTTGTTCTATATCCCGTTAACTTGTCTATTTCCTGATTGAACCTCTTATCTCTGTAAGCATCCTCTACATTCAGAAGTTTACCTTTCTCTATCACCCATCCAACTATCCCCTTTCCCTTCGGAAGCCTTATCTCATTTATCTCTGCATCCTGCGCCACCTTTGACCATATTTCATCTCTATCAGGGTCAACGAGAAAAAGGGAACTCCTTTCTGCATCAAGGACCTCGCTCGTTTCATATATTGCAATCTCAAGAAATTTTTCTATATCGTCTTCGTATCCCAGCCTTTTGGCAACTCCTAAAATTTTGTATAGTTTATCTATTTTTTCTCTGTAACTTCTTTCCGTTTTCATTTTCATAATTATATTGGAAAAAGAAACCATCTTCAACACAATTTGCTTTCTTCTGATTTTTCTTTTATAATCAAAAAGTAAAAAGGAGGTGAAACATGGTAGAAATCAAGAAAGAGGAAGTAGGTGTAGTAGAGGGGTATTTCTCAAAAATAGGAGTGGCAGCAGTGCATATTACAAGTGGTCATCTAAAAGTGGGCGATAAAATTCATATTAAGGGCAGCACCACAGATTTTGAGCAGATTGTAGAATCAATGCAGATTGAAAAACAAAATGTGGAGATGGCAAAACAAGGGGACAAAATTGGTATAAAAGTGAAGGACAGAGTTAGGCCCAACGATAGAGTTTATAAGGTAATTCAAGAATAATTAGTGCACTCGCAAAGCAAAACTGCTTCAAAAATCCACATAAAGGCACTTCTGAAATCCCTGGACGAATTTTTTGCAAATATAAGAAAAGCAAGGGAAGAAGAAAAAAAACTCAAGAAGACTTTCTATTCATCAATGAAGGAAGAAATAGAACATATAATTGGTCATTATCTTTTAAACGATGGGGCGATTGAAGATGAAACGAAAAAAAATCTTGAGGAAATGCGAAAGAGGTGGGAGGAAATTGAAAGGGAAATAATGGGGGTCCTCATTATCGTTACAAAGGATCCGGTATATTTCTGGAAGAAGAATAAAATCTGGAAAAAGAGGAGAAATGTCCTTCTCGCTGAAGACATCGACGAAGCTATAGAATTATGCATGAAGATGAAAGCCCTTGACACCAATCCTTTCGGAAAACCTGTAAATGCTATCATCCTTGACCCCTCTGTGGTAGAAAAACTGGATGACCTTCAAAGGTTGAAAGAGATAATGGAAAAGGAGAAAATAATAGGAGACATATCTGTAGAGTGAAAAGGGAGCCAAAAGAAATAATTGCACTTATCACCCTCGCCATATTTGTGTTTGGAATAACAATTATTGCTCTCTACATCCTTAAACCCTTCTATTCTCCAGCCATTTTTGCAATTGCTATTGCAATATCCCTTAATCCATTGAGAAAACTTCTCCTCAAGATATTAAGGGGGCGGGAAAAACTCACTGCCTTTTTAATCACCCTTTTCGTTTTTATTTTAATGCTTGGAATTCTTCTGCCTGTATCCATCACACTCATAAATGAAACAAGAAACATTTATTTCTCATTGAGGGAAAATTTTGAGGAAAGGGGAGAATTATGGACAGATAGCATGGACGATATTTTTTCTTCATTTCCCGAGGAGTGGCTGAACATCGTCTATTCCCTTATTCTGAAAATGGCTGACTACATAAAAAACATATCAAAAGCCTTTTTGGGATTTACCTTTTCTTTGATAAAAGGAACTTTTGCTCTCGCCTTCAAATTTTTCATGTTCTTCGTATTTATATTCTTTTTCGTAAAAGATGGAGAAAAAATTGTGAAATTTATATTTGATTATATTCCTCTTGATGAAGAGATTAAAAAGGGAATAAGGGATAGACTCACCAATACATTTTCATCGGTTTTTTTAGGAACCTTTACAACAGCCTTCGTTCAGGGGATTTTAGCAGGCACAGGATTTTTAATTTTAAGCGTTCCATATCCTGCCATTCTCGGAGTTCTCGCAGGTATGTGTTCCATAATCCCATTCGGGGGCACTGCTCTTGTATGGATGCCAGCAGCAATTTACCTTTTTTTGAAGGGTGAAATACTGAGGGGTATTCTTCAACTCCTCTGGGGAAGTTTGATAGTAAGCACCATAGACAACATTTTGAAACCTCTCATAATAGGGAAGGAAATGAAGATATCTTTTCTGTGGATGTTCCTGTTTATTCTCGGCGGAATAAAAATTTTTGGTATCACTGGTATATTTCTTGGACCAATCGTCCTGTCCCTTCTAAAAGTGGTAGGAGAATCCCTTACAGTCTCCAGATAGGTTTGCTTCACGCTTCAGGTTTTTGTATATTTTTCTTATGGCAGTCGCTTTTTTGACAGGAGCTACAGGTTTCATCGGCTCAAATCTTACAAGAGCCCTGATAAATAAAGGATATGAGATTAGAATACTCCTGAGAAAAAAAGCAGTCACAAGGAATGTTCAGGGATTACCTGTAGAGATATTTTATGGCGATATACTTGATAAGGATTCCCTTTTGAAAGGAATGAAAGGGGCAGATTATGTATTTCATGTAGCAGCCCTTTTTACATTCTGGTATCCGAGCAGGGATTTCATCTACAAAGTGAACATAGAGGGGACAAAAAATGTCATGGAATGTGCAATGAAAATAGGAGTTAAAAGGGTGGTATATACATCTACTGCTGGAACATGTGGGGCGAAAAAAAATCCCAATGAACTGGTTGATGAAGAGCATCCATTTAACCTTCACCATCTCGGAGACCCATATACCAACTCAAAATTCCACGCTGAAAAAATTGTTAAGGAATTCGCCGACAAAGGGCTGGATGTGGTTATAGTGAATCCCACCGCTCCACTTGGTATGGGGGATGTGAGACCCACTCCAACCGGTCTCCTCTTCCTAAAGTTTCTGAACGGTGAGATTCCTGGATACATAGAAGGTGGTGCGAATTTTGTGAATGTAAGGGATGTGGCGGAAGGACACATCCTCGCCCTTGAAAAGGGAAAAAGGGGCGAAAAGTATATTCTCGGTGGCGAAAACATGAGGATGAAAGAATTTTTAACGAAGGTAGCAAAAATAGCCGGGATTTCCCCTCCGAGGTTCAAAATTCCTTATCCCCTCGCCTGGCTTTATGCTCTTTATTCTGAAGGAAAAGCCCTTTTTGATAAGGAAAATCCTCCGCTCATCACCCGTTCTGTATTGAGAGGTTCAGGATACTATCTATATGTTAAGTTTGAAAAAGCAAGGAAAGAATTGGGTTATAATCCTTCATCAATTGATTCTGGAATAAGGGAGGAAATATCCTGGTTTCTTAGAAATGGATACATAAAAGAAAAAATGGAGGAGTATCTGAAATTAAGGGGATTCTGAAAGAGATTTTTAATTCTGTAATGCCTTCTATCTGCTCTCTTTGTGGTGAGGTTATAGAAGAATTGCCCCATATATGTAAAAAGGGCGATTACCTTTACAGTTCTTCATTTTGCTTAAAATGTGCAAAACCCTTTGGAAGTTCAGAAAATGAAGGATGGCTTTGTTCAGAATGTATGAAAAGGAACAGGTATTTTACAAAGGTATTTTCTGCATTCCTTTACAGGGGGGAAGTAAGAAAGCGGCTCCTTGAATTCAAGTATATGAAGAGGATGAGCGGGATGAAAAACCTCTGTGATGTCCTTGCAATGAAAATTTCTAAACATCCACATCTTCCAGATGTGCTCGTTCCGGTTCCCATGTCTAAGAAAAGGCTGAGAAGAAGGGGATTTAACCAGAGCTCCCTTATAGCAAAAAACATTTCAAAATTTTTAAATGTGCCTGTTGACCACGATATCCTGATAAGGGTTGAAGATACCCCTCCTCTTTACTCCCTCGGTAGAAACGAAAGGTTTTCAGTCTTGAAAAATGCCTTCGCCCTCACAAAAAAGCCGTTTTATAAAAGGGTATGCATAATTGATGATATAATGACAAGCGGAGCAACTGTAGAAGCGTGTGCGAGAATCTTCGTAAAAAATGGGGTTGAAGAGGTTTATGTTGGGGTAATTGCGAGGGATTAAAGCCTTGTTTTTCTTTTAAGCTTCTTTTCCAATTCTTCCTTCTTTTCTTGCTCGGTCTTACACTTTATGCACATTGTTGTTACCGGTCTCAACTTCAATCTGTTCACATCTATTTCTTCTCCGCATATCTCGCATATACCATATCTTCCTTCCTCTATCCTTTTCAAAGCGTCCTCAACTTTTTTAAGTAGCCTATCCTCTCTGGATGTGAACCTCATCTCCAGATAATCTGCTTCCTCCATAAACGCCCTCTCCCCCTCGTCAACAACCTCGTCCCTTGGTGATGAGAGCTGATTGAGCGAATCCTCCCTCTGACTTATTATCTTTTCTCTTATACTTAATAGAATTCTTTTTATCTCTTGGAGGTCTTTTTCATTCATTTTTTCATTCTACCAAAATTTAATAAAAAAACAAGAGAACGCATTGCCTCCTTTCTACCCCAGATTTTTGATGTATCTTTCCATTGTCCTTTATCCAGTTTAATCCCCGCATTGAAACCACCTGAAACTTACCCACATCCTTGATTGATTCAGCGGGATGGTTAGTTCTTTTTCTTTTTATTGAAGAATTTCATACTTATAGAGGTATTTAATAATCCCTAATACCCTAACCATCTCACTAAATCTACTTTTAACCCTTTTGTCCTTAAAACCACTGAAATCCTCCAGAAAACTCTTTAATTTTTCCATAAAAAATAATACCACCCCTCCCGCCAATAGTAAAATTCTCATGCACTAAGATGTGGGTAAGTTTCAGATCACACCCTACCAGATTCCACACCATTTAACCCGAATCTCCTCATGGTAACAATATCCATGTGAGCCCACAAAAAGTCCTTGATGAAATTTTGGGGATGTGAAAATATAAGGACTATGAAATACTACTGGATTGAAAGGACGGATTATGGGGACATATCTGCGATTGAGGAAGCTGGGGTTCTCATCAGGGTATTCCTCCCCCAGAGGAAAAAAATCACATTTCCTGAAGGAGAGTTTGAGAAAAGAAGAACACCCCTTTTAAGGGATTTCCTTAAATCCATGAAGTCCTATTTCAATCATGGAAAATTCTGCGATTTTTCAATTTATCCTGTCCGCTTTCCGTCGTCCCATTTCAGAAAAGAGGTTTCCAGATTTCTGAAGGATAATGTGAAGTGGGGGAAAATTCTGACCTATAAGGAATTGGGAAAGGAAATAGGGTTTCCTCATGCAGCAAGGGCGGTGGGTAATGCCCTTTCACTGAATGAAACCCCCCTAATCGTTCCATGTCACCGGGTGATTTCAAAGAAGGGGCTTGGAGGTTTTTCAGGAGGGTTAAAACTTAAAAGAATTATGCTATCCATAGAGGGGGTGAAAATTTGAAACTATTCTATTTCGGAAAAAGAAGGACCTTAAACCTTTTCATTGCGGTCTTATCCGGAATCTTCTACGGATTGAGCTTCCCAAAGTTTGAACTCTGGTTTCTTCTTCCCTTTTCCATTGCACTCCTTATTCAACTTTCAATTGAATGCGGTCCTGTTGTCCCTTTTCTTTCAGGACTTTCTGCCAACATGCTGCTTCTCTACTGGCTTGTGCCTACAATGACAGTTTATGGAAATCTGTCCTATCCGTTCAGCATAACTCTTTACTTTATCCTGTGCCTTTACCTTTCCTTCTACTGGGGATTATTCGGGGTTCTATCAAAAATTTTTCATTTAAGATTTCCGAATTTTGAATTTATCCTTATACCCTTATCATGGGTTTCCCTTGAGTATCTCAAGGGACATGTCTTTACAGGTTTTCCATGGTCTCTTGCTGGGTATTCCCTTTATAAAATCTTTCCGATGGTTCAGATAGCAGACATCACAGGGGTTTATGGCGTATCTTTTCTCATCCTTCTCTGGGCTCAATTTCTTTATGAGATATGCGCCTTTCTTAAACACAAAGCTATTTTCCGCATCATCCCATCCTTTTTAATCACATTCGCTCTAACCATTTTTTCTTATATCTATGGTGTTCAAAGAATCTCCTTCATGAAAGACCTTATAAAGAATTCGGAAAAAAAGACGGTTTCACTCATTCAGGGAAATTTTGAACAGGACATAAAGTGGTCCCCCGAATACACCGATTTGACCATGAACATTTATATCTCCCTTTCGGAGGAGGCTATTAAAAATGGGGCAGAAATAATTGTCTGGCCCGAAACTGCTGTTCCTTTTTTCTATCAGAACGACAGAAGGTATAAGGACCGAATGAAAACTCTCGTCCTCAATTCCTCTTCGGTTCTTATCTTTGGAAGCCCTGCCTACAGCAGAGAAAAGGGAGAAATCCTTTATCACAACAGAATCTACCTTATCAATAAAGACGGAGAGGAGTTTTACTACGACAAACTTCACCTCGTTCCATTCGGCGAATACATCCCTTTGAAAAAAGTTTTCAAATTTGCAAAAAGGTTTGTTTCTGCCATGGGAGACATGGACCCCGGAAAGGTGATGAAACTTCTTCCCTACCAGGGACATCTCATTGGCGGATATATATGTTATGAAGCCATATTTCCTGAACTGGTTCGTCTTTTCAAAAAAATGGGTGCGGAACTTTTTGTGAACATAACAAATGACGCATGGTTCGGAAGGACATCCGCACCATACCAGCACATTTCAATGGCATCTTTCAGGTCCATTGAAAACAGGGTCTGGACGATGAGGTGTGCAAACACAGGAGTGAGTGCCCTTATCACTCCGTATGGAGAAATAAAAAATCCCACTCCCATTTTCAAAAGAACTGTTATGTCCGGGGAAGTGAGTTTTTCAAATGTAAAGACTTTTTATTCAGCCTTTGGAGATGTCTTTGCCTGGTGCTGTCTTGTAATTACCCTTATTTTCCTTATTTTGACGGTTGCCATATAAATTCAAATCTGTAGTTGATATAACCATATTTCCCACCAATTCCAACCAATGCCACCCCTTCTGAAAAATCATCTGCCGAATCAAATTTTGGTTCAACGACAATTTTTCCGGTTTTATCAATATATCCAAATTTTTCATTTATTATAAGCCATGCATACCCATAGGAAAATCTTCCACATCCATCAAAGGAAATGGGAATCACAAAATTTCCATTCCTGTCAATGTATCCACATTTATTGCCGATTTCCACTGCTGCGAGCCCCTCTGAAAAAGACCATGCGTCATCAAATTGAAAATTTATGACAATTTTACCGTTCTTATCAATATAGCCGAATTTTCCATCAAACAAAACCCATGCAAGCCCCTCCGAAAAATTTCCTCCCCCTTCAAATTTTGGAGGTATTACATTTTTGCCATTTTTATCAATGTATCCAACCCTTCCTCCCATTATCACCCTTGCCAGTCCCTCGGAAAAATCAAAGGCGTAGGTGAAATTGGGCTTTATAGTAATCCTTCCCTTTTTATCAATGTAACCCCATTTCTTCCCCGTTTTTACTGCTGCAAGACCGTTAAAAAAACCTGATGCCATTTCAAACTGGGGCTCTATCACCAGTTTCCCCTTTTTATTTATGAAGCCCCATTTCTTTCCAATCTTCACTGCTGCGAGTCCTTCTGAAAAAGGAAGAACTGCATCATAATTTAATTCACCCAGGATTCTTCCCTTTTTGTCAACAAATCCCCATTTTTTCCCCTTCTTTACTGCACCCATTTCTTCGGAAAAGTTGAGGGCTACATCAAAATCTGGATTTACGACTATTTTCCCCTCTGTGTTTATGTATCCCCACTTTCCTTCAAGTTTTACTGGAAAAAGAGATTCAGCAAAAACACCCCACGGGAGGAGAAGGATATAGAAAAGGGGAAAAATTCTTTTTACCATTTCTTAACATTTTACCACTTTTAAAATTAAAATCTACCCTTTTTATTCTTTTTAGAATACATCCGACATTACCCTGTATCCCTTCTCAACTTCCTGTTTGGTTTTTGTGAGTAGCGCTGCTGAGGTTCTCTCCCAGGTTTTTATCACCACTGCTTTTCCTATAATATTTATTGGTTTCTCCTTTCCTTCTTTTACATAAACTATAAAAACATTTCCCTCCTCAACTCCTTTTTCTTTGCCGATGTCTATAAAAATCACATCCCCTTCTCCGAAGAACTCTCCGAACCTGTTTCCATCAACCACATAACCTTCAAGGGGAGAAGAGGCTTTTTTGATTTCTACAGTCTTTTCTGGAGGATATAATTTCATCACCCTGTCTCCTGTTTCAATTGCATCCCATGATGCCTTGATTGTGGCAGTGTAATTTTTATCGTTTTTCTCCAGAACCTCAAGAATCCCTTTAACCCTTACTTTCTTGCCAAGTTTCTTTTTTGTTACAGGATGTCTCATATCTCCGATTTCTTTTACTACTGCGAATGTATCGCCAGTGCCAGCTGCCTCTGAAAACTCTACATAAACCCTGTCAAACTCACCAAACATCTTCCTCTCAAGGGGACTCCCAACCACCTTACCTGAAGCCTTTAGTTCCTCATCGGTTATGAAAGAGACCTCTGCCATCCTTGAAAAATAGATTCTTGTTCCTTTCTCCTTTTGAAGCTCAGCCATCTTTTCAAATACCGCCTTTCCCTCTTCACTTATGATTGAAGTCTCCTCTGGAGGAGTGGGAGCAATCACCTCAGCACCAGTCCTTTCTTCCTCTGGTTTTTCCATTAAAGCCTCTTCAGGTAATGCTTCTTTTTCAGCTTCTTGAGGAGGAGGGGTTATTTCCTTCGGGGGTGCTGGAGGTAAAGAAACTACTTCCGGAAGCATAAGTGGCTCGCCGGGGAATATGAGGTCGGGATTCTCTATATACTTGTTCTGTTCCCATATTTTGGGCCACAGCCATGGGTTGGCAAGAAATCTTGATGAGATATCCCACAGGGTGTCACCCTTTTTTATCACATACATGTTTATAACTGGCTTTTTCTCCTGTGCAATCACCACTGCCCCGGTTAATAGAAAGAGAACCAAAAGGGTTTTTAATAACTTCATCTTTCACCTCCTGAAGGTTTATTTTTTATTTTTTCCAGAAGGGCATTAGCCCTCATCTTTGCATCCTCATCAGATGTTTTCTCAATGACATCTTTTAAAAGTTCAACTGCCTTGTTTTCTTCCCCTGCTTCCATATAAATCACTGCCATTTTTATCTTTGCATCCGGAACCTTGTTCCCGGAAGGGTATCTCCTTATCACCTCTTTCATAGTTTCAAGAGATTTGTCCTTCAAACCATCTCTGTAGTAGCATTCCCCTATCCAGTATAAGGCATTATCGGCGAGGCTATGCCTGGGGAAGTCCTTGACTATCTGTTCAAAGATAGGAATTGCGGATGAACATTTATTGGAATTAAAGAGTTCAGTTGCCTTTTTGTAAAGGGACTCTGGGCTTTCCGTGCTTTTTTTCTCCTGAATGTTTGACTGGACGGAATACAGAAACTCCCTCGTTTCATTCAAAGATGTTCTGATGGCATATATCTCCTTTATCAACTCATCCTGGGCAGTTTTCAAAATCCCGCATGCCCTTGAAACATCTTCTATCTCCTTTTCAACCATTGAAATTCTCTCGTTTGCCTCATCAATCCTGAACCTCAGGGAATTGAGGTCGGATTCCAGTTTTCTCAGTTTTCTTTCCGAAGCGCATCCACTTATAAGGAGTAAAGCGATAATGAAAATTCTCAACTTCATTTTATCGGATTTATTATATATCCCTGTGAACCTGCATAAAGGACAGCATTCGTAGCAATTGCCTCAAATCCGAGTTGTTTTGCAACTGTCAAATTGAAGTAAAGCATGAAGACCTTTGGGTAAAATACAGGAATCTGAGATGGTGATGTCCCATCAAGAATCTGGAGAACAGTATTGCATGTCTGCTCGCCTATCGTTGTATATGCGGGAGAAAGAGCCATAAGGGCACCTGCCTTTACAAACTCTGGAGAATAGGCGACAAGGGGGAGTTTATTGGCAAATGTATAATCCCTTATTATCTTAAAGAATGTCTGGGTTATAACTGTGGGGTCGGGTATGAGCCAGAAGGCATCTATTCCGCCGCTTGCAGCAAAAATTTTGAAAGCCCTTTCAGCATCCTTCTCAGAATCAACCTTTGCGGCAAGAATCTGAAGATTAAAAGCCTTTGAGAAATTCATTGCTTCCTCAACCGTTTTTCCAGTATTCTTGGGATTGTATATAATGCCAACCTTTTTTACATCAGGCATTATTGCCTTTAATGACTTAAGAATCACTTCAACGGGGGCTACCCTTGTAACACCGGTTATGTTTTTCCCCTCAAGTTGATATATCTTCGGGTCGGTTACCATTGAAAAAACAATTGGTATATCCTCAATGTATTTTTTACCAAGAGCCGAGGCGAGTTCTCCAAATGTAATTATCACATTGGGCTTCTTATTTTTGACCTCTTCAAAAACCATCTTCGCTTTTTCCACATTTCCCTCCAGGTCGTAATCAAGGTAATCTCCTTTACACTTGACTTTAAATCCCGTAATCGCCTCATTGAGCATGCTCAAATTTTGACTCTTTA
>Ga0078972_1000713_pt2 | contig 40324 bp, 46 predicted proteins | sample YelNatPaOPGAMG01_FD_67568 | JGI IMG/M metagenome (GOLD analysis project Ga0078972, IMG submission 67568) | Hot spring thermophilic microbial communities from Obsidian Pool, Yellowstone National Park, USA - OP-RAMG-01 (SPADES assembly) (version 2) | ecosystem: Environmental > Aquatic > Thermal...
TCATTTTCTAGTTTTTCTATTTGCTTTTCGGAGAGACGGTTTCCGGGGATTTTTTCATTTATATCTGCTCTCAAGAGAAGCTCTTCTACATATTCCCTACCAAGAGGAAATTTTAGCAGTGAAACAATGACGTACTTGTCAGATAGGATATCTGAAATTTTGGTTGGAGGTGGTTTTGGTGTCTTGTATTCCATGTTCGGTTTTATTTCTCTATCGGCCCAGTGCTCATAGCGAAGTGCTGCAATTGTTTTTCCTTCCTTAACCAGAATAATATTTCCCTTTGCAAACATCTCAAAGTACAATCTACATTCGCCGAAATTAAGCATGATGACGCGGTCGCTGTTTATCTGGCTCACGCCTTCTAACCTTGCGCCTTTTACTTCCTTTCTTATCTTTTCCACAAGGGAATCTGCTTCCTCGCTCTCTTCGATGTATTTAGTAATATGCAGACGAATTGGTGGCTGACACATTACATCAGCATCACCTATACGCAATCTGTATCCATTTTCGAGTTTTGATATCTTAGAGAACCTTTTTCCAACTAACCCCTGTAATTCTTCAGCAAGATAGCCATATTCAACAGGACACATTTGGCGCATAGATTATTTCAAATATAACAAATTTATTAATATATCCAGAAATTATTTCCTTTATGACTCCAGAAGAGGTTTTGCGTTCTATCATGAGTGAGAATGAAATTGAGAACGCAGTCCAGGAAAAGATAAAGAAATTCCACGGCTTTCTTACGCGTGAGGTTGCGCTGAAGCTCATAGCTAAAGAGAAGGGGTTGCTAAAGGAAGAGGAGAAGGTTATAAAACTTGCCGAGCTTTCTCCTGAAATAAGGAGAGCCACTCTCATCGTAAGCGTTGAAAGGATATACCCGATTGCAAAATATCGGTCTGATAAGATGTCCAGGCGGGTGCTTGTTAAAGATGAAAGCGGAGAGAAAACCCTTGTCCTTTGGAATGAAGACATAGACATAACTACAAAAATCAGGGCTGGCGATGTAATCGAAATAAAAGGAGCTTATGAAAAACAGGGCGAGATTTACCTAGGCTATTCCGGTATGGTAACGGTAAAGCATCGAGCAGGGTTTTCGGATATAGCGAATATCGAAAAAGAGGATGGTAAGCGCGTTCACCTCAAGGGTTACATCTCTTCAATAAAAGGTCCGGTTTGGGGGAAATTTCTCTTTTCTCTTTCAGATGGAAAAAATGAAATAGAATGCGCAATAACGCGCGATTTGCAGCGCGGGAATGCGTTAAGAGAAGGAGATGAGGCAGTAATAGAAAGCGCGATTGTGAAAGGAGGTAAAATAGAGATAGGGGAGCATTCTAGAATTTTTATAAGAAGAAAGGAAAGAATTCTTACCGGAATAATACGAGAGATAGATTGTAAGAACGAAGAGATGTCTGTTCTCGTTGGAAGCGAAAGACTCGTGCTTGATAGAAGAAATGCGCTTCGTTTTATGGGCGTGAATATAGCGGACGATATAACTCTTCGAACTATTGTAATGCTTAAAAAGGATGCCCTACTCAATACTAATATAAGCATGAAAGTAACGAGAGAAAACGGAAAAATCATAGTCGATTAATAGTGGTGTTATTATGGTTGTAATGTTAAAAGTGGCGGAAGCCTTTCAGAATGATATAGGTAGGGGTATCGCCAGGTTGGATTCGAAAGCGAAAAGCGAGTTAGGTGTTTCAACAGGCGATATAGTAAAGCTCTCGGGAAGAAAGGCTGCACTTGCAATAGTTTGGCAGGCCTCTCCAGATGATGAGGGCCTGGATATGATAAGAATAGATGGTATCCTAAGACAAAACGTAGGTATAGGTCTTGGCGAGCTTGTAAAGGTTGAAAAAGCAGAGACAAAGGAAGCGAAAAAGATTATACTCGCACCGAAGGAGCCGATAAGATATGGCGGCGGATTTGAGCAGTATGTAAAAAAACGTCTTATAGGAAAACCAGTCCTTAAGGGCAACGTTCTTCCTGTCGGTGTTTTTGGCGCATCCCTTCCTCTCGTCGTAACCCAAGTGTTCCCACAAGGTCCGGTAGTAATAACTGAAAATACGTTTATTCAAATAAAGCAAGAACCTGCGAAGGAGATGACAACCCTCCCAAGCGTAACATACGACGATGTAGGCGGTCTAAAGGATGCGATACAAAAGGTGCGCGAAATGGTCGAACTGCCGCTAAGGCATCCCGAGATATTCGAACGACTTGGAATAGACCCGCCAAAGGGAGTTCTGCTCTATGGCCCGCCAGGGACTGGAAAAACGCTGCTTGCGAAGGCGGTTGCGAATGAATCGGATGCGAATTTTTATTACATCGGCGGCCCAGAGATAATAAGCAAATACGTCGGCGAGAGCGAGGAAAGACTCAGAAAACTCTTTAAGGAAGCAGAGGAAAATTCCCCGAGCATAATATTTATAGACGAGATCGATGCAATCGCACCGAAACGGGAGGAGGTTGTTGGGGAGGTTGAGAAGCGCTTGGTATCCCAACTCCTTACCTTGATGGATGGATTAAAGGCACGCGGGGAGATAATCGTTATAGGCGCAACGAACAGGCCAGATTCTCTCGATCCTGCGTTGAGAAGGCCTGGAAGATTTGATAGGGAAATAGAAATTGGTGTGCCTGATAAAAAAGGCAGGCTTGAGATACTGACGATTCATACGAGGAATATGCCGCTTGAAAATGATGTTAAACTCGAGGAATTGGCTTCCTTAACGCATGGATATACGGGCGCTGACCTGTCCTTCCTTTCAAAAGAAGCAGCGCTAAAGGCATTGAGACGTATGCTTCCGTCAATAAACATAGAGGAGGAAACAATACCTCCAGAAATTCTCGAAAAGCTAAAGGTAAACCGTGATGATTTCTTAAATGCATTAAGGGAGATACAGCCTTCGGCCTTAAGAGAGGTTTACGTAGAAAAACCAAACGTAAAGTGGAGCGATATAGGCGGATTGGAAGAGGTAAAAAGAGAAATAAGAGAAGCAATCGAGCTTCCATTAAAAAAACCGCATCTTTTTGAAAAAATGGGCATCAGGCCGATTAAGGGTGTTCTTCTCTACGGACCTCCTGGAACTGGTAAGACCCTTCTTGCAAAGGCGGTCGCGAATGAGAGCGAAGCAAATTTTATTTCCATAAGTGGCGCTCAAGTGCTTACAAAATATGTTGGTGAATCCGAAAAGACTGTGAGGGAAATTTTCAGAAAGGCAAGAATGGCCGCACCCTGCATTTTATTCATAGATGAGATAGACGCCATCGCACCAAAAAGAAGCGGAAGTGGGAGCGACGGCACCTTCGTCACAGAAAGAGTAGTAGACACCCTTCTCACAGAGATGGACGGGCTTAAATCGCTTAAGGACGTTGTTGTGATAGCGGCTACAAACAGGCCAGACATCCTAGACCCTGCTCTTATGCGGGCAGGAAGATTCGATAGACTAATAGAGATACCGTCTCCAAATGAAGCCGCGCGGTATGAGATATTCAAGATACATACGGCCAAAATGCCACTCGATAAAAGCGTAGATTTGAAAGAACTTTCAAGGCTTACGGAAGGCTACACTGGTGCTGACATAGAGAATTTAGTACGAGAGGCTGGTATGGCAGCTATAAGAGATAGTTCAAAGAAAGTTACTGCAGAGCATTTCGAGCGGTCGTTTAAGGTTATCATGCCAAGTATAAAAAAGGACGACGTAGAAAGCCTAAAAAGGTTTAAGACTTCATCTGCACTTGCAATGTACAGGTAGTTGGTGAAAACTATGCGTTTGATACTCTTCTTTAAACTCTTTGTTTTCTTCCTATTTATTTCATTGGTCCTTTTTGCTATCCTGCCAGACGTTTCTATTCTAATGCTTTTTAAAATGATCGCAGGGGGTATTGTGCTGGCTGGAGTTGTGAGTATTCTATATCCAGAGATGCGAGGGATAAAAAGCGGGGATGTCGTCTCTGTGATTACGAGCAATACCAGCGTTCCTTTTCTTATCGGGCGTTTTGGAAGAGCGTTGGAGGAGGGAAAGAAGAATAAACTAATAAAGGTTAAACTTGGTGATGGCAGCGAAGTTATCGGCATAGTGGAAAGTTACGAGGGAATAATAAGCCCTCCTAGGATAAGAGTCATATATGAAGAAAAATTAGTCGAGTAGCTGGGCGATAGGTGGAATAAATGAAAAATCTTATAGAAATGGAAGAGATAGAACAGATAGCAATAAGCGTTCTTGCGATATCGTTCGCCTTTACAGTGGTGTTTTCGAGTATAGGTGGTCTCATACGCTATCCGGGCGAGTTCTTTGTTTTTATGATAATGTCTCTGGTCACGATAGGTAGTGGTTTTATTCTTCATGAGATGTCCCACAAGCTTGTCGCAATGTATTATGGTGCCTACGCAAGATTCCGAATGTGGACTAGGGGTATTCTCTTTATGCTTTTCGTATCGCTATTCGGCGTGTTATTCGCAGCTCCCGGCGCCGTTTATATCTATTCGAGCAACATAACGCGTAGGGAGAACGGTATAATCTCGATTGCTGGACCCGTAATAAATTTATTACTCGCTCTATTCTTCGTGTTATTGCATCTTATTTATCCTATAAGGATATACTTCACGTTTCTTCAAGAAGGAGGCATTTTTGGCACGAGTGGCGGTGTGGTAAGCGTGTGGCTTTTTGGCGCTTTAATAAATATAATACTCGGTATCTTCAACATGATACCTGCATTTCCACTCGACGGAAGCAAGGTTTATATGTGGAGCAAAACGGCATGGTTCGCTATGACATTTGGGATGCTAGGTATCGGTTATGCAATGGGTTTGGGCCTTGGTTTTATAGTAGCATGGATATTTCTCCTTTTGCTTGCGTTGTTCTTTTCAAAGATGTTTTTCGGTTGAGCATATGAGCGATATGCGCGGCGCAGAAGCGATTGTCACAAAGGATTTTTTTCTCGGAAGACCAGTTGTTGTAAAGAATAGAATCTCCAAAAAATATCGAATAGCTGAGCTCGACTCTTTTTTAAGGAAGAGCAGGACAAGAATTGAGGCGCGTCTCTTAAACAAGGCCAAGGTTGCGGGGGTAGATTGCCCAACGGTTTTAAAGGTGGATGATTTTTCAATAACCATGAGCTACATTCCTGGAAAAAGACCTAAGGTCGGCAAAAGAGAAGCGAAAGAGGCTGGAAGGATACTTGCATGCCTTCATGATGCCAATATAGTGCACGGAGATTTCACACCCGCAAACCTTCTTAAAAACGGTAAGAAGCTATTTGTAATAGATTTTGGGTTGGGCTTTTTCTCAAATTACATTGAAGACAAAGCGGTAGACGTCTATACAATGCTACGCGCCCTCGATGCAAGCGCGCAACGAGAATTTCTTAAGGCTTACAGAAATTCAAAAACTTCGCATCTTGTTTTAAAAAGAATTGAAGATATAAGCAAGAGGGTTAGATACGCATAATAAGAGTGTTTCTTCTCAACTTTTATTAATATTAAAATAAATGCATGGCCCGTACCCTGTTCCACACTCATTGCAGATTTTGTATCCGATCGGACAATAATTCTCTGTGCATGGTACTTTTGTTCCAGGATTACATATTCTTTTGATATCACATTTGCCCCATGTCCCGTTTATGCATATCTGAGTTCCGTTGCAAGGCCCTTTCAAACATTCTCTTATATCTCCGTCGTGGCATTCCCCCTCGCGGGATTGAAGCGATGTCTCTTGTTGTTGGTTTTGCTGCGGTACACCGATTGCTAAAAGAATTACTATGAGAATCATTATAACTGATGCAAAAATAAAAAGAAGGCGAATCTGAACCTGCTTCTTTCTCGCTTTATTCATGAAATAATACGCAAAGATAATTATTTTAAAGCAATAAGAAGAAATTTTGACGATGGAGGAAGAGAAACCAATAGCTGGAAGGGAACCTATGCTAAGATGCATTGCGAGAACGATGAGCATAGAGGAAGCAAACAGGATATCAGAACAGTATGAAGCAGAGGGATATAAAACAGAGATAATCAAAAGAAAACGCGGCGAGATAACAATATATGAAGTATGGATAACAGGAGAACCAAAAGGTTTCTATGCTAAAAGAACATGACCTAATCTTCTGATAAAGGCGATAAAGGAGTCGATTATGTTATCTATGTTATCTATAAGGTAGATCCCCACCCCGTGCTTGCTGGAGCGTCGGTTTTCTTTTTGAAAACATTTTCTGGAATTCTTCGAAAATCCTTTCACCCTTCTCCTTTGGAAGTATCTTTGTTATTATCATTTTTCGATAAGGCGAAGATGAGGAGACCGGGCTGTAATCAGCAAGGACATAATCCCCTGCAATAATGGCGCCTGCTATCTTCTTATCAACCTCTAATATAAGCATGTTTTCATCCCACATATAGACAACTGCCTGAATCTTTCTGTCAGCGCTTTTTACTCTCTTATCTTTAATCTGAGATATCACTTCGATTACTTTACCGATATGATACATCCTGTCACCGAGTAGTCATCTGGTTATACTATTAAAAGCATTTTGGGAGTTAACTTTTTAAAATGTTGTATGAAATATATTATCATGGCTAAAATATCTATGGCGGTTCCGCCTATAGCAACAAAGAAGTCCAAGCCTCCGATTGCAAGATATAAGCTTCCTCTCGAAGAAGACATGCTGAGAAAGAGAGGGCACATCGCTACTACCACCTTTAGCGAGGTGATTACACCGCCTGGAAAAGAAACGTCTATCTATTGGATAGAGTTCAAAATTCAGAAGCGACTTATTGTTCTCAAGAATAATGACCGCGATATAGAAACAATTATGAAGATGAAGAGAGCATTAACTGCAGACGTAGCCGTCGAACTCACCTCCTCAGGCCCTCATCTCTATGTACGAGATTCGAATGGGATAGAGTTGTTAGACGATGTTCTTTCTTCAGATAAGTATCTTCTTGAAATATCTCTGAGCAGAACGATGCAGCTATACCCAAAGCTCGATACCCATTCATTGTACGGTTATGGCCTCTACGCCGTTATAAATATCGAAGGGTCTTGGAAGATAGAAAGAGTGTCCATTGCATTGCTAAGGAAGGCGTATATAGATAAGGAAGAAAGTCGCTTTTTCTTTGGGAGGAAAAATCCGAACATCGATAGTGCAGATCGAGTTGTGATAGAGTAGGCCAATCAAACGCACTTAAAAATCTTATCTTCATTTTTAGAACATGCATGATGTATACTTTGCAACAGGAAATCTTAATAAGTTCAAAGAGGCAGACGAAATTTTTAAAAGAAACATAGATAGAGTTACTCTTAAACATTTTAACTTTGTCCATCGCGAAATTCGTTCTGACAGTTTGGAGGAAATAGCACGGGAAGCAGTGGCCGCAGCATATGCCCAACTTCGAAAGCCTGTTTTTGTTGAGGACACCGGTTTATTTATAGACGCTCTGAATGGATTTCCGGGGACTTATTCAGCATGGGTGCAAAAGAAGATAGGGTGCATAGGCATACTCAAGCTTATGAAAGGAGAGAAGAAAAGAAGTGCAAGGTTTGAAACGTGTATAGCCTTTAATAATGGGGAAGAAACACATGTCTTTCATGGAAGATGCGAAGGTACGATAGCAGAAGAGGAGCGTGGAAAAAGCGGGTTTGGTTATGATTCTATATTCGTACCAGAAGGGGAAACAACGACGTTCGCTGAAAACATAGAATTAAAAAACAAATGCTCGCATAGATATAAATCCCTTTTAGAGCTTATTTGTTACCTAAAAAACGTTTAGATTATAGGTGAATTGATGGCTAGAATGCATTCTAGAAAGAAAGGAAAATCTGGGAGGAAAAGGCCAAAAAGCAAAACATTACCGGAATGGGTAAAGGTTGATAAGGCTGAAATAGAAGAAACGATACTAAAGATGGCAAGGGAAGGCGTTCCTCCTTCAAAAATAGGACTTGTTATGAGAGACAAATACGCCGTTCCTGATGTAAAATTAATTCTCGGTATGTCTCTCTCTGCCTTCTTGAGAAAAAACAATGCTGTTGGAGAGTATCCGGAAGATTTTCTAGAGTTGATAAAAAGGGCAGTTAGATTGAGAAGGCATCTAAAAAAATCAAAAAAAGATATACATAACACGACAAAATACAATCATATTGTTTCAAAGATTCTACGCCTTGCAAAATACTACAGTAGAAAGGGGATCATACCAAAGGACTGGAAGTATGATCCGGAGCAGGCTGAGCTTCTAGTCAAATAACTCATGTGTTAATAATCAACATGGTGATACTGGATGGCTGGTAAAAAGAAAACAAAGGTTGTTGATAAATGGAAACTAAAAAAATGGTATAGTGTAACCGCCCCTGCGCTTTTTGAAAATAGGGAGCTTTGCGAGATACTTTCAAGCGATGAGAAAAATCTAATAAATAGAATAATTAAGAGAAGCCTGGCTGAGTTAGGTATCGGCATGGCTTCGCAGCTTTCTATGTTTACATATCTCAACTTTAGAATAATAGATGTGAAAGGAACAACCGCAAGTACTGCACTTATCGGTCATGAGATTTCTCCGTCTTATCTGAAGACATTTGCAAGAAGAGGAAAATCGCTCATCCATGAGGTCCTAGACGTAAAAACAAAGGATGGAGTAGAAGTCAGAGTGAAATTGATAGTCATAACGGATTCTAAAGTAAGCGAGAATACGAAAAGGAATATAAGGGCGGCAGTAAAAGAGGAGACTAGAAAAATAGCAGAGACCATGAAGTTCGATGAATTTATGGGGGAGTTAATATATGGGAAGTTCTCATCAAAACTTTTTAACAGGCTCAAACAAATAACGAAAATAAAACGTGTTGAGGTTAGAAAATCGGAGAAGAAGGAGGTATTTGCTTAATGATACCGCCAGGTGGATTAGACCCAAAAAGAATGAACCAACTTATGAAGCAAATGGGCATAAAATCAGAAGAGATACCGGCCTCTAAAGTCGTAATAGAAACAGAATCTGGAAAGTATATCATAGAAAAACCACAGGTAATCGAGATAACAGTGCAGGGCCAAAAATCATTTCAGGTATCGGGCAATACAAGATTCGAAGAAAAAGTATCGGACGAAGATGTCAGAATGGTAATGGAACAGACTGGTTGTTCTGAAGAGGAAGCATACGAAACTCTGAGAAGAACACATGGAGATATCGCAGAGGCGATTCTCATCCTAAAAAAAGACAAGGAATAAAAATTTTAACCTCTTTTATCCTTCATGGCAACTAGACGCGAAATTATAGTTCTTATTGTTCTCATCCTTTTGATAGCAGGACTTGTGAAACTTATTGAGTTGTTTAAGACAAATATTGTCGGAGCCGATGCAAGCAAGTTTGTGCTTGAGGATCTTCGTTCAAAGTACCCGAAAGCAGAAATAGAGATAATGTCAATAACTGAAAAAACCAACAATGCCGGCGAAAAATATTTTGAGATAAAGGCGAAGGTGACGGAAGATGCGTTCACCCCATGCCCAAAAAGAATGCATATATATTACAACTATCCGGTGCAAAATTTTGTTCCGCAGCCAACCGAATATATTACAAAGAATTGCACAGTATGCACGGAAGGTACGTGCACCATAGCATTTCCGGAAGAAGCGATAATAGCGTCCCATACCCTTCCCGGTACTGAAGAGGTCGATCGGTTCATTAAAGAGAAAACTACCTACCCCACAGTGTTCGAAGAAAACAACGCGTGGCATGTAATATGGGATTCTCCTTCATCTACGTACTACTATATCGTACTGATAGAAAAAGATGGAAAGATATCTGCTGTAGAGAAGATGATGAAAACCTAAACTACATTACCGAAACAGTGGTATCTGAGTATTCTATTTTTCTTTTACTAAAATAAGATATTACGTCTACGTTTGTTCTGAAATGAGCAGTTATTTCTGAAGTTTTAAATGACGTAGGCCCTTCTGCGATAGTAGCATAAATGAGCAACTGATCTGCGAGGTGTCTGTCCACATCCCCTTTCTCTACAACCAATCCGTCTACCGCCTCCTTCGCAACGACCTCCGCTCTCTTACCTATCTCGCCAACAGAATACGACCCACGGAGTCCTTTCCAGAGAGTCACAGCATTTCCTGGCGAGGCTGTTTGTTCCTCCTTTATAGAAACGTCTTCTATGTTATTTTCCAAAAGGACCTTTTTTTCGCGCATTGCTATAGAAAGGGGAAGATTTGCAATTCTTATTATCCCTCGAACGTGCTCATCCTTTGGCCATTCCTTTCTACCTCGCAATGTAGACGGGACTACTTTAATTTCTATCTCTCCTCCGCCAGCCGGGTAGTAACCAGAACGAATAAGCCTTGATTGAACATTCGCGCCCATGAGATTTATGGCAGGCAAGAAAACATTTTCAAAATAATCGTAGCCAGGCGATTTCATAACGTGGGTTCCTCCAGTTATCCTAACCTCGCTCTTTTTTTCCGCAAAAAGCAAGATTGGGAGAATTGTCTGGGCAACAAGTGTAACAGAACCTGCGGTTCCTATATTAAAATCATATCTTCCACCAACTATTTCCCCCGGCTCGAAAGAGAGCGTTCGGCTTCCTACTTCCGCACCAGTAAGCATTCCCCTGCATATGCTCCTGACCGCCTTTACTGCGGTTAGGTGTTGCATCGCAAGTCCTGGTTTTGGCCTATTCGCGCGGATATTCGTTATCTCAACCGCCTTTCCAGTTATAGCCGAGAGGGTAAGCGCACTCCTTATTATCTGCCCACCACCTTCACCATGAGAACCATCTATCGTTATCATATGAATACCTTAGGAATTGAAGGTGGGCAGTGACCGAAGGTCACAACAACCACCTTCACCATGAGAACCATCTATCGTTATCATATGAATACCTTAGGAATTGAAGGTGGGCAGTGACCGAAGGTCACAACAACCACCTTCACCATGAGAACCATCTATCGTTATCATATGAATACCTTAGGAATTGAAGGTGGGCAGTGACCGAAGGTCACAACAACCACCTTCACACTTCCAGGGTTCGCGGAAGCCTTAGTTTTCAAACCGAGAGGAGCGAACCCAAAACCTTTGCTTTGTGCAGATGTGACACACGGCTTCTCGCCTAAAGCACGAAATGCAGACGCCCAGGGCTTTAGCCCTGGAAGTGTGTCACCATGAGAACCATCTATCGTTATCATATGAATACCTTAGGAATTGAAGGAAAGCATCGAACAGAAAGAGGCCAGCGCATTTCGATGCGCTGGCAAGGCGACCAGTTATCCTCCCATGCACCCAGAATAAGCGTAATTATATGGTCTTCGGAATTTATTTAAATGTTTTGTTTTTTTGTTATAACGAATAGCCTAAAGTGTTTTAGAACCACCAAATAATTAAATTTATAGCCATATTTTTTGATTGATGAATATGAGCATCTTAATAAAAAATGCCATAATTGTAACGCAAGACAGCGAGCGAAGGATAATCGATGGCGATTTACTGATAGAGGACAACAGAATAAGCGAGATAGGAAAGAACATAAAAGAAAAAACTGACGAGGTTATTTATGCAAAGGGCAAAATAGCAATCCCTGGCCTTATTAATACCCATACACATATCGCGATGGCGCTTCTTCGTGGCTATGGCGAGGGCTTGCCGTTGCATGAATGGCTTGAAAAAAAGATCTGGCCAGCGGAAGCAAAGCTTACGCGTGAGGATGTTAGACGGGGTTCTCTCCTTGGAATGATGGAGAGTATAAGAAACGGGGTAACAGCAATTAACGAGATGTATATCTACCATGTAGAAGAAACCGGAAAGGCTGCGGAGGAGATAGGAATCAGGATTATGCTTCCGAGAGCGATGTTCGATCTTATACCAGGGAGGAAACTAGAAACCGAATTGCACGAAGCTGCTGTTTTTATAAATAATTGGAAAGGACGCAGCGAGTTGGTCAGACCGATAGTATCCTGTCATGCGCCTTATACCTGCAGCGAAGAATTATTACTAAAGGCAAAGGATATGGCGAACAAAGAGAAGTTGAAATTTCATATGCATCTCAGCGAAACAAGAAAGGAAATGTTCGATATCTTAAATAGTAAGGGAAAATATCCATTCGAATACATGGATTCCATCGGGCTCGTAGATGAAAATAGCATATTCGCGCACGCAAGTTGGGTGACCAAACGCGAGATATCACTTGTTGGAAAAAAGAGAGCGACAATTTCGCACTGCCCAACGAGCAATCTAAAACTCGCGACAGGAGGAATATGCCCAATAATAGAATATGATGGTGCGGGCGCGAATGTTACCATCGGAACGGATAGCGCAGCAAGCAACAATTCTTTGGATATGTTCGAGAGCATGAAATTGGCGGCCCTTCTCCAAAAGCATCATTATTGGAAGGCAGATGTTGTGTCTGCTCAGAAGCTCTTTGATTTTGCAACTATAAACGGTGCGAAAGGGTTGGGTATCGACGCAGGAAGCATTGAAAAAGGAAAGCTTGCGGATATCGTACTGCTTGAGCGTGGACCGAACATGGTTCCTGAGCATAATGTAATCGCTAACATAATCTACGCTGCAGGCCCGCAGAATGTCAGCGACGTAATAATAAACGGAAAGGTCGTCATGAGGGATAAAAAGATTCTAACTGTTGATGAAGAAAAAGTAAAAGAGGAAGCGGAAAAGGCAGCAAAGGATCTTGCATTGAGAGCTTCATAGGCTGCTCAGGTGCATCAACGCTCTTTTTGTTTTCTCGTCCCCAATCCGTCGCTCGATTATTATGTTCCTGAGGAAATCTATAGAATCATCGTATGCCTTTTTATCAACAGGATACGGAATACCATCCTTTCCTCCGTGAGCAAAGGAATATTTTATCGGGTCCTTCCAGTCAGCTTCCTTTCCGTAAATGAGTTTTGAAAGAAGCGCTAGTGCCCTAAGGCTTTTTGCGCCTATACCCTTTAGCGCTACGAGCTCTTCATAATTCCGTGGCTGAAATTCGTATGCTAAACGAAGCATCTCCCAATCCCGCTTGGTTAAATCGTTTTTTTCTATCCAATGCCTTTCTGGCATTTTGAATTCTCCGAATAACGTGCTCTGGCCTTCAAGTTTGTTCTTCAAACGCAGAGGGTTTTCCTTTACAATATCAACACTCGCCTTTCTAACCTCTTCTGACATCTCGCTTACGAGATTCAGCACGCTTTCCTCTTTTATGCCAGCGATGGTCTCATTTGGAGATTCAACAAAACTCGAAGAGTTGAACCAATGATACCGCCTTGCATAGCCATTGGCATCATTCATACCTTGCTGCACTACAGTCCAGTTTCCATTTTCGTCAAAAAAGAAACTGTGATGGTATAACACATAAGAATCCTGAATACAATTATTGTCCACCTTAGCGCTCATCTTAGTTGCCTTTATGAGCGCTTCTGTTTTTGCGGTGGATAAATCGAGTTCCTCTGCATTTTTCTCAATCTCATCTGGCGTTTTCTTAGATGCCTTTCCCTTTCCTCCGCACACGGCTATACCAGTTTCTTTATCTATGCCCTCTTTCAATGCTCCGCACACAGTAGTAGTCAAACCAGAGCTGTGCCAATCGAAACCCAAAACACATCCAAGCGCCTGAAAGAACATAGGATTAGAAAGACGCAAGAGAAGCTCGCGAGTGCCGTGTTCGTCTATAATTATTTCTGATATTTCACCCGCAAGCACTTTCATCCTTGCGAATAACCATGGCGGGCATTTGCCGGAATGCAGCGGAAGGTCCATCGAACCTGTTTTTATCATACGTATAGAATGTTATACGCAAACATAATTAATATTATTTCAAAACCTTTCCAGTTTCAATATACCATAAATAGAGGTCTAGTTCACCGAGATTCATCCCTGTCCTTTTTGCCAGCTTTTTTAGCACGTTTTCTATTGAAAGATAGCTCTTTTTAGTAAGACTTTTTGTCTTTGGTTTTTTAATTAAACCGTTTCTTGCGAGCAAATCAATTATATGAAAATCTATTATGGCAACATCAGTGTAGCCGACGTTTCTAAGGAAATGGCTACTTTCCTTATAGCCCAGACCTTTTATATTTTTAACAAACCATTCTCTTGCCGTAGGGCCGCTACTAAAAGAATGCCAAATCTTGCCAAGGGTTGATGCATGTTTTCTTGCTTCTACTATGTAGCCGGCTTTTTTTGTGTGAAAACGACACCCTAATTTTTTTAGTTTTTCTGCGAGCGCTTTCTTTGGAAGTGTGAGAAATTGTTGCCCTATTTCTTTTTGTATCTCGATAGCCTTGTCCGCACGAAAGTTTGCTGTGAGGATACAGAAACAAAGTTCCTTGAAAAGTTCTTCTGAAGGTTTTTTACCAAGCGCATTGAATTCACTCATACGCTTAGCTATGATTCTGCTCTTGTTTGATTTTTTAATCTCCAAAATCTTATCGATAAGTTGTCGCATAAAAATCAATAGATTGTAAAATCCGTAGTAGATGATGGGCTTCCCGGTTTGCCATACATGAAAGATGCGGAGCTTCAGTCTTCGACTCCGCTCTGTATCCTGCAAGCACGGCCTGAGTTGCTTATGGCTGCTCCTTCCGGCCTGACCAGTTTCACAAAACAGACCGCCACGCAGGGCAGGACATCTACGCCTACGACAGAAGACGCAGCCCCCACGTATAACGCTCCGGGCATTCGGTCCGCCATAAGGGGGTTTGCGGTAAAGGGACCCCTAGCCCCAACCTAGCCCATAAAAAATAAGAGAAAGGCTTTTTTAAATATTGACTAATTTTGTCTAGGTTGGTATAAAAGAGCCGACAATGCGTAATTTCTGGTTGCTCGGGTCTAGAACAAGCAGCGGGTCTCTTTTTCTGTATGGAATTTCTTTGTCGAGTGAGATAGAATTTTCCAAGACATAGCCTTCAACAGAATTAAAACCATAACAGAAATGTAATTTTCTATTTGTATCTGCGACGAAGAACGGGCTTTTTTGGAATCTCCCCATTATGTTTTTTCCGTTCTCGAATTCGCTCCTTATAGAAACAAGCAGACCTCTTTCGATCGGTTCTCCTTTGTAAGCAATTCCGAATTTTTCTCCAGCCTTTGCTTCTTCTACATCCTTATCGTTTATCTGAATACTCCTCACTTCGAGCTCTTTCTTTTGCGGTAGAAATATTAGGCGGTCGTGCTTCTTTATCTTTCCTTCTTTTATGCTTCCTATAGCAACGTTTCCTACGCTCTTAACATTAATATACTGGTCTACAAAAGCGAGAAGCTCGGAATCCGATTGTGCCCCTCCTTCTTCAAGGTTTATTATTTTTTCCTTCGCCGCATTTATATCGGCAATCCTTTCGTATTTCTCTACCACTGTTCCTTTTACTGGAAGGTTGAGTTGTGTAACAAGCAATCCGTTTTCCTTTTTCAGCGAATCAAGCGCTACTATTATCTCCCCCAACTGCGGGGTGAGTTGGTCTGCAATAACCACAACATAATCTGCGATGTAAAGTGTATACGCGAGCGGATGAATTTTCTGCGGATAAAGAGTCGGTTCTATTATTGTTTTTTCCTTTCCTTCGCGAGCTATTACGTAAAAGGACACGTCTCCCTTTCCGCTTTCCTTCCCGAGCGCTTTACAAAATTCTTCTCTTTTTTCAGGATTATCGGACAAAACTGCTACAAACACGTAATCACCCAGAATCAATTAGCAAGCAAAAATTATATTAAAATATTCATCTGTATGGCTTTATGAAAAAAATAAAGAATATGTTTGAAAGAAAACCTTGGTGCCACAAATACGATTTTGGGCATCTCCTTGTTGTTGGAGGTAACTGGAGATATTCAGGTTCCCCGGCATTTAATGCGCTTGCTGCACTTCGAACGGGTGTGGACTTGGTTACGGTTGCTGCACCTGAAAGGGCTGCGAATATCGTCGCTGGATTTTCTCCGGATATGATAACTGTTCCTCTCCCAGGGAATTTTCTTATGAAAAAACATGTGGAGCTGCTTGTTCGCATAAACAAAAACGAAAAGGTAAGTGCGATTGCTGTTGGCGGGGGTATGGGGCGCGAGAAAGAAAGTTTTGAAGCATTGAAAATTTTTCACGATGAAATTAATCTACCATTCGTATTCGATGCTGACGGTATCCATGCAATAGCAGCAGGGATAAAGCCGCGCAATCATGATGTAATAACACCACACGGTGGCGAATTTGGAAGATTGTTTGGCGCGAAGCCATCCGAAAACATCGAGGAAAGAGTACGGGAGGCCGAAGAGGCAGCAAAAAAGATGGGCTGCGTTGTGCTGCTCAAGGGACATATTGATGTAATATCAGATGGAAAGAAAACGAAAATTGTAAAGAAAAACAAATACGCTGTTTACATGACAAAGGGCGGAACGGGAGATGTGCTTACTGGCATTGTCGGTTCGCTTCTTGCGCAAGGCTTGCCTTCGTTTGACGCTGCTTATTACGCAACGGTCATAAACGGAAGAGCTGGGGAGGTTGTCGGAAAAGAAAAGGGTCCTGGATTGCTTGCAAGCGATTTGCTCGACGAGATACCAAATACAATAAAAAAGCTGAACAGACGAGTTCAGTAAAATTTTAATACTCTTACTTGAGAGGCAATTGCAGAAATTAAAGAAGATGTGATACCATGAAAAAAATATCTTTCTTAACGCTGGCAATCCTGGCTTTTGCTATTTTTACTACATTGGTTTTTGCAGAAAATGGACAAGATGTCACAAGAGCATGTGAGGGGAGTTGTTGCGAAAAAGTAGGCGGAACATGGACAGGTGATCATTGCACGTTTGATACTGAGAAATATGCGGAATACAACGATTGCGTAAGCGTTTGCGAGTCGATCGCCCCGTTTGTTTCCCCAAGCGAAGTCGGTGGCGGAGGCTGCTGCTGTTCCACCGCATTTGTGTTATTGCTTATCGGAGGCATAGTTATTGTAAAAGAAAAAAAGAAATTAACTGAATAAAAAATTAGCCAGTTTGAGCTTGCTGAATCTGTTGTATACAGTTAATTAGAGCCTGACCTGATAGCCCTTCGCATGCTTCGAATCCTGGTGGAAGCTCTTCAACAGGCGGTATTAAGTCATTCATCGTGCAGATTTTTCCCAGCGTCGCAAATTTCTCATCGCCGAAAACTGAAGGATGGCATTCTACCTTGACATTCTCCGGATTTCTGTAGTCTTCGACAGCGGTAGAATAGCTTTCAGGCTCGCTTTTACTCGGCTGCTGCTCAAATTCTATCCAATCACACTTCACTCCTTCAGGCATGGTTCCCATGGCTGAAGCGCTCAAATAAACTTTTTTGTTCTTTACGATAGCAACCATTGTCTGGCCATTGGTTTTAGTTTCTGCCCTCATGTTTCCTGATTTAACCCAGTAATGAGTTGTTGTCGTAACGCCTTGGTCTGTAATAGTAGCCGTACATTCCATTGGAACAGATTGCGCAAGCGCTTCTCCGAGATTGCCTATCTGTTCGCTTACGGCTCCGCCTGCTCCGCCTTCAGTCGTGGTGGCGGGTTGGCCTCCAGTTTCAGTTGTTTGCTGGGCACCGCTTCCAGTAGTTCCAGTGGCTGCCGCCTGATTGCCGCCACCTCCAGGCTGACTTGACTGGCTTGGACCTGACTGGCTTGGCATTGATATGCAGCCAGCAAGCAAAACAAGCGCTAAAATCCCGACTAAAACAAATTTCTTCATTTATACACCTCTTTTGAAATAGAGTGCCAGCCAATTCTTTATAAATATATAGGATAGTAGATAGTAAGTAGTAAGATAGTAAAAGAGAAAAGAGTAATGTATATATAGAAAGTAGATTAAGATTAATTGATTGAGATTAATTGATTGGCGAGGTGGAAAAATGATAATAGATGAAATGAAAGAAATGCTGCACTATAAAAGAATCAGTACTTATGTAAATAACAATAGAAAGGACGATATAGGAATTGGAATACTCTATATAGTTGGTGCTACGATTGTTAATATTGTTGTTAGTTTTATATCCGTAGCTGGGTTGCTAAGTTATAGCATGCTACAGTCGCTAAGCGGGCCATCTTCGCGCCAAATAATGGCAACAGACCCATTTATGGCTATGGGGATAGATATTACTACTTACATTATAATGCTTATAATCGGCGGTGTTGTAGGATTTTTTAGCACGATTATTGGTCTCGGCGTAATTCATTACATCGCAAGCATACTAGGTGGAAAGGCAAGAATAGGTGAGTACTTCTTTATCGGAGGTAAATTCATTTTATTCGCTACGATAATATATATGGTGTTTGCTATTCTGAATCTGATTCCATGTATTCAGTGTATTACAGCCATTCTAACATTGGTATTCGCTGTGTATGCGATTTACTTGTTTATCGTCCTTACATCTACGCTTTACTCGATAAGTAAGTTACGGGCATTTGCAGCAATAATTGCTGGTGGAATTGCACAACTAGTAGTATCGATGGTGGTATTGAGTATAATTGGAATACTTACTAATCTACCGTTAGGTATAAAGGGAATTGAAAGGATGATGGAGAGCTACTCAAAGATGTACCCAACAATGAGAGCGTAGGTTAATTGTAAAGTATTTTTTTATTAAGTTTAAGTATTTGTTTTATCTTTTGCCTGAGGTTATCAATCGGCGACATGAGCGTAAGATTTATAAAGAGAAAGCGTTCTATTAATAGCTCACCTGTTTTGTTTTCTCTGCAGGATTTTTCACGCAGAGTAAGACATCTGTGTTTATGTGGAAATCCAATACTTTGGATTTGACTCACGCTTCAAGAGCAAGGTATCCGAAACAAACCAATTCCGATTGCAACGTGCTTCCGTATTCGTGGAAAAAGCAGCTTTACTGGAAGAAAATTCCAGTTGATCCTGCTGGAGGGTACCGCTATCAGACTTCGATTAAGCCATGCAAGTCGACTGACAGACTTCTGTCGGTGGCGTAGGGCTGAGTAACACGTGGTTAATCTGCCCTAAGGACGTGGATAACCTCGGGAAACTGAGGCTAACCCGCGATAGGCAATCTATGCTGGAATGCTTGATTACCCAAAAGGCTGGTGAATTGGAGCCAGTCCGCCTTAGGATGAGACTGCGGCGGATTATGGTAGTTGGTGAGGTAACGGCCCACCAAGCCGATAATCCGTAGGGGCCATGAGAGTGGTGGCCCCCAGAAGGGCACTGAGACAAACACAAGGTAAGGATTTTTAGGTACGCACTTACCTAGTGGTTCAAGGGCCCTAGTCCTACGGGATGCAGCAGGCGCGAAACCTCTGCAATGTACGAAAGTATGACAGGGGGAGTCTGAGTGGCGACAGCTTAGCTGTTGTCTTTTGCCGAGTGTAAGTAACTCGGAGAATAAGGGTGTGGGCAAACATCCTTTATGGCTTTACAGTCGTAGGGAATGGCCTATGACTGGTGGCAGCCGCCGCGGTAACACCAGCGCCTCGAGTAGTACCCACGAATATTGGGCCTAAAGCGTCCGTAGCCGGTCAAGTAAGTCTTCTGTGAAAAGATGTTGTCTCGCTGCAGATTTGCGAGACTTCGTCTCACAATGTTGGGGCTCAACCCTAACGCGTGCAGAAGATACTGCTAGACTCGGGAGCGGGGGAGGACAGGGGTACGTCTGGGGTAGGGGTAAAAACCTGCTAGTCTCAATTCGCAGGATTACAATCCGTTGAGCCTGGACGGACCACCAGTGGCGAAAAACTTTTTGAGCTTTTAGATACACGCTCAAAAGGTTTTGCTAGGGCGCCTGTCTAAAACGCATCCGACGGTGAGGGACGAAAGCTGGGGGAGCGAACGGGATTAGATATTTCGTCGGAAGAGCAAAACCTTCCTACGAGACTAAATACCCCGGTAGTCCCAGCTGTAAATTATGCAGACTGTGGTGTTTCGCCAGAGTAATCTGGCGAAGTGCTGTAGCGTAGAAACTTTTGGGAAAAGTTTTATCAAAACCCATTGGTTACGCAAGTGTTAAGTCTGCCGCCTGGGGAGTACGATCGCAAGATTGAAACTTAAAGGAATTGGCGGGGGAGCAATAGTAAGGTTTTAGTTTTTTCTTTTACAAAAAACCTTACGTTCCTAAACCACAAGCCGTGGATGCTACGGTTCAATTGGATACAACGCCGGGAACATCACCAAGGGCGACGGCAGAATGAAGGCCAGACTAAAGATCTTGCCTGACAAGCCGAGAGGTATTGCATGGCCATCGTCAGCTCGTGGCGTGAACGCGCGACGGCTCCGATATATGGAGACGGAACGCGGCGTGAACTGTCTGGTTAAGTCCAGCAACGAGCGAGACCCATGCCCTTAGTTGCTAACCTCTTCTCCGGAAGAGGTGCACTCTATGGGGACTGCCCGCGTTAAGTGGGAGGAAGGAGTGGGCGACGGTAGGTCAGTATGGTCCGAAACCCTTGGGCTACACGCTTTTTGAGGGTTTTTAGGTACGTGCTCAAAAAGCGGGCTACACGCGGCATACAATGGGTGGAACAGCGGGCTGCGACTCCGAGAGGAGAAGCTAATCCCCAAATCCACTCTCAGTTCGGATTGAGGGTTGCAACTCACCCTCATGAAGTTGGAATGGCTAGTAATCGCAGGTCATCATCCTGCGGTGAATGTGTCCCTGCTCCTTGCACACACCGCCCGTCAAGTCATCCAAATGTTCTATCGGTGAGGCTTCGGTTAATTGCCGGATTCGAACCGACGGGACGTGAGGAGGGCTAAGAGCCTTGAACGACGAGTCGTTCAAGATTTGCCGCAAGGCTAGCAATCGTAACAAGGTATCCGTAGGGGAACCTGCGGATAGATCACCTCCAATATATTTTCACTTCGGTGAAAATTGAGGATTACGCGTTGTGCGAGGAATTGATTCGGATACACTCTAAACGAAGCGTGAGTCTTTCTATTTAAGATTGAGAATTGCAATCCTCAGGATTTGTGTAAGTTCAATGTGGCTATAAAACCAAGAACTGCGAGGATAAACGCTGACGGACAGCAAGGAAGAGGTTTCTTCTTTTCACCATTTTCCTCTGTCGATCCTTCTAATGGCCGCGCAGCACGCGCTGCATCTGCTGCTAAAGTTGCGAAATGCTCGGCTTGAGCATAATTTCCTGTATTAAACGCATTCTGCGCATTTTCAAGGAAACTCTCTGCCTCACTCACATTCTTTCCGGCTTCCCTGGCTGCATTTATTATAAATCTGCTATCTCTGATGGCTGCCTCTGCCCTCTCTCTACCCTCAGTACTTACATTTATTTTACATACGTGCTGCCCCTCGTCGCAGTAATATCCATCCGTGCAATCGGAATCCTTGCAACATTCGTAATCAGTCCACCCAGTAGTTGGGTTATAAATAGAGCACGTTCCAGCAAAGACCGGCTGGGCTTTGTTTCCCATTCTATCTTGCGCAACAATAGCATAATAGTATCTGCTTGTTATGTTATGAAAGAATGAACTATTTTCCGCACTCAAAGTTACTAAAGACGTCATTCCGCTTATATTCGCACCAGTAAAACTAAATGCAAACCCATATATTATGTAGGCCGCGGTATCATTTGAAGAAGAAGGGGTCCAGCTTAAAACAGTACCGCTCTCATTTTGATTAGCTGTAAAATTAGTCGGTGGCAGAGGAGGAGAGGCGTCTACGGTAAAAGACCATACTGCAATACTCTGTTGATTATTGTTATCTCTTACTCTAACCTCAACAGTATGCGTACCATCAGAAAGATTTTGAGATGGTGTATAAGAAACCTTCCCAGAACCCGCATTATATACAGCGCGGCCGGTTACTTCAGTGCCATCTAAAAAAACCTTTATGGAATTGGTATTTATACCGGACCTTCCTGCATCTGTTATCACCGCAGATATCTCTGGTCTTCCATCTGTAATATTCGAATTGTTCTGCGGTCTAAGCGTTCCTATAATAGGGGCGGTGGATGCCACTGTAAATGACCATTCTGCATGATTTTCATTTCCTACCTTATCCTTCGCCCATATTTCTACGTCATAAGTACCGGGGGTGAGTTTAACTAAAGGTGAAAACGAGAGCATCTTCGTAGCCTCGTCGTATTGAAGAGAAGCTGTCACGTCGATACTGTTAAGTTCCATAAACAGATTATGCTTATCAACACCTGCCCCTTCGTCTTCCACTTTTGCAGATACCGAGTAAACCTCAGTGACTACTGCATCCTCTGGTGGAACGAAAAGGCTTATTGTTGGTTTCGTTGTATCTACATAAAATGACCATGATATATAAGATTCTTTTCCGCTCTCATCCTTAACCCACACCTCAACTGTATGATTCCCATCGGAGAGTGTTGAGGAGGTGTAAGAGTAATTCTTAGACGACGAAGAGTAGTGAGCATCTGTTACGTTTTTTCCGTCAACATTCATCCTTAGGGTAGTGGTGTTTATTCCAGAACCACTATCTATCAATATGATAGAAATGTCTGGGGTCTTATCGGAAGTATAACTATTGTTCGCAGGAGAAAAACTACCGAAACCAACTCCTTCTGATGAAATAGTAAAATTCCAAGAAGTGCTAAGAGTATTCCCAGCTTTGTCAGCTACTGTGAGATGAACGGTATGCGAACCAAAATCCAAATTGTTTGACGGAGTGTACGAAATAATCCCAGAAGAATAGTTGCTGGTAACTGCATTGTTATCTAGCTTAAGCACTATCGAAGATTCTTCTATCCCGGTTCCACTTCCATCCGAAATTGAAACAGATATCGCAGGTTTTCTGTTTGTTATCGTCCCCGAAGGGGTTTTTGACGATGCTGTAGGGGTTGTGGTGTCGAGCGTTATGCTGTCAGAAACAGAATCGCTCCAATTTCCGTCCTCACCGAGGCATTTGAAATATACTGTTTTTAAACCGTCGCTTCCGGTTAAATTCCAATTCATCGTCGTAGGGCTCGTAAAAGGGAATGGCTCTGTATAAGTCGCATCATCATTTGATAAACTGCAGTTTGTGGCGCCATTTGCTGTGAGCAAGAGAGATACTACAGAAGAATTTGTATATTCAGCTCCGCTGTTTATCTCTATAGAAAGATCTGTAGAAACCGCTAGGGCTATCACAGTGAACAGCAGTAATGTAAGAATTAATTTCATTTCAGCCATGAGATAGAATATGGGTTAGCGCGTGACATCCTCCCCGACCTAAAGGTCGGGGCTTCAAACAGTGTTTAGCTCCTGAGGTTTTCTTTGATCACCTCAGTTTTTCGCACGAGCTAAACACTGTTTCTAACGTTTAGAAGCGCGGTTGCTGGATCTTGCGTATGAGAAGGAGTATCCTTCCCGGATTTTTCTGTCCAGCTCATCCTGGGAACTTCGTTCCCAGGCTGTCCAAAAGCATAGCTTTTGAACATGGGCACAGTCACAGATGCCCTGTCCCTGAAGATATACTCCAGAGACCTGGTGCCTATGTTTAATGCACCGTTCAGATCTGCATTATACTCCATAGAGCAGTTGTTGCATCTGAACAGACCACCTTTTCTTAGTCCTTCATGCCCACAGTGATGACAGAGTTTTGATGTTTTATATTCTGAAACCAGCCCAACAGGTATGCCATCCCAATTGGCTTTGTACCTGATGTATTGCTGCAACTGATAATAGCTCCATTGGTTTATTGCCCTTCTTATTCTTCTGCCCTTTTCCTGTGCTGCTCCCCTTATCCCTGTTAACCTTCCCATGGTTATCACAGGCTGATAACCTCTTGCTCTCAGTTCCTTTGCCTGTTTTACTATTGCAGCACTTATCTTGTGGTTTATGTCCCGCACTACTCTTCTTTCCTTATCGCTTATCTGCTTTATTTTCTTCAGCAACTTTTTCTTTCCTAAGCTCTGTCTTAGATTTCTGTAGTGCGCCCTAACTGCTCTTATGTTTTCTCTATAAAATACAGGCTTCATTGAGTCACCCTGCAGAATCACAGAGACTGCAGGATTTCTCTCACCCAGATCTATAGAGATGAGTGCAACCTTATCTTTATCAACAGTGATGCTATCTTCAACCTCTTTTTCTATAGCAAGATGCAAAAAGAAATTGCCATTGCTATACTCTATTCGGCTATCTCCTATCTGGCAATCTTCTATGTCTTTTTCTTGGAAATCTTTTACATGTAGTGGGAGTAGGATGCCACCTCGTATGCTTGCTACTGGAATCTTTGCAAAATATCTGAAGAGCTTGTTCTTTTCTATTTTTCTCAATTCAAATGTGTCATGCCTAATTGTAAGATGCATCCTCTTGATCTTTGCTCTTTTATTTCTCTTTTTTGCTTTGAGAACTTCAGTATAAGCAGTTTGATAGGTAGCAGAGTAGAGTTGGGCTACTCCTTTTATCGAACCTGATGAATATAGATGCTTTGTTAGCTCTTTAAGAGAATAGATCTTGTTCTGTTCTATAAAATTGTCTGTGTATTTTACTGCTTTCTGGAACTCTGAATACTCCTTTAGCAGAATTTGCTTTTTCTTTTTGGATAGCTTGCCTATTTTTATCCTGAGTGTTTTCACTAACCGCATGTAGTATCTTCGAAGAATAAAAATATAAACGTTAGGTGCCTGCCTAGAGGTTTTTCTCAGATAAAAATTTGATTGGATAGGTAGCCAATTCATCCAGATGGCCTAAAGGCCGTGGATTTCTTGGCTGTCATGAGAGAAACGTAGAGTATTAAATTATTTTTATTTAATAGTTAACAAAAATAAAACGAAGAGGTTTACTTATGAGAGAAAAAAGTTTCTTACTAGCTAGGAGAATCTCTAGCTCGTGCACAGATAAGTCTGCCTTGCCAAAACAATCGTTCGAGGGGTATAAGACCCTCGTAGAAATGCCTAGAAGCATTCTTAGCAATAGTGATCTTAAGCCCATGCTTAGTGTGGCTAAGGATCCAAACGCGCCATGCGATTTGAGATTTAAAATACTCAAAACCTTCGAAAACGCAAGCCTTGCTTTCAAAGACTCTGAGAAGGTGCTTGCCTCCCTTCAAAAAATAATAAAGGACGACAAAAATCCAGAAGAAATAAAAAATGCTGCTCGCGAGGCTCACCAAACAATTATAGAGAAGGTTGTAAAAAAGTAAATCGAAGAAACTAGAACCACTGCCCGAGACTCCTTTGTTCTCCCTTTTCTTTGAATGTTTTCTTTAATTCTTCGATGGTTTTTCTAACCCTCTCATCGGAAAAATCATGTCTCTCAACGAGTATTTCTATTATCTTTCCCTCGTCGAATCCCCCCCACTCGAATCTTTCTGGAAGTGGGTTTCCTTTTGGGTTTAGGAAGATTTCCATAACATCCTTCGGGTCCACTTCAAAATCATAATCATATTTCTTTTTTACGTAGCCAACAACCTCATCCAATGTCTTTTTCTCCTTAACAATCTTCAGTGCTGTTTTTGGTCCGACGCCCTTAACTCCCTCATTAAAATCCGTTCCTATTAAAATACCGATGATTATCAGCTGCTCCTGCCCTATCCCTAAATTTGAAAGCATCTCTTTCAAGTTTATCTCTTCAGGCTCTATCATCACATACCTATCTTGCCTCGGAACCTTTCTCCTTCCAGTTATTGATATATTTCGTACCAGCACAGGGGCTCCAAAGAGAAGAGCATCATAATCCTGAGATGCAACTGCATAGGCACGGCCCTCCTTTGTCATTATTGCTGCCTGTGCTTCCCCCTCACTCGGTGCTTGCATCCAAGGTATTCCCATCGCATCCAAGAGTTCTTTTGATTCCTCCACCATCTCTTGGGAAAGTCTTGATGTTGCTTGGGCGTACATTCTAGCTTCTTCTATTCTTTCTTCTTCAAGAGCCCTTTGCCATTTTTCAAAAGCCTCCTTCTTTATACTTGCTCGCTCGATATTTGTCGCTTCCTTAAATTCGTGCGGTTTTCCATCGAATACGTAGATAGGTTTTATTCCGTTTTCGAGAAGTTTCGCACTTCTGTAGAACAGACCGGAAAGATGCGCAGTTATGTTTCCCTTAAAATCCATAAGCGGGGTTCCATCCTCCTGTCTTATGGATGCAAGAAATTGATAAAGAACATTAAAAGCATCTACAGCTATTATCTTACCAGAAAGGGCTTCGAGAGAGATTACTCGTCTCGTTGCCAGCTCCCCTAAGTCTACGCCCACCTACTCACCCTCTTCAGCGAATTCGCCAAGGGTTGGTTCGGAAAATCTTTTTTGTAGCGAACCGCTCGGTGCAACCGAGGCCTCAACCTTCTCAATAAGTTTTATTCCAAGTTCCTTTTCGAGTTTTTTAGCGACCGAAAATGTAGGGATAACATCTTCACGTTCTATTCTTTCAAGATAACTTTCCTTCTCATTTATTCTCTCAGCAACCACAGAAATTGGAAGTCCTAATTTCTCCCTCGCTTTCTTTATTATCTTTCCATATCCCTCTACTATCTCTTCGACTTCTTCTGTTTTTGCATGGCGTGCCTCTCCCTTCTCTTCCACTCCTTCTTCATCGAGTAGATAAAGTATCTTCTTACCAAAAGCGCACCCACCACACACTGCAAGCTTGGCGCCCTCAACAAATACAACTGCCTTCACGCCTTTCTTACCGCATATCTCGCAGGTTGCTTTTTCCATGTCTTAGTTCCCCCTTAAATTTGGATCATCTATGGGCCCGTGCGGGATCGAACCGCAGATCTTCGCTGTGTAAGAGCGACGTCTTAACCATCATCGGTCTTTTGGTGCTGCCACCAATTAGATCATTATCGCACAGGACTCGACTACGGGCCCGTACTTAATATCTTCTTCCGCTCTCACTGCCGAACGGTGGTTTTGCGAATAAATACTGTCTTTCCTTACCTTCCAACTCACTAAGTATTCTATTCGCGAAGATTCCTATCGGATCGATGAGGCTCGGAACCCTTTTTCTAAGGTCTTCAAAGGATTGGAATTTAGCCTTTTCTCTTTCGCGGAGGAGAGCCTCCATGTTCTTCTTTCCTATGCCTGGAAGGAGGTCAAGGGTGTGAACGCGTATCGATATTGGCTTTGCGTTGTTTAGGAAGTTAATAAAATCAGCCTCTCTTTCTTCAACAGCCTTTCTAAGAATGTTTGGTAGGGCTTCCTTAGCCGCGTTGGTAAGTTTGTCATATGTTATTCTGCCCTTTATGTGGTCTATCTCCTGCCTCCCCTCTTTCCCTACATAAACCTTTTGCCCTAGCATTATATTTACATTTGGTTTGACAGTTGCTTCAAGAAGGGTAAAAAATTTTGTTCCGAGAAGCTGGACGATAGGCTCCTTTTTTATCTGCGAAGCATGGCCTAAAGGCAGATACTCTATAACCCACGCATAATCTTCCATCTTATTTCGCACCCCATACCTACTTCTTTATAATCTTCATTATTTCCTCAATCTCCTCATCGTTTAGTTCTACTTTATCTTTTATTAAGATTGCTCTAAGGGTTGAGGGATGCTCTGGCATCACATCGACTATCTTCACTGCAGTTTCAAGAGGAATCTTCTCATTCTTTCTTATTTCTTCAACTAATTTTTTTGCTTTTGCCGGCGGCATATTAGCGAATTTTTCTGCATGCTCCACTGCCTGTGCCTGCTCGTATGGGAGCTCTGACCCAGCCACCCTCTTTGCTAGAATACTTTTAGCCTCTGCCTCTGTTATTGGTTCTATCTTTTTAACCTCCATGTGCTCACACCCCCTCGGCTCTTTGGTCTAACCTGCCTTGAGATGAATAGAATTAGCAATAAGATATTTTGTTTTACCACCATCCCTTATTTCTACAACGTAGCTATTTCTTCCTCTAACTTCTTTTACTATTCCGCGCCTGTCTATATACCTAAGATGGGGCCTTCCCTCAACCGTAGCCTGCGGATGGAAAACAACAACATCTCCTACATTAAACCTTCTAACGGCTGCCGAGACGGTCACCCTTTTCTTTCGAACCAATCTCTTTGTCTTTTTGCTAAGAAATCCTTTCGACCTTTTTACCATCTAGACCACATTGTAAAATTGGCAACTTTGATACCATTTTTAAGAAGAAGTATTTATAAATGGTTGGGGCGAATTTCTATTTATAAATCTTCGTTTGGGTGATCCTTTGGCGAAGGAAAAAAAACCAGAATTTGTTATAACAAACATAGTCGCTTCCGCATCGCTTGGCTTGGAACTAGACCTCTTCCAATTAGCCAGCAAAATAAAAGAGATAGAGTACGAACCAGAACAGTTCCCAGGCGCTATACTAAAATTTAAAGAACCAAAGGTCTCCCTCCTTCTTTTCAAAAACGGAAAGATCGTCTGTGTAGGCTGTAAAAAACGCTCTCTTGTTGAGAAAACAATAGAAAGAACGAGAAAGATGCTTCTTCCATATGCAAAGAAAATAATCAAGGACAAGAAACCAAAGATAGAAATAACAAACATGGTCGCTTCTGCAGACCTCGGTCTCGAACTCGATCTTTATAGGATTGCATATAAGGTAAGCGACGTAGAGTACGAACCAGAGCAGTTCCCAGGCGCTATACTAAAATTTAAAGAACCAAAGGTCTCCCTCCTTCTTTTCAAAAACGGAAAGGTTATATGCGCTGGTGCTAAAAACGAAGCTGAAATAAGGAATGTCTTAAGAAAAGCAAAACTCCTCCTGAAGGATTATGCTGAGAAAAAATAAAGGTAGGTTATGTGAGGGCCGCCATTATTGCCATCTTGCTTGTTTTTTTCCTCCTCGTTGGTTCATTTGGGCTTCCTAGGAGTATAGAAGAATGCGAGAGCAAAACCGATTCTGAAAAAATAACCTGCTATCATTACGTAGCAATCAGCCTTATATACAGCAGCAGAAACAACGTAGCGCTAAGGGATTTTGCGGTCATAACCTGTCATAGAATAGTTGACGAAGTCGGCAGCAGTTATCCAGGCACAGATATTGAAAGAAGGGCTTATATCGAAAGAAATAATTGTTTGTATGATGTTGCTAGGGGGGCTGCGATTGTTGGCTGGAGTTATGGCGATGCGATTGGAATATGCGATGGTATAGAAGGAAAAAGAACAGGCTGGGGGTTTTTTGATGCGGGCGGCAGCGGAGCGGACACCACAAAAGAAATGTGTATACGCCAGGTGGAAAGTCTGTCAAATTTGAACCCAAAAAACTACCACGATAACGGCATCTGCGTTCTAGTGCTAATACTACCGCTTATTCTCATAAGTGCCATTTCTAAAAAGCGCTAGGTTCGCACTGATTTAGACCTTAGTTTTTACTCTGAGAATTCGTCCATCAATTCTAATGCCTTTTTTACGCTCATACCTTCGCGTACTCCTATGTTTTCAGCCCACGTAGTAACTGCTCTTATTTTTGCTTTCATCAAATCGTCAACATCTTTTACATTGGAAACAAACGCAGCTATGTCCCCGACCTTTTCCGCTGTTTCCTTGTCGATATAACTACACGCCACATAACCATTTTTCGCTTTTACAACAATCAACGGCAAGTTGCCTATGTTTTGTTTAAATGTGATATACTTTCTACCTTCGAATACTATGCAGTCTTCTCCTTCACGCACGGTATTCCCCCTCTCTCCTTCGCTGCAGCATCTTTCTTTTCTTTTCACCTATCCCAAGATGCTTTGCGCAGCTTATACAATAATAAACATCTACATTACCGATATAAGAAACATTCTCATCTCCTCTTAGATCAGTAGAAAACCTAGTCCTTCTTTGATAAGACATCGCCTTAGATCGTGGTACAGCCCTGCCGCAATTCGTGCAATATACCAACCGGTCTCTTCCTCTTCTGCTTCCCATTAAATCACTCTTTAATATTAATATCTTTTAGTTTTCCGACAAGGCATCCGTCCAACCTGATTACTAATGCATCGTTTAATTTAAATAACTTGTTGTTAAAAACAGGCCCAAGTTGTTTCTCTTTTCGTATATTGATAGTTGAACCAACAAGCGGATTGAAAGCTGGCATCATTACCAATCTTATCCTTTCATTAAACATTTTGTAATGTTTCTTTATGTTCTTACGGTCGGGCTCAGCGACTAACCACACTGCTTCCTTATGTATCCTTCCCGACCTATCTATAAAAGCAACCTGCGGGTGTTGATGCGCGGATATCAGATAATTGCATTTCATAAGATTTTCATTTGGCCAAGAATGCCCATGCATTATTCCTATTTTTTCGTAAACGATTCCACCTGCCGGTGCTATCGTGATACCAAACGTTTCGCATTTTTCTATTCCACCATCATGGTTTCCTTTGATTATGGTAATGCTGGCTATCTGCGATAATCTTCTCAAAATATCCAAAGTTTTCCAATCGAGTTCGAGAATATTATCCTTAACATCGCCAGCGATGATAAGTTTTTTTGCGCGTGTCTTTAAGATCAATTTTTTTATATCATTAAAAATTCGCTCGCTAAGCGTCTCATCGTATATACCTTCTTCGCGCAGCCTCTCTTCCATTCCAAAATGAACATCCCCGATGATGATTGCGTTTCTATGCAGTATTGCAGATTTATTGTAGAGGAATCGCATGCAATACAATCTCATTCAGCTTTATAATTAATTCCGCCATATAATTTCGTGGCAAGAATCTACTTCAGACATGAAAGACAAAGGCCATTCCAAAAACAGTTTATGGAAGAGGTCTACTCGGCCTTGACAAAGCAGCAGAATTTCATGGCGCACGCCCCCACCGGCAGTGGGAAAACTGATTCTGCACTCTCAGCGGCAATATCGTTTGCGCTCGAAAACAAAAAAGACGTTTTCTTCCTCACACCAAAGATATCCCAGCATAAGATTGCTGTTGAGGTTGTACGCGACGTCGGCGCCATGTATACTCTTCCCCTACGCGCTGTCGATATCATCGGACGAAGGCATCTATGCATAGATGACGAAATTTCAGGATTAGGAGATGATGGCTTCTATTATATCTGCGAGACAAAAAGAAAGAAAAGCAAGTGTCCGTTTTACAACAACATCCATGGAAAAGGGCTTGGAGGAAAAGAAAATGCAGAAAATGATTTTCTTGAGATAATCGAAGGGTATGGATACGGAAAGACGTACAATGAAATAATAGAAGTGGCGAGAGAAAAAAAATTCTGCCCATATGAACTCGTGCTGAAGGTCAGCACTTCTTCGAACATTATAATAGGAGACTACTACCATCTTCTTGTTCCTCCGATACGCGAATCGTTATTTGGAAAAACAGGAAAGAGAATCAACGATTCGATTGTAATAATAGACGAAGCGCACAATCTTGCAAGCAGGGTGCGCGGCTATCTTTCTTCTTCAATAAATACTCTTGTTATGAGGATGGTTGAAAGGGAGTTAAGATTCGCTGGTTTTAAGCCGCCAGCCATTGAGGAGAAGTTTGGCATATGGGCCGAAGAGCTGCTCGATGGAAATGAGGAGAAAAGGATAGAAAAGGAAGATTTCTACAACCTTCTTTTTGAGTTTGATGCAGATTTTTTCTCAGCGCTTGAAGAAGCAGGACTAGCGTTCATCACAACTCACACCAAGCGCAGCGCAGCCCTTAAGCTTCTTCGTTTCATTAATCTATGGGACGATTCTTTCGAATCCGTTCGAATTCTAAAGAAGGATAAATTTGGCTTCTCCCTCTCAAAAAGGATGCTCGACCCTTCAGTGCTTACCGGCGTATTGAACGAGACGCACTCATCGATTCTTATGAGCGGAACCCTTCTTCCGCTTGAGATGCATCGCGATATTCTCGGCTTGGACAAGGGAAGAACAATAATGAAAGCATATCCATCTCCGTTTAGCAAGGACAGCATATTGAATTTAATATGCACAGGAGTAACGACAAGATATTCTGAAAGAACAGAGGAGAATTACGCAAAGATTGCCGGAAAGATAAACGCTGTCGCAGAGTCAACGCCAGGCGGGGTTGCAGTTTTCTTTCCTTCATACAAAGTTATGGATGGAATAGTACCATTCATAAAGGCAGAAAGGATGTATGCCCAAGCGCCTAACATGAAGCCGAGGGAGGTACGCGGGCTGCTCGACAGCTTTACAAAAAATGGAGGAATGCTTTGCGGTGTGCAGGGCGGCTCTCTCGCAGAGGGAATAGATTATTGCAAGGGAGAGCTAAAAACAATAATAATCGTTGGCGTTGCGCTCGACGAGATGAACCTTGAGACGGAGGCATTGATAGATTATTATGAGAAAAAATTTGGGAAGGGTTGGGAGTACGGTTATCTCTATCCAGGCACGATAAAGGCGCTTCAGGCAGCGGGGAGGGGAAGACGAAAGGAAACAGACAGGGTTGTAGTAGTCTATATGGATGAGAGGTTCAAGTGGAAAAGATATAATTGGATTTTTGACAGGAATGAGAAAATAATAATAACATCAAAACCAGATGTCCATGTGGCAAGGTTTTGGTCTAAGCACACAAGTTAAAAAAATATGCAGAGTAGTTATCCTTATGACGCAGATTGTAATTTTAGACGAGATGGAAAACGAGGTTGTGGAGAAAATAAAACGGCTCGGCAGTGTTGTTTATCTCCCTGCAAATCTTAAGGAAGCGCTTTCGAGCGCTGAAGTCCTCATAGTACGAAGTAGAACAAAGGTAACTTCAGAACTCCTTGCGCTCGCGCCAAATCTCAGAATAGTGGCGCGTGCTGGCGTAGGTTTGGACAACATAGACACGAAGGCATGCGAGAAAAGAGGGATAAGAGTGATAAACACGCCCGGCGCATCTGCAAACGCAGTTGCAGAACTTACGATAGGACACATCCTCTCAGCCATGCGCTTTATAGCAAAGGCCCATCATCAGATGAAAAATAAAATATGGGATAAGAAAAATCTTACCGGTCAGGAGCTCGAAGGAAAAACGCTCGGCGTAATCGGGTATGGGAGGATAGGTTCTCTTGTTGGAAAGAAGGCAAGCGCACTCGGTATGGCGGTCGTTGCGTATAACCCACCACCGAGAAGGGAGGATGGGATAGCGAGATTTGTTGAACTCGATGAATTGCTTCGGGAATCAGATGTAATAACCCTTCACGTTCCTTCCACTCCGGAGACAAAGAAATTGATAAATGAGAAAACCATAGCGAAGATGAAGAAGGGAGTTTTCATAATCAATACTGCGCGCGGTGATGTTATAGATGAGGAGGCGCTCTATAACGCATGCAAATCCGGTAAGATAGCAGCCGCAGCACTCGATGTTTATGAAAAGGAACCATACGCTGGAAAGCTGCTCGAATTAGAAAACGTGTTCTTTACCCCGCACCTCGGCGCAGCAACAAAGGAGGCACAAGCAAGGATAGGGGAAGAGCTCGTGAACTACCTGCGAGCATTAATCTAACAGTCGAAGATTGCATCTGACTCTCGGGTCCTCTCGTTATAAAAGATGTTCGGACTTACTGAAGAAAGGGCCTATAGCAAGTTTTTTAATACATGATTATAATAATGATTATTATGATAATGTTTATTGATAGAAAGGAAGAACTGGACAAGCTGCTAGAAATCGCAAAATCAAAAAAGGCAGAACTTGTATTGGTCTATGGCAGACGAAGGGTCGGCAAGAGCAGACTTTTAGTAGAATTTGCTAAAAAGACTGATGCACTTTACTTACTAGCAGACATTTCTGAAAATATACTTGACATCCTGGCGAGGCAAGTAAGTAAGGAATTTGTAAAATTCGGCGCATGGGAAGATTTTTTTGAATTCATCTACAAAAGTAAGTATAAAATTATCATAATAGATGAATTTCAGTATCTTTATCTCGTGAATAAAGCTTGGCCTTCTATGCTACAGCGATGGTGGGAAAAAATAAAGGAAACAGACAAGAAAATAATTCTTTGTGGTTCAATAATCTCAACTATATATAAAATCTCAATGGGTTATGGGGCTGCTCTCTACGGGAGAAAAACTTTTGAGATGCAAATTACACCTCTAAAGTTCAAATTTCTCAAGAATTTTTTCCCAAAATATAATTTCGAACAACTTGTGCAAGCTTATGCGATTCTCGGCGGTGTTCCAAGGTACCTTGAGGAATTTGACCCAAAAGCAGGAATAGGGGAGAATATTAAAAATAAAATTTTGAACAAAACCTCATTTCTATACAATGAGCCGCTCAATCTTTTATTTGAAGAATTTAGGTCTCCTGCACCGTATGTTTCGATATTCCTTGCCATAACACAAGGCTATACAAAGTTTGCCGAAATAGCCGAAGTCAGCAAGATACAAAGTCATAAGTTACCTAAGTATCTCTTGATTCTAGAACGAGTTGGACTTATTGAAAAAGAAATTCCAATTACTGAGAAGAAAATTAAAGCAAAAACGACAAGATACAAAATTAAAGATAATTTTTACAAGTTTTGGTTTAATTTCGTTTTCAAAAACAAATCATTAATAGAACAAGGCTTAGAAAAAGAGGTTTTTGATTCTATTGAAAAAGAGCTCAATGCATATGTCGGAAAGACCTTTGAAGATGTATGTAGAGAATTCGTAATCAATTCGAAAATCTTTCGCTTAACAAAGGTAGGCAGATGGTGGCACAAAGATAAAGAAATAGATATAGTCGCGCTAAATGACCAAACAAAAGAAGTTTTATTTGTAGAATGTAAATGGCAGAATAAAGTAGATGCAAAGAAAGTTTTAGATAATCTAAAGGAAAAGGCAAAAGATATCAAACTGCTGAAAAAGAAAGAGGTCTATGCCATATTTGCTAAAAGTTTTAAGGAAAAGTTTAAAGAGCCAGGTGTTTTGCTATTCGATTTGAATGATTTAATGACTAGTTTTGCCGTATGACTGTCAAGAAATTCACGACTTTTGTTACATAGAAAACCAGCAGTCTGATAAACTGCATATTTTCTTTAATTGGCAGAAACCCCGCGTCGCCGAAGGCGACCAAACGCAGCCAGGCGTTTGCCTTTAGGGCGTGGAGGATATCATGTTGGAAATTCCGCTATTTTAGATAGTAGAAACCTTCCTAACAAATAACCAACGCCAACAGAAATTGGTGTGGAAATGCTAAATAAATTTATCTCACCGACGCTTTCGACTACTACGTAGGAATGGAACAAAGCTAAAGGTATTGTTAGAAAGTAAATAATAAACGCGCCTATAGCGACATATTTGTCCGCAGCGCTCATGCTCGTTAAGTCCATAATCTTTGAGATAAATTCTTTCGCTCCTTCTATAGTCTGCTCTTTCGTGGCTATAACCCTGCTTATGAGAATTGAAAGAACTGTGGCGGCTGAAGACAAAACCACCACCTCTCTATTCATAACAATAAGCATAGCCGGGCCTGCAAAATGGAAAGCTAACGTCCACAATAGATTTATGAGAGATACCACCATGATAGCAGGGAAGGCAGCCACGAGCGGGAGGGCGAGACCGAGCCCAACGATAATAAGAAATATAATAAAGAGCCAAAAAATAAATGCGAGAAACGAACTAATACTTTCTCTTGCAAGCCGCGCTCTCTCCAGAAAACTTCTATCATTTATTTTTGACTCCCAAATTGCGATAAAGAAAAATGAGATGCTGAGAAAGGCAAACATTTGAAATAGATTGAGATAATTTACGCTTCCAATCCATACCTCACTGATAGAAATACCCTTCTCAGTAGACTGTTGCGAAATGTGTACCCCGAGGCTTTCCCCACTTAGGATTTTGATAAAATCTTCAGAAACATCAGTCAGAAAAAGTAGAAAATTAAATAACGCAGGAATAAGTAGAAGAATAGCGATCAATCTAGTTAACATTCGAAGCATCGCATCAGACCCCTGTCACAGAAAGCTGCTTCCTTGCAGTTATATCCGGTCCGCCAGGGATGTCAAGTTTCGCGACAATCTCCCAATGAATAGATGCACTCCCAATAAAACCAAAAAGTCCAGGTATGGAAGCAAACCTTGGGTCGTTCGGAATATTGAAAGAAACGTTATACTCATTTATTCCACTGAACACTCCTTCTTTTTCAAGTATCCTTTCATCTAGGTGAAGCCCACCGGCCAACTTAGGTCCGTAACTACCAGTTTTGCGACGTCCTCTGTATGCCCTAAACCGAACCACCAACGCCCTCGCCTTTACTGGCTTTTTCAGCTCAAGAATGATAGTTGCGTTTATCGTCTCGCCAAGTTTATAACTCTCTTTATCTGTCTTAATTTTTATCCCGCCATATAGAAATTCAAACATGTAACTACCTATTCTATCTCCGCCTCCACAGTTTCAGGCTCAACCCTTACTTCCATAAAATCCCTTCTGCTTTTTCCCTTTGGAAAGACGATTGTATCCCTAGATTTTATTGGCAGTTGAAGTTCCTCTGCAAGTCGTATCATCTCGCTTTCAGGGATTGGGTGTCTTCCAGTCAAATAGTAAAAATCGCCTCTAGATTCTCTCTCGCGCACAACATTGAGCCTATGGGTTTGCCTTATTCCACTGACGGTTACTTTTACAATAACATAACCATTCTTTAGAATATCCTCCCTGTTAACCAAAGAAACCAACCCCCTTGTAGAATTTAAGTAACCCATTCTTTTTTATTCTAACCGTTTCCCTAGGTTTTAGATTCCTTATAAAAATACCATCTATTATTAGCGCTGCCTTTCTATCGCACCTTATTCTTATCTCTCCATCCCTTACGATCTTCGGCGCGAACATCCTTCTATAAGGAGCTATCGGTACGATAACAATCCTTTTGTCCTCTGGGGTAAGTTTCTTCCCGCCAGCCGAATATGCGTATGAGCTAGAACCAATCGCGCTCGAAACAATTATCCCATCCCCGCGAAATCTATAGCTTACCCTTCCTACATCGAGCGATATTTCAACAACACGATAATCTGTTGTATGCACCACAACATCATTTATTGCGCGTATGCATTTTTCCCGTATCTTCGCTTCAAGCATTTGTATTTTTATAACTCCTTCGCTAAGCTTTTCTTCTATTCTTTCCCTCCAATCGTCCCTCCTTAGTTGGCATATAAAACTTTTTTCGCTTCCTATGCCGAGCACATTTCCTTCGAGCCATCCTTTATAGTTTGCGTAGAGGATTGTTCCATCTCCACCTATGCAAATCGTTGTATCTGCGTTTTTATTTACTATCTTATACCCAGCCGCAATGAGATGATTTCGAAGCTCCTTTCTAACCCTAAACGTCCATTCTTTTGTGGGATTATGAATAAGCTTTATTCTCATAAGACCACGAATATTAGGAGGGGGCCCCACCTGAGAAGGAGGGGTGATGGGTGGGTGGTGAGCGCCCCCTTTAGTATAAATTACTTGCTTGCGAGTATTCCCCGATAATTCTGCAAGTCTCCTTCTTCAAAAATCACCTGCCCTTAAATTCAAATTAATATTTTAAATCCTTTGCCCGAGTTAGTCTGAAGGATATCGCATAAGTTTTATATACTGCTGTAAGAAATATAGAGCGATGATCGAAATAGAACTTTTTGGAATGAGGATGAAGAACCCAACGATTCTTGCGTCAGGGATACTAGGGGTTACACTGGGAAGCCTGGAACGTGTTGCAGAAGAAGGAGCGGGTGCAGTAACAACAAAATCGCTAACCTTAGAGCCACGCAGTGGGCATATCGGCCCAAACATAATCGAGATCGATTGCGGTTTGCTCAACGCAATGGGTTATCCAAACCCAGGAATAGAAGAAGGGCTAAAGGAATTTGCAGAATGGAAAAGGGAGGAACCACTAATCATTAGTATTACTGGAAAAGACGAAAACGAGTTTGCAACGCTAGCAGAAATAATCGAGAAATCGAAAATAAAATGTGCCGCGATAGAGGCTGCCCTCTCTTGTCCGCATACACCAGGTTATGGGTTGATGGCTGGCCAGGGAGATCCAGACACTGTTTCAAGGATAATAAAAGGAATGAAAAAAAAGACAAGCATACCGATCATCGCAAAACTCTCTCCGACAACCCCGGCTGAGGTCGCGGCCGCAAAAGCCGCAGAAGAAGCAGGCGCTGCAGCAATAAACATGGGAAACACAATCGGTCCTGGGATGAAGATAGACATCGAACGCATGAAGCCGATGCTCGGTTTTGGAAGGGGTGGTCTAAGCGGGCCTGCGATGAAGCCCATAGCGCTTAGATGTGTTTACGATATCTACGAAGCAGTGAAAATACCGATAATCGGAACAGGGGGGGTAGTAAGTGGAGAGGATGCAATAGAATATATAATGGCCGGGGCGACAGCAGTTGGCATAGGAACAGGGATTTTTTATAGAACGCCAAGCGTTTTCAGGCGCGTCTCAAATGAAATAAAAGAATGGCTTATCACACACGGTTTCAAAGGCCTTAAAGAGATAAGAGGTGCAGCACATGGTTAGCGTTCCTATGATAACAACAAGGATTACTGAAGTGACGAAAGAGAACGACTACATAACCACATACAAATTCGAATGTTCTATAGAAGCAAGAGCGGGGCAATTTATTATGGTGTGGATTCCTGGCGTGGGAGAAAGGCCGATGGGTGTTGCAGAAACCTCACCATTAACTATTACTGTCGCTCATCTCGGCGAATTTACAAATGCCATGCGGAAACTCAAAAAGGGAGATCCAATTTCATTTCGCGGACCGTTTGGAAATGGTTTCACCGAACCAAGAAAGGACGAAAATGTTCTCTTAGTAGGCGGAGGAACGGGTCTGGTCCCGCTATATCTTCTCGGAAAGAAAGCAAAAATGAAAGGAGCCAAGGTTACCGTTATTTTCGGTGCAAGGAGCAAATCGCTTTTATTCTATCAAAATAGATTGAAAGAAATCGCAGACAAGCTCATAATAACAACAGATGATGGAAGTTCTGGATTAAAGGGCACCGTGATGGAAGGAATAAAAACAGTCAAAAAAATAGATAGGGTCTACACATGCGGTCCTGAAAAGATGATGGCTGCTGTTGTAAGATGGGCTGCCGAAAAGAACATTCCGTGCGAAGCTAGTCTGGAGAGGCATATGAAATGTGGTCTCGGCATCTGTGGCTCTTGCATGATTGGAAAATATCGTGTTTGCGCGGATGGGCCAGTCTTCCAAGGAGAGGTGCTACTCAATCAACCTGATTTTGGAAATTGGAAAAGGGATGCAAGCGGAAGGAAGGTGCCACTATAAGCAGCTCAAAAAGAAAATCGCAGGCTGAGCAGATTGTTTACGTTTTCAGCAGATTTTTAAGCACTTGCCAGTATACCGTCAACCATGGCAACTGAAAAAGTAATTAAGAAAACTGTCAAAGAGGAGAAGAAAGGCACGCTTCAGATACTTAGCGAAACATTGAACGAAGGAATAAAATATCTAGAAAAAAATCTGTTCCCACTGTTCAAAGACCTACTAAAAATAAATCTGTTGAACGTTGTTATCCTCGGCCTTGGATTTGGTATTGTGCTACTCCTTCCAGATTTCCTTCCATCAGATTCGGCACCTATCGCATCAGTTATGGCGATAATTGCACTAATCATAATCATAATGATAATAATAATCACCTTACTCCTTTCTGCTGTAATATCGTCAGTCCAATTTAATGCAGTAGACGAACGTGCAAGAGGTGGCGCAGTCAGAATTCTATCCAAAGCGAAAGAAAATTTTGTTCCAGTAATTCTCTATACTATCTTATTATACAGTATAATTTTTATTTTGTTTTTGCCACTAGTCTTAGCCTTTCTTTCTGGTGATACTAGCCTTTCGCTTATCGGTCCTGGTCTACTCCTCTTCAGCCCCCTTGCTTTATTGCTGCTCATTTTCCTGACGCAGTTCGGGCTATGGGAGCTGGTCATAAATAAAAGAGGACCACTTGCAAGCCTAAAAAGATCTTACGAACTTATCACGAACGGTAACATCATAAAAACATTAATTTTCTGTATTTGTATCACCATTGTAGAATTTGGATTTGGTATTATTTATGAAGTATTCTCTTATGCATTGTCTATAATCGCAGCATTTGTTATGCTGGTTAACGCGATAATAGGCATTATTCTCGTTTATGCATTTTTAGTACTCTTCGGTGTAGTGTACTATGCTGTTGTGTATGCAGTCATTCTACCATTTCAATACATTTTCTGGAAGAAATTGGAAGAAATAAGTGGATGACATCAGCGCATCTTCCACAAACAGTAAGATATTTAAAACCAAATAGATATAATAAAAATGTCAGCGGTCATAGGGGGGAGGAAACACCCGTTCCCATCCCGAACACGGAAGTTAAGCTCCTTCACGGTCTTGCTTGTACTGGTCCATGACCGGGAAAGCGGACTGCTGCTGACACCCAATTCTTCGAAATATTATTAAGGTTTTATTCAGAATTAACCAAGAATGAAAAAAACAACTATCATTCTTTTCTCGTTGCCCGTTCTTCTCTTGCTCGTTCTGACAATTTATCTTTTTTTAGAAAGCAGCAAATGGTACAACTATTCAAAACTACTTGAAACAAAAAATGCTCAGCTCAACGAAAC
>Ga0078972_1004210_pt1 | contig 40323 bp, 23 predicted proteins | sample YelNatPaOPGAMG01_FD_67568 | JGI IMG/M metagenome (GOLD analysis project Ga0078972, IMG submission 67568) | Hot spring thermophilic microbial communities from Obsidian Pool, Yellowstone National Park, USA - OP-RAMG-01 (SPADES assembly) (version 2) | ecosystem: Environmental > Aquatic > Thermal...
CTTGACTTGGGCGATCGATGGTCTTTCAGGATGCAACAATTCTTTTGAGGTTCAGTGGTTAGCTTATCAGGGAACGCCTTCTCTGGATACTTCAAGACCAAGAACCTTCCAAATAATTGAAATTCCAGCAGGTTTAGCAGAAATTATTGTCAATCAATCAAGTTATAACGCAGGCTCTGCCCCAGCTAATTGGCAAGATTTATTTTCAGCAACATCCAAAATTAACAGTCCTGAGAGCGTTTTATTGATGATCTCAAACGTACCTTTGGCAGGAGGAGCTGGTGATTGGTCAGCAGATTTTCAGTTTGCAGTTGATGGTGAACAAAAAGGAGCGATTACTTCTGCTTGGGTTGATTCTGCAGATGCAGGCGGTGAAACTTTTGATTGGTCAGGATCTTTCGCCATAACCGGACTTTCTGCTGGAACTAACAATTTTGGTTTGAAATGGAAACAAAGATCAGGTAGTCCAAGTTTAGATACCAACAGATTGAGAACTTTTCAGGTGATTGAACTAAAATATGGAGCCAAATTAAAATTGGACCTTTCTGCTACTTCTACAGGTTCTGCTCCTTCTTCATTTTCCAATGTGCCTGATTTGTCTGGGAGTTATTTGTCAAGCGGAACTTCAAGCTTGCATTTAATTTTGGCAAATATGGTTCCTTGCGGTATTGATTGTTCCAATGCTGGCGATGCTAACGCAGATTTTAGATTGGCAATCGATGGAAATGCTACTGGCACAACCATGGTTTCCTTTTGGGATGCGGTTAATTTTGTCCAAGGAGTGAATTTGATTTGGGCTCAAACTGGTCTTGGTGCAAATTACCATACTTTTTCTTTGCAATGGCAAAACATTCAAGGACCACCTTCAACTGATCCTTCAAGACCAAGAACTTTACAAGCAATCGAAATTTCACCCGTTCCTTTGGGCGTAGTTGAGTCAATACCAATTAAATTTAGCTGGTTTAGAGATAGAGGAAACTGGGGAATGGCAGATTTTTCTACAGATGAAACTCATGGCGACATTAAACTAAAAATTTACTACACAGCTTCAACAACTTGCGACACCCCAATTCCAGATAGTGATTTAGCTGGAAATAGTTCAGGTTTTGATGTTGAAAATTCTCCGATTGATCTCTCTCAACTTTCCACCTCAACTTATCAAGAGATTTGCTTGAAAGCGATTCTCTACGATATTGGCGGGACTCCTTATTTGACAGAATGGGCCATTTTACCTCCCCCGAATACCATTGTTTCTAGCAGTGGAAGTCAAATTTCTTCTGTTTTGGTTGGCGCTCAAAATGTTTATCTCGGAGGAAAATTTATTTTTCAAGAAAGTCAAAGAACTCTTAATTTAACAAAAATTACAATTTCTGAAACAGGTTCGGTTGATGCCCAAAATGATTTATCAAATATAAAAATCTTTTACGATTTGGACACAACTTATCCTTACGATTGTGAAAGCGAAAGCTATTCGGGTAACGAGCCTCAGTTCGGAACGACAACTAATTTTTCCAGCACCAGTCAAGCGGTTTTTGAAGATTCTGTTGAAATTTCACCTAATAAAACCTTGTGCGGTTATCTGGTTTTAGATGTAGCAAACAGCGCAACAGAAGGTGAAACTATTGATATTGAAATTTCAAAACCACCAAAAGATGTTGAAGTATCTTTTGGTTTGGCAGGACCGACAAGCAAAGCTGAAATTTCAGGCACCACTTTAATTTCAGGGAGTTCTTTGGCTCAAAGTGATTATAGATGGTATCAAAATCAAGACAATATTTTACCCGGCTCTGCTTTAGCAGAGCAAGATATGTCAATTTCCGGAGTACGGGTTGACGATGTTTTGAGATTAAGAATTAATATTTTAGTCCAACAAGGAGTTTTGCAAGCATCTTCCACTCAATTCAAACTTCAATACGGACAAGGAACAAATTGCTCTCAAATTTCTCAATGGACAGATGTTGATTCAATTTCAGGTTCAGCTAATGGCGCTTTCTTCAGGGGTTATGACAATTCTTCGGTTTCAGACGGAGCAACAATTAATAGTGTTGTTTTGTCAAACTCCAATGTTGGCTTGTCTTACGAAGAAGAAAATCCGACAGTGGCAAACCCCAATCAAGTTTTGCAAAGCCAAAGAGGAGAATTTGATTTTGTCATTTTAAATTATGGCGCGCCGCCAGAAACTAGTTTTTGTTTTAGGATTGTTAAAGTTAATGGCACTCCTTTGGAAGGTTATACAAACTATCCAAAATTAAATACTGGAACCAGAGGAGGTTGGATTCAAACAAAGAAAAATGAATTCGACCAAGGGGTTTTAGAGAATGTGACGACAACAGAAACTGGAGAGGTTGTTTTAGCAAAAGCTTGTCCTGATGGAAATTTAATTTTAAATAGCAGTTCAACTGTTGTTTCTGGTAAAAAATATTATTGTACCGTTGAATTAACCAATAATTCAATTTTATATTTGGCAACTAGTTCAACAACCACTATTCATGCCATAAGTATTTATATTGACTCAACTTCAAGAATTGATGGTGATGGAAGAGGATATTCTGGGGCTTCAAGGGCGGATGGCTGCGGCACTCAACAAAACGGATCAGGTCCTGGAGCAGGAACTGGTGGCTATTCAACAGTAAATGATGACGGTCCTGGTGGTGGAGGTGGAGGTTATGGCGGAGCAGGAGGATCAGGCGGAGGAGCAACACTCAATGGAGCTGATGACAATGAACCAGGTATCGGAGGATCAACTTATGGAAGTTCTACAGATGAAAGTTTATATTTGGGTTCTGGAGGTGGTGCTGGTGGCGATTCTTGTAGAGCAGGTACTACTGGTTATGGTGGAGCAGGAGGAGCTGGCGGTGGAGCAATATTATTAGATGCTGAAACAATTAATATTGCTGGAACAATAACAATGAAAGGACAAAATGGTGAGGCAGGAATTTTAGGAGATACCAGTGGTACTGGAGGGGGTGGTGGAGGTTCAGGTGGAACCATTTTGATTAAAGGAAAGAATATAGTTATTACTGGAAATTTAGATGTAAGAGGCGGAAGTGGTGGGGCAAGGTCTCCAGGATCAACAAGAGGAGGAGCAGGAGGTGGTGGAGGCGCAGGAAGGATTAAAATTTTCTATGAAAGCATTGACCAAGAAGCAGCTACTTATTTATATTCTGGCGGAACGAATGGTGGAGCAAGCGGTGGCAGTCCGGCTGCTCAAGATGGCCAATCAGGAACTTTATTTTCCCAACAAACAACCTATATTTCAGCAATGTATCCAGATAACGGAACTATTGCTTCTCAAGTTTTTGACACTACTTATCAGAGCGCTGAATTTTATAAATTAAGTTGGATGGAAAATGTTTCTTCAACTTGCGACATTACTTTTGAAGTCAGGGCTTCTAATTCTTCTTTTGCCAAAGACGCAGCCAGTCCGACCTGGATTAATTTAGGAACTCAAAACAGTCCCGTTACTTCTTCTTTGCCGGTTGGCAGATACAAACAATGGCGGGCAACCTTGTCTAGTTGTCAAGGAAATACTTTAAGTCCCAGCTTAAATGAAGTTTTAGTGGTTTATGATTCTGCTCCGCCGCCCATTCAAATTCAAGGCAGGGTTTATTCTGACGAAGGAGAGAATTTAATTTTAACAGGACCTATAGTTTCTATTGCGCTCAATGAAAATTTTGTAACTTCAACTCAAGCTTCAACCAGCGATGGCAGTTTTACTTTAGTAATTTCCGGACCTTCCAGCGGAGATACAATAACTGTTTATTTAGATGACCCAAGTTATAAAGGCGCAACTATTAGCCATTACCCGGGCACTGGCAACATTACTGATTTGGATATTTACCAAAATAGATTGGTTTTAAGACATCATGATTCTAATCCAATAACTAACAGTGATTTGGTAAAGTTTGACAAAAACAAAGACGCTAATCTTGCTTTTGAGGTTTCTTCTGGAAATTTAATTTTAGACGCTGATCAAAGATTGTACATTTGGTCTAATAATACATTTAGGCCAAGTGGAAATATTACTACTCTAAATGGCGCTTTATCTAGCCAAGTTGGCGGCGATATTAAAATTTCTTCTGGCGCCAATTTCAACGCGGAAAATTATCAAATTTCTTGCGGCGGCGATTGGATAAACTCTGGAACCTTTTCAAAAACTTCTGGTCAAACTGTTGTTTTCACTGCCACCAGTTCTGGGTTTACCATTAATAATGGTTCTTCTCATTTTGAAAATGTTAGTTTTAATGGTAGTGGCGGTTCTTGGCAATTTTTAAATTCGGCAATTTTAGATGGCAATTTACAAGTGATAGCCGGCACTTTAAATGGTGGTCAAGACATTTCTGTTTTTGGCGGAAATGCCACTGGCACGGGAACTATTAATTTAACTGCTGGAACATTTTTAATTGACGGAACAGGGAACTTTGGCGGAAATTCTGATTGGACATTTTACAATTTAACCATTGGCGATGGTTCTGGCAGCGGAACGATTTCTGGCACTGGTTCTGGAAAAATTATTGTTAATAATGACCTTACTATAAATTCAAATCAGACAATTGCCGGCAGCAAAGATTTTCAAATTTTTGGCAATGTTGGCGGCGATGGCCAAATTAATTTCTCGGGCGGCGAGTTTTTAGTTGATGGCAACAAAAATTTTGGCGGCAGCCAAAACTGGACTTTTTACAATTTAACTTTTGGCGATGGCAATTCGCCTTCAGCCACTACCACTTTAACTTCTTCAAATTCCATTACTGTTAATGCTACTTTAACTGTTGCTTCTTTTCAGGCAATTTCCGGCAGCAAAAATTTTACAGTTTTGGGAAGCGCTATTGGCAATGGAATGATTTATTTAACTGGTGGAACATTTTTGGTTGATGGCGAAAATTTTGGCGGAGGTTCATATTGGACCTTCAACAACTTAACCTTTGGCAATGGTATAGGAACTCAAAACACTCAAAAAACAGGAAATGGCAACATAGAAATCAAAGGAGTATTAACTATTACTAGCAATCATACTTTATTAGCTTCTTCGCAAGACTGGATTTTATCTGGCTCTGGCACACCTTTTGTCAAAAATGGAACTTTCACTCCCCAAACCTCTACTTTTAAATATATATCCAGTTCAAACACTAACATCACTCCTGCCACTTACTACAGATTAGAATTAACCCCCACTTCCAGTTCTCCCACTTATACCATTTTATCAGGAAACCTAACCACTAATGATTACTTATATATTGGAGACAGCGCTAATTCTTTAACTGTTAATGCCAACACCCAAGATCCCACCTTAACCATTCAAGGCAACTTTGAAATTAGACAAAACTCAACCTTTATAGCTTCAAACTTAAACAACCTCACTATTGGTAAAAGTTATTTAAATGAAGGCGTCTTTGAACATTCCAATGGCACTATTATCTTTAACAGCTCTAACACGGGAAATACCATAAATCCTGGCAACTCTTCTTTTTATAATGTTCAATTCAATAATGGAGCTGGCGGCTGGACAATTTTAACTAACACCACTTCTACCAATAACTTTGAAATCATTTCTGCCCAACAATTCATTGCCACCTCTACTATTATTATTGAAGTGCAAGGTCAATTTAAAAACTATGTGGGAGGAAATACCACTGACTGGGCAAACTCCACTTTATATTTGAACTCAGCTACCAAATACACTATTAACACTTCCACTTCTACTGGCGATCAATACTATAATTTAAAAATTGGTCCTGACACTGACATTAGAATGTGGTATTCTTCTTCCCAAAACTACCAAATTGACTCTTCTGGCTCTTTATACTCAATGGATCACCAAAACACTGATGGCTTGTTATACATTTTTGGCGACTTTCAAATTGGAACTTCCAGCTCTGAATACTGGTCATACCAAAAAGACTTTGACGGCGCTTCAATTTCTGGCAGACAGGTCAATGTCAGAATCTATCCTGGCTCAACAATCAATCTCAATGGCGGAACCTTAGAAATCATTGGCACTTCCACAGCAACCACGACAATTGACAGGCAAGAGGATTTTGGCACTTTCACTTTTGCAATAACTAGCGGCACTTTAAATTTCCAATATTATCAAATTAGAAGAACTAATTCTGATGGTTTGAAAATTTCTGGCACTCCTATTATTAATTCTTTAGATTATGGCGATTATTTATTGCAAATTAATGGTGGCTCTTTAATTACTTTGGACAAATCTGTGATTGAGGCAAATCCGGAAATTACTATTTCAGGTTGTGTTTTTGCCACTTCCACTGGAATTGATTCTGGATATAATGTTAAATTAAATGGCACGAGCACCCATTATTGGCAGTTTACCCAACACTCTGGCGGATTTGACGGCGAACAATATGATTCAGATTCTGGCGACCCTGGCGAAATCAGATGGGATAACAGCCAAGATGTTATTTCTGTTTCTGGTAAAGTTTTGGCAGGCGATTTTGCCACTGTTTCTGATGTTTGCGACGGTCAAACACAAGTGGTAATGCTCAAGGCTCAAGGTGGCGGAAATTATACTGCTGCTTGCAGTTCTTCAACCGGAGAATATTTAATTTCTGATGTTCCTTATCAAGGCGTTACTGTTTATACTTTGTATTTAAATACCAATGGCGGCAAAAAGGCAACAACCGTTACTATTAATCCTTTTCAAAATATTACTGGTTTAAATTTGTACGAAAATTGGGTGGCAGTTAGTCATGAACAATCAAACCCAATTTCCATTTCCCATTTAGCGGTTTTTGATTCAGATAACGATTCTGATGTTTTATTTTCAGCTTCTAGTTCTTTATCAATTGACAAAGAAGCCGGATTATATATTTTGCCAGGCAAAGAATTTAAACCGTCAGGAAATATTGTTTTGCAAGCGGGCGGATCAGGAGATTTTTGGGATGGTACCTTAGAAATCGCTACTTCTTCAACCTTAACTTGTCAGGGCAGCGAAAATCATTCACTTGGCGGAAGTTTAGTGATTGATGCAACTGGCACTTTAACTGCTGCTTCTTCAACTTTCATTTTTACTGCTACTTCTCAAGGAAAAGAGATTAAAACCAATGGTCAGAGTTTTTATAATTTAAGATTTAATGGGCCGGGTGGCAGTTGGACATTTGAAAACAGCAACCAAACTATTTTGAATAATTTTGAAATTTTAGAGGGCGCGGTGACTTCCACTTCTGCTACTTTAAATGTTGGTGGTAATTGGCAAAATTCTGGTGTCTTTTACCATAATTCAGGAACCGTTAATTTGACTGCTACTTCCCAAAAAACCATTGATAATGCCAGTTCTTCGCCTTTTTATGTTTTAACTTTAAGCGGCAGCAATGGCAATTGGCAATTGGCAAACGATCTTTATAGCAATAATTTAAACATTAACAACGGAACCCTTTTGGCTTCTTCTTCCAACATTTATTTGACCGGAAACTTGTTTATCGCTTCTACTGGTCAATTTACTAAAGGCAGTGGCAATTTAACTTTCCAAGGAACAGGAACTTCTGCTTTAACTGATAATACTGCCACTAAACAAGATTTGGGAAATTTAATTGTTGAGGGCAATTCAAAAACTCTTAATTTAGGTTCTAATATAAAATTAACCAATTTAACTATTGGCGAGGACGACACCTTAGATGTTACTACTTACAATTATGAAATTTCTTGTTTGGGTAACTTTACTAATAATGGCGCTTTCAATTCCAGAGCCGGTACCGTAAGATTTTTAGGATCAAATACTGGCCAGACAATTAAAATTGGCAGTTCTAATTTTTACAACATTGTCTTTAATAATTCTAACGGCTCTTGGATTTTACAAGATTTTTCTTTTAGCGTTAATAACGATTTTCAAATTACAGCTGGTTCGGTTACTTCTACTTCCGGCACTTTGGCTGTGGCTGGCAGTTTCTTAAATAGCGGCACATTTTTGCACAATTCCGGAACTTTGGAAATGATTTCTTCAGCTTCGGGAAAAACTATTAATCCCGGGTCATCGGCTTTATATAATTTAACCTTTAACAATTCTGGAGGTTCTTGGTCTTTTTCCAGCGGTAGTTTCACTATTGACAATAACTTTACTATTTCTGCTGGTTCTGTTACTTTGCCTTCTGGCACCTTAACCATTAAAGGAAACTTTTCCAATTCTGGTTCTTTCACTCATAATTCAGGAACAGTAAAGTTTTCTAGCAATACTACTGGCAAAACCATTAACCCAGGCGGTACCGGAACAGGCAAAAACTTTTACAATATTGAATTTGACAATCAAAATGGCGGTTGGACAATTAATAACAATTTAAGAGCAGAAAATAATTTTTCCTTAACCAATGCCAATTCCTTTACTTTGCAAAGTGGCAGAACCATTGAGGTCAATGGCAATTTTACTAATTTAGTTGGCGGCGCTTCCACTACCTGGACCGACACTACCTTGTATTTAAATAAAACCGGTGGCGGTTCTTTCACTATTAACAACAAAAATCAAGGCGGCGATGTTTATGGCACTTTGCAAACTGGAACCAGCACCAATGTCAGGATGTGGAATTCTTCAGCCGGCAGTTATTCAATTAATGCTTCTTCCTCTCTTTATTCAATGGACCACAATGGCACTGACGGTTCTTTGTATATTTGGGGTTATTACCAAATTAATTCTGGCCAAACCGATTATTGGTCCTATTTGACTGATTTTGACGGCGAAAATATTGCCAGTTCTCCTCGGCAAGTCAATGTGAGAATTTCTCCCGATTCTTCAGTCATTTTAAATGCCGGCACTTTATATATTATTGGCACTTCCACTGCCACCACAACCATTGATCGCCAGGGATCAAGCGGAAATTACGCCTTGACAATTCAATCAGGAACTTTTCAAGCCAATTATTATCAAATCAGAAATATCAACTCTGACGGTTTGAACATTGCTGGCGGAGCAACCATTCAATCTTTAAATTATGGCGATTATTTATTGCAGACGAACGGAGCGGCAATGATGACAGTTAATTATCAGGCAATTAATCAAAATCCTTATTTAACCATTTCAGGTTGCGCTTTTAATATCGCTGGCGGAGTAAGTTCTGGTTACAATGTTAAAAGATCAGGAAGCGCCAATTCTGCCTGGACTTTTACTAATTATTCTGGCAATTATGCTGGCGAAAGTTATGATTATGATCCTGACGCTGAATGCGGCCAAATTAGATGGGACGATTCCGTTTGTTATTTGCATGAACAAGTAAGTTATAGATGGAGAGCAGATAACGGAATTGAAATTTTAGGCGACTGGACAAAGAAAAAATCAATTCCCATTGTTAATTCCAGTTCTAACAATTTAACTGATTATCAAGTGAAAATTAAAGTAGGTTATAATGCCACTAGTTCAGCCAATGTAGATTGTTCCGGTAATTGTCAAACCGATTTTGACGATATTCGTTTTGTTAGTTCTGATGAAAAATCGGTTTTGAGTTATTGGCGAGAAAGTTATACTACTTCTAGTATTGCTGTTTTCTGGGTAAAAGTTCCTTCTTTGCCTGCCAATTCCACTACTACTATATATATGTATTATGGCAATTCTTTGGCTAATTCTGAAAGTTCAGGTGAAAACACTTTTATCTTTTTTGACGACTTTTCTGAAGGCTTATCAAAATGGACTTCTTTGTCTAATGCCACCACTACTGCCACTTCTTCTGCTCATTATGGCTCAAGGGTGATGAGTTTGGGAGGAGCAGGCAATACCAATGGTTCGGCTTTTGTCAATTCAAATTATTTTTATGACGACGATGTGGCAGCCAGAGTTTTGGTTTATGATTTGGGTAATGGTTCAGCAGGTTCAGAAGATGCCGATTTTGCCTTTTTAGCCCGTTATGTGGATAGCAACAATTATATTTTTGGCGAACACGACACTGATACTGGTTTTCATATGGATCAAGTGGTTTCTGGCAATCAAACGCAATTGGGAGTGAATTCTGGAGATTATATTCAATTTAATCAATGGGAATGGGAAGAATGGATTTTCTGGGGAACTTCAAATTCAGATCACAAAGCAAAACATTGGAATTATGCCACTTCTGAACCTTCTAATTATCCTTTATCCGCTTCTGGCACCACTCATTTTGCTTCAGGCGTGGCAGGTTTGAGGACAACCAATGGTCAGGCTTATATTGATGTTTTGATTTTAAGAAAATATAACTCCACTGAACCTACTATTGCTACTTCAGGTTCAGAGCAAAATTCTGGCACTGCCCAATGGTTGGCTGAACAAGATAGTGCAGCGCAAGTCCAGAAAAATGAAAATGTTAGAGTGAGGTTTTTAGTGAGAAATACCGGAGATAATTTAACTAATCTTCAATATAAAATTCAATATGCTCCAAAAGGCCAATCTCTATCCTGCGAGGCGGTGGCAACTTCCAGTTTTGTTGATGTGCCAACCACTACTAATGATGTCGTTTATATGGCAATTTCTTCTTGGTTTGTTGGCTGGCCAGAAGATTCTCAAGATCAAACAACTAATCAATTAACTCAAACAACTAATTCTGTTTTTGTCGCTGGAAAAATGGTGGAAGCGACAACAAATAAAACCGGAGTCATTAATCTTAATTCTTATCAATTTACTGAAATAGAATACAATTTAAAATTTAGTCAAAATGCCACTGGTTCTCTCTATTGCTTTAGAGTGAAAAACAATGATTCAGAATTAGATGGTTATCGCAAGGTGGCAACCGTTGAATTGGTTCAACCGCCAGAAGTTTCCAATGTTTCTTTAAACAATGGTGAAAATATTAATTTAATTGAAAGTTCAACTGCTTCTGTGCCAGTAACAGCCGTGGTTTCTGATCCCAATGGTTATCAAGATATTGTTTCAATTTCGGGAAAAATTTATCGTTCCGGAGTAGGGGAGAATTGCTCTGAAAATTCAAACAATTGTTACAATTCAGTTTCTTGCGCCACTTCTTCTTGCCAAAACAATTCTTGCAATGTCACTTGTTATTTTAATGTTTGGTTTAATGCTGATCCCACTGACAATGGCACGCCTTGGCAAGACGAACATTGGTCGGCTTATGTTGTTGCCACTGACACTGACAATCTTTCTGGTTCTGCCACCAATAGTTATCAGCAAGTAGACATTAATTCTTTGCTGGCAGTTAGTGTTTCGCCAGTAATTAATTATGGAAACACTTTAGCCCCGGGCGATAAAATTGATCCTTTGGCAGTTACTTCCACTGTTATTAATACTGGAAATTGTTCTTTGGATATTGGGCTTTATGGTCAAGATATGACAAGTCAGGGTAATACTATTCCGGTTCAAAAACAAAAATTTGCCACTTCTTCAGTTTCTTACAATCAAGCAATCACTTTAGATTCTACTTCTACAATTTTAGATCTTAATTTATCTAAAAATACTTCTACCAGCTCTCTTTCCACTTCTGATATTTGGTGGGGAATTGAAATTCCTATTCCTCAACCAGCAGCCCTTTATCAAGGCATCAATTATATTATTGGCCAGAAAAACTCCCTTCCTTGGTAATGTTTTAAAGAGGAAAAGTTGGGGAAAATTTGGGAGAAAAATGGGAAAATTACTATTTTTCTATTTATTTTTTAATTAAAAAAGTTTTCCACAATTGACAAGGTTTTTTGGTCAAGCGATAATATATAAAGAGGTGAAAATCCTCCTAATTTTTCAAAGGTCGAAGTATAAAAATAATTTTTTCATAAGCACTTTATGATAAAAAAATTAATTGCTAGTATAGTTGTTTTATCATTGATTTTAATGGGAATACCGGCTATTCCTTATTCCCAAGCAGCCGATACTTTGCAAAATGTTTCTGATACTTTGAGCGATTCAAAACCAAGCCAAACCGCTACTCACACATTCGGCTTTACTATTAGTACTGCGACTTCAAGCGCTGCTACTATTGAAATAACAGCTTCTGATTTTAATTGGAGCGCAGCTAATGGTACTTGCCCTGATAGCGGTACTTTTTCTACCACAACCAATGGTGTAAAATGTACCTATGGTAGCGGCATAAGCACTGGCAATAAAACTTTAACTGTTTCCAATGTGGTTAATCCAGCTACTCAAGGTTCTTACACAATGACAGTTGAAACAAAAGCTGGAGCCACAACCTTAGAATCTGCTCAAATCAGAGTGGCAATTGTTGAAGGAGTAACGGTTTCTGCCAATGTTTCGGCAGTTTTGACTTTCCAGGTTTTGGGAACTGAAGCTGGCACCACTACTGAAGAGGGAGCAACTGATGTTAGTACCACGGCTACAACCATTAATTTTGGCACAATCAATATCAATACCCAATATGTGGCAGCCCAGAAATTATCAGTTGACACTAATGCTGATGATGGGTTTACAGTAAAGGTTTGGCAAAATCAAAACTTAACCAATGCTATGAACAATGATATTGATAAATTTGCAAATGGAGTGACTTCTACTAATCCAGCAGCCTGGACAGCGCCATCAGCCAGCAGTACAGATGAAAATACTTTTGGTCATTTTGGCTTGAGATCTGATGATGACAATGTAGAAAAAGATTATGGTTCTAACAGTTGGATTGGCTTTTATGGCGATGGAACCAATTATCAACACGAGGTTTTCAAACACACCGGTCCAGCTAAGGGTTTGAATGATAATAAAAACGAAGGTTGGACATTTGTGGAGTATGCGTTGGAAATTTCTGCCTTGCAAGAAGCAGGTGATTACAGTAATGTCTTAACCTACATTTGTACTCCGACCTATTAAAAATTTAAAAACCTTCCTTTTCCTTGTGAGGGATTGCTTCCACACACATTTTTTGGTGTGGAAGTTTTTTTAAGGAAGTAAAGATTTTAAATTTTATGAAAACAAAAATTATTTTTCTGTTGAGCATTGTTTTTTCTTTTTTGCTCTTTAATTTTGCTTTGGCTGTTGGCACAACTATTTCGCCTTTTAGATTTGACGAAATGGCAGATCCCGGCCAAATTTTAGAAAGAACAATTAAAGTAAAAAATGTTAGCCCCAATCCCACTACTTATTATTTTTATATTGCTGATTTTCGGGCTTCAGGAGAGTTAGGCGAGGCAGAATTAATAGTGCCAGGAACAATGGAAGGATATTCTTTGGCTTCCTGGATAAAAATCACTGCTGAACCTTTGAATTTAGAACCGGGCCAAGAAAAAGAAATTCCTTTCCAAATTAAAATTCCAGATAATGCTTCGCCTGGTGGTTATTATGGCGCCATAGTTGCTGCCACCACCCCACCGCCAGCCAAAGGCGAGGGCAGGGAAAAAGGAGCAGTAATTACTATTGGCCAGCAAACCGCTTCTTTGGTTTTATTGCAAATTAAAGGACCAGTGGAAGAAAAGGCAATGGTCAGGGAATTTAGTTCCGAAAAAAATTTTTATTCTGCTCCTTTTTTGGTAAAATTCAAAACCAGAATTCAAAATCTTGGCAATGTTCATATAAAGCCGGTAGGTTTTATTGAAGTGAGAAATATTTTTGGCAAAAGCGTTGCCAGATTAGATGTTAATTCTAACGGCGCCAATGTCCTGCCAAGAACTTTTAGAATTTTCCAAAACGAATGGAACGGTGATTTTGGTTTTGGCAAATATACCGCCACTTTGGTTTTAACCTATGGCACGCCCGTTAATATGGGTGGACAGGGCAATCAAAGTTTATTTGCCGAAACTTCTTTTTGGATTGTGCCTTTAAAAATTGTTGTGCCCGCTGTTTTAGGTTTGATATTTTTCTTAATTTTGTTTATTTTCTTTTTAAGATTTTACAAAAAAGCGGCAGTTAAAAAGGCTTTAACAGAATTTGGTCTTTATCCGATAGGTAGTGTTAAAAAACAAAAAACTCCGGTTTTAGCTTTGCTTTTAACCAGTTTATTGATTGTAGCTGTGATTTTCCTTATTTTCTTTTTAATTTATTATTTATTTTTAAAATGAGAAAAATAATAATTTTAATTTTATTTATTTTTCTTTTCAAGGCTGGTTTTGTTTTTAGCCAAAGCGTGCCTAGCGATATTTCTGTTTCGCCAGTAGTTATTGATGCCAAAGGAAAAATCAGAGATATTTTAGAATACACTTTAACTTTAAAAAACAACAATAAAGATCGGATGATTTCTTTTTTTCCTGTTGTTTTTGAGGTTTTCCCGCCAGATAAAAAAGAAATATACGATCCGGCAAAAACCGACAAATCTCAGTCTTTGGCTTCTTGGTTAAGAATTACCAGAAATCAAATTGATTTGCTTCCGGGTCAGGAAAAAACAATTTCCCTTTCTATTGAAATTCATTTATCAGCCCTGCCGGGAAATTATCATGCTTTAGTGGTTTTTGCCCCCGGCACCAGCGAACCAGAAGCCAAAGCCAATGCCTTAAAATTAAACCTTGGCCAAACAGCAGTTAATTTGGAAGTGGTGGAAAACGCAGTGGAAAGATTGCAGTTAAAAAAATTTCAGCCAAAGAGCGGAATATTCTTTAAAAAACCTATTGAATTTTTGCTGGAAATAGAAAATACTGGCGAGAAAGAAATGCGTCCTAAAGGCGGCATATATCTTTATAATAAAAGGGGACAGGAAATAGATTTTATTCCTTTGGAAAATCTTTCTTTTTTGCCTGCTGAAAAAAAAGAAGAAAAAATTAGTTGGCAAGGCAAAGAAAAAATAGGTTATTTTAAGGCAAAACTTTATTTGGAATATGGCCAAAAACAAAAAAGGGATTTGCAAGACACTGCTTTTTATTGGTTTTTGCCTTGGCAGTTCTTAATATTTTTAATTGTTGGAATTTTTCTTTTAATTTTGATTTTAATTTTTATCTTAAAAAAGCATACTCCTCAAGAAAAAATATTAAAACCCATTGTTAATTTAAAAAAGAAATTATGAAAAAAATTTTTCTGCTATTTTTCATAATTTTCTTTCTTTCTTTTTCTTTTTTAACTTTTGCTCAAGGTTCGTCTTTAAGTTTAACCATTACTCCGCCTTTAATTAAAATTAATCTCAAACCAGAGCAGGTTTGGTCAAGTTATATTAAAGTGATTAACAATAATCCTGAAACTGTTAAAGTTTTTGCTTCAGTGTTGGATTTTACCAGTGGCGAAACAGGCGGAGTTGATTTTTTTGAGATTCCTAAAGACAAAGAAAGCGAAAAGGCTTTTATGAGCCAATGGATAGAAATTTTAAAAGAACCAATTGAAATTCCTCCTTTTCAGAGCAAAGAAATTCCTTTTCAAATTTTCGTTCCCAAAGAAGCTGATCCTGGCGGTCATTATGCTGCCATTTTAATTGGCAACAAACCCTTAGAGGAAAAGACGCCAGGCACAGCAGTTAAAATTTCTTCCCAATTAAGTTGTTTGATTTTAGCCAATATTGAAGGAGAAATTGTTGAAAAAGGCTGGATTAGAGAATTTGTTACAGAAAAAAGTTTCTATCAAAAACCGGAAGTAAAAATAAAATTAACTTTTGAAAATTTGGGCAATACGCATTTGCAGCCAAAAGGCGAAATTAAAATTTATAACTTTTTGGGCAAAGAAAGAGGAAAAATTTTAATTAACAAAGACACAGAATTTGGCAATGTTTTGGCAAAAAGCAAAAGGATTTGGAATTTTGAGTGGAAAGGGGAAAGATCATTTTTTGAAATTGGCAGATACAAAGCTGAAATTAATTTGTTTTTTGGAACAAAAAATATTCAATCTGACAGCCGAACTGTTTATTTTTGGATACTGCCTATCAAAGAAACGTTAGCCATTTTGGGAGGATTTACTTTATTTTTACTTTTTATTATTTTCTCAATTAGATTTTATATCAAAAGAGCAATCAGATTGGCTCAACAAGAGATTTTAGAAACAATAGGCGATAATTTGCCAGCAAAAAGTTCTAAGATAAGATTAACGAAAAATGTTATTGAAAAACCAATGAAAGAATTTGTGGTTGATTTAAAAACCTTTTCTTTAAAAAAAGAAAAAACTTCTTTTTCCATTTTCTTTAAAAAATATCTAAAATTTTTTATCTTTTTGCTATTAATTATCCTCTGGCTGGTAATTTTTTACCTTTACTTTAAAGATATTTTAAAGCCGGAAAAAAAATTTGAAATAATTGAACAAAAAACAATAGAAAATAGAATGGAAAAATAAAAAAGTAGCTAATTAATTTTCAATTTTCAATTTTCAATAAATATATCTTAAAACTCAAAACTCAAAAATCAAAACTCAAAACTACAATTAAAAAGTCAAAAGTTAAAAAAAGTGATAAATCCTAAATCCTAAATTCTAAATCCGAAACAAAATCCCAAAACACAAATCCCAAATTCCAAATAGGATTTAGAAATTAGAATTTAATCATTTAGTCATTTAAGTTTCATTTAAAATTTATAATTTAAAATTTAAAATTTCTCAAGGAATTATTTGACAGAGAACTCTTCTCCGTTTATTTTTTAGCCAGCAATAACAGCTATTTTACTTATTTTTAAATAATGCTAAAATAGAAAAATATAATATTTAAAAAAAATATCGTTTTCTCTTTTTATGGCAGAGGTATTGAATTTGAAAGAAGTTTCTTTGCCAAAAAAAAGTCATAAAAAAAAGAGATTTGGCTTTTCAAAAATAATAAAATTTTCTTTGGTGATTGTTTTTTCTGTTGTTTTGACAACTTTGGGCATTAAGGCGACAGACAATCTCTTTTTTGCCTCTTTGAAAGAATCATCAGAGATTAAAACAAAGACAGAAGGTCCTTGTCCTTTAGATATGGTTTTTGTCACTTCAGAAAAAGGCGGTTTTTGCATTGACAAATATGAAAATTCTCCTGGTCCCAAATGTCCTTTCCCAAATCCCCAAAATCAAAAAGAGAGTCAAGACAATCTTTCCAATCCTGATTGCTATCCCATTTCCAAAGCCGGTCTTTTGCCTTGGACAAATATTTCTCAAAATCAAGCCCAATTGGCTTGCGCCAAAGCCGGCAAAAGATTGCCCACAGCCAAAGAATGGTATTTGGCAGCCTTAGGCACGCCAGACAAAAGCAATGACTGGACCAAAGATGATTGTCATTTAAATAAAAATTGGGGAAAAGAGCCGGGTTTGACTGGCAGCGGAAAAAATTGCCAATCTTCAGCCGGCGCTTTTGATATGGCAGGCAATGTTTGGGAATGGGTGGCGGATACTGTTTTTGACGGAAGTTTCCAAAATAGACCCTTGCCTAATCAAGGTTATGTTTGGGGCGTAGAAGAAAATGGTTTTCCTTTTCAAACTGAAAAAGACAATCCCAGTTTAGATTATAACCAAGATTATTTTTGGATTTATCCAGAAGGAACCAGAGCCATTGCCCGGGGCGGATATTTTCAATCAGGAACTGATGGCGGCATTTATTCTTCTTATTTGGTTGCCTTGCCCTCCAATTCTTCTTCAGCCACTGGCTTTCGTTGCGCAAAATGATAAAATAAAATAATAACTGCCGAGGTCAAACCTCCGCATCTTAAATAAAGTTTTATGAGAAAAAAATTTTTGTTTAATTTAATTTTTTCTCTCTTTCTTTTTTTGCTCTTTCTTTTTTCTTATTCTTGGATTTTTTTAAAAGTAAACCCGGGTGAAATTTTTCATTACTTTTTTGCCAGTTTGGGTTCTAATGTCGGCGTTTCAGTCAGCGTGCCAGTCAATCCTTATAATAAGTTAGCCACTGAATTGCGAGAATGGCAGAGTCAACTGGAAGAAAGGGAAAAAACGCTTAATCAAAAAGAGGCTGATTTAGCCGCAAAAAAGTATGTTCAAGGAGAAGTGATTTTGAAATTGATTTTAGCCACCTTAATTATTATTTTTGTTTTGCTTTTGTTAAATTTTTATTTTGATTTTAAATCTCGGAGTTTTTATTTCAAGAAGAGTTAAATGTTTAAAAAAATTTTTTTAATTTTTTTGGCTTTTTTTTTGATATTTTTTTTGAATTTTGTCTTCGCGGCTTCCGGGCTTATTCAAAGTTCTGACACTATTTCTCTTTCTTGGCCCAACAACGGTTCTAATCACACCATTGCCTTTACTACTAATTCGTCAGTGCCCGCTGGTGGCAAAATTGAGATTGAATTTGCTCCAGAATTTACCATTCCCGATGATTTAAATTGGACCGATTTAGATTTAAACATTGCCGGCACAGAAAGAGTATTGGGAGAAACAGCAGGTTCTAATCAATCAGGAGTTGAGGTTTTGCCATCTTTAAAAAAAATTATTATTCATTTGGCTGGAAATTTAAGCATTAATTCCCAAACACCAGTAGTGATTAAAATTGGTCAAAACGCTACTTATCAGAATGTAGGCGACAAACAAGTTGTCAATCCGGCAAGCGAAGGGAGTTTTGCAGTTAATTTTAGAACTTTAGACCAAAGTTCTAATTTGATTGACCGCAGTCAAGTGAGAGTGGCAATTCTTAATCCGGTTAGTGTCGGAACAACTCCTTACGATGTTTATCCGCCAGTGAGGTATGGCGGAAGACCAAGCGGTGTGTTGGCTTTGGGAACAACTGTGACTCAAATTTCTCTTTATACCCATGAACCAGCCCTGTGCAAATACGAAACTATTGCCAATGTTCCTTATCAAAATATGCGATATAACATTACTACAAATTATGTTACCTATCACGCCACTATGATTACTGGTTTGCAAAATGGCATGGCTTATACTTTTTATATTAAATGTATTGATGCTGCCAATAATGCCAATACTGATGATTATCTTATTTCTTTTTCTATTCAATCTCCTGGAGAGGTACAACCAGGTCCCGGACCTTCAGGTCCTGGCGGCCCCACCTTTCCGCCTTACCCTTCTGATGTAGCCGAAGTCGTTTTTCAAGGTTGGGCTTATTATTTAAGCGATATTACTATTTTAAAGGACGGCAAGATTTTTCAAAATCTAAAAAGCAATGCCAAAGGCGAGTTTTTTACCACTATTAGCAATATCGTTAAAGGAGTTTATACTTTTGGATTAAAAGCCAAAGATTCGGCTGGCAGAGAATCAGTTACTTATTCAATTACTATAACGTTAAGACCGCAGACCAGAAGCACTATTTCTGGCATTTTTATTCCACCAACCATTCAACTTTCTAATGACAAGATTTCACCAGGCGACAGAGTTAATGTTTTTGGCGAAGCCACTCCTCAAAGTTTTGTTGAGGTTCAATTTTCGCCTTCTGGTCAAGCTAAGCCGCCAGAAAGCGAAATTAAAAAAGCAACCACTACTGCTGATTTAATGGGAAAATGGAAAATCACTTTTGATACTTCTTTATTAAAACCTCAAAAAACCTACGATGTGAAAGCTCGTTCTTTTTTTTCTGCCAAAGAAGGAAGCGATTTCAGCAAGGTATTATATTTGGGTGTAGGAGTGGCGCCAACTCTGCCTTTGTGCGCCAGATCCGATTTAAACAAAGACGGCAAGGTTAATTTGACGGATTTTTCCATCTTGCTATATTGGTGGAATACTGCCAATGAAACGGCTGATATTAATATGGATGGTAAAGTCAATTTAACCGATTTTTCTATAATGTTATATTGTTGGACAGGATAATATGAAAGAAAATTCAAAATTCAAAATGCAAAATGCAAAATTAAAGTTTTTATTAATAGTTTTTTTCCTTTTCTTAATTCCCTTTGAAAGTGGGGCGACAATTTTATCTTTGGAAAGTAAAGAGAAAAGTCAATATTTAACAGATGAAGAAATTATTGTTAAAATAAAAATAGATCCAGAAAAAGAAACAATTAATTTAGCAAGAATTGAAATTAATTTTGATAACCAATTTTTGGAACTAAAAGAATTTAACAAAGATTTTTCCATTTTTACTTTTTGGTTAAAAGAAATTGATATTGTAAAAACAAATCAAACAGGAAAAATTTCTTTTGTTGGCGCTATTCCCAATGGTTTTCAAGGAATTTTTTTAAAAACAGCATTGGAAGCCGATTTATTGGCAGAATTATCATTTAAAGTTAAAAAACCCTTTTTAAATTTACAAAATTTTTTGCGATTTAATGACAATTGTCAAGTTTTTTTAAATGATGGTTGGGGTAGGGAAGACCAAATAAAAACAGAATTAAGATTTTCTGAAAAAGAAGAATCAACAGATCTTTTTTTTGGCTCTGGAATTTTGTATAATGGAATAAGTTGGAAAGTAGAAAAAATTTAAAACAATATGTCTTCTTTTTTGGAAAAATTAAAATTATTAAAGCCAAAGAAAAAAGAAATAAAAGAAGATTTGGCTGCAAAAACGATTGATAAAGAATTTAATCAGTTAGATGTTGATATTTTTCAAACTGAAAAAGAAATTTTAGTTTATATGCAATTTCCCGGGGCTGACATTAAAGATTTGGAAATTTCTTTGGGCAATGATAATGATATTTTAATTATTAAAGGTAAGAAAAAAATTCCTGAAGATCTTTTGTCAGAAAAAAAAGAGGAGGGAAAATGGCTTTGCCAGGAAATTAAATGGGGATCCTTTTTCAGGCAAATTATTTTGCCACAAGAAATTGATTTATCAGAAATTCAGGCAAAGTTAAAAAAAGGCGTTTTATTTTTAAGATTGCCATTTTTAGAAACAAAAATTTCAAAAAAGAAAATTGAAATATCAGCAGAATAAGTAAATTTATGAAATTTAATAAAAAAATTTTAATTCCCTTATTGGTTTTTCTTTTTTTGCCTTCTTTTATTTTTGGAGAAGGAAAGGCAAAATTGTTTTTATCACCCAGTAGCGGAACTTTTAATGTTGGCAAAACTTTTAATGTTTCCATTAAGGTAGATAGTGGCGGCGGGGTGGGAATAAATGCGGCAGAAACGGTTTTAAAATTTGATCCTCAGTATCTTACTGTTAGCAGTTTATCAAAATCAGGTTCTATTTTTACTCTTTGGCCAGTGGAGCCTTCTTTTTCCAATGCCGAAGGCCAAATTACTTTTGGCGGCGGTTCTCCGACTGCCTATACGGCAAACTCTGGCACTATTGTCACCATTACTTTTTTGGCAAAGAAAGAAGGAAAAACCGAAGTAAAATTTGCTTCTGGTTCAGTTTTGGCGGCTGATGGTATGGGCACTAATGTTTTAGGTCAAATGCTCTCGGCAACTTTTGAGTTAAAAACAAGTGGCGAGGTAATCCCGCCCAAAGAAGAAAAGCCAAAAGAGGAATTGCCGACTGGCAAGTTGCCATTGTTGCCGGAAGTTTCTTCTCCTACTCATCCTGATCCCCAAAAATGGTATTCAAACAATAATCCAGAATTTACCTGGAAATTGCCTTTGGATGTAATTGGTGTTAGTCTTTTATTTAATGAAAAATCTAGTAGCAATCCCGGAACTGTTTCTGATGGTTTAATAGAATCAAAAAAATATGAGAAAGTAGAAGATGGCATTTGGTATTTTCACATTAGATTTCAGAGTAAATCTGGCTGGGGCCCAACTTTGCATCGTCAGGTTTTAATTGATACAAAGGCGCCCGAACCCTTTGATTTAACAGTAAAAAGAGAAGATTCCTTTGATCCAAAACCGGTTTTGCAATTTTTTGCCATTGACACTTTATCTGGCATAGAAAAATACCAGATTTTGGTTGATGAAAAAGAAGTAGCAATTGTCAGTCCAGAAACTTTAGAAAAAAATCCTTTCTTTGAATTGCAACCTTTGGCTCCGGGAAAACATTTAATTGAAGTAAAAGCCATAGATAAAGCCGGTAATAATCAAATATCTTCAAAGGAAATAGAGGTGGAGTCTTTAAGACCGCCGGTTTTTGTTTCTTTGGCTTCCAAGTTGGGAGAATTTAGTTTACAACCTCCCCAGATTAGCAAAATTCCGCCAAAAATCAGCACTGAAGATTGGTTAATCATTAAAGGAACCTCTGTTTATTCCGAGGCAACCGTTAAAATTTTTATTGCCAAAGCCAAAGGAAAAGAAGAGCCAATAATAAAAGAAGTAAAAACTGATAAAGATGGCAATTGGTTTTTAATTTTTGACCAAAAACTGGAAAAGGGAGATTATTTGATTTGGGCTCAATTATTTGACAAAAGAGGAGCCCAAAGCCCAGAAACAGAGAAAATTAATTTAAAAGTAATTTCTTTTCCTTTTTTTCAAAAATACTCTTTGCTGATTATTATATTTCTCATTTTAATTATTATTCTTTTGATTCTTTATATTTTCTATCAAAGGAAAAAGCATAAAAAAGAAATTGAATTAATTAAAAAAGAGTATCATCAATTAAAAGATAAAATTAGCCGGATGTTTTCTGCTTTAAGAGAAGAAGTGAAAGAACAGGTGGAGGTTTTGGATAAGAGACCGGGTTTGAGCAGAGCAGAAAAAGAATTGCATGACAAATTAAAAGAAGCCTTGGAAATTTCTGAAGCCTTTTTGGGCGAGGAAATGGCTGATTTTGAAAAAATCCTTCAGGAAAAAGAAAAAAACGAGAAAAAATAATGTTAAAAAAAAATAAATTATTGCCTCTCTTTTTAATTTTTCTTTTTTCATTGCTTTTTTTGCCAAAAGAAGGATTTTGCGCTGTTTTGTTTTTATCACCCAATAGCGGCACTTATACTGTAGGAAATACTTTTACTCTATCAGTAAAAATTGACGCTCAGGGAAAAGCCATTAATGCTGCTGAAGGCACTTTAACTTTTTCCAAAGACGATTTAGAAATAATTTCTATTTCAAAATCAGGTTCTATTTTTACCCTTTGGCCGGTTGAACCTACTTTTTCCAATAGTGCTGGAAAAATTGATTTTGGTGGCGGTTCTCCTCAAAGCTTTTCTGGCAGTTCTGGCCAGATTTTTTCCATTGTTTTTAAAGCCAAGAAAACAGCCACCAGCAAGGTTAATTTTTCTTCTGGCGCTATTTTGGCTGCCGATGGTATGGGCACCAATGTTTTAACTGAAATGCGGGGCGGGGTTTATACCTTAAAAGCCAAAGAAACCTTGCCACCGGTTGAAGAATATGTGCCGCCAGCCAAAACTCCTCCATCCCCAAAAATTATTTCTCCAACCCATCCTGATTCTGAAAAATGGTATAACAATCAAAATCCGGTTTTTCAATGGGAGCTGCCTTCTGATGTGACAGGAGTGAGAATTTTAGTTGATCAAAATCCTTATTCTGTGCCTACCAATTATTATGAAAGTCCGATCAAAGAAAAGAAATTGGAAAATGTGGGAGAGGGAACATTTTATTTTCATTGTCAATTGCAAAACGAACACGGTTGGGGAAAAATCAGTCATTTTAAATTTAACATAGACACAAGTTCGCCAGAAAAATTTGAAATTTCAATCAAAGAAGGAAAAGAAACAGTTGTCTCTAATCCTACTTTAGTTTTTGAAACCAAAGATTTAGTTTCTGGTATTGATTATTACGAAGTGAAAATTGACAATTTAGAAAGCATAAAAGTAAAAAATTTTGAATATCAAACACCTAATTTAAACTCTGGCAAACATACAGTAATTGTCAAAGCAGTTGATTTTGCCGGCAATGAAACTCTTGCCACTACTGAATTTGTAATTTTAACTTTGGAAAAACCGGAAATTAATTATATTTCCCGCGATTTAAAACCAGGAGATTTTTTATTAATCAAAGGAAAGACCTTGCCAGAAACAAAAATTGAAGTTTTCTTGCAAAAGAAAGGGGAAGAAGTAGAAAAAGGAGAAACCTTTTCTGACAAAGAGGGCAATTTTGAATTTGTTTGGTCAAAACCAATGACCGAAGGAATTTGGCAAGTTTGGCTAAAAGCAATTGACAAAAACCAAAGAGAAAGCGCAGAGACAGAAAAAAGCACTTTAAGAGTGGCGCCTTCTCCTTTTATTAAATTTGGCCAATTGGCAATCAGTTATTTGACAGTTTTACTGAGTTTAATTGCTTTAATTATACTTTTGATTTTAATGATTTTATATGCTAAATACAAAATTTCCCAGTGGAGAAAAAGATTAAAAGGCGAAACAAAAGAAGCAGTAGAAAGTTTACTGGAAGGTTTTAAATTAATGGAAAAAGAAATTAAAGAAGAGATTGCCAAATTTGACCAAAAGCCGGGTTTGAGCAAAGAAGAAGAAGAAATTTATCAAAAATTAAAACAAATTTTGGAGAAAACTCAAAAAACTATTGGCAAAGAACTCAAAGACATTGAAAAAATCCTCTTTAAATAACCCCATAACTAAAAGTAATTTTAATTACAGGGGTACGACCCCTGTAAATTTTACAGGGGTCGTACCCCTGTAAAAATCTTAAAAGATATGCCAAGAAAAAAACGTCATTTTATAAATAATGGAATTTATCATATTGTTTTAAGACGAATAGAGAATGAATTGCTTTTTAACGATATTAATGATTATTATCGTGCAATTTTTTATATTTATGAATGCAAACAAGCAAAACCAGTAATTATCAGAGAGCGTAGAAGAGCCCGAGATCAATTTAAAAAGATGATCAAGTCCTCCGGTAAAATTAATCTTCCTGAACTCCATGAAAATTTTGCTACAAGAGAAAACCGCGATTTTTTGGTAGAGGTTTTGCTTTTTTGTTTAATGCCAAATCACATTCATTTATTAATTAGGCAATTAAAAGATGCTGGTATCACTAAATTTATCCAAAAAATTGCTGGTGGTTACCCTGCTTATTTTAAAAATAAATACAAAATAAAATTAAAAGGACACTTTTTTCAAGATAGATTTAGCGCTATCCCTATTGAAACCGAAGAACAATTAAGAATTGTTTTTACTTATATCCACACTAATCCAATAGCCATTATTGAGCCTGAATGGAAAGAAAAAGGTATTAAAAATATTGAAGAGGCAATAAAATTTTTAGAAAACTACAAATGGTCTAGTTATCAAGATTATTTAGGAAAAAAGAATTTTCCTTCAGTAACTGAAAGAGATTTTATGTTAAAAATAATGGGTGGAGAAAAAGGTTGTAGAGAATGGGTAGAAGGATGGCTAAAATATAAAAAAGAAATAAGAAAAGAAATGGAAAAATTTAAAGACTTATTTCTAGAAAAATAAACAATCTCCAAAAATACACAAAATATAAAAGATTTACAGGATTTACAGGGGTACGACCCCTGTAAATTTTACAGGGGTCGTACCCCTGTAATTTTTTAGTTTAATGGGGAAGGGAATGGGGTTTTAGTTTTCCACAAGAGAAGGTATTGACAAAGGTTTTTGATATGCGAAAATGGAAGAAGGAAGCAATCTCGGCATCCGAGATTTGACAAAATCTCGGATGCCGAGATAACCTCAAAGCATAAAGGAAGGTGAAAAAAGGGGGCCCCCATAGCCCCTTTTTGTATTATGGTTAAAGAAATTGTGAAAAAAACTGAAAATGAGAATAATGGTGAATATATTTCTTTAAAGGAAGCGGCTAAAATTTCAGGTTATGCGCCTGATTATATTGGTTATTTAATTAGAACCGGAAAGATTCCAGGAAAAATTGTTTATACTGGTATTTCTTGGCAGACAACTGCTCAAGCAGTTTTAGATTATAAAAATCGGCAGCAAAAAAAGAAAGTTAAAGAAGATTTTAAAGATAAAGTTTTTGAAAAAATAGAAGATTTCAAAAGAAAAATTGCTTTTGAATTTAGCGTGTTAAAAATGTTTTTTAAGGAGTTTAAAGTTTTATTAATTGCTTTTTTTCTTTTAATTTTTTTAATATCAGGAATTTCCGTTTGGCTTTTTTCTTCAAAAATGGAAAAAAAGACAGAGATAAAAGAAACAGAGAAACAAGAAAAAATTATTTTTTAAAATGAGAGAAAGAAAAATTTTTATTTCAACTTTAATATTATTTGTTTTTTTGATAACTATTGGTTTTAATAGTTTGGCTTTTAATGAGCAAATAAATTATCAGGGAAAACTAATGGACAAACAAGGAGGTCCGGTAAGCGACGGCGGAAAATGTTTAAAATTTAGATTAATGGATGCTGAAACTGGAGGAAATGAAATTTGGTCTGAAGGATGGACAACATCAACTGAAATGGTAACAACAACTAAAGGATTATTTTCTGTAATGCTGGGGAAATATAATTCTCTTTCTAATGTTAACTTTAATCAAGTTCTTTATTTGGAAGTTCAATTTGATCCTGGCTGCGACGGAACTTATGAAGAGATATTTTTACCAAGGAAACCAATTGGGGCTTCAGTCGCGGCTTTTGAGGCAAAAAAATTGTTGGGTTATGACTGGGCATCACCGGGAATACTTGGAGCGACAAATCCTAATGAAGCTAATTTTACTAAACTAACAGTTTCTGCCACTTCTACGCTTTCAACCACTACCATTTCTGGACTTTTTGCGGTTAACAATAATTTATTTTATGTTGATCCTATAAATAGCAGAATTGGGATCGCTACCAGTACACCAAATTATAAATTAGATGTTGCCGGCAATTTAAGAACAACAGATTATTTAAGATCTGATACCGGTCTTTGTATTGGAGATAGTTGCATTACTTCTTGGGGATCAGCAGTTAATTATTGGACATTAAATGACTCATATCTTTCTCCCAACAATCTTTCATGGAATGTTGGAATTGGAACTTCAACTCCTGCTGAAAAATTAACGGTTGAGGGAAATATCTTGGCAACTGGAAATTTAATTGTGCCTCAAATTACTACTTTAGCTGGTAATTTAACGCTAAATCCTGCTGGTAGTGTTTTAATTTCAAAGTCAACTTCAATTTCAGGAGATTTATCAGTTTCTGGTACAGCGACAACGAGTCAATTATTTGTAACCTCAACTTCAACTTTGGGGACTGTAATTTCCGGAATTTGGCAAGGTGCTGTTATTCAACCTAATTTTGGTGGAACAGGGTTGTCTACTATCGGAAGTCCAAATCAAATTTTGGGAGTAAAATCTGATGGAACCGCTCTAGAATACAAAAACATTTCTTCTTTACTTTCAGCAGGCTCTGGAATTTCAATTTCAGGTGGTGCAATCGCCACAATTTCGAACACAGGAGTTTTATCAATAAATTCTGCAACTGGTACTTTAACTTTGCAAGGAACAACAAATCAAATTAATGTTTCAACAAATTCTGGAGTAATTACCCTTTCTTTGCCACAAGACATTGCCACAACATCTTCACCAACATTTTCTGGCTTAACTTTATCTTCTTTGAATTCAGGTTCTATTTTGTTTGCCAATGGCTCAGGTTCAATTTCTCAAGACAATGCCAATTTTTACTGGGACAACACAAACAAAAAATTGGGAATTGGAACTTCAAGCCCTGCTTATAAGTTAGACATTGCTGGACCTTTGAGATTAATTCCTAACTCTCAGCCTACTGGAGCTAATGGCGTCATTTATTATGATTCAACCTTAGATAAGTTCAGATGTTATCAGGGAGGTGCCTGGACAGATTGTATTGGTTATTCGCCAATGAGAGATATGATTATTGTTGAAGAATTTGTTTCTGGGTTAACTACCTCTGGATACATTGGTGAGCTTGGTTGGTTAATGGCAGCAGGTACTGTCGCAGGTCAAGCGCCTAGTGAAGGAAAAATTGGTATTTTAAGGCTTTCTTCTCCAGCTACTGCTAACAGCAGGGGGGTTTTGCAGCTTTCACCAGGAACTGCTGGTGTTATGATAATTCCGGGTCAAACTGGCGACATTCATATAAAAATGGTAGTGAAAAACGCTCAGGCAGCTGCAACTGCTTCCACCAGAAGAATTGGTCTTTTAAACACGAACGCAGCAGGTGAAGCCAGCGATGCAATTATGTTTAGGGCTTCTGGTACTGGAAACTGGACAGCAGTAACCAGAGCTGGCGGGACAGAAACTGCTACTAATTGTGATGTGGCTCAGGCTACCACTTTTAAAACTTTTGAAATTTTAATTAATCCTGCTTTTAATCAGGTAACTTTTATCATTGATGGAGTAACTTGCGCTACTCACACTACCAATATTACTACTGCTGCTCTTTCTCCGACTTTTAAAGTTGACACTACAGCGGCTACGGCTTACGGAATTGATATTGATAGGTTTGTGATGGTTAGGTCGCCTTTAATTAGAGGAAGCGATTTGGCAGAATACTATTACACTAAAGACGATTCTATTGAGCCAGGAGATGTGGTGAGCGTTGATGGGATGATTTTGGCTGGAGTAAAAAAGAGTGAAAAACCTTATGATGAAAAAGTTTTGGGAGTGATTTCAACAGAGCCTGGAATGATTTTGGGAGGAGCTTTAGGAGAAGGAAGGGCGGTTTTAGTAGCCTTATCAGGTAGAGTGCCAGTGAAGGTTTCTAACGAAAATGGAGAAATAAAACCTGGAGATTTGCTGACTTCTTCAAACATTCCAGGCGTGACAATGAAAGCAACAGAGCCTGGAAGGGTAATTGGGATTGCCCTCGAATCCTTCGGATTCGAGAAATCCGAAATCCTAACTCCTAAATCCGAAACCCCAGATAGCACGACTTCGTCGGCTATGGGGCAGGCAAATTCCAATAACCAAAATTCAAATTCTCCAAACACTAATAGTTTAGGATTTAGTGCTTCGAATTTAGAATTTGCGTCCAACAAAGTTGGACGAATTATGGTTTTTGTCAATCCGCATTGGTCTTTGGGCTCTCTTGCCGAAGACGGCTCGCTCGCCACCAGTGATATTAGTGAAATTAGTGGTCAAATTGGTGAAAATTCGCGAGAATTAAGAATTTTGGATCAATTTACTTTGGCAATAAAGAGGGCCCTTGAGAAATTAGGTTTGTTAATTGAAAATGGGGTGGCTAAAGTTGAGAAAATTTTTGCCAAAGAAATTGTGGTTGAAAAAATGAAGTCAGAAGAAGTAGAGACAAAGAAAATCAAAATGGAAGATAAAGCAACAGGAGAAATTTATTGTTTATGGATTGAAAATGGCGAAATTAAAAAGGGAAAAGGAGATTGTGAAGAAAATTCCCAATTCCCAATTCCCAATTCCAAAAACGAGGAAAATGAAGAAGAACTCAAAACTCAAAACTCAAATGTCAAAACCGAGGGAAACGAAGAAGGGCTAAAAAATGAAGAAGTATTAATTAATGAAAATCAGAATCTTGAGGAAACAACAACAGTAGCGACAACTACAAAAGAAGAAGTTGAATTTCCAATGTCAAATGCCAAAACTGGAGAAGAATTAATTAACGATATTCAAAACTCGGAATCAGTTATTGAACAACCAAATAATCAAAATGTTAAAGAAAATCAATAAAAAATTTTTTGCGATAGTTTTGGTTTTTTCTTTGTTTTGGCAGGGTTTTGTCATTGGAATGACAAGCACTAACTATGAAATTAGCTGGGATTCTTTAAATCTGGGAGGAGGGGAGGGTTTAAGTTCGGAAAATTATAAATTAGAAGGAACCTTAGGTCAGGCAGCCAGCGGAAATTCAACCAGCACTAATTTTGGCGAAAATGGCGGCTATCAACAATCAATGACTTTAAAATCGCAAAACTGGCAATTTTTTCACGACCAAGAAAAAGAAACGCCGGAAAATTCAGCTGCTTTGGAAAACAGCGCGCCAAACAATATTCCAGCTGGCAATGCCTTGAAATTAAGAATTACCATTAAAGAAATATCAGGCGTTGATTTTCCTAATTTAAAATTGAGGTTGCAATATTCCACTTCTTCTGATTTTTCCTGGGCAGAGTTTGTTGATGAAATTTCTTGCTCAAACCAAAAAGTTTGGTGCTATTTTGATGGCGGAGGCGATGATAATGCCACTATTACTCAAAGATTATTATCTGATTCTGATACCAACGGAACCCATAATGAATCTGGCATTTCTACTTCCAGTTATTTACTTTTAGCCAGTTCTTCTGCTGAATTTGAATTTACTATTTTTAATAATGGCGCTGCCACCAATACCACTTATTATTTTAGAGTTTATGATAATACCAACGGAGAAGCAGTGTTGCCAAACGAAGGTTCTTTTACTTATCCTAGTTTAGTTACTGGCCAATCTTCTTTAAGTTTTTCAGTTTCTGGTTTGCCAGCTGGCACGACCACAGAAGGGGTAACAACTGATTTTGAAACTTCTGCCAATTTTATTTCTTTTGAAAATTTGCCATTGGAACAAAGTAAAAACGCTGCCCAGAGATTGGAAATTTCAACCAATGCCGAGTTTGGTTATCAATTGTTTATTTACCAAAGGCAAAATTTAATTTCCAATTCTGGCAATGAAATTTTATCGGCTTCCAGCACTAATGAATACCCAGAAAGCTGGTCTTTAGCTTGTCCTTCAGATTTTAAAAGTTGTTTTGGTTATCATACAGGCGATGATACTTTGTCAGCCATTGGCCAAGGCATAGCCCGTTTTGCTCCTGATAATACTTTTGCCCGTTTTGAAAATCAAATGAAAGAAATTGCTTACAATCCTTTGCCAACCAGCCAGGAAATTGTTGATTTTGTTTTTCGTTTGGAAAGCAGAGTATTGCAAGAAGCCGGCCAATATTCAAACGAACTGGTCTATGTCATTGTTCCTACTTTTTAACCTGCGGAGGCCAAACCCCGGCATTTTTTCTCGGCACTTTCTTTTTTCTAATTTTTATAATTTGCTATAATATAATAATGAAAATAATGATGGCAAAAAATTTTCTTGCCAAAATAAAAAATAATTTTATTTTTTGGCAGGTTTTATTTTTAATAGTTTTTTTTATTATTCTTTTTGTTTATGGCGCTGATGATGCTACACCGCCAGTCATTTCTGATATTAAAATTTTGGAAATTGGCACCAGTTCAGCAGTTATTTCTTGGAAAACAGACGAGAGCGCAGATTCAATGATTAATTATGGTTTAGACAGAAATTACGGCTTGGTTAGAGAAGCGATCTTTGACAAAGAACATCAATTAGTTTTAGACAATCTTTTGTCAAATACCACTTATTATTTTCAAGTTGTTTCCACTGATCCGGCTGGCAATCAAAATGTTGTTAAGGGTTACAATTTTACCACCAAAAAATTGGTTGAAATTCCCGGGGCGGAACAATTTGGCGAAGAGGGAAAATTAGTGGAAAAAGCATATGAAGCCATTAGTCAAATTAAGGGAGAAAAAGCATTGGAATTTTTGTCAGAGAAAATTGAAGAATTGGGAACAGAAAGAATTGAAACCCCGGTTTTAATTGGCGATCCCAGGGTGGAAGTAGGCGAGGATTGGGCAAAGATTTTTTGGAAGACAAACAAAGAAACAAATTCAATTATTGCTTTTGCTCCCGAAGACCAATATAAACCCAATGCCGACGATCCTTATCAAACAAAAGTGGGCGAGCCCAATGAATATGTTTTGGAACATTTGGTTGAAATTTCCGGTTTAAAACCAGCCACCACTTATCACTTTCAGGTGCAATCTTCACCAAAAGTAGGACCTCAAATAAAAAGCGAAGACAGAACTTTTACCACCAAATCAATTTTGCCCCAGATTTTGAATTTGCAAGTTGTTAAAGTAGAAGAAGACGCTGTCACTTTTTCTTGGCTAACCAATGTGCCTTGTTCCACTTTAGTGGAATACACCAATTTTAAAACCAGAGAAACAAAACAAGTGGGCGATCCCACTTTTATTACTGTTCATAAATTTAGAATTTCCAATTTAGAATTTGACACCACTTATCAGGCAATTGTTAAAGCCGAAAACGAACAGGGTGATAAAACCCAAAGCCAGCCAATTAATTTTACCACTGTCAAAGACGAGGCGCCGCCAGCCATTTCCAATATTACCTTAGATTCCACTCTTTTTCCTGGCGAAGAAAAAGTGAGAGTTCAAACAGTGGTTAGTTGGAAGACCGATGAGAAAACAATTTGCCAGTTTTTTTATCAAGAGGGAATAGCGGAGGGCACTCAAGTTAATTCTTTGCCTTTAGAAACCGAGTATATAGAAAAACACACTCAAGTAATTAGCGATTTTGCGCCCAACACCACCTATAAATACTGGATTGTTTGCAAAGACAAAACGGGAAATGAAACAAAATCAGAGAATTACACTCTTTTGACGCCGACCAAAGAGAAAAGCATTTTAGACATTATCATTGAAAATATTGAAGCGACTTTTGGCTGGGTAAAGAAAATTAAAATGTAATTTTTATTCTCTTTGTTCCGATTCCAATTTTTTTCTTTCTCTGAGTTTTGCTTTCAAAACATCCTTGTTGCTAAAAACCAAATCGCCTTTAATTTTGAGACGAGAAAAAGACAAAGGTTTTAAAAAAGTAGTGTCTTTCAAACTGAGATTGCCGTCAATAATTAAATTTTTAAATTTAGCCTCGTTTAAAAAAGCATTTTCAAAATAGAAATTACCGACAATTTTGCCGGCTTTTTGTTCCAAACTTAAAATGTTGATATTTTTAAAGTTCGCCTTGCCCATTATTTTTGACCGGTTTAAACTTAAAAATCCTCTAATTTGGGCTTCTTCCAAATCAATGTCTTTTTTAAAAATGTTGCCAACAAGATTAATGCTTTCTTTTACCGAGATTTTTTTGCAAATTAAATTTTCTTTTAATTGACATTCCGAAATAAAAAAAGTGTTGTTAAGAGTGGCATTTTCAAAATTGAGTTCTTTTTCAAAAGAAACATTGTAAAAATAAATTTGGCCCAAAATTTTTGTCTTTTTTAAAAAAAGAGGAATCCGCATTTGACAATCAGAAAGGGTAAAACCTTCAATGGTTTGGCCAGAAAGATCAAACGTTTTCCCTTTTCGGTTGGCTTCAAAGATTACAGTTTCCAAATAGGTTTGAGATAAAATTTTTTCCATTATATAATATTATAATAACTTGAATTGAAAAACTCAAGAAAAAATAAACTATGCCAGATCCCTTAATTGTCGCCAAAGATTTACATATATATTACAATTACGGCAAGTCAAATGAATTTTACGCTTTGAAAGGAGTTAATATTGAAATTTATCCCCAAGAATATATTGTTTTTTTTGGACCCTCAGGTTGTGGAAAATCAACAATGTTATATTGTTTGTTAGGAGTTTTGCCGCCCACTTTCGGCGAATTGTTAATTAATGGCGAAAATCCTTATAAGTTTTCCAAGAAAAAAATGGTAGAATTTCAGCAAAAAACTATTGGCATTGTTTATCAGGCGTTTAATTTGATTCCTTCTTTAAATATTTTAGACAATGTCGCTTTGCCTCAAATTTTTATGGGTTTTCCGCCAGCCAAAAGAAGAAAAAGAGCAATGGAATTGTTGGAAAGATTTGGTATTGTTGAACATTGGAAAAAATTGCCAACAATGTTGTCTGGCGGTCAACAACAAAGGGTGGCAATTTGTCGGGCTTTAGTAAATAATCCTGATATTTTATTAGCTGACGAACCGGTAGGTAATTTGGATGAGGTTTCGGCAAAAAAAGTGATGGGAACTCTAGATGAAATCAATGAGAAAGAAGGAAAAACTGTAATTTTGGTTTCCCATGATCCCAGATATTTGGCTTTTGCTCATCGGGTTTATTTTATGAGAGACGGCAGAGTGGAAAGAGAATTTGTTAACCCGGAAAAAAATCAGATAAAGCCAATTGAAAGGGGAATGTCTTTAGTCAGCGAAATAGAAAAATTGTCAAAAATTTATCCCTATGCCTCACCCGAAGATTTAAAGGTAAAAAGCGCGGTTAATTATTTGACTCAGAGTTTGAGTTTTGAGCAATTGGAAAACTTGGAAAAAATTGTCAGGTTGGCAATTGAGGGAAAAATAGATGAAAATATCTTTGTTCAGTTAGTGACCAAACCTTTTGCTGAAGGTGGAGTGGAAATTTCTCAAGCCAAAGCCCAAGAAATGGCAGAAAAATTGAAAGAAATTTTAGTTCAGGCAAGAGATGTCAAAAGATTTAGAAGAATCATTGAACAAGAAGAAGCCGATTTATCAGAAACAAAAAAATATGCGAGAAGATTAAGAATGGCTTTATTAGATCAATATCAGGGCGAGATCACCCCCCAACAACTAAAAAGATTGGAAGAGGCGATTGAAGATCGGATTGCTGGTTATATTGGCAAAAATGATTTTTTCAAAAAATTGGATTTGGCGATTGAAAAAGGAGGGGTAGGTTTTAGCAGAAAAAGCGCCAAAAACTTAACCAATTATTTTGAAAAATTAATTAGTCAAGGAGTTTAAAAAATGAGAGGTCAAGATATTTTTGAATTATCAATCCGGGCTTTTAAAACCAGACCAACCAGAACTGCTTTAACTATTTTGGGTATGGGAGTGGGATTTGCCGCGGTAGTCGTCTTGGTTGGCTTTGGTTATGGTTTGCAGCAAATAATGTTGGAAAAAATTATTTTTGGAGAAGCGCTTTTGAGTTTGAACGTTTCCAATCCCGCTTCCAAAATTGTTACTTTAACGCCAGAAAAAATTGATGAACTTTCTAAATTGGAAAATGTGGAAAAAGTTTCACCCTTAGCCAGTTTTTCTGCCATTATTAGTTATAAAGATATTTCTACCAATGTTTCTTTAAGCGGCGTCAATGCTGATTATTTTAGTTTGGCTGGTATGAAAGAAACAGAAGGCGAACTTTTTAGAGAAAAAGAAACAGACAAAGTTGTTTTGTCTACAACGGTTTTAAAATTGTTTGGAGCAGAAAGTTCAGAGATTTTGGGAAAAGAAGTAAAATTTAGGGTTTTGGTGCCAAAACCAGGAAGCGAAGAATTTCAGGAGATGCCGCTTAATAAAACTTATTTTGTCAAAGGAATAATAGAAAATCCTCTGCCGGTAGTTTTTATTCATTTATCAGAATTAACTTCTCAGTTTTCCTTTCCTTATTATGAATCAGTGAGAGTAAAGGTAACTCAAAATAAATTTTTGGATCAAGCCCAAAACGAAGTAATAAAAATGGGCTTTACGGTTACTGCTCTTTCCAAAACCGTTGAACAGGCAAATAAGGTTTTTGGCGCCATTCAGGTAACCTTGGGATTTTTTGGCACGATTGCCTTAGTGGTTTCTGCCATTGGAATGTTTAACACTATGACTGTTACTTTATTGGAAAGAACTAATGAAATTGGTATTATGAGAACTATTGGCGGTTCCCAAAGAGATATTATGATGATGTTTTTGGGCGAATCAACTTTAATGGGTTTTTGCGGTGGAGTAGTGGGAATTTTAATGGGAATTAGCATTGGAAAATTGATTAATTTTATTTTAAATTTGGTGGCAGTAAAAATGGGAGGAGTAGCAGTAAAATTGGTAAATTTTCCTTATTCTTTTTTGCTTTTTATTCTTGTCTTTTCTTTGGTAATGGGATTTTTGACTGGTCTTTTTCCGGCCAGAAGGGCTTCTTTGTTAAATCCTTTGGATGCAATTAGGTATAAATAATTTTCCACAATTGCTATTGACTTTAATTTTTTGTATAATTAAATAAATAGCCGAAAAGGTCGCCCGGCCTCCAGGGTAAGGAGGGGAAAATCAAAATAAAAAATAAAATAAAAAAATAAAATAAAATAAAAATTAAAAGAAATGCCAAAACAAATAAAGAAAGGTCTTCCTTATTTTTTGATTTTTAGTTTGATTTTTGCAGTTGTTGTTTTTGGTTTAAATTTTAATTTCCAGAAAGAAGGCATTAAAGTTAAAGCAGATGTTGCTACTACAACTGTCCAAGTGCAAAATGCTCCGCCAGCCTGGCAAGTTTATCCTTTGGAAGATCCGGCCTCTGCTACTTCTAGTCCCACTAACATTGGCAGTCAGGTTACTTTTAAAGCAAAAGGTAATGATCCCAATGACGATCCTTATTATTTGGCTGTTTGTAAAGGTCCGGGAATTACGCCGGGAGCTAATGGAGGTCAGCCAACTTGCACGGCAGGCGCTTGGTGTATTTCTGCTTCTACTACTGATGAGACAACATCTACTTGCTCTTACACTGTTTTAGAAACAGACAGCAGTGAAACCTATGATTGGTACGCTTATTTGTGCGATGCCTATTCTGACAATCCTCAATGCAATAGCACTTATAGCCAAGGCAGTGGAGGTTCCGGTTCGCCTTTTGTGGTGAATCACCGACCCAATTTTACTGCTATCAGTAACGACAGTCCTCAATTGCCAGGAGCCAATCTTACTTGGTCTAGCACAGCTTCAGACCCAGATACAATAAGAGGCGGAGACACCATAAGACTTTATGTCTGTTCCACTTCCGGATTTAATCCTTCTACAGGTTGTACTGCTCAAACTTTAGCCAGTTCTAGTTTATCAGCGAGCAATCCTCAAGCTGCTTATACTATTCCTGTTCCTAAACCTGATATGGCTTATGATGGCTATGTTTTTGTTGTTGATCAATTTAATTTGGCAGCCACTGGCACTGCCCAGGGCTCAAACAGTCAATATACTGTTGCTAATGCCGTGCCAACCATTGCTTCTACCAGCATTTCTTTATTAGATGCTGATGGATCTGGCAATTTAACTATTACTGATGAGGAATCCAGCACCACTGGTTTTATGATTAGTTTTCAAATTACTGATGATAATAGTTGTTGGGCAGTAGGTTCTAGTTCGGAAATTTCTACAGCCATTGGTTATGTCTACCGGACAGGCATTGGTCAGGCAGCCTGCGATAGCTCTGGTGAAGCAAATAATAACAATTGCTATCCAGAATTAACCAATGTTCAAATTGGTTCTTGTTCAGGTCCTAGTCAATGGACAGTAAATGCCACTATTACCTTTGCTTTGTGGTATCATGCTGATCCAACAGTTAACAATACTCCTTGGGCATCAGAAAAATGGACAGCTTCAGTAAAAGCGGTTGATGATGATAATGCCACTTCTTCTTTGACTGAAGCCTGGACCAATGGCCAAAATGAGGTTGATATGTTGTTGGCTTTGGGATTATTGCAAGACACGATTGATTATAGTACTGTTGTTCCTGGCACGCCTTCTGAACAAACTACCACCACTGTAAAAGCAACTGGCAATGTTGGTTTAGATGAAACTCTTTATGGCACGGATATGACACTATCAGGCAATCCTTCAATTACGATTCCGGTGGATCGTCAATATTGGTATTTTGCCACTGGTACTGCTTGGGGATCAACGCCAACGAGTTCCGCTCAGGACTTTTTGCAATATGATCCCGGAGCAGAAGGTGAGTTGAATTGTTTGAAAACCACTACTACTGGCAGTCCGGCAACCAAAAACACTTTTTGGAAGATTAATGTGGTTTCCACCCAGCAAAGAGGTATTTATTATGGTACCAACACTTTTATTGCCGTAGCCAGCGAACCTGGAGAGTGGTAAGAGGAATAAATTATAAAAATCGCCAAAATATTTTTTAATTTGATGAAAAAATTTTCTTTTTGGTTTTTGGCGTTTTTGACTTATTTTTTGTTTTTTTTAATGCTAGAAAACAATTTTGTTCTGGCTGGTTTTGGCATTACTCCTCCTTATTTTAGAAACGATAATTTAACCAGAGAATCTTATTACGAGCAAAAAATCACTTTGGTCAGGGGCGATCCAATTGAAGATTCAAAAGTGGAAATTAAAATCAATGTGCCGGGTGCCAATGATTGGATTAGTATAGATAAAGGAAATTCTTTTATTTTGCCCAAAGGCGAAAAATCTTTTCCTATAACTTTAAGGGTAAAAGTACCAAAGGATGCTCCTTTTGGTCGTTATAAAGGAAACATCAGGGTAACAGTGGCGCCGGCTAATCTGCCAGAAGGCGGTGGAGTGGCAATTGCCTTGGGCGCTCAAATTGATGTTGATTTAAATGTTAGCAAGCAAACAATTTTTGATTTTTTAGTAAAAAAAGTGGAAATTCCTGATTTTGAAGAAGGCCATAAATGGTGGATTTTTTATTTGCCTGGAAAAATTACAACCAAGATTACTTTAGAGAATTTGGGCAATATTCCTTTGGCTCCCAATAAAGTTCAATTGGCAATTTATGACCACTCAAAGAAAAATTTATTAGAATCTTTGGAAACAAAAAAAATTAAGGAAAAAGTTTTGCCTTTTAAGACCAATGTCGTTAACGCTTATTTGCCCACAAAAATTAAACAAGGCGTTTATTGGGCACAATTTAAAGTTTTTAAAGACAAAGATATTGTTGCTGAAGGCGAATTGCCCATTACTGTTCATCAATATGGCACTCTTCCAGGCTACAAAGGTTATGAAGGATTCTTTGGCTTAACCTTAAAAGACAAAATTATTTTCTGTTTAATCATTTTTGGACCAGTTGTTTTAATTTTCCTTTTAATTTTTATTGTTTTAAAAAAGAGAAAGAAGAAAAAGAAATGAAATTTTTATGGCAAAAGAAATTTTTTCTAATTATTGGATTGTTTCTGGGAATAGTGCTTTTTTTTGTTTTTTCTCAGGAAAGTTTTGGCCAAAAAGAAATTCCCACTGTTGTTGCTCTTTCAGTTTGCGGAGATGGCGAGGTAACAGGTTATGAGGTTTGCGATGGCACAAATTTTGCCGGAAAAACCTGCGGCACTTACGGTTATAATCGGGGCACTCTTTTGTGCTTAAACGATTGTATGTCAGTTTCTACTGAAAATTGTTGGTTTGAGCCAACTGGCGGTGGTTATGGCCCAGGCGGTGGCGGAGTGCCTGGTGGCAGTTATACTCCACCCGGTCAGACAAAATTGATTATTTATGGCAAGGCCTATCCTGATACAGAAGTTAATATCTTAAAAGATGGCAAAACCATTGCCAAAGTCAATACTGATTCTCAAGCCAATTTCAGTTATCAAACCACTGACATTTCGCCGGGCGTTCAATCATTAAGCTTTTGGGCCCAAGACAAATTCGGTTTAAAATCAATTTTATTTACCTTAACTTTTGAGGTTTTGCCCAATGTTGTCACAACAGTGAGAGGCGCTTATTTGCCACCAACCATTGGTTTGGAAAAGAATGTTGTCAGAAAGGGAGAAACCTTAAATATTTTTGGCCAGACCATTCCCGAAGCCAATGTTTTGCTTTTTGTTGCTTCGCCAGAGGAAATTAAGAAAGAATTAAAAGCCAATGAAAAAGGCGAGTGGAAAGATCCTTTTGATACTACCCCTTTAGAAGATGAATCAGTGCACACCGCCAAAAGTCAATTTAAAGGGGTTTTTGAAGGGGCAACAGTAGTTAGTAGTTATAGCAAGTTTGTCACTTTTTATGTTGGCAGAGGAAAACCAGGCGAAATTTGTCCCGGCGCTGATTTAAATCAAGATGGCAAGGTTAATTTGACTGATTTTTCCATTTTAATGTATTATTGGGGAACCGATAACAAATGCGCTGATCAAAACAAAAATGGCAAAGTGGATTTTCCCGATTTTAGCATTATGATGTATTACTGGACCGGCTAATAATATGAAAAATCAAAAATTAAAAATCAAAAATCAAAAATATAAATTAAAAATCTTTGTTTTAGGATTAGTTTTTTTGCTTTTTCCGTTTTTTTCTTTTTGCGCGGTGTTGTATTTAGAGCCGTCAGAGGGGGAATATGGTTTGGGAGAACACTTTGGAATTAAAATCAGATTAGATCCAGAAAAAGAATGTATTAATGCCTTAAATATTGGATTGGTCTTTCCCAGTGAAATTTTAAGAGTAGAGGATGTGAATTTGGGAGATTCCATTATTAATTTATGGGTAAAAAGACCAAAGACCGAAGAAGTAACAGAATTTAATCAAAAAGGCGAGATTTGGTTTTCCGGTGGAATTCCTGGCGGTTATTGCGGAATAATTCCCGGAGATCCAGGAAAGAGTAATGTTTTGGCTGAAATCAGATTCTTTTTGCCATCTTTTTTGGTTGGCGAAATAAGCCAAGAAGATTTAGAGATTAAATTTTCAGAAAATTCTGAAGTTTTTTTAAACGATGGCTTAGGGACAAAAGCCAATATTTCTTTTCAATCAGCCAAAATAAAAATTTCAAAAACAAAGCCGGCAACTGAAAACGAATGGAAAAAAATTATTGGCGAAGATAAAAATCCGCCAGAAATTTTTGAAATAGAAGTGCGTCAAGATCCAAACATTTTTGAAGGGAAATATTATTTGGTCTTTCAGACCACTGACAAAGAAACTGGCGTTGATCATTATGAAATTGCCGAGATTCCGCCTGGCAAAGATTTGCCTAGTTGGAAAAAAGGAGAATCGCCTTATTTGTTAGAAGATCAAAAATTGGAAAGCCGAATTTTGGTTAAGGCAATAGACAAAGCCGGCAATTCAAGAGTAGTGGAATTGGCAGCCAAAAACCTGCCCAGCCCCATAGTTCCAGAAAAGAAATTATCCTTTTTTGAAAAAGTGATTTTTAACTTAAAGAAATTTTCCAAAGAAATCGCAATTACTTGTGTTGTTCTTTTAATTATTTTAGGGCTTATTATTTATCTTTTGAAAAAAAGAAAAAAATCTCATAAAATTTCTTAAGGGAATGAGCTCGTCGGTAACATAGGGGACGCTTTTTTGTAGGTAATGAAACCATAAGGTTTTCATTTCATCTAAGATAAAGGGTTGAAAATTAGCTATTTTGGGATCAAAGATCTGACATTTTTC
>Ga0078972_1004211_pt1 | contig 40318 bp, 32 predicted proteins | sample YelNatPaOPGAMG01_FD_67568 | JGI IMG/M metagenome (GOLD analysis project Ga0078972, IMG submission 67568) | Hot spring thermophilic microbial communities from Obsidian Pool, Yellowstone National Park, USA - OP-RAMG-01 (SPADES assembly) (version 2) | ecosystem: Environmental > Aquatic > Thermal...
GGGCGGGGTGGGGGGGGGGGGGGGTGGGGGGGGGGGGGTGGGGTGGGGGGGGGGGGCGCGGGGGGGGGGGGGGTGGGGGGGTGCTCGCCTACGGCTCGCGGCTAAACGAGGAACTCGCGGCTAAACGAGAGCGCTCGCCTACGGCTCGCGGCTAAACGAGGAACTCGTTATGACATTAACTGACGTGCTGTTCTATATCCTCGCGGCAATGACGGGGATCTGCGCCCTGGCCGTGGTAGTGACGCAGAACATCGTGCGGGCGGCGGCTTGGCTGCTGTTCACTCTGGCCGGCGTTTCCGGCTTGTTTTTCCTGCTCGGCGCCGATTTCGTCGGCGCCACGCAGTTACTTGTCTATGTTGGCGGCACGCTCGTGCTGGTCGTCTTTGGCGTCATGCTCACCGCACAAAGTCCTTTCATCGACATGCGCATCAGCGCCGCAGAATGGGGGATCGCCTTGGCGGTCGGGTTGGTCCTTTATGGGATCCTGGCTGCCAGCCTCGTCATCAGTAATCCACAAGGAGCCGGCGCCCTTCCTCCGCCGCGCGAAGAATTGGCTGATAGCACCCTTCTCGGCCAGGCACTGCTGGGAGAATGGCAAGCCTCTCCTCAGGGCAACATGTCCGGCTTGCCGGCTAATGTCTCCCCGCATGGACGATTGGCTGTATCTTACTTGTTGCCTTTTGAAATCGTTTCAGTGCATCTGTTGGTGGTGCTGATCGGTGCTGCCTACCTGGCCCGCGCCAAGCGCCGTCGTCTGGTGAGACCGACGCCTCCGCCGGTCGATGGGTCGGCCCATGAACACCCCTTGGGAGTACAAACATGACCCTTACCGTTGGCCTCACTCACTTCCTGCTTTTGGGCGCCTTGTTGTTCGTCTGCGGCGCTGTGTGCATGGCTTCCAAGCGGAACGCCATCGGTATCCTCATGGGCGTAGAGTTGGTGCTGAACGCCGCCACCATCAATTTCGTCGCCTTCGCCCGCTACAATCCCATCTTCCAAGTAGAGGGACAGATTTTCGCCTTGTTCGTCATTGTGTTAGCAGCAGCTGAGGCCGCCATTGCCTTGGCCATCGTCCTCAACTTCTATAACAACCACCTGAGTGTGGACGTCGATACGGCGGAGGAACTCAAGGGCTAAGCATGATGGATCTCCTGGAATTGTTCGGTGAGCATCCCGGCTGGTATTTCGTTGCCGCTACGCTGGTGCCGCTCTTGTCGTTTGTGCTGATCCTGTCGGCCTCAGCCCTCTGGTGCGCCGCTCGGCCGTTCCGCGATACACCTGCCGGCGCCGCCTTGTTCAACTTCTTCGGCGGCGAAGAGCGCGGCCGTACTCCCGCTTATGTCGCCACAGGCGCCATCGCCCTCGCTTTTGTCCTCAGCTTAGTCGGCTTCCTTCGCTTTACCATCCAGCAGAGTGAATTCGAGACACAAATCCAACAAGTGCAAAGGGACCTCTATGAGCTGCGCGTGAAGGCGAAGGCTGCACAGGGCCAAGACAAGGAGAAATGGGAAGAGGAAATCGAAGCTAAGGAAAACGAGCTGGAAAACAAGGAAAAGATGTGGGAATCCGCCCGCAGCTATGCCTGGCAAGGTCATTTCGATTGGCTACGCATCCGTCCTGGCAGTCTCCGTGACCCTGATCGCGGCACCGTTTTGCAACTGGGCTACAAAATCGACAGCCTCAGCGCCTTGATGTTCGTTATGGTGACGTTCGTCGCCAGCTTGATTCACTTGTTCTCGATCGGCTACATGAGTGAAGAATTGCAGCCGGAAGTCGAAGATCATCAAGTCCACACTCGCTATGGCCTTTTGGTCCGCCGTGGACGTTTTGGCCGATTCTTCATGTTTCTGTCGTTATTTTGCTTTTCGATGCTCAACCTGGTATTGGCCGACAATCTCTTTCAAGTGTTTTTGAGCTGGGAATTGGTTGGCATCTGCTCGTATCTGTTGATCGGCTTCTACTTCGAGCGGCAAAGCGCCTCGAACGCGGCCAACAAAGCGTTCATCACTAACCGCATTGGCGACGCGGGTTTCATCCTCGGCCTGCTGATCCTCTGGACCAACCTGGGCACGTTCCATTTTGACGAGCTTTTCCAGCGTCTGCGGGCACCGTTGCGCGACAGCCACGGCACGCTTCAATTAGCCGGCCGATTCGTTCGCGGTGATCTCGATCCTGCCCGTGCAGCCGATGGCAGCTGGAGCTTGAAGTACAGCCCCGACGGTGCTCAGGTAGTCCTGTTTCCCCTGCCACAAGACCGGCCTGAACATTACCACGGCGTAGGACCAGATCGCGACGACCGTGTCGATGTTTTTGAGGCCCCCAAGAAAGGTCAGCACGGTTCCATGCCGTATTGGCTGCTCGTGGCTGCGGGCTTGGGTATTTTCCTCGGTTGCGTTGGCAAATCGGCGCAGTTTCCGTTGCACGTGTGGCTGCCCGACGCGATGGAAGGACCAACGCCGGTCAGCGCCCTCATCCACGCGGCCACCATGGTCGCTGCTGGCGTTTATCTCGTGGGCCGCTGTTATCCCCTGTTCACCTACGAGGCGCTGCTGGTCATCGCTTACACCGGCGGCATCACGCTATTCATCGCCGCTACTATCGCCGTCGTCATGACCGACATCAAAAAAGTGCTGGCCTACTCGACGGTCAGCCAACTCGGCTACATGATGTTGGCCTTGGGCGTCGGCGGTTGGGTGGCCGGCCTGTTCCACCTGCTGACACACGCTTTTTTCAAGGCGCTGTTGTTCCTCTGCTCCGGCAGCGTCATTTACGGTTGCCATCATGAACAAGACATGCTCAAAATGGGCGGCTTGTATCCGAAGATGAAAATTACTGCCTTGACCATGTTGATCGGCGTACTGGCCATTGCCGGTATTCCGCTGTTCACAGGTTGGTATAGCAAGGACGCCATTCTTGCTCAGGCGTTGGGGTTTGTCTATGTTCACCCGCAACATCTCTTGTTGTTTCTCTTGCCTTTAGGTACGGCTGGCCTTACGGCCTTTTACATGTCTCGGTTGTGGCTGATGACCTTCACCGGCAAGCCCCGTGACGAGCATGTTTACGAACACGCCCACGAGTCGCCGGGGACGATGACGATGCCGCTCGTCGTCTTGGCGGTGTGCAGTGTAGGTATAGCCTGGGGTTGGCCGATTTACGACGCCCAGGCCAGTTGGCTGGAACAAAATGTCCATCACGCGCAGCATCATGCTGTGCTCGCCGATTTCGGCAACATCGATTACACCGTGGACCAAGAGCATGGCGAATACTGGGTCGTCGCCAAACGCGCGGAAGAGAACGAACGACTGTACGCCTATTACAATCATCACCTGGCCGGCAATCTGGCCCTCGGCTTGGTGGTTATCGGCATGGTCTTCGCGGGCTTGATCTATTGGAAAGGCGTCTTAGATCCGGCTGAGGCCCAGGAGCAATTTCCAGGTCTGCACGCCTTCTTGATGGACAAATGGCGCTTTGATTGGTTGTACAGCGTCGTCGTCGTGCGTCCAGCCCTGGTGGTCGGCAGCTGGCTGGCCTGGTTTGACTTGCACGTCATCGACGGCGTCCTTCACGGGGTCGCTTATCTCAGTGTGTTGCTGTCCAAGTGGGACGGCTTGTTCGACAACAGTGTCATTGATGGTTTGGTCAACCTGGTGGGCAATGCGATCTACAGCGCCGGGGCCCGTTTGCGGAATGTGCAAACGGGCTTCTTGCGGAGCTATGTGTTGTTTTTGGTGTTGGCCGCCGCCGGGATCTTCATGGTGCTGGCCTATTTTGTGCGCATGGCGGCTGCGGGGTAAAGAATTCGGTTAGCAATGCGACACGCAGCGGAGCTGTGGTATGCTCTCCTGCGAGTCGCGGCTAACCAGGGAAATTGTCGAGAATTGGACATGGCTGAACGAGATCTGCTCTGGATGACAGCGGTGATCTTCCTTCCCAGCGTCTTCGCGCTCTTGTTGATCTTTGTGCCGCGCGGCAAAGAAGAGATCATGCGTTGGTTATCGCTGGCTGGCACAGGCTTGACACTGGGCGTCAGCATCGGCATGTTCATCGCCTTTTACAGCGATGTCATCGATCGCAACGTCCGCGGCACCGACCCACGCGGCCGCGAATGGGTCTCGCTCGATTATCGCCTGAAACAGATCGAATCTGAGCAGGTCGCTGATCCGCAAAAAAGCTCCGACTGGCTGACTAGCTATCCCTGGATCGAGCGTTTTAACATTAATTACTACCTGGGTGCCGATGGCATTAGTATGCCGCTGGTGCTCCTGACCACATTGCTGTCGTTTCTGGCCATGATCGCCAGTTGGAACATCGAACGTTTTGTGCGCGGCTATTGCATGCTGTTCTTGATCTTAGAGACGGGCATGGTCGGCACGTTCTTGGCCTTGGATTTCTTCCTGTTTTATATCTTTTGGGAAGTGATGCTCCTGCCGATGTATTTTCTCATCGGCATTTGGGGTGGGCCGCGCCGGGAGTATGCCGCCATCAAGTTTTTCTTGTATACGCTGCTGGGCAGCGTCTTCATCCTTATCGCGCTATTAGCTTTTTACTTCACCGATGTGCGCGACTTCGTGGGGCCGCGCACCCTGGAGCAAGCTGTTGCCGAAGCCAAGCAAGAAGGGACCGCTGTCTCCAGCAATTCGGTCGAAGTCCATACCTTCGACCTGGTGGTCCTACAGCGCGTCGGCAAGGCTACTTTGCAGTTGCTCAACGGCCAACCCGTGACGACGAGCTTCCGCGCGGAACAGGCGCGGGCCAAGGTGGAAGAGTTGCGCAGACAAAACGCTGCCGCCGAGGCGATCCGCAAGGCTGAGAGCGAGTACACTGCCGCCATCAATGATCCGGGCCTGAAGGAACGCTTGAAACAAGCGTTCTTCCAGCCGTGGTTCCAATATACCATGTTCCTGTTCCTGCTGATCGGCTTTGCCATCAAAGTGCCGGTCTTCCCCTTCCACACCTGGTTGCCGGACGCTCATGTCGAAGCGCCGACGCCGATCAGCATGATCCTAGCCGGCGTCCTGCTCAAGATGGGCGGCTACGGCATTGTCCGTATTGCTTATCCGATTTGTCCGTGGGCCGCTGAACAGCTCGCTTACTACGTGGCCCTGTTCGGGGTCATCAATATTGTCTACGGCGCCTTTGCAGCCATGGCCCAGAGCGATTTCAAGAAACTGGTGGCTTACAGCTCGATTAGCCACATGGGCTACGTCCTTCTGGGCATCGCCGTGTGGTCGGCCCCGGACAAAGCACAATACTGGAGTTGGGGCATGAACGGGGCGATGTTCCAGATGATCGCCCACGGCATTACTTCCGCTGGTATGTTCTTCTTGGTTGGCGTCATCTACGACCGGGCGCATCATCGCCGACTGGACAATTTCCGCGGGTTGTATGAACCGATGCCGCTTTACGGCGGGATTAGCGCGGTGATCTTCTTTGCGGCGATGGGCCTGCCAGGTCTGTGCGGTTTCGTCGGCGAATTCATGGTGGTACTCTCCACTTGGAACTACAATAAGATCTTTGCCGTGTTGGCGGCCCTGACCGTGGTCATCACCGCTGCTTACATCCTGTGGACACTACAGCGCGTCTTCATGGGCGAGAACCCCCAATATCGCCATTATCCCGACATCAGCGTGCGCGAGATCGTGTGCATCACGCCGTTGGTCGTGTTGTCGGTAGCCCTGGGCGTGATGCCTGGTTACTTATTGTTGAACTGGATGGAGCCGAGTCTCACGGGATTGGTAGAAACGTTGGCACGGTTTACACCGTGAATTTAGATTGGGTCCGTCCGAAGCGTAAGCAAGGGCAGCCCTCGCTTACACTTCGGACGGATCGGAGAGAAAGCGAGCCTTCCCATGTTGCCAAATATCGACCTCGGCCAAATTCAAAACGACTGCCTGAATTTCCTGCCAGAGCTTCTGGCTTGTAGTGGCATCGTTCTGATCTTGCTCATCCGGCTGTTCGACCGCGCGCACATGGGCACCCTCGCCCTCATGGTGATGCTGATGGCCCTTGGAATCAGCATCGTCCAATGGAACAGTGTAGGTGGCCTGACCGCGCCAGTGCGAACATCGGAACCGGGCACCCTCGTGGGAACGTTCCGCACCGCTTTCGGCTCCCTGGTCGTTTACGATCACCTTACTATTTACTTGCGCTGTTTTCTGTATGGTTTCACGGCCCTGGTCATTTGGCTGACGCTGATAACCGGCATCCCCGACCGCGAGGACTCCGCCGACTTTTATTGTCTGCTCTTGGGCGCCACGGTGGGCATGGTCTTCATGGCTGCATCCACGCATTTGTTGATGGTTTACATCGGCGTGGAGATGGCCAGCGTGCCCAGCTATGCCTTGGCCGGCTATTTGAAGGACCGCCGGGCCTCGGGGGAAGCGGCGCTCAAGTACGTCGTCTATGGGGGCGGTGCGTCCGGCGTCATGCTCTACGGCATCAGCTTGCTGGCTGGACGTTTCGGCACCGCCTACCTTCCCGAAGTCGCCTATGGCCTGGCGTCCTCTGTCGCCCCTGCTGCGGGAGGCATGGTTTTTGATCCCGTTTTGATCTTGGGCATATTGTTTCTTTTCATCGGTGTCGGCTTCAAGCTGGCGACCGTGCCGTTCCATTTTTGGTGTCCCGATGTCTTCGAGGGCGCATCAGCCGAGGTGGCGGGCTACCTTTCCGTAGCGTCGAAGGGAGCTGCCCTGGCCCTGCTCGCTCGTCTCATCCTCCTGTTCAGCGGCATCGATAACATCGATCAGACCCCCTTTCCGCCACACTGGGAGGCGGTAGTCCGCTATCTGGTGCCGACTCTCGCCTTCTTCGCCGCCCTGACAGCCACTTTCGGCAATCTGGCGGCTTATTTGCAGACTAACCTTAAACGGCTCTTGGCTTATTCGACCATCGCCCACGCCGGTTACATGATGATGGGCTTGGCCGCCATCAGGCCGTTGCAAGGAGAAGGAGCGGCTGACACCTTCGAACTACCCGGATTGCAGGCGGTCCTTTTCTACCTGGCCGCCTACCTGTTCATGAACCTCGGCGCCTTCGCTGTCGTCGCCTATCTGCGCAATGAGACCGGCTCGGAGGAATTGGACGATTATCGCGGCCTAGTCCGCCGCTCTCCGTGGATGGTGGTGACGCTGTCGATTTTCCTTCTCAGCCTGCTCGGCATCCCGCCGTTGGTCGGTTTCGCGGCCAAGTTCCAGATTTTCAGCGCCCTGTGGGACACCAGCCAGGCCTGGTATCGCCGGGGTGATACGGGCCTGGGGGCCTTGCTATTCGGCTTGCTGATCGTCGGCGCCGTCAACACGGTCATCAGCGCCATGTATTACATCAAGGTCATGAAAGTAATGATCTTGGAGGGCAAAGCAGAAGACCTAGAAGGCCGCGAGCCGGTTCGCCTTCGCGAACCGCTTTCGGCCGTTACTTATGCGTTCCTTATTGCTCTGGCCGTGTTTGTCTTTGGTATCCTGTGGGCGCCGCTAGACGCCTTCAGCCGCGAGGCCGCCGACCGTTTCACCTGGCGTCCGTCGCCGCCATCAGGCCCCCCTCCGGGGATGATGCCGCTAGGCGGCGGAGGCATGCCAAAAGGCATGGGCAAAGGCAAAGGCATGGGCAAAGGCAAAGGCATGGGCAAAGGCATGGGTATGCAGGGAATTGGCAAACAGAAGCAAGGACCACCCCCGTGATCGATCTGCATACACAACAGCTGCTTCAGGACATCCTCCGCCGTGAGAGCCGTTCTATTCTCGCTTATGTGGCGGAGGCTTATCCCTGGACCACTTCGACGGAAGAAAAAACCTGGGCGGAACTCCAGCGGCTCATCGCCGCCGAGCGTGAGGCTGTAGCTTCCCTGGGCCGGTTTCTCGTCCGCCGCCGCATTCCGCCGCCGTATCTGCCTCCTTATCCCGCCCACTTTACGACCCTCAATTTCCTGGCGCTCGATTTCCTGTTACCGCGCCTGGTCGAGCAGGAGCGTCGCTCAATCGCCGATCTGGAGCGCGATCGCGCCGCCCTGAAAGATCCCGCGGCGCAAGCAGAGGTAGACAAACTTTTGGCCCTTAAGCGCCAACACCTGGCGCGGCTGGAAGAATTGGCTGCGGCCCATCCTCAAGCAAGGGCGAGCTAACGTGGCTGTTCTCATCGACACACACGCTCACTTGGACGACGAGCAGTTTGCCTGTGACCTGCCCGCCGTTCTCGACCGCGCTGGCGCCGCTGGCGTCGCGGCAGTTATCACGATCGCCACCAGTGCGCCCTCCAGCACCGCCAGCATCGCATTAGCGGAACGCCACTCCATGCTGTTTGCTACTGTCGGCATACATCCCAACAATATTCCCGAAGCCAGTCCGACTGCCTGGGATGAAGTCCTCGCCCTTGTCGAACATCAGCGTGTCGTCGGCATTGGCGAAACCGGACTGGATCGCCATTGGGACACTACGCCGTTTCCCCTACAGGAAGAGTATTTTGTCCGTCATTTGGAACTGGCGCGCCAGCACCAACTCCCGATGGTGATTCATTGCCGCGAAGCAGAGGCCGACATGCTTCGTGTGTTGCGAACAGAATTCGACCGGCACGGTCCTATCCGCGGCGTGATGCACTCGTTTGTTGGTGATGCAGCGATGGCTGAGGCGTGTCGTGCAATGGGGTTGTATCTATCCTTTGCCGGCATGTTGACATACAAAAATGCCGCGGCCCTGCGGGAGACAGCAGCGCAACAGCCGCTCGATCGTGTGCTTGTCGAAACCGACAGCCCCTATTTGTCGCCAGCGCCGCTGCGCGGCAAACGCAACGAGCCGGCCCATGTGATTCACACGGCTGCCTGTCTGGCTGATCTGTTGGGCATCCCTCTAGAGCACTTGGCAGAGCAGACGACGACAAACGCCCTCTCGGTTTTCGGTTTGCCGTTTTCGATTTTCAGTTGAGCGCCCTATCCTGTACATTGAGAAAGGGAAGACCGAAAACCAAAACCCCAAAACCGAAAACGGGACAATGGCAGTCGGCACAGGCAAATTAGTCGGCATTGATCTGGGTACCACCTTCTCAGCTATCGCTACTTTGGACGATCACGGCCAACCGATTACTCTGCCCAATCGCGACGGGGAAATGCTCACGCCCAGCGCGGTGTTATTGCTGGACGACAATACTGCCGTTGTCGGCCAGGCCGCCCTTGATGTGGCCCTGGAACAGCCCGACCGGGTGGCCACGCTCATCAAGCGGCGCATGGGCTATCCGAGCTATGGGCGGCCCATCGCCGGCCGTGACTTCCGCCCCGAAACGCTTTCGGCCATCATCCTCCGCAAGCTGGTGCAGGACGCCGAACTGCGCATCGGTCCTATCAGCCGGGCCGTCATCACGGTACCAGCGTACTTCGACGACACCCGCCGCAAGGCCACCAAGGACGCCGGACGCATTGCCGGCCTGGAAGTGCTCGACATCCTCGACGAGCCGACCGCTGCTGCTCTGGCCTACTCGCTGCAACATTTGCAACCCCCCACAGGGTCGGTAGCGCTGCCCCAAGACGAACGCACGGTCCTCGTCTACGACCTCGGCGGCGGCACATTCGATGTCACGCTCGTCCGCCTGGCTCACCAGCGCTTTCAGACCCTTGCCATCGAAGGCGACGTACGCTTGGGAGGCAAAGATTGGGACGACCGCATCGTCGAGTATGTGGCCACTCTGTTCAAGCAGCAGACAGGCATCGACCCTCGCAGCGATCCGCAAGCGCTGGTCCATCTCAGTACCGCTGCGGAGCGCGCCAAGCGTACCTTGAGCAAACTGCCGCAAACGACCCTCACTTGTATGCATGCCGGGCATGTGCTGGCGGTACCGATCACCCGCGCCGACTTCGAGGCCATGACGCGCGATCTGCTGATACGCACTCGACTGACCACCCAACAACTCTTACGACAGGCCAAGCTCACCTGGGACCAGGTCGATCGCATTCTGCTCGTGGGCGGTTCGACTCACATGCCGATGACCCGACAGATGCTCGAGGAATTGACGGGCAAGCCGCCGGACCACTCGCTGGCTGTCAGCGAAGTGGTAGCTCGCGGCGCTGCCCTGCACGCCGGCATCGTCGCGGCGCAGCAAGACTTTGGGGAAGATCTGCTCATGGAGGAGGCCGCGCGCGACGTGCTATCTCAAGTAGTCGAAATCAACGTCAACGCCCACAGTCTGGGCATCGAGGTCAAGCAGGGACAAGAACGCATCAACGACATTCTTATTCCCAAAAACACCCAGCTGCCGACAGCGGCCAGCCGAGTCTACTGTACCGTGGTTGAAAATCAGCAGCGCGTCCGCGTTAAAGTGTTGCAAGGCGAGGCTACTCAGGCCGACGCTTGCATCAGCATCGGCGAATGCTGGATCGAGGGCCTGCCGCCGAACTTGCCGAAATCATCGCCGATACAGGTGCGCTGCGGCGTCGGCAGCAATGGTCTCATTGATGTAATGGCCCTGGACATGACCAGCGGCAAAATGGCCCGCACCACGATCCATCGCTCCAGCGGCTTGACCGATGCGGAGATCGCGGAACAGGCTGAGTGGGTCCGTCGTCTGCGGATTCAATGAGTGCCCCAATGACCGTACCCGGTTAGCGATGCTTCGCAGAAGCCCTGCACATAAAGGCGCTTCTGCGAAGCATCACAAAATGGAAGCGGCTTCATTTGCGCTTGAAGCTCAAGGTAAAGTCATCCCAGTGGATGGTTTTCTGGCCGTTGCCGGCGTCGGCGAAGAACTGCTCGAGGAGATCGCGCACGTGCGCCGAGGCCAGATGATAGTAGTTGTGTTTGCCTTCCCGGCGGAAACCGACCAGACCGACCATGCGCATGAGCGTCAGATGATGGCTGACGGCGGGCTGCGATTGGCCGAGCAGGTCGCACAAGGCCGAGACGTGCAACTCTCCCTGCTGGGCCAAGGCCAAGACGATTTTCAACCGTGATGGATCGGCCAACAACTTGAAAACAGCGGTCAGGCGGCTGAGGGTCTCGTCGGAAATGCGCAGCGGCGAGACAGCCGACGACGCTGTTTTGGACGAACGAGACCGGACGGCAGAAGTGTGATTGTTCAAAGCGGAATCCTCCACGTCCCGCGCAAAGACCGATGAGCGCTGGTCCAGCCCTGTCCATCCACCCCGACGGAGCAAGAGCGCCTCGGCAAACGTGCGCAAGACCCTAGTAAAGGTGAAAGAAAACGAACACACCTCCCAGCAAACCGGAACAAGCCTCCAAACCCCGTCCGCATGGCTGAGAGACCAATAAGCAAAAGCAGGCGAACACGTCCGTCTGCTTTTACGAGTCATTCTGTAGCATATCAATGCATTGATGGATGTCAAATAAATTCCTGAGAATTTTTTCAAACTCCTATACCATCGTTGCTCTGCCGACCGCCCCTTGACCCCTGCGCTCTCCTGGCACAACAATAAAAAGGGGCTTGTTCGGCAGGGCAAAATTGTCTTGCCGTCCGGACAACAATGAGTCCAGAGGTCTGCTATGTCTGCATTGGAGCGACCACGATTGCGCCCTTATCTCACCTTGGAGGCAGAGGGAGGAGGAGGTTATGTCCTCTGGGACCAGTTGCGTCTGGCAGTTTCTCATCTGCGCTTGAGCAAACTGGAAATGAGTTGGCTCCAGCTGTTCAACGGTCAACGTACGCTCCCAGACATCCAGGCCGACGTCCTGCGTAACATCGACAGTCTGCCGGGGCCAGTAGAACTGTTTCATCGGTTGGTGCGGAAACTGGAGGAGGCACTGTTTTTCGATGGACCGCGTTTCCGCACCCGTCTCCGCGAACAAGCCGGTAACCCTATCCGTCCGCCCGCCTGTACCGTCTGCTACGGCGAGGATCCGGTCTTTTTACGGCGTGTGCTCGACCGTCTTTTCACCGCCCCGGCCGGCCCGGGCCGGCCGGGGCCACGTCGGCCCGATCCGCATTTTCGCGCGGCCTTGCTGCCGCACATCGACTACGCCCGCGGCGGGCTTACCTACGCCTGGGCCTACAAAGAACTCTTTGAACGCACCCCGGCCACGCTGTTCGTCATCATCGGCACGTCGCACTACAGCATGCACCGCTTCACCCTGACGCGCAAGCATTTTCAAACGCCCCTGGGCGTCGCCTACACGGATTCAACCTACATCGATCGTCTCGTCGCTCATTACGGCGATGGCCTGTTTGACGACGAGTTGCCAGCCCATCTACCAGAGCATTCGATCGAGTTGGAAGTAGTGTTCTTGCAATATCTCTTTGCCGAGGCGCCCTTCCGCATTGTACCTCTGGTAGTCGGCTCGTTTCACGATTGTATCGCTACTGGGTGTGAACCGATCGAAGCGGCGGATATCGGCCGGATGATTGCAGCCTTGCGCGCCGTTGAGCGCGAGACGCCAGAGCCGATCTGCTATATCATCAGCGGCGATTTGGCGCATCTTGGCCCGAAATTCGGCGATTCAGGCCCCCTGGAGCCGACGTTATTGGAACACAGCCGCCGCCAGGATTTTGCCTTGCTGCACACCTTGGGCGGAGGGGCCTTAACGCCGCGCCGGACCAGTCCCGTGGACGCTGCTGCTTTTTTCCGCATTATTGCCCGTGAAGGCGATACCCGCCGTATCTGCGGTTTGCCGCCTGCCTATGTCGTCCTGGAGGCCCTCCACCCACGCCGTGGCGAAGTGTTGCACTACGATCAGTACGTCCATCCCCACGGCTACGAGAGCGTCAGCTTCGCCGGCGCGGTATTCTACAAATGATGAACGACAAACTCCCTCTGGAACGCACGACGCCGACTTCCAGCACCGCTTCGCCGCAGCCAAGCTGCCCTGCCGGCGATGCCCCGGATTGCTCTCTGGCCTGCGCCGCCTCCTGCACTTTGCACTCCGGAGAACAGAGCTCGCCACTCGATTTCGCCGAGGCGCGAGCGCGTTTTGAGCGCGAGGCGATCCACGGAACCTGCGATACCGGCCGCTATCACATGCCCTACTATGTTTGGGGCGCCGGCCCGCCACTGCTTTTCATTCACGGCCTAGGTGACAGCTGCCATTCTTTCCTGATGCCGATTGCCCGTCTCTCGGCTCATTTTCGCTGCATCGCCTACGACCAACCGAGCGGCCGAGGCGACGGCGCCCGCCTACGCCGTTATACCCACGATCATCTCGTCGCCGACGTTTGGGCGCTGCTTGAGCACTTGGGCCTACAGCAGAGCTACGTTCTCGGTTCCTCATTCGGTTCTACGATCGCCTTGAAGGCGATGTATGCCCATCCGGAACGTGTGCCGCGCGGCATCCTACAAGGCGGCTTGGCGTATCGACCACTGCGTCGCGCCGAACGCTTTTTGTCCTCCTGGGGGCGCTTCCTGCCCGGCCGGATGGCTAGCATCCCCCTGCGCGAAAAAGTGCTGCTCCGCTGCGCGGGCACCTCCTTCAAGGAAGCGTTCCCGGACGTTTGGGAACACTTCCTGAAATGTTCGGGGCGGGCGCCTCTGGCGGCAGTCGCTCATCAGGCACGCCTGTTGCACCGCCTCGATCTGCGACCGATTTTGCCTGCCATCCGTCAGCCGATCCTGCTGATATGCGGCGATCGGGACCGCGTTGTGCCCCGTGTGCATGAGGAGATGTTGCTGCAAGGGTTGCCTAATGCCGGCCGGGTCGTCCTCTCAGGTTGTGGACATGTGCCCAGCTATACCCATCCGGCAATCCTGGCAGAAGTGGTGCGACAATTTCTGACGCCGCGGACCTAGGGCGCTTTGGGGAAGAACATAGCGTTTGTGGTCGACCGCGATCCGAAGGAGAGCGAGAAACCCGCTCCGCGGCGCGAAGCGGCTAACCAAAATAGCGCTCCACCTCCCTTGGAAAGGCGCACCAGATGGGCTTCGTCGGTCGCCGCTCAATCGTTCTTTGGGTGTCGATCGAACGCTCGTGAGCTGAGACGGGCGAGGAAACGCAGTTTTTGTTCTCGGGACAGTTCTTTGACAAAGCGATCCCGTGTGGCGTCGAGCCAGCGGACAGGGCGTTTGCCATAATCGGTGACGACACGCACCAGGACTGGACCTGGTTGAGCCAGGGCGGCCTGAATGCCGCCCTGCAAATGAGCGGGGCCGTTGATTTCGATGTACGCCAGGCCCATCGCTTGGGCCAAGGCGGCATAATCCAGATGCGCCAGCAAGGTTGCTGTGGTACGGTGATACGCTTTGAGCTGTAGCGCTTGCATGTAGTGATAAGCATGATCGTCGAGGATGAAGAACTTCACGGGCAGACCTTCACGAGCCGCCGTGGATAGCTCCATCGCGGTCATCAGACAGCAGCCGTCACCCGTGACTGTCACCACCTGACGGTCCAGGTGGACGCGTTGGGCGCCGATAGCGGCGGGAATGGACCAGCCCATCGCCTGGTTGTCGGTGGGATTGAAATAGGTGCGAGGCAGGCAGACCGTGAACGCCTCGGCGGCCCAATGCTCAGCGCAGCACACGTCCACGAAGACAAGAGCATTCGGACAGGTGGCCTTGCGCAGGGCCAGAAGGAACGCCATCGGATCGACGCCGCAGCGTGCGTAGCATTTAGCATAGGTCCGGGCATCCTCGCTCTTCCACTTGCGGATGCAGGCGATGAGGTCGTTGTCCGGAGGACGGCGGATTTCGTCCGCATGCACAAGCAGTTGGGTCAGGAACAAGCCGGCGTCGGCATGGACGCCTACTTCCGTCTTGAGGATACGGCCAATGTTGGCAGGATTGATGTCCACGTGGATAATATGCGGCGATTGCGGGATCGAGTAAAAGGCGGTCGAGACTTCGCTGTAGCGGACGCCGAGGGCGAGAACGATGTCCACTTTTTTGAAGGCTTTTTCAGCGGTGCGCGTGCCCTGCGGGCCGTAGCCCCAACCGACGGCCAGCGGATGGCATTCGCTGATAACGCCCTTGCCGGAGACGCTGGTGGCCACGGGGGCTTGCAGCAACTCGGCCACCTGCACCAGGATCGGCCCGTAGTCCATGCAGCCCATACCGGCGTAGATGCCGACCTTGCAGTCGCGCCGTCGCAGCAATCCCAAAGCGCACAGAAAGGCGCCTTCGTCGAAGGGCGCCTCGTTGGGCGGCAGCGGTGGACAAGCGTACTTACACGTATCCAGGAGCAGATTGTAGGGCACGACGACAACAGTCGGCCCCGGCTCGCCGCATAGGGCCATGCGGAAGGCGCTGTGGACGGCGTTGGGGATCTCGCAAGTATGGCTGACCTCGAAGACGCCTTTGCACACTTGCTGCAACAGGCCGACTTGCGGCAATTCGTGGACCTGGAAAGGGCGATATTTATCGCCGCGGGCCACATCGCCGACGATAGCCACAACCGGTACGCTGTCCAGCCATGCTTCGCCCAGGCCGCTGAGCGAATTGGTCAGGCCCGGACCCGGTACGATGGCGAGAACGCCGGGCCGCCCTGTACTGCGCGCCACCCCATCAGCCATGTATGCCGCCGACATCTCGTGCGTCACCAAAAGATACGGCAGGCCCTGGCTTTTCATCTCATCCCACAACTCATTCTCCTGAGCGCCTGGAATACCGAAGACGACGGGTACGCCTTCGGCTTTGAGGGCGGCGACCAACGCCGCTGCCCCGGTCATCTTGCCCGCGACTGCGTCCGAGGGGGCCTTAGGGCTTGCCTCAACCGGGGAGGGGGGGACGCTCGGCAGAGATGCCAGGCACCCGGCAGCCATCGATTTCAAGACATTGCGGCGCGAAATGGGATGCCCCATGCGGCGCTCCTTTCTGGCTATTGGCCGCCGCCCTCAGCCGAATAGGAATCCTGATCGGGCTACCTTGTTTATCGGCTTTTCCCGTCTCGCCCTTTATGCGGAAATTGTCGGTTGCTCGATCCTGTCTGCCTCAAGAGGTTCAAACACCTTTGCAGTGGTGTGCCTTTGGATTTGGGCGAGCTTTTCAAGAGCTGCACCGCGCCGTGGCTGCATTCTTGCCGCCGCGTGCCAAGGCGCGCTGCACCAGATCAACCGTGAACTGTGCATGAGAGATGCCCGCCGAGTCCAGACCACCGGATAAACCTGCTATCGGGCTGAAATCCGGGTTAGGGTTTACTTCGAGAATGTACGGCTTGCCGCCCCGGACACGAAAATCAACGCGAGCATAGTCACGGCAAGCCAACAGGCGAAAGGCCCGTTTGGCCAGCGTCTCCAGTTTGTTGCGCAAGCGCGGCGAGATACGGGCTGGATACTTCGGCGGAGTTGCTTCATAATCGCGCGTGCCGGGTTTCCACTTGGCGTCATAAGTCACGATCGGCCAGAAATCGGGGTCCTTGTCGATAAACAGTATCTCGGAGACGGGCAGCACCCGCAGTTCCGGCGCCTCGATCAGACCGATGCTAAACTCGCGGCCACGGATGAATTCCTCAATCAATACGGGAGGGCCATAGTTGTCCAGCAGATAAGCAACCCGATCGTTGAGGCGTTCCAGGTTGGTGACGACGCTGCCTTGATCGACGCCGACGCTAGCGTCCTGCGTTGCGGGTTTGACAATCACCGGCCAGCCCAATGGACAGTCCTCGACCGGCACATCATCGACGACGAAGAACTTGGCTGTCGGCAGACCGGCCCCGGTCAACAGATATTTAGTCAGGTGCTTGCTCCGCGCCAGGCATAGTGTTTGATACGGACAGCCGGTATAGGGAATTTCCAACCACTCCAGAAGGCCGGCGACGTGAGCCTCTGTCTCGCCGAAGTCGGCCAAACCCTCGAAGAGATTGAAGACCACATCGGGGCGGAGGTCGCGGAGGCTTTCCAACAAGATAGCAGGATCGCGCGATACGCCCAAAGTGGAAACGTCATAGCCGGCTTCGCTTAGGCTTCGCCGCACGAACTCTGCAGTGAAAAGAATTTCGTGTTCCGAGTCGGCGTCGGGATGGTCTTCGGGTAGAACTGGTTGATTGTGAAGGACAAGGACTCGGAGAGAAGAACGGTCGGCGGCTGGCATCTCAGCGATCATAGGCAAGTCAGACTCAGAGAACCGCGCAACAAATCGTTGCCAAACAAAATCTCCCGTTCCCACCCGGAAGCGTGGGATGAGCTAGGAATTAGTATTGAACAAAATCGGTGCGCATCGCAACCCCTATTTGTGCAAAATTGTGACAATTCGCTGTCTTCGGCTCGGATTATGGCAATCGTCACGGTCATAACGATGCCTGCTTCGCTGTCCGCTCCACAGCTGCTTGCCAAATGCTTTCGATCAGCTGCTCGTAACTCCATCCGGCCAGACGGGCCAGGATGACCAGATCGCTCGATTCGGGGTGGAGTCCGGGCAGGGGATTGACTTCCAGGAAATACGGCGTGTCGTCTTGGAGGCGGAAGTCGATGCGGGCCACATCGCGGCAGCCCAGCGCTCGATAGACGGCGAGTGCGGCATTCTCGACGGCCTTGAGACGCTCCGGCGGCAGCTTGGCGGGACATTCGTAGTGGACGCGCTGACGATAATCGCGTTTCACTTCTAGGCTGTAAATGAAACGTTCTTCCTTGCGCTTGGGAAGGACGCGCATGACTCCCAGGATCTTGGGAGGCGAATTGCCGACAATTCCCACGGTCAGTTCATCCCCCTCGATGTATTCCTCGACGAGGATTGGCTGCTGGTAAGTGCGGCGGTGGTTTTCGATTGCCTCGATCAGCTCCTGCGGCGTATCCACAATGCACTTGCCGCGGATACCCTTGCTCGATCCCTCCCAGGCCGGTTTGACGATGGCTGTCCACGGCAAGCAGTCCCATGTCTCGATATCGTCCAGTGGATCATCCGGTCCCCAAACGGCCCCCTGAGGGACTTTCACACACCGCGTGGATTGAACCAGCCGCTTGGCGCAATCTTTGTCGAGCGTCACCGACAGGGTGAGGGGGTCCGAACCGGTGTAGGGGATGCCGAGCATCTCTAACACCGCCGGCACGCGTGCCTCGCGGCAGCGGCCGATGCCCTGTCCCTCGGCAATGTTGAAGACGAAATCCGGCGGCTGGCGCAGCAAACGTTCGAGGAGTTCCCGGCCGTCACCAAGACGTTCGACATTGTGCCCCAATCGCTGCAAGGCAGCGGCCAGAGCGTCAATAGTGACGGGACTGTCGAACTCTTCCTGGAAATCGTCGGGGAGGTGTGCCGACGTGGGTAGGTCTGCTTTCAGATCGTAGGTGATGCCGATTTTCATTCCTACATGTCCTTGGGCGAGCGGGGGGTGTTAACCCCCCGGTTGTGCTACCAGGGTGTTAACCCCCCGGTAGCACAACCGGGGGGTTAACACCCCCCGCTCGCCGGATGTCTCACGAGTCGCAGCCGTTGACCAAGACGCCGAGGGAGAGCAGTTCCTCGGTGGGGCCGTTAAACTCGTGGCAGGCGTCCTGCTCTGGGGAAGTGTACGCTTGGGGATTGGTCAGCACGGTCAGTTCGCGTCGGGCCATGCGATCGTTGCCGGCGGGGATCAAGGCCGACTTGCTCCCCTGTAACAACGACAAGACGCCGAGAGGCCCCGCGTCCCGCCGGTTGGCGTGGATTGGCTGGACCATTTGCGGTTTGTCCTCTGCTTGATAACGGACGAGCATGCCTTCGTAGTTCCGCAATACGACAGCATCGTCGCTGGCGGAGACGAGATAGTTAGGCATGATCGGGATTTTGCCGCCACCATGCGGACTATCGACGACGTAAGTTGGGATGCCCAGGCCGGACAGATGGCCGCGCAACCCTTCCATGATCTCCATCCCTTTCCACACGGAAGTGCGGAAATGCCCCGCTCCAATAACGGGGTCGCAATGGAAGATGTAGTACGGACGCACTTTAATGCGCAAGAGCGCCCGCATCAGCCGACGCATGGTTTCCAAGGAATCATTGACTCCCTTGAGGAGGACGGTGTGGTTGTTGACCGGCATACCGGCCTTAAGCAGGGCCTGACAAACCCGGGCCGCCTCCGGAGTGACCTCGCGTGGATGGTTGAAGTGCGTCTGAATCCACACCTTGCCGGCTGAGGCCAGCAGATCGATCAAGTTGGGGTCGAACAGTTTTTGGGGCAGCGTTACCGGCACCCGCGTGCCGATGCGGATGACATCGACATGGGGGATGGCCGCCAAATTCTCAAGGAAGTAACGCAGCTTGGCCACAGGCAACGTCAACGGATCGCCGCCAGACACAATGACATCGCGGATCTCCGCATGATCGCGGATGTACTCGATCATGCGTTCGTCATTTCGGCTAATGGCATCCCAGCCGCCCCGCACCATGGTGGCCCGCTTGCGCGTGCAGAAACGACAGTACATGGTGCAAACGTGGGTAGTTACCAGCAGGACGCGGTCGGGGTAACGGTGCGTCAGCCCCGGCACCGGTGAATCCTTGTCCTCCTCCAACGGATCCTCCAACTCATAACCAGACGGATTGAGACGCTCCAGCGGCGAAGGCACCGCTTGCAAGCGAATGGGATCGTTGGGGTCGCTGGGGTCGATCAGGGAAAAGTAGTAGGGAGGGATGGCCGTCTTGTACTCAGCTTCAAGCGAGCCGATCGCTTCCAGTTCCTCCGGCGTGAACGACAAAAGCCCGCGCAACTGCCGGACGGAACGGATAGCATTTTGCGACTGCCATCGCCAATCGTCCCAGAGATGATCGGGGACATGACGCCAGAGCGGATGGCGTCGGGGTTTACCGGGAGGTTCTTCGTCATCGTATCCACCGCAGGTTTCGTGCAGCGGACGTGGATCGAAGCCGGTGCGCTCTTCCGATTCACTCATCGTCTTGGATGCCTCCAAAAGACTCAGATGCCTCACGTGCTCCAGGACAAAGGCCAAATCGCTCCGATGTTCCCACCGGGCCGAACCAAGAACCATCAGAGAACTTCAGCTGTCCACGGCACTTCACATCACACGCGGATGCTAACGTGAAGCTCACAAAATGCAAGTCCTACCAGGACAAAAACAGTCTCGCACGTCGATTTTTTTTCGATAATCTTGCCCCCGCACCCACAATTTGCCATCTCCAAGGCTTCGTCGCGGCATCTGCGATCCGTCCACAGTCGCTATTGGGCTACTTGGGGCTGTCTCAGCTGCACCCGTGCGCAGATTAATCTGAGCAAGTGTAGTTGCAACCTCTCTTCCGGCCAAGGCAGCTTCTACGAAAAAAATCGCCAGGTCGGAAAATTATTGATCTCATCGGTCATCGCTGGACCAGAGTTGAGAGAGGACACATAGTTGATGAGACATTTTTCACGCTGTTTGTACTCTCCCCCTCGGCTCCCGATGGTCATGGGGGGCCGTCAGCGAAGTATGCCGCTCTTGCAGCACTTCGCGCATCTGAGTGCGGACTGGTAAAAACCCTTCCCGCCTTGTTAGACTGGTCGCATGAAACCTCCTTCTTCTCCATCGTCCTCGGGCTTGGTGCGTGCCTTGGGTCCGTCGACGGCCACCGCCGTGGTTGTCGGCACCGTAATCGGTTCGGGCATCTTCAAGAAACCCCAGGCCATCGCCGAGCATGTACCGAACTTCGGCCTGGTTGCTCTGCTGTGGGTGCTGGGCGGCGTGCTGATCTTATTGGGCGCCCTGGCTTACGCCGAAGTGACGGTGTTGCTGCCCCGAGCCGGCGGCAATTACATATTTCTGCGAGAGGCATATGGCCGATTGGCTGGCTTCCTCTGGGGGTGGGTGGATTTCTGCATCATCCGTTCCGCCTCGCTGGCCGCTTTGGCCACCCTTTTTACCGAATCGTTCAACGACATCCTCGGTAACGAGGCCTTCCAGCAAGCGGTCGGCCTGCCCTCCCGCACCCATCTGGGTTTTTGGCCGCAACGCCTGCTGACGGTGGCCGTGCTGACCGGGCTTGCCTGGGTCAACATCCGCGGCGTGCGCTGGGGCGGCCTGATGCAGTTGCTTATTACCCTCATCAAGGTCAGTTCGCTGGTCGCCATCGCCCTGCTGCCGTTCCTGGCGCTGGCCAATGGGGTATCGACGCCAACCCTGCCGAATTTCGACAACCTGCGCCCGCTTTGGCCGGAAGATTGGCGTCAACTCTCCCTAGGCCATCTCGGTTCCGCTTTTCTGGGCGTCCTGTGGGCCTTTCATGGTTGGCAGAACCTCGCGCCTGTCGCCGAAGAGGTTCGTCAGCCCCAGCGCAACATTCCGTTGGCCCTGCTGGGCGGCGTCGCTCTTATCATCGCCCTCTATCTGGGCGCCAACCTGGCGTACTATCTGGTCCTTCCAGGTCAACAGATGGCTGCCCTGAAACAAACAACGGTGGCGACGGAATTCAGTCTGCGCTTGTTGGGACCGTTAGGAGCGGCGGCGGCGGCGGCGGCGGTAATGGCGTCCGTCTTTGGGGCGCTCAATGGCAACTTGTTGGTCGGGCCACGCCTCTTGTACGCGATGGGCGACGACGGTTTGGCGCCGCGTGCTCTAGGCGTCATCCACCCCCGCTATCGCACGCCGGCCCTGGCCATTGCCGTGTTGGCCGCCTGGTCCTCCCTCCAGGTCATGAGTGTGGCCTTGTTGACCTGGCTGGGCTGGTTAGAAGCGAGCAAATCTCCCTTCGACCGCTTGACCGATTTTGCCATGTTCGGGGCGGTCATCTTCGAGACGCTGGCGGTAGTTTCGATCTTTGTCTTTCGCCGCCGCCATGCCGCAGGGGAACGTCCCTATCGTTGTCCCGGCTATCCGTGGGTGCCGGCCCTGTATGTGATTTTGCCGACGTTCATTGTGGTCAACATGTTCCTACGCCAAGAAACCCTTGTCGAAGCGCTGGCCGGAGTCGGCTTTATCGCCTTGGGGGCGGCAGTGTACGGCGTTTTGGGATTGGGGCGCAACTTCATTTAGCCGCGAGGCGAAGGTGAGTGCGCCGCCAGAGCATTCCAGCGCGACGATGCTCTACGGAAACGCCGCTAACCATACTTGCCTAGTTTTCGTAAAATACAGTCATGAATTCTTATTCGCCTCACTTTCCGATGCACAACACAGCCATGAACTCTCGTTCGTCATCTGAACGCATTCCCCGCGGTAACAACTCTTCCAACGTCTCGCCGGAACGAGGCAAAGGGGGAATGAACGTTCTCGTAGTCGAGGACGACCCCGTCATTGGCAAGTCCTTGTCCAAGGGCCTGTCAGAGGCGGGACACAGTTGTGTTTGGGTCAAGACCGGCCAGCACGGATTGGAGCAGGGCCTGAGCCAGCGCTTCGACGCCATCGTCCTGGATCTGTTGCTGCCGGGTGTTCCAGGTCTAGAGGTATTGCGGCAGATTCGCGCCGCCGGAGTGCGGACGCCGGTCCTGCTCTTGACTGCGCTGGGAGCTGTTGACGACCGGGTCACCGGACTTAAGTCCGGCGCCGATGATTACTTGGCCAAACCGTTCGCTTTTCCGGAATTGATGGCACGGCTGGAGGCAATCTGCCGGCGAACCGTCGATCGGCCGCCTGCCGTCACAACGGTCGGCGACCTACGCCTCGATTTGCCCCGACGGCGCGTGCAAAAAGGCGACGTCGAAATTGACCTGACGCCGACGGAGTTCAGCATCCTGGAGTTGCTGATGCGCCATGCGGGCCAGGTAGTCACGCGCAGGATGTTGTGTGAACACCTATGGGACACCGATTGGGAGGGCACCACCAACGTGATCGAGGTCCACATCAACCGCATCCGCAAGAAGCTCGATCAAGAAGGGGCCCCCTCGATCATCCAGACCGTGCGAGGTCGCGGCTATGCGCTTCGGGCTACTTAAACACCTACCGCCGACGCTGCGCTTTCGACTGACGTTTTGGAACACGGTCGTCATCCTGGTACTGGTGGGCGGCGCTCTTTGGAGTGTGCGGGAATTGGTCCGCTGGACGCTCATCAGCGAACTGAACGCCGGGTTGATCGAAGATGTCAAAGACGTGCAGTTAATCATTGACCATTTCGGTTTGAATTGGGAGGAAGTGGCAGCGGATTTAGAACCGAAAATCATCAGCAACAGCGACCGCGGCTGGTTTGTGCGTGTCTTTTCGTCAAGCGGCGAGCTCTTATGGTCCAGCAGCAATGCTCCGGAGTTGAAGATACCGGCCGCGCAGGCGGTAAAACCCGGCAGCTACGACCGCGCCAATTATCATCTTTTGCAACGCTCTCTTCCCGAGGGCAAACGGGCGCCGCCTTTGATTGTCCGTGTCGGAGTCCGTCGCGATCAAGTGGATGAAGACCTCTGGCGTTTGACCAAATGGATGCTGGCGGCGTTTGCAATCATCTTGGTGGCGGCGCCGGTGAGCGGCTACTGGCTAGCAGGCCGAGCTACTCGTCCCTTGGCGACGATTTTGAACACGACGGCCCGTCTGCATCCCGCTAATCTTAGTGAGCGTCTGCCGTTGCGCGGCAGCGGCGATGAGTTGGATCAACTGTCTGCCACCCTGAACGGAATGCTGGATCGCTTGGCCGTCCACCTGGAGCAGCAGCGTGCTTTTGTAGCCAACGCCGCTCATGAGTTGCGCTCGCCGCTGACGGCCATGCGCACTTCCTTGGAAGTGGCCCTGGAGCGCGAACGCAGCCCGGCCGAATACCGCGAACTGCTCGCCGATCTTATCGAAGAATGTATCAGCCTCAGCAATCTCATCAATCACTTACTGTTGCTCGCTGAGGGTGACGCAGGCTTGCTGCACGCCGACGGCCAAGTACGCCTGGATGAATTAGTGCGCCGGGCTGCCGATATGTTTCAGGGCATCGCTGAACAACGCGGTATATCTCTGCAAGTACAGCTGCCTCATGCCGTATCTATTCGCGGCAATCGCGTGCATCTACGTGAGGTCATCCACAACCTGCTCGACAACGCCCTCAAGTTCACGCCGGAGAGAGGGACGGTGAGCGTCGAGGTGAACGCTCCGCCGGGGGCTTCGCGGGTCCAACTGTTTGTCCGCGACACAGGAAGCGGCATTCCGCCTGAAGATCTACCCCATGTGTTTGAACGCTTTTACCGTGCCGATAAGTCGCGCCAACGCACTCAGCCGACTGGCGGCAGCGGTTTGGGCTTGAGCATCTGCCAAGCTATCGTCCACGCCTACGGCGGCGAGATTTCCCTCGCCAGCACCCTGGGCAAAGGCACTACAGTAACGGTCTCTCTTCCGATTTCCGGCTGAGCAAATATAAGCGCAGCGGAAGCACTCCGGAGCATTGTCAGTCTATCCTCCCGCCGGTTATACTGAGTCTTATCCTGCATAGGCGAGCGGGGGGTGTGAACCCCCGGTGGTTCTGGGCGAGCGGGGAGTGTGAACCCCCCGGTTATTCTACCGGGGGGTTCACACCCCCCGCTCGCCAGCGCTGACGCAACCCCGCTCGCCCAGGTCTGTGTCAATCTCTCCCGCGTCCAACGTAATTGGTTCCGGAGTGCGATGCCATGAGTACCAGTCGGCAATGGGGTCATCCACATACCCACGCCTTTACAGATTTCCACCCGCGGGAGCGCGAGGGCTTAACGCTCTTAAGTCGGCGCAACATGCTCAAAGCCGGTTTGGCTGGTCTCGCTGGACTCAGCTTGCCGGGGCTGCTGCGCCATCGCGCCGGCGCTGCTGCGGCGAACCGAAGTATGGCCGACGGCAAGAGTGTCATTCTTCTCTGGATGGCCGGCGGCCCCAGCCATATTGATACGTGGGACCCCAAACCGGATCGACCGTTGGAGAACCGCGGCCCTTTCAGCACTATCGCTACCAAGCTGCCCGGCGTCCGCATTTGCCAACACCTGCCGCGCATGGCCGCCATGCTGGATCGCTTCACCTTGATCCGCTCTGTCGACGCCCGCCACAGCAATCACGAGCCGAACATGGTTTTTCAGACCGGCAATATCGAGGCTGCTCCGCGCATCAATCCGCGCGGCCACATGTATCCCGCAATCGGCTCGGTCATAGCCAAGATGCACGGACCCAATCATCCCGGCATGCCGCCCTACCTGGCCTTCACGAAGTCGCGCACGCATCTGGCGTTCGGCGGCTATTTGGGCAAACAATATGACCCCTTCCTTGCCGATCAGGCCGCCCGTCTGCCTATTTACACCCATGTCGGGGTAGATACCGGCCGCATGACGGATGCCGACCTTTTTCGTCTCCCCCTGGGACTCAGTGAAGAACGCATTCGCCAGCGGCGAACGCTCCTCCGTGACTTCGATCGCTTGCGTAAGCATCTGGACGCCTCGGGGACAATGGAGGCGCTAGACCGTTATGGTCAGCAAGCGGTCGAGCTGCTCTTGGGGCGGCGTGCGCAGCAAGCCTTTGATCTGACCAAGGAACCCGAACCGGTGCGCCAGCGTTACGGCAAACATCTGTGGTGCCAGCAGGCCCTGCTGGCGCGTCGCCTGGTCGAGGCAGGGGCCGCATTCGTGACCCTGGACCTCAGCTATCACCCCGCCTCGGGCACTTGGGACACGCACGGCGATAACATCCCTCCCTACGGCGGCATCCGCAAAGGTCTCGGTCCGCTTTTGCCGTTGTTCGATCATCTTATTACCACCCTCGTCAGCGATTTGGCCGACCGCGGGATGCTTGACCACGTGCTCGTGCTGGCAATGGGGGAATTCGGACGGACGCCGCAAATGGGTACGCAAGGCAGCACCGATGGCCGCAATCATTGGCCTTTCGTCATGTCGATGGCTATGGCCGGGGGAGGACTGCGCCACGGGCAGGTGATTGGCGCCACGGAGAAAGACGGCGGCGCTATCAAGGACCGCCCCGTCACGCCCGGCGACCTGGCGGCGACGATTTATCATCATATGGGCGTCCCACTGGACGCAACTTATTCCGATACCCTCGGCCGGCCGCACTACATTGTCGAAAACGGCCAGCCCCTCCGCGAATTGCTATAATCGCGGCGTCGCCAACGGGGCTCGGAATACGCCACAGCGGAGAACGGATGGAGGACAAGCGGTTTATCTGTGCCCGGTCCCCAGCGCAAGCAAGGGCCTGGAGACTGGCAACAGATTAGAATACCGTGAAAAGTAGCAGCCGAGCGTTCCATATCAACCAGGTGCGGTCCTCGGCAGCGACCTTGCCTTGCTCCAGAATGGTGTTCAGCCGCTTCTGGACGCTCTGTACCAGTTGCCTTTTCTTCTCTGGCAGAGGATAGAGGTCCGGCCGTTTCAGCACGCGGTTGACCAGTACAGCCACGGTACGGACTTCGTCGAGATCCGGCGGCAAGGGCTTGTCGTTCCACGCCGGCGCAGCGTCGCCATCGGCCAGTTGCTTCGTCACGTCGCGGATGTACTGGCTAATGCACTGGAGCTTGCGGTAATCGATGCGCTGGGGCAGATCCGAAGGTGCGTGATAATCGGGATGTTGGCCGGTGCTGAAAAATAAAAACGGCACACGACGATCGCGGAACGGCCCATAATCGCTGCGAGTGCCAATCAAGTCGGCACCGAGCCGGCCAATGACAAGCCCTGGCGGCGGCGGCGTTTTCTCAATCAGTTCCCGCAGGTACGCCGAACGCTCGCTGCCCAGTACGAAGACATATTCGTCCATGACGTTGGCCATAGAGCGGCCCAACATGTCGGCGGTGAGGGCCGCTTTCAAGTAGCGGAACGGCAGAGGGGAATGAGCGGCGAAGTGCATCGAACCGCGCAGACCGGCTTCTTCTTGATCAAAGGCAATAAAAGCGAGCGTGCGGCGTGGTTTGTCTTCGCTCAGGGCGAAATGCTCGGCCACTTCCAGCAACATAGCGATACCGCTGGCATTGTCGTCGGCGCCGGGATACAGCACGTTGCCTCGTTTGCCGAGGTGGTCGAAGTGGGCGCTGACGAGCACCCATTCCTCTTGGAGCCTGGAATCCCTGCCGGGCAGAAGAGCGCCGACATTGCGTCCGATGACGTCGGCCTTGCCGACGCCTTCATGAAGCAACGAAGGGACATCTTGATAATAGGAATCGCCAAAGGCCGGTTTAAGCCCGAGACGCTTAAAGGCGGCGGCAAGATGGCGGGCCGTTCGCGCTGCTCCCGGCCCACGGCGGCCCAGAAACTCCGGCGACGCCAGACGATAGACATGCGCACGCAGTTCATGGGCGTGGATCTCCGGTGAGAGTTCGCTCTCGGCTATGCTGGACAGAACAGCGGAATAGGCCATCCAAAAGGACATCAAAAAAGCACCGCTGCCTGCCATGATTCGCCTCCTTGTTCATATGATTGAGAGTAGCTCGTAAAATCGCCCAACCGCCGCCCTACCTGCACGCATCCTACCGTATTGGTGCAAACGGCACAAACCCGCTTGGAGAAAGGCATCGCACTGTCTACCATTACAGAGAAAGACGGAAGACGGACGAGGGCGCACTTGACCGACAACAGAGGGCATGATTAAACTGCCCCATTCGCGGTCGCCTTTCTGGGCTGAGGAGGATCATGGCGTTACGTACTCCGCTGTATGATTGGCACGTCCGACACGGCGGCCGCATGATCGCGTTCGGCGGCTGGGACATGCCTGTACAGTACACCAGTATCATCGAGGAACACCAAGCCGTGCGCACCGCAGCGGGCTTGTTCGACATCAGCCATATGGGCCGACTGACCTTCGCCGGCGTCGATGCCTTGGCCCTCCTCCAGCAGGTTTACAGTAATAACGCCGCCACCATGAAGGACGGCCAAGTCCGTTATGGTCTGATCTGCAACGAGCGCGGCGGCATCCGCGACGATGTGCTAGTCTATCGTTGGTCCCACGGGTGGACGATGGTCGTCAACGCTTCCAACCGTGTTAAGATCGTGAATTGGCTCACGCAACACAAAGCGGGCCGCGCCGTGGAGATTACCGACCAGACGATGACGACGTGCATGATTGCTGTGCAGGGACCGCAAGCCTTGGCTTTGTGCCAAGGTTTGATCGAAGCAGATGCCGGCCAGTTGGCCTATTATCATGCCATGCGGACGCGCTATCGCGGCCACACATGCGTCGTCAGCCGCACCGGTTATACCGGCGAGGACGGTATCGAGCTGATAGCGCCGGCGGAACAAGCCGTCGAACTATGGACGGAGTTGGTCAGCCGCGGGGCCAAACCGTGTGGGCTCGGCGCCCGCGACACGCTGCGTCTGGAAGCCGCCATGCCGCTATATGGTCACGAACTAAGCGAGGAGATTGATCCTTTTCAGGCCGGCCTGGGCTGGGCAGTCAAGCTGGACAAGGGAGATTTCATTGGCCGAGACGCCTTAGTACGGCGTCGTGAGGATGCAACATTGCCGCGTCGTGTTGGCCTGGAATTGGCCGGCCGCCGCGCCGCCCGGGAAGGATCGACGGTGTGGCGCGACGGACGGATCATCGGCCGCGTCACCAGCGGCACCGTAACGCCGACGCTCCACAAGGCCATTGCGATGGCTTACCTCGAACCAGCGTTCACGGCGATTGGCACGCTCTGCACCGTGGACGTGCGCGGCAAGACCGCAGAGGCGCGCGTTGTGCCTCTGCCGTTCTATCAGCGCCCCAGAAAAGAGACCGCTTGCCGATGACGATACCAAGTGAGGACTATCATGGACCCGAAGACGCTCCGCTACACCAAGACGCATGAATGGGCCTACCTCGAAGGCGACCTCTGTACTGTCGGACTGACCAAATTTGCCGTGGACCAACTCACCGATATTATCTACATCGACTTGCCCGACGTTGATGATCCGGTCACAGCCGGCGAGAGCTTCGGAGAGATCGAATCCGTCAAGGCCGTCAGCGATCTTTATTCTCCGGTTAGTGGCGACATCTCGGCCGTCAACGAGAAATTGCAGACGGACCCGACGTTGATTGCCAGCGATCCTTATGGCAAAGGCTGGCTCATTAAAGTCAAGGTTGAGAAGGGCACGACGCTCGACCATCTGATGACCCTGGACCAATATGAGAAACAGATCGCTTCGGAAGAGCATTAACAACCCCCAGCTGCTGGGTGTAATTTTTTAAATCCGATTTGGGAGGTCGGCTTGTCTTACGTTCTCAACACTTCCGAAGATCAGCGAGCCATGCTCGCCGCTATCGGTGTCTCCTCCATCGAGGAGCTTTTCCATAAAATTCCGCCGTCTTTGCGTCTGAATCGCCCGCTGCAAGTGCCTCCTGCGTTGAGCGAGATGGAATTGACGGCCCATCTGCATCAGCTGGCCAGGCGCAATCGGCCCGCCGGCGAGGCGGTCTGCTTCCTGGGCGGCGGCGCTTACGATCACTTCATTCCGGCGGTAGTGGATGTTATCGCCGGCCGCAGTGAATTTTACACGGCCTATACGCCTTACCAGGCCGAGGCCAGCCAGGGCAGCTTGCAGGTTTTCTTCGAGTTTCAGACGCTGATTTGCCAATTAACCGACCTGGACGTGGCCAACGCCAGCCTCTATGAAGGCGGCAGCGCTGTGGCCGAGTCCGTGTTGATGGCCCGCAGCATTCAACCACAACGGCGCAAAGTCCTGGTCGCTGCAAGCGTCCATCCAGAATATCGGCAGACGCTCGCCACCTACACGGCCAATCTCGACCTGCACATCCAGACGCTGCCGACGCCAAACGGGTTTCTCGATCCGGACGATTTGAAAAAGGCCATCGACCACCAAACGTTGTGTGTAGTGGCGCAGCACCCGAATTTCTTCGGCTGCCTGGAAGAACCCGAAGCGCTGGCAGATGTCGCGCACCAGACAGGGGCTTTATTCATCGTCAGTTTCGATCCGATCAGTCTGGGCTTGCTGAAACGTCCGGGACAGTACAGGGCCGACATTGCCGTGGCAGAAGGACAATGTCTGGGCAATCCGATGAGTTACGGCGGGCCATACCTGGGTCTGCTGGCTTGCCGCGAGGAGTACGTCCGCAAGATGCCAGGACGGCTTGTTGGGCAAACCGTTGATCGCCGCGGCCGGCGTTGCTGGGTCCTGACGCTGCAAACACGCGAGCAGCATATTCGCCGCGAAAAAGCGACAAGCAACATCTGCACCAATCAGGGCCTGATGGCGCTCAAGGCCACCGTGTATCTCGCTGCTCTGGGACCGCAGGGCTTGAAAGAGACAGCGGACCTCTGTATGCGCAAGGCCCACTATGCCGCAGCGCGCTTGACTCAGCTGGCAGGCGTGCAGCTTCGCTTTAATCGGCCGTTTTTCAAGGAATTTACATTGCAAATAGAAGGATCTGTTCCAGCCCTTCTCGCCGGCCTACTCGAAAAAGGTTACCATGCAGGGCTCCACCTGGGCCGCTGGTATCCGGAGTTGCAAAATTGTTTCAGCATGGCCGTAACCGAAAAACGGACACGCGCGGAGATCGATGGTTTCGTATCGGCCCTGGCCGACCAGCGCGACGGTGCGTGCAACGGTGTTCCGACTCCGCAAGTCCGAAGCGAACCTGTGGAGCAAACCATTCATGGATAAAACCCAAGCGACCGAACTGCTATTTGAACTGAGCCGTCCTGGACGGCGCACCCATCGTTTGCCCGATTGCGACGTACCGACCGAGGGCTCCTTGCCAGCGTCGGCATTGGCGGAGGGGCCGCCGCCGTTGCCGGAAGTGGGCGAGATCGATTTGGTCCGCCATTTTATCAACCTGTCTACGCGCAATATGTCTATTGATACCAATTTCTATCCACTTGGTTCATGTACTATGAAGTACAATCCCAAGCGGCATGAGCGGTTGGCGGCTCATCCAAGTATGACTGACCTGCATCCGCTGCAAAGCGACGAGTCCTGTCAGGGCCTGTTGGCCATTCTCTGGGAAATGCAGGAACTCCTCGCCGAAATTGCCGGACTGGATGGCGTCTCGTTGCAACCTGCTGCCGGGGCTCAGGGAGAGTTGACAGCCTTGCTGATGGCAGCGGCATACTTCCGCCACAAGGGCGAGAGGCGTTCGCGCGTGCTCATCCCCGACAGCGCCCACGGCACGAATCCCGCCAGCGCCGCCCTGGCCGGCTTCGACACGGTCAGTGTAAAAAGCAACAGCCGCGGACTGGTCGATCTCGATGACCTACGTTCTAAGCTCGATGAACGCACCGCCGTCTTTATGATTACCAATCCGAACACGCTCGGCCTGTTCGACGATCAGATCGCCACGATTACGGAATTATTACACCACAAAGGGGCGCTGGTGTACCTGGACGGCGCCAACATGAACGCCATTCTCGGCATCACTCGGCCAGGTGATTTCGGCGCCGACATGATGCACTACAATGTCCATAAGACGTTCACTGGCCCGCACGGCGCCGGCGGCCCTGGGGCCGGTCCCATCGCGGTGCGGAAGCAGCTTGTGCCGTTTCTACCCACGCCGCTCGTGGCCCGCTCCGGCGAGCGTTTTTATCTTGATTACGACCGCCCCCAATCGATCGGGCGGGTCCGCAGCTTTTTCGGTAACGTCGGCATCCTGCTGCGCGGCTGGCTATACATCCGCACGCTGGGCCCTCGTGGACTGCGCGAAGTCAGTGAGAATGCCGTACTCAACGCCAATTACCTGCTCAGCCGTCTGAAGGGCGTTTACGAGGTACCGCACGGCGAGCGCTGCATGCATGAGTTTGTCGCCAGCGCCTGGACGTTGAAGCGCGAACGCAAGATCAGCGCCATGGACATCGGCAAACGTTTGCTGGATTTCGGCTTCCACGCGCCGACGGTATATTTTCCGTTGGTAGTAAAAGAGGCGCTGATGATCGAGCCGACGGAGACGGAGAGCAAAGAGACGCTGGACGCTTTCGCCGATGCCCTCCTCCAGATCAGCCGGGAAGACGCTGATTTCTTGCATGAAGCACCGCACGAACTAGCCCTGAGCCGGCCCGATGAAGTGAAAGCCGCTAAGGAAACGGTGCTGCGCTGGCAAGCGCCTTCTACGCCATGATACCTCTGCATTGTCGCTTCCTGCCGTTCCAGGTCGCCGAAGGCGCCTGGAACATGGCTGCCGATGAGGTGCTGCTGCAAACGGCGGCAATATCGGAGACCGCTGTGTTCCGCCTCTATGGCTGGTCGCGGCCTACTCTCAGCCTCGGCTATTTTCAAGCCAGTGCCGCCAGCCGTGCCTATCCCCAACTGGGAGAATTGGCCTGGGTACGCCGACCCTCCGGCGGGGCGGCCCTGGTGCATCACCACGAAGTGACTTACGCACTGGCCCTGCCGCCGGGTGCTCCATGGCAAAAGATGGGCGAGTCGTGGTTGCACCGCATGCATACCCTCCTCGCCGATGCGCTTGCCTCTGTCGGCGTACCAGTCAAGATATGCGGCCGTCATGAAGAAAAAAAACTCGGCGACGTCCTCTGTTTTCTGCACCACACCCCCGGCGATCTCCTGATCGATGGCGCCAAAGTTGTTGGCAGCGCCCAGCGCAAACAACGCGGCGCCCTGATGCAGCACGGCAGCATCTTGCTCGCTGCCACTCCGTGGACACCCCAGTTGCCGGGCATCCGTGAACTGACAGGCGCAACCTTGTCTGCCGAGATGCTGAGCGATGCCCTAATCGAACAGTTGGCCAAACAAACCGGCTGGCAGCTCGTCGCCTCGGAATGGACACCGAAAGAACGCCAGCGCATCGATGAATTGGCCGCAGGCAAATATTCTCAGTCGGCCTGGAATAGCAAACGCTGAATCCCCACCAATAAGGAGCGGTTGGGCCTCGTAGTGTCAGCCCTTGTTTCGCCCCTGTCTTTGCGCAGGAGCCGCCGGGGTTATCTGGACGGCCTTATTTGGTCAGCAACTGGTGTTCGAGATCGGTTCGGCGGACCAGTTCCGGATCACGGCGGCCGTGGGCCAATTCGTAGATGCCCGGTGCTTCCAATGTCTCCCCAGGAGCAAGACGGCAGGTGGCCTGTTTAGCACGACTGCGGCGAAACGATTCGGCTAGACATCCGGGACAAGTCAGAGCATACGTTTTGAGTTCCTGCGTAAGGCCGTCGCTCCAGCGCGCAGCAATCTTATAGACAGCCAACGCCTCACAGCCGCGGGTATAGCAGCGAACGGGATACGATAGCATGGGCATGACGCAATGCCTCAATCGTGCTCGAACGGCACCGGCTCGCCATTAACTTGGGCCAAGGCGTTCATGGCAGCGCGTTGCTCAGCTTCCTTCTTGTTACGGCCCCAGGCGCCGGCAAAAGTGTGCCGACCGATGACGGCGGCGATCTTGAAACACTTGCTGTGATCGGGGCCTTTCTCGTCGAGCAAGACGTACTGCGGCGTGGAATTGAACTCGCGCTGGGCGACCTGCTGGAGCAGGGATTTGAAATTGCCGCCGTGCGCTCCCTCAGCCACCTCTTCGATCTCGGGGCCAAGCTGCTTTAAAATGAAGTTCCGGGCCGCTTCCAGCCCGCCGTCGAGATAAATGGCTGCTACCAGCGATTCGTATACATCGGCCAACATGCTCGACGGCACCGAAGAGGAGTGCAGGTGGTTCATCCCCTTGCCAAGGAAAATGTACGCCCCCAGGTTGAGCGCTTTGCTGAAACGCGCACAGGTACGGCGGCTGACCACTACCGACTTGATCTTGGTCAGGTCGCCTTCCTGATAATCGGGGAAACGCTGATAAAGCTGCTCGCACGTGACTAGGCCGAGCACCGCATCACCGAGAAACTCCATGCGCTCGTTGGAAGCCAGACGGGTGTTGGCCCCCGAGGCATGAGTCAGAGAAGCGCGCAACAGTTCAGGATGGCGAAATCGGTAACCGATCGTTTTCTGGCACTCTTCCAGAATCTCGGCTTCGGTGTTGAGACTCAATCCCTGTGCCATGGTTCTTATCATCAAAAATCCGCGAGCTTATCCGTAAAATACCAAATTTGCTCCCTCTTTGTCAACGCTGTCGTTTCCAGTTTCCCAGTAGGCAGGGCCGTTCAATGTTTCAAACTGGGTAAGGGAACTTGCCGTAAGTTCAATTTTCTCCTTGCAAGTCGTTTCCGACCTTGCTAGAGTTATATTTAAGCTAATCTCCGGGAGTAGACGCGGATTGACTCGAACTCCTGAACGATCATGAGGGCGCTTTTGCACTGGCCTTGCTCGCTGTCGTCGCTGGGAACGGCCCTCGTTCTTCTGGCTGGTGTGCTGCTTGCGCCTATGCCGGCGCGGGCCGGCTGCGGCGAGCATGTCGTAACGGTTACGTTGCTCGAGAAAACCGTTCCGAGTTCGGCTCCAGTTCCCCTGACGCCTCCGGAGAACCCGCGCATTCCTTGCTCGGGGCCCCATTGCACAGGCTTGCCAACGCCGCCGATGCCGATGCCCACTGCTCCAACGGGACCGAGCGGGCAACAATGGGCCTGCCTGCTCGGAGCGCTGCTGTCGCTGGCAACCTACTCCGCACCGTATGCTCAAGAAGGGCCATGCGAACGTCCGCTTTTCGTCGCGGCGAGCATCTATCATCCGCCTCGCTGACTTATCATCCATTTCCGATCGTGTAAATTGTGTTTTTGTTTAGCTGCGAGCCGCAGGCGAGCCACTCCGCTGCTGCCGCTCGCCTGCGGTTCGCAGCTAAACAAAAGGTTGCTTTTTTCCTCTCCGTCTAGCGAGGTTTCCTGGGATGGACACACCTTCGACCCCGATGGCCCGCGCGCCCAAACGGCTGTTGAACGTGCGTGGCCGGGTGTATGAACCGGCCATTGGGCCGCGCTTGAAAATCTTGCTCTTTTTCGTCTTCGCTGCCACAGCGGTGCTGGGTGTCACCGGCATTTATCTGCTTTCCATCGACGTGCTTGAACGGCTCAGCCAGCGAACGTACACCAATCAGTTCACTTTGCAGATGTTCGTTATCCACATTCTGGTTGGCTTGGCCTTTATTGGGCCGTTCCTCGTCTTCGGCTGTACGCACTTGCTGACCGCGCGCAAGCGCAAGAACCGTTTGGCCGTTAAGCTCGGCATCGCCTTGTTCGTCTGCGGCATCTTGGTCGTTGTCAGCGGCATAGCGCTGATCCAGCTGTCGGGTTTCCCGCAGCTGCCGACGGGCAGCATCGCTCGTTGGGTAGTCTACATTCTGCATGCGGCTTTGCCCGTGGCTGCGGTCGTGTTGTATGTGTTACATCGCTGGGCCGGCCCGGACATCAAATGGCACTACGCCTATGGCTGGGGTGCAGGCGTTGCTGTCTTTGTCGCCGCCATGATCGTGCTGCATTTGCAAGACCCGCGGGCCTGGTTCGCCGTGGGGCCGCGCGAGGGCGAGAAATATTTTCGCCCCTCCCTGGCTCGCACTGCCAACGGTAACTTCATCCCCGCCAGCGCTCTGATGAAAGACGAATACTGCATGCAGTGCCACGCCGATATTTATCAGCAGCATGTGCATTCGGCGCATCATTTTAGCTCCTTCAACAATCCGCCTTATCGCTTTAGTGTCCGCGAGTCGCGCAAGATCGTCGATGAACACGGCATTCCCCGTGCTTCACGCTGGTGCGCCGGCTGTCACGATCTGGTACCGTTTTTCTCCGGCAAATTTGACGACCCCAACTTTGACGACGAACACGATCCGACCGCCTCGGCCGGCATCACCTGCGTTGCCTGCCACGCTATCACCAACATCAATAGCACGGAAGGCAACGCTGCCTACACCATCGAGGAGCCGCTGCCCTATCCGTTCGCCTACAGCGACAATGCTCTGCTTCGCTGGTTCAGCAATCAAGTGCTTAAAGCCAAGCCGGACTTCCACAAAAAGACGTTCCTCAAACCGTTCCACAAGAACGCCGACATCAACTCCGAGTTCTGCTCGACTTGCCACAAGGTCAGCCTGCCGGTGGAGCTGAATCACTATAAGGAATTTCTGCGTGGTCAGAACCACTACGATCCGTTCTTGCTCAGCGGCGTATCCGGCCACGGCGCGTTGAGCTTCTACTATCCGCCTCAGGCCAAGACCAGCTGTAACAGCTGCCATATGCCTTTGCAGCCGAGCAATGATTTTGGTTCCAAGGACTTCGACGGCAGCGGCGTTCGCAAGGTCCACGATCACTTCTTCCCCGGCGCGAACACCGGCTTGCCCTATCTGCTCAGCCGCCTGCCGGAGTACGCCAGCCAGGCTGATGGATTGCGCGAAGCCGTGCGCAAAAACGCCGACTTTCTGCGTGGCAACTATCTGCAGGGCGAGCGAGACCGCGTCAGCGCCCCGAGCGACGCCTCGCTACGCATCGATTTGTTCGCCCTGAAGGAAGGCGGGACCATCGATGGCCGATTCCTCGGCCCCTTGCGGCCGCAGCTGCCCAAACTGAAACCGGGGAAAAGCTACCTCGTTGAGGTAGTCATTCGCACCGTTGCCATGGGCCATCTCTTCACGCAGGGCACCGTCGATTCCAACGAAGTCTGGGTGGACTTCACGGCCACGTCAAACGGCAAAATCATTGGCCGTTCCGGCGCCCTCGCCAGGCCCGATGATTCAGGGCCAGTCGATGAATGGGCGCATTTTCTCAACGTGTTGATGCTGGACCGTCACGGCCAACGTGTCAATCGCCGCAACGCCCAGGACATCTTCACGCCGCTGTACAACCATCAGATCCCTCCTGGCGCGGGGCAGGTAGTGCATTACGAACTCCGGGTGCCTCCAGACGTGAGGGGGCCGATCGAATTGGCCGTGCGCGTGCGCTATCGCAAGTTCGATTTCGAGTACATGAGCCTCGTTCACGGCGGCCCTGACAAGGCGCCCAAATTGCCCATTGTCGATCTCTGTTCCGATCGTGTAATACTGCCGGTCGAGGGTGTTGCCGAGAACGTGCCGGAGCAAACCTCGCCGATCAAGCCGGCCTGGCAGCGCTGGAACGATTACGGCATCGGCTGCTTTTTGGAAGGTTTCCCCGAGGAGAAGAAGGGCGAGTTGGTGCAAGCCGAGGCGGCGTTCCAGGCGATGTTGAAAGAATACGCGGACAACAAGGAAGTAGCCGGCCATGCTTATTTGAATTTGGCCCGCGTCTATGAGGCCCAGGGACTCTTGTCCGAGGCGGTCCAAGCGCTGGAGAAAGCGCGCGCGGCCGGTGCGCCGTGGTGGACGGTGGCTTATTTCAATGGCCGCGTCAACCTGGACAACACCACCGATCGCCGTAGCGTCGAAACGGCCATCGCCAATTTCCAGAGCATTCTCGATCCCGATAAGCAGCCGCGCGAACGTGGTTTCGATTTCACCAAGGATTACCGCGTCATCAACGAGCTGGGCCGCGCCCTCTTCGAGCGAGCCTCGTTCGAGCGCGGCAAGTCCGCCCAGCGCGACGCTTTCCTGTTGCAAGCCATCGAGCAATATGAGCGGGCCTTGAAACTCGATTCGGAGAATGAGAAGGCCCATTTCGGCTTGCATCAGTGTTTCCAGGTGCTGGGCCGGCCGATGTCCGCATTAAAACTGCCCGAGGAGACACCCCAAACAGATGAAGCGTCTTTGCAGAAACTGGCCGACACGCTGCTTGATGACAAAGCCGAGAAGCAAGCACGGCGGTTGGCAGCCGCTCGGTTGGCGCGAGCAGCAGCCGCCCTGGGGGCCGAACCCATCTCGGCGAAGCAGCCGAAGCGGCCGCGCTTCGAATTACTGTTGGCACGCATCGAGCCGTACTTCCATCGGGAGAATGACGCCGAATTGAAGGAAGCAGCGGCTTTCGTCCTCGACCGGCTGCATCTGGAGCTGTTCCAGATATTTAAGCCCGATGAACTGGCGCAAAACCGAGCTATCCAGGCCTATCGCGCCAAACATCCCGCTGCCGACCACGCGGCGGAGGCCATCGTCATTTACTCGTTACATCGTCCGTAACGTTTAGCCGCGAGTCGGAGACGAGCGTGGCCGCGTTGCATCGTCCGTAATGTTTAGCCGCGAGTCGGAGACGAGCGTGGCCGCGCTCGCCTCCGGCTCGCGGCTAAACGAAACGATCATCGATTGAGGAGTGTCCCTTCATGTCCTGTTGTAAATTTTCCTCGCTTACCTGGTTTCTGGTCGTCCTCCTCTTGCTGAGTGGCGCCGTCCTGAGTATGTTCCGCTATTTCGGGTTCTTCACCAATACTCCTGCCCAAATGCGGATCGTCGATCCCGGCCATGCCATCCAGCGCGAGGAAACGCCGGTCCCACCGGTGCGCTTCACCGACATCACTAAGGCGGCCGGCATCTCTTTCGTCCATACCAACGGACTGACGGACAAGAAATTGTTGCCCGAAACGATGTGCGGCGGCGTGGCCGTGATCGATTTCGATAATGACGACAAACCCGATCTTCTTTTCGTCAACGCTTGTCCTTGGCCTACCAGCTCGCAGCGCAAGCAAGGGCAGGAACCGACGCTTGTTCTGTACCGCAATCTGGGTAATGGCAAGTTTCAGGATGTCACCAAGGAGGCCGGCCTGGCCGTGACGATGTTCGGCATGGGTGCCACGGTGGGGGATTACGACAACGACGGCTGGCCGGACTTGTTCGTCACCGGCGTCGGCGGCAATCGGCTCTTTCACAACCGCGCCGCTTTGGACGGGGCCAACGGCCGGCGCTTCGTCGATGTCACGGCGCAGGCCGGCGTCGGCGGTCCCGGCGGCTGGCCGGCTCAGCCGGTCGACGATTTCTTCCGCTGGGACAAACCGATCTGCTTCTCGACCTCGGCTTCGTTCCTCGATTACGACGGCGATGGCAAACTCGATCTTTTTGTGTGCAATTACGTCCATTGGTCGCCGGCCTACGATCTGAGCATCGGTTTCAAGATCGACGGCAAGGAGCGCATGTTCGGCCAACCCAAGCAGTTCGAGGGCGCGGTGTGTTTTCTCTATCACAACGAAGGCAACGGCAAATTCACCGACGTATCCAAAGGGTCTGGCGTACAGGTCTTCGAGAAACTGGGCACCGATGCTAACGCACCGTTGCGGCCGGTGGGCAAATCGCTGGGCGTTATCGTCTGCGACGCCGATGAAGACGGCTGGCCCGATATTTTCGTGGCCAACGATACCGTGCGCAATTTCCTCTTCCACAATGTGCCGGGGCCAAACGGGACGCGCGTTTTCCAAGAAGAAGGTATCTATGCCGGCGTCGCTTATGCTCAAGGAGAAACCCGCGGCGCCATGGGCATCGATTGGGCGCCGTTCTATCGCAACGGGTGCAATGCGCTACTCATCACTAATTTCGCCAATGAACCAGATACGTTTCTCTGTCAAGACAAGCTGAAACACCTGGAATTCTCTGATGTGGCCAAGCCAGAAGGCATCGCTGGGCCGAGCCGGGTACCGCTCAAATTCGGGGCCTTTTTCTTCGACTACGACCTGGATGGCCGGCTCGATTTCCTGACCTGCAACGGCCATCTCGATCCGAACATCCGCAAATTGCAACCGGCCCAGAGATATGAGCAGCCGGCGCAGCTATTCTGGAGCAAGCCGGAAGAAGGTTTCGAGCCGGTGACGGAACAAGCAGCCGGTCCTGATCTGTTTCGGCCGCTGGTCGGCCGCGGCTGCGCCTATGCCGATCTGGACGGCGATGGCGACCTCGACGTGGTCCTCATCGGCAACGGCGGCCCCGCCCTGGTGCTGCGCAACGACAATCAGCTCGGCCACCATTGGGTCCGCTTCAAACTGCAAGGCGACGGCGTACACTCCAACCGCAGCGCCATCGGGGCACGGATCATCCTGGAAACGAAGGACGGCGAACAACGCCGCGAGATTGCCGCTGCCCGCGGCTATCTCAGCCAGAGCGAGTTAGTAGCCACGTTCGGGCTAGGCAAGCTCGATCACGTTGATCGCGTTACCGTCATCTGGCCGGGAAAAAACGCGGGCACGACCGTCTTAGAACATCCGACCATCGATAAGCAGCACACGATCGTGCAAGGCGAGAAGTGAGACAACGCTATACTGCCCCTGATTAAAACGGCGCCTTTGTTTCTCCCTTCCCCCACCAGTGAGCCGCCGGGTTTAACCCGGCGGCTCGCCAACTCGCAGGAGGGAGGGAAAGGGCCCCAATCAACCATGCGAAGTATAGTATGCCTTGGCGCTTCAGGCGTTGAGGTCCAGCCAATGTTCCAACGAAGCGATTCCCAAAGGCAAGCGATAAGCGTGCGGCCCCTCCTCCACACCAGTCCACGCACTTTCTGTCGTATCCGGAACGGAAGACGTAAGTTCCGCAGACTTCGCCGATTGGGGGAGGCTTATGCTCTCCGCTCCGAAAGCATGTAAAATGCCCTGAGTTGCCGATGGGACCGGAAGAGAAAGGTAAGACATGGTCTTCCTCCTGCACATAAAGTAAGTTGAGTTGCTGCGGAGACCAACACCGTTTGCGAGCGGATCGAAAGAAGACAGCCTCAGCATGAGACGTGCCGAAAAAGAAAACAGGCGGCCGAGACTGGCTCAGCTTTCGAATTATCCCTCGCCGCGTCGCCCATAAGATTGTATGTTTGCTCGATGTTCCCAAGTGTCCGAGAAAAGGAGACCGACCTGAATGCCGTTGCCTTAAGCTGCTTTGGCCTGTTTTTTCAGGGCTTTTCGCAGTTCTTGGCGCGGCTTGACCATTTTGCGGTACGTGTCCTGCAAGTCCTTGATTACCCGCGGCTCATGTC
>Ga0078972_1004212_pt1 | contig 40303 bp, 41 predicted proteins | sample YelNatPaOPGAMG01_FD_67568 | JGI IMG/M metagenome (GOLD analysis project Ga0078972, IMG submission 67568) | Hot spring thermophilic microbial communities from Obsidian Pool, Yellowstone National Park, USA - OP-RAMG-01 (SPADES assembly) (version 2) | ecosystem: Environmental > Aquatic > Thermal...
ATAAAACAAGACAAAAGGATCCGCCACTTTATAAACATTCAAGGGATTTTTATATTTTAAAACTATGTCTTCTCCAAGCATAATTGACACACCTAATAAGATATTTAATAATAAAATGAAAATTCTTTTCATTAAATTTTACCCCCTTCTATCTTCCACCAAATCCAGTCATGATTACCCCACGGATGTAATATCTTTGTATAAAAACAAAAAGTATTATTGCAGGAAATGATACCAAAAAAGCACCTGCCATCATAGTCCCATAGAAATGAATGTATCTTCCTTGAAGGGTAACAATACCAACTGGTAATGTTCTTTTCTCTGGAGAGGAAAGACAAATAAGAGCCCATAAATAATCATTCCAATTAGATAAGAAATTCATAAATCCTAAGGTCAAAAGTGCAGGTTTAGATAGAGGAATTATAATCTTCCAGAGAATATAAAAACTATTTGCACCATCTATTTTAGCCGATTCATCCAATTCATAAGGGATTGTAATAAAATATTGTCTTAACATAAATATCCCCCACACACTTGCTAATCCTGGAAAAATAATGGATTTTATATCATCAACCCAACCAAAAGTATTTATCGTTAAATAATTTGGAATTAAATATATAATACCTGGAATAGTCATAAAACTCACAAGAAACCAGAAATATTTATCTCTTCCAGGAAATTTCATTCTTGAGAAAGCATATGCAGCAAGGGTAGATACTATTAATCCCAAGAAACTGTAAGAAAAAGCTGCTATTAAACTATTTTTAAACCATAAGAATACAGGAGTATCTACAGGGTTACCTAATATTTTTAAATAATTTTCTAATATTGGTGGATAAGGAATCCATTTTACAGGCCAAGCAATAGTTTCATATTCAGGTTTTAAAGATGTTATAAACATCCAATAGATAGGAAAAATCCAAATAATACCAAGAAAGATTATTATAACATAGAGAGAAATATTTAAAATAATTTTTTTTAATTTATGATTTATCATTTTTTACCCTCCTATTCACTACGAGTAAAAAATCGTACTTGTATAAAAGTTACAATTATCATAATTAGTGCTGTAAGATATGCCATAGCAGAAGCAGAACCCATTCTTAAATTTGTTCCAAATCCTTCATTATATATATGCAACATAACAGTAACAGTACTTCTACCTGGACCACCACCAGTCATTAGTTGTGACTGTCCAAAAAGATTAAAAGATGCTATAACTGTAGTAACAAATATAAAAAGAGTAATAGGCTTAAGAGATGGTAAAGTAATATATCTAAAAGTTTGCCACCAAGATGCTCCATCTATCTTAGCAGCTTCGTAAAGTTCTTCTGGAATATTTTGAAGTCCTATTATAAAATAAATCATATTCCAACCTACAGTCCACCATATTGTAGTTACAACTATAGAAATCCAAGCACCAGGTTGTTGAGTTAACCAAGGTATATTTTTAATTTTAAAAAGAGAATATAGAATATAATTTAATAATCCAGATTCGTAATTGAAAATCCATCGCCAAATAACTGCCACAACAGAAACAGTCAAAGCAGTAGGTAAGAAGAAAACAGTTCTGAAAAAACCCTTTCCTTTCTTAACAGAATTTATTAGAAGAGCAAGAATAAGTGCAATACCTACTAAAAATGGAACACTATATATTACGAATTGAATTGTATTCCATAATGCTTCCCAATAATATTGAGCTGGGACATTTCTTCTTAAGAAAATATCTATATAATTCTTAAATCCTACAAAGGATTTTTCTCCACTCAAAACATCCCATCTATGAAGACTAATCCACAATCCTTTAAAAACTGGATAAAAAGCAAAAATAGTAAAAAATACAGCATGAGGAAGAAGATATAGATAAGGAGTTAAAAGACCTTTATCTCCAAATAATTTCTTTTTCATATTTTTCCCTTCCTTAAATTGTTAAAATAAAGGGGGGATGAAAATCCCCCCTATCTTTTATTCAGAAACTAATATCTTATTTGAAAGCTCTACTGCGTCATCAAGCGCTTTTTTGGGGTCCTTCTTAAATGTTAAAGCAAAGTTTAGTGCATCCCAAATTGGTCCGGTAGCTTCACCATATTTAGGGAATAAAGGAGGAAATATTATATGAGGTGGTATTTCTTGTCCCAGTTTCCCGATATATGGAATTTCTTTAAATTCTTTACTTCTTAAAACAGATAATCTTGCTGGAATTTGTCCTGCTTTTGCCCATTCTAAACTCTTTCTACTAACCCATCCTATAAATGTTTTTGCAGCAGCTAATTTATCAGGATCTGGATTTCTCTGTTTGAATACTACAAAATTATGCGAACCTGCCCAATTTGCCAATCCTTTCAATCCAAGTTGAGGAACTTTTCCAGCTCCAAATTCCAATCCTGGCTGTTCTTGGTATGCAGTTAACATCCATATACCATTAAACTCCATAGCACAAGTACCTCTCTTAAATGCATCAACATCAGCATCTACTGCTACATTCTCAGGAGAAACTTTGTAAACTTTGACAAGATCAACTAAAAACTGTAATGCATCTATACCTTCAGGGGAATTAAATAATGCTTTCTTATTATCATCACTGAATAGTTTTCCACCATTTCCAAAAAAGATAGAATACCAAATCATGAAATTTGGCCAACCAACTGGAATCATTGTACCCCATTGATCTATTTTACCATCTCCATCTTTATCTTTTGTAAGTTTTTTTGCATATTCAATAAACTCTGTCCTATTCTTTGGAGGTTTCTCTGGATCTAATCCTGCTTCTCTAAATAATTTTTTATTCCAATAAAATACTAAAGGATGTACATCTAAAGGTATTGCATACCTTTTTCCTTCGTATAATCCAGCTTTCCAAACTGCAGGAATAAAATCTTTCTCTGAAAGTTTTAACTCTGCTGCTAAGTCATCTAATGGAATAATCACTCCTCTTGGAACATAAGCAGAAATTTGATCCAAATGCATTATTCCTACATCTGGTGGATTTCCTGCAGCAACAGCTGCTACTACTTTTGTATAATAATCTCCCCATAGCATTACTGACATTTTTACTTCAATTCTTCCTTTATAAGCTTCGTTAAAAGCATTTACTAAATTTTGCATATATCTTCCATCAGGACCTGTAAATCCATTCCAGAATGTAATTTCTACTTTCTTGGCAGCAATTCCTGGACCTATTAACAAGCTTATTATTAAAATGGAAACTAAAAGAATAGAAATTCTTTTAAACATATTTTGAAACCCTCCTTTTAAATTAGATTTTAAGAACAGAAAAAATTTCTCAAAAATATTTTCACCTCCTCTCAAAAGATTTTAATAGTTGGTAAAATAAGGCTGTCATTATAGGTGAACTTGATAATTTTTTCAATATTGGGAAAGTATGCAAAACAATTTTCCCTTTCCCCATAGGAATTTCAACCATAAAATTTAGAGGATGTTCTATCCATCCAAATACAATTCCAATAAGAGTCTTAGAAGTAAAGTTAAATTCACCAAACAATACTTGAGATGGGATATTATCAATAAACTTGTAATCTAATATCTTATTTTTAAAAATTTTCCCTGCTATCTTAGGATGTATGATACCTAATCCACTAACCCAATTTCCCTCTTCAATTCCCATTCTCCGATGTAATTTATATCCAAAATGAGAAAATTCATCTGCTTCAGAAAGCTCAATAATTATAAACTTTCCTTCAGAAGCCATTTCTGGAAGACTACCATCATAATTTACAGAATAAATTATATCCGCTTCTGAAACCTTATAAGGATCTAAGCCTACATTTATAAAATTCTCCTCTAAAGAGACATTTTTTACACTAAATTTGAGATTGATTCTTCTTAAAAGATCTCTTGGAACAATAAAAATATCTAAATAATTTTCACTTACAATTTGCTTTTTTGATATTAATTTTAAACTCAGTCTATAATTTCCAGGTTCAATAGTATTTGGTGCTTTAAAATTTATAACATCTATATAATTTAATCCATATTCAATCTCTCGGATAACTTTAGAGTCTTTTAATTCTGTTCCCTCTAATTGCCAATAAAATTTCAATTCATCTAAGGGAATATTAGATAAATGAGAGAACAATATGGGTATATTTATTTCATCTCCGCTCCAGACAGCATTAGGTCTTTCATTAGGAAATACTAAATCTAAAGTATTAAGGTTTTTCAATTCTTCAAAATAAACCTTTTTCCCTCTTGTTATATCTAATAAACCATTACATTCCCAATATAAATCAGTGAATTCTGTAATTATATAACCTTTAATCTCTGGATGTTTTCTAATCTCTTCTATTTGAAATCTTAGTGCTTGAGACTGTAAAGTTTGGAAAGCCTCGCTTAAATTTTCAATAGAGTCAAATACTTTATTAAGTCCAAACTGCCAAAATCTTTCTTCTACCCCAAAAGGCTGGGTTGCAGTTGTAGGATCACCTTGCAAGAACCACCAAGGATCTCCTCCATATTGAGCTCTAAGTTTTTTTACATCAGGAAGTCCCCAATTTCCAAATTCGGAAATTATTAATGGTTCGTATCCTCTCTTTTTAAATTCTCTATGAAAACTCCATGAGGGATTTTTTGCAAATTCTGAAACCCAAGCTTGCATATTACGAAACTTATCAGGAAAAGCAAAATAATTATGGAAGTCATCAATATCAGTTTTAATATGAAAATTAGGAAAACAAGGAGAATTGTCAACAACTAATCTTGTTGGATCCAGAGCTTTAAGTTTATCATACATTTTCTCCAACCATTTTCTATCTTCTTCATTATTAACTAAATCTAATCCCCAACCTTCATTAATAATAGTTCTTATAATCACAGAGGGATGATTATAATCATAAATTATCATCTCTTCTAAGAGTTTTTCTCCTCTTGATTTAGCTTCAAGTGTTGTTTTATTCCAATTAGGCATATCATACCAAATAAGAATTCCTAATCTATCTGCCCATTTAAGATACCAGGGATGTGGAACTTTCAAATGGTATCTTAAACAATTAAGTCCCATTTCCTTCGCTATAATAAGTTGATCTCTAACAAATTCTTCACTGGGAGGAGTATAATGGGTATCTGGATAGAAATCTTGATCTAATGCTCCTATAAGATAAATAGGCTTTCCATTTAATAATATCTCCTTATCCTTTACTTCTATTTTTCTAAATCCAAAATATTCTGTTATTTCGTCTATAATATTGTCTTTTTTATCTTTAATTACTGCTCTAATAGAATAAAGATAAGGACTACCAACATCCCATAATAATGGATTTGTTACTATAATATCTGTTTCTATTAGAGATTTTAATTCTAAAATTTGATTACCACATTCTTTTCCTGCAGGATCAAATAAAGTTAACATTAATTTATAGTTTTCTTCTAAATCATTTATATTACTCTCTATTTTTATAAAAACTTTATTATTTTCAATATCAGGAGTTAGAAATATCTTTTGTATGTATGAAGAACCAGTTATGATTAATTTAACATCTTGCCAAATACCTCCAGCCATACCATACCATTGAGTCTCTTGTTTTCCATGAGGTATTTCAGGAAAGGGGAAATTAGGATCATTATTACCAGGTATTAAAACTTTAACTAATAATTCATTCTTCTTTTTTACATGTTTAGTTATATCAAAACAAAATGGAGTATATCCTCCCTCATGAGAACCAATAAAGTTATCATTTAAATATATTTCAGCTAAATAATTTATGGCATTAAAATATAATAAATATGAGGATTTTCTTAAAGGTCTATCTATTATCTCAAAATCTTTCCTATACCATACACTTCCTCTATAATCCTTTAAAGCTGGAATTTGAACACCTATACAACCTGGTACATTTACTGAATAAGTGTTATTATGTGAAAATTTTTTATCTAAACTAAGGCTCCATATTCCATTCAAATTAATAATATCTCTCAAACAAATCCCTCCCTATTTGAACTTATATTCGCTCTGACTATATATTTCAGGTTCATGAGTCAAGGATGCTATTTCTATCTTTATGCCCTTTTTCTCAAAGAATGATAAAATATTTTGAGGAGCTTTTTCATCAGTTATTAGTACATGAATCTTTTCTAAAGGTACTACAGGTATGAGCCTTTTTCTCCCAATTTTTGAATAATCAGCTAACACCACAATAAGATTAGAAGATGAGAGCATAGCTGTAATTAAAGGAACCTCCGCAGGATTTGTAGTCGTAAGTCCCATATCTATATCAATTCCATCAGCTCCTAAAAAACATTTATCCATATATGTAGATTTAAAAAATTCTTCAATTCTATTATCATTTAATGTATAAGAACCTTCTCTTGAGTATCCACCAGGCATAATTACTTTTACTCCTAATCTAATTAAAAGATAAGCAATATTGACTGCATTTGTAACTACTTGAACATTAGGAATACTTCTTAAAAGCTTTGCTAATTCATAGGTTGTAGTTCCTCCTCCTAATCCTACTATATCCCCTGGTTTTATTAAGGTTAAAGCAGTACGAGCAATAGCTCTTTTCTCATCTAAATTCTCAACCCCTCGATCTTCTATTGGTGTTTCTAAAAAACTATGTGGGCTTAAAGTTACTCCTCCCCAAACTTTACTAACAAGTCCTTGTCTCTCTAAATCTTTTAAATCTCTCCTTAGAGTTATAGGAGAAACTCCAAGAATATTTGCTAATTCTTCAATATCCATTGTTCCTCGGGCTTCCAAAATATCTAATATTTTTCTTTTTCTATTTCTTCTCGTTATTGATTCCAATTTTAGTCACCTATTATTCATAAATTACACTTAAAATTGTATATAACTAAGAGAAATTTGTCAATAATTTATCAAAAATTTTTCAAAAAAATGCATATAAAATTAAACACCTTATAAATAGCATTATTAAACTGAAAGGGGATTTAATACATAGAAGATTTCTTAAGAAGGTCTTCTGATTCTCTTTTAACCCAATCTATTAAATCAAATAATTCTTCTATGTTTTCTATTTCATTTTTCCCTTTCCATTTTTCTACAATTTCAATTATTAAAGGAACTATTTGAGAAAATTGTATACGATTTTCTAAAAAGGCATGAACTAAAATTTCATCTGCAATTGCAAGTATTGCAGGGTATATTTCTCCTTTCTTAGCTATATTATAAAGATAACTTATTATGGGAAATTTATTATTATCAATAGAGTAAAATTCTAATTTTAGATTATTAAAGGTAAGTTTTTCCCATTTAAAATTTATCCTTTCTGGATGAAATAATGCATATTGGATTGCAAATTTCATATCCGTAGGAGATAAATGGGCTATAAAGGAGCCATCTATAAGTTCAATAATCCCATGGACAATACTTTGGGGATGAATAAAAACATCAATATTTTCATATGGAATATCAAAAAGGTAATGTGCTTCAACAATTTCTAAAGCCTTGTTTACAAGGTTTGCAGAATCAATAGTAGTTTTTTTCCCCATCTTCCAACGAGGATGTTTCAAAACATCTTCTACTCTTACTTTCTCAATATAATTTATATCTTTATCAAAAAAGGGTCCTCCTGATGCTGTTAGTATTATTCTTTCTACATCTTTTCTATCTTGAATTAGCTGGAAAATAGCACTATGTTCACTATCTATTGGAACTATTTCAGATTTAGAATTTTTTAACCACTCTTTTAAAAATCTCCCAGCAGTAACAATTACTTCTTTTGTTGCAAGAGCAATCTTTTTATTATTTAATATGGCTCTTCTCGTAGGATAAATTGCCTCAATACCTGAAATAGCTACTACAACTAAATCTACATCATCTAAACCTGCTAAAATTTCTAAACCTTCCCTACCAAAAAATATTTTTGGCTTATACGAAAAAGATGGGATATCTATTGAGGAATTATAAATTGCAAGATAAGGAGGCTTAAATTCTTCTGCTATATTCTTTAATACTGAAATATTTTCTTTAATTGCTAAACCTAATATTCTAAATTTTTCCTTATGTTCCCTGATAATTTCAAGGGTTTGTATTCCAATGGATCCTGTAGCACCTAAAATTACTATATTTTTCATGCTAATCTTATAATATGTAGAAAATAATACATAGTAGGTATAGCAAAAAGAAGACTATCAAATCTATCTAAAACTCCACCATGTCCAGGAAGTAATGATGAAGAATCCTTAACTCCTATTTCTCTTTTTAACATTGATTCCACTAAATCACCTAATTGTCCCATAATTCCAAGTGCTATGCCAAGAATTATAGTAAAAATTAATTTCCATTTGTAAATGAAAACAAAAATTAAAGATACAAAGATTGAAGATATGATACCTGCAATGGTTCCTTCTACAGTCTTTTTAGGACTTATAGATGGAGCTAAATGATGTTTTCCAAAAGCTTTTCCTATAAAATATGCTGTAGAATCAGATACCCAAATTAATATAAATAAAAAATAACATAATTTTTCACCAAAAGGTAAATCTCTTAAAAGAATAAGATAGCTAAAAAGAAAAGGTATATATAGTATTCCTAAAAAGGTAAGTGCTAAATCTGTAATAACTCTTCTTTTTCTAAAAAGTTCATAAATAAATAATATTATAGTTATTAAAAGTAAGGATATTGTAAGAGCTCTTCTAATCTCAAAATATATTAGGGTTACATAAATAATTCCTAATAGAATACCTTCTAATTTAAGAGGTTGATAATTATATTTTTCTAATAATGAATAAAATTCCCATAATCCAAAGGAAGTAAGCATTAAAACTAAAATAAATAAAATTTGATCTCCAATATGAATACTCCATAGAATAAGAGGAATACCCCAAAGACTTGTTATTATTCTTGAAAGCACTTATAAGCCTCCAAATCTTCTTTTTCTTCTTGCATAATCTAAGCATGCTTGCTTTAAATCTTCCTCATTGAAATCTGGCCAATACTTATCTGTAAACCAAAGCTCAGTATAAGCTAATTGCCATAAAAGAAAATTACTTATTCTATATTCCCCACTTGTTCTTATAAGAAGATCAGGGTCTGGGATATCATATGTAGAAATATATTTTTGAAAATTCTCAGTATTTATATCATCCAAATTAATTTTACCATTTTTTACTTCTAATGCTATTTTTTTACATGCAGAAACAATATCCCATCTTCCTCCATAATTTAATGCTACTGTTAAGACACCTTTATCTCCATTTTTTGTCTCTTCTATCACATAATTTATTCTTCTCTGTAAATAATCAGGAATATCAGAAATTTCACCTATGACTTTTAATTTTATTCTATTTAATATAAGTTTATCCTTAAATTTATCAATACTTTCATCTAAAAGGTTCATCAAGGCTTCTACTTCGTCTCTTGGTCTCTTCCAGTTTTCTGTAGAAAAGGCAAAAAAGGTTAGATAATAGATGCCCCATTTAAATGCTATCTCAGAAATTCTCTCAACAACTAAGGCACCCTCTCTATGTCCCATAATTCTGGGAAGCATTCTCTGTTGTGCCCATCTTCCATTTCCATCCATTATAAAAGCTATATGTTTTGGAAGTTTATCTTTTGATATATTAATTTCCATTTATCTTCTTTCCTGATAGTTTTCATATGATAAAACAAAAAACCATTTTTCATTCTCTATTTTTTCCATTATAATCCTTAAATCTCCAAAAGATTCTTGAGATAAAAAAGGAAAATCAATATCAAAATTTACCTTTTCTCTTGGTATAATTTTAAGAACATCATTTATTTTAAATCCAAGAAAACTTTCCATTCTAAACTTCCATTATCTCTTTTTCTTTTAAAGATAATAGCTTATCTATTTCATCTATATATTTATCTGTAAGTTTCTGTAATTCTTCTTGTAATCTATAGAATTCATCTTCTGAGATCTTTCCTTCCTGTTTTTCCTTTTTAAATATCTCCAAATAATCCCTTCTTATATTTCTTATAGCAACTCTCCCATTTTCTGCTTCTTTATGAGCAAATTTTACAAGCTCTTTTCTCCTTTCTTCTGAAAGAGGTGGAAAATTAATTCTTATTAATTGACCATCATTTTGAGGAGTTAAACCTAAATTTGATTTTAAAATTGCCTTTTCTATTTCAGGTATAACTGATTTATCCCAGGGCTGAATTATTATTGTTCTACCCTCACCTAATTTTAAAGTAGCAACTTGATTTAATGGCATCATATTTCCATAATAATTCACTTTTATATCATCAAAAAGACCTATAGAAGGTTTACCTGTTCTTATGCCTTGGAATTCTCTCTTTACTGATTCAATAGTTTTTTTCATCTTTTCTTCTATCTCTTTAAAATTTTCCCTTCCCATAATTTTCACCCCTTAATTTTTTTATGGTCCAATATATGTTCCTATCTTCTCCCCCATTATTATTTTCTTAAGACTACCTCTTTCCATCATAGAAAATACTATAATTGGTATCTTATTTTCCATAGATAAAGAAACAGCGGTAGCATCTAAAGCAGAAAGTCTTAGTTTTAAAAAATCTAAAGCATTGATAGTTTCAAATTTTTTGGCATTTGGATTTAAAAATGGGTCTTCAGTATAGACACCATCAACCTTTGTTTCTTTTAAAATTACTTCCGCCTTTATTTCAGAAGCTCTTAAAACTGCTGCAGTATCTGTAGTAAAAAATGGATTTCCTGTTCCAGCTGCAAAAATTACAATTCTTCCCTTTTCTAAATGCCTTATAGCTCTTCTGCGAATAAAAGGTTCTGCTATTTGCCTCATCTCAATTGCAGTTTGCACTCTTGTATTTATTCCTAACTTTTCTAATGCATCTTGAAGTGCCAATGCATTTATAACAGTAGCTAACATACCCATATAATCCGCAGTTGCTCTGTCTATACCAAGACTTTTACCCTCTCTACCCCTAAAAATATTGCCCCCACCTACTACTATTCCAATCTCAACTCCTAAATCATAAACTTCCTTTATATCTTCTGCTATTTGAGAGACTTTCTTTGCATCTAATCCAAATCCTTGAGAACCACTAAAAATCTCACCAGATAACTTTAAAAGAATCCTTTTAAATTTTGGTGAAGACATAAATCAATCTTCCTCTCCTACAACATATCTTGTAAATCTTCTAACGACTATATTCTCACCTAATTTTGAAATAGCCTCTGTAATAAGATCCTTAACTTTAATCTCTGGATTTCTAACAAAAGGTTGTTCTAATAAACAAACTTCTTCATAAAATTTTTCAATCTTACCATTTATAATCTTTTCAATTACATGGGGGGGTTTATTCCCTTCTTTTTCCAATTGTGCTTTATAAATACTCTTTTCTCTTTCTATAACTTCTTGAGGAACATCTTCTTTGCTAATATATAATGGATTCATTCCTGCAATTTGAAGACAAAGCTCCTTAGCCAAGTTTTTAAATTCATCAGTTCTTGCAACAAAATCTGTTTCACAATTAAGCTCTAATAATACTCCTAATTTTGAGCCTGTGTGAATATATGATTCTATAACTCCTTCCCTTGCTATTCTTGATGCCTTTTTTGCTGCCTTCACTACCCCTTTCTCTCTTAAAATTACAATTGCTTTCTCCATATCTCCATTTGCTTCCAAGAGAGCACGTTTTGCATCCATAACTCCCGCACCAGTTTTTTCTCTAAGCTCTTTAATCATCTCAAGAGAGACTTCCATTTCTAAATACCTCCTTTATCCTACTTCTGCTTCTTTTTCTTGAAGTTCAAGTTCTTTCTCTCTCAATTCCTTCCCCTCAATAATTGCATCAGCAATTTTAGAAACTATTAAACGAATAGCTCTGATAGCATCATCATTTCCAGGTATAGGATAGTCAATTAGCTCTGGATCACAATTCGTATCAACAATAGCAACAATAGGAATATTTAGTCTTCTTGCTTCTCTAACTGCTATCTCTTCTCTCTTTGGATCTACTATAAACACTACATCAGGTACTTTTTCCATTCCTCGAAGACCATCAAAATTTTTAACTAATTTTTCAAGCTCTCTTTGGTATTTCAATACCTCCTTTTTAGGGAGTTTTTCCCATTTGCCCTCATTTTTCATTTGTTCCAACTGCAACATATATTCAATGCGAGATTTTATAGTTGTAAAATTTGTAAGTGTTCCACCAAGCCATCTTTGAGTCACGTAAAAAGCTCCACATCTTTTTGCTTCTTCCTCAATACTTTGTTGTGCTTGCTTCTTTGTACCAATAAATAAAAATGTTTTACCTTGTCTTGCCTCTTCCTTCACAAATTCATAAGCTTCCTCCAATTTTATTACAGTTTTTTGTAGATCAATAATATGAATACCATTTCTCTCAGAAAATATATATTCCTTCATTTTCGGACACCATCTTTTTGTTTGATGTCCAAAATGAACACCCGCTTCTAATAACTGTTTCATCTGTATATGTGCCATTTACACCTCCATTATTATTTGGTTTTTTTCCACCCCTCTTTTCTACTTCTCTCAGAACCTTAACAAAGGCACCCCTGAGAGAATCTAAGAGGGTGTGTATTAATTCAGAAAGAAGTATATCATGGACTATATTTAAATACAAGGGTTTTTATGATATAATTACAAAAAGTATTAAGGACTAAAAAGAGAAAGATTGAAGATAGAAAATTCTTCACAACTTTTGGTCTTAATTTTAGAAAAAGATAAGGATAGTGGTATAAAAGAAAATCTTCCTATCCTTGCAGTTGGAAATCCTCGTGAAATTTTACTTTTATGTCAAAAACTCTTATCTCCTAAATCAACTCTTATGGAATTTTTTCAACATTATAGAGAGATTGGAAAAATTTTAGGATATACTGATGATTCAATGGAAATTTTAAGTTTCTTAAGACTTTTAGAGAAATTACAGATAATAAAAATTTTTGAACTTCCAAAAGAGATATTTAAAGATTTCTGAAGTTTATAAAGATTTTTTTAAGATATTATTGCATTTACCTCATTTTCTACCTTAACTTGATATTTCATAAATTTTTAGTTATACTATACTGTTAAAATTTGTATATGAAATTATTTTATAGTTGAAGTGGGTTTTCCCACTTTTTCTTTTTAATATGAAAGATTATATAAGAACTGAAATAATTCAGAAGGTTAGAGAAATTGCAATACCTATCCTTGAAAGGGAAGGAATGGAACTTGTAGATATTGAATATCAGAGAGAAAAACAAGGATGGGTTCTTAGAGTTTATATACATAAACCAGGAGGTGTAACAATAGAAGATTGTGCACTTATAAGTGAGATGTTGGGAAAAGAATTGGATTTCTATGATCCTATTCCACATTCTTATATCTTAGAGATTTCATCTCCTGGTTTAGATAGACCATTAGTAAAGATTAACGATTTTAAAAGGAATATTGGGGAGAAAGTAAGAATATTTTTAAAAGAAAGCTATGAAGGTAAAAGATTTTTAGAAGCAAAGATAATTAATGTAGAAAAGGATGAGATAATAATTGATGTAGATGGAAAAATTTTAAATCTTCCCATAGATAGTATTCATCATGCCAAAATAATAGTAGAATTTTAAGGAGGGAAGAATATGAAATTAGGTGAAGACTTCTGGGTAGTTTTGGAACAAATAATTAAAGAGAAAAAAATAAATAAAGAGACAATAATAGAGGCTCTAAGAAGAGCTCTTCTTTCTGCCTTCAAAAAGGCATATGGAACAAGTAAAGGAGCAAGAGTTGAAATAGATCTTGCAAATCAAGAAATAAAAATATATGTAACAAAAAAAATTGTAAATAAAGTTAAAGATCCTATTGCAGAAATGAGCATAGAGGAAAGCAAAACTATAGATAAAAATTATAACGAGGGTGATGAAGTAGAAATTGAGGTAGAACCTCAAGAATTTGGAAGAATTGCTGTTCAAGTAGCAAAACAAGTAATAATTCAAAATTTGAAAGAGGCAGAAAGAAGAGTTCTTTATGAAAAATATAAAGCAAAAGAAGGAGAAATCATAAGTGGATCAATATTAAGAATAGAAAGAGGAACAGTATATATTCGCCTTCCAGATATAGAAGCAATTCTTCCTTTTAAGGAACAAATACCTGGAGAAAAATATGTTATAGGTAGAAGAATAAGGGCATATCTTTTAGAAGTTCAAAAGACTACTAAGGAACCTTTAATAATTTTATCAAGAAGTCATCCAGGGTTTATGAAACGTCTTTTTGAATTAGAAGTACCAGAAATAAAGGATGGTTCTGTAGAGATAATTAATATTGTCAGAGAAGCTGGAGTTAGAGCGAAAGTTGCAGTTCATTCCAATTATTCTGAAATTGATCCTATAGGAGCATGTATTGGATTCAAAGGTGTAAGAATACAAAATATTATTAATGAACTTAATGGGGAAAAAATTGATTTAATACTTTGGAGTAAAGATCCAGCAGAATATATAGCAAGAAGTTTAAGTCCTGCAAAACCTATAAGGGTAGAGCTAATTGAAGAAGAAAAAAGAGCTATAGTTATTGTTCCTCCAGATCAACTTTCCTTAGCTATTGGAAAAGATGGACAAAATGTAAGACTTGCTGTAAGATTAACCTCTTGGAAGATTGATGTCAGAACTCCAGAGATGGTAGAAAAGATAAATAAGGCAGTAGTAAAGAATGAGTAAAAAGGGTCATATTCCTATTAGAACATGTATTGGATGTGGAGAAAAAAAGCCTAAAAGAGAGATGATAAGAATTGTTAGGCAAGAGGAAAATATTTTTATTGATCCAACAGGAAAAGCCTCTGGAAGAGGGGCATATATATGTGTTAATTTAGATTGTTTAGATAAAGCTTTAAAAAAGAAAGCTCTACCTTATGCATTAAAATGTTCTATTTCCTCAGAGGAGATAGAGAATTTAAAAATCAATTTAGAAAAGGAAATATCAAAACGGGGGGAGAGAAATGAAAAAAAGAATTTATGAACTTAGCAAAGAGTTAGGTATAGAAAGTAAAGAACTTTTAAAAATTTTATCAGATTTAGGAATAAATTTTAAATCTGCTTTAAATATTATAGATAAAGAAACTGAAGATATAATAAAAGATCTTCTAAAAAAAGAAGAGCCACAAAAATCTCCCCCCAAAGAAGAGATTAAAAAGGAAGAGACAGATAATATTATTAATAAGATTGAGGAAAAGAAGAGGGAAGAAAAAGTTATAACAATATCTGGGGCGATAACAGTAAGAGAACTTGCTGAACTTTTAAAAGTAAGTCCTACCAATTTAATATTAAAACTTATGGAAATGAAAATAATGGCAAATATTAATCAACTTTTAGAGCCAGACATTGTTAAAAAGGTAGGAGAAAAATTTGGATATAAAGTGGAAGAGATTGATAAGAGAAAATTAGTAAGAAAAAGAGAATTAACACAGGAAGAATTAGCGAGATTAAAACCTCGTCCTCCTGTTGTAGTTGTTATGGGACATGTAGATCATGGAAAAACGACTTTATTAGATGCTATTAGACAAACTAATGTTGCTGATAAAGAGTTTGGAGGTATCACTCAACATATTGGTGCATCAGTAGTAGAATATAATGGAAAGAAAATAGTTTTTTTAGATACACCTGGTCATGAGGCATTTACAACGTTAAGAGCACGAGGAGCTCAAGTAACAGATATTGCTGTTTTAGTTGTAGCAGCAGATGATGGGGTAATGCCACAGACAATTGAGGCTATTAATCATGCTAAAGCTGCCGATGTTCCTATAATAGTTGCTATAAATAAGATTGATAAACCTGAGGCAAATCCAGATAAAGTTAAGCAACAGCTTTCTGATTATGGATTAATACCTGAAGAATGGGGTGGAGATACTATAATGGTTCCTATTTCTGCAAAAAGAAAGCAAGGAATAGAAAATCTCTTAGAAATGATTCTATTAGTTGCAGAAATTCAGGAATTAAGAGCTGACCCAAATGCTATACCGAAAGGTGTTATTATTGAGACAAGAATAGATAAGGGAAGAGGGCCTGTAGGTACTGTTATTGTTCAAGAAGGAACTTTAAAACTTGGACAATATTTTGTAGCTGGAAGTGTCAAAGGTAAGATAAGAACTATGTTTGATGATAAAAATAGACCTTTAAAAGAAGCTCCACCATCTCAGCCTGTAGAAATATCTGGATTTGAAGAATTACCTATTGCTGGAGATATATTACAAGTTGTAAAAAATGAAAAAGAGGCTGAAGAGATTATTGAGGAGAGAAGAAAGAAAAAAGAAGTAAGTTCTTTTGAGATAGTAGGATTGGGTGAAAAGATTATTCCTTTTATTATTAAGGCAGATACTCAAGGTTCATTAGAAGCTATTTTACAGACAATAAATAAATTAGACACACAAGATTTTACAATAAAAATCATACATTCAGCAGTGGGTAGTATCTCTGAAAGTGATGTTATGCTTGCATCTGCATCAAAAGCCTTTATTATTGGATTTAATGTAAGACCAGACAGTAAAGCAAATGATGCCATAACAAGAGAAAAGGTTCAAGCTAAAACTTATAGAGTTATATATGAGATAATAGATGATATACAGAATATTATAAAAGGTCTCAAGAAACCAGAGATTAAAGAAGTAGTAATAGGAAGAGCAGAAGTAAAGGCTACTTTCAATATTCCTAAGGTTGGCACAGTTGCAGGAGTCTATGTAAGAGAAGGGAAAATTCAAAGAAATGCAAAGATAAGAGTTATTAGAGATGGAGTCATAATTTATGATGGAAGAATTGCCTCTTTAAAAAGGTTTAAAGAAGATGTAACAGAGGTTTTAACTAATTTTGAATGTGGTTTAGGCTTAGAAAATTTTGGTGATATAAAACCTGGAGATCAATTAGAAGTTTATGTTCTACAATCCCAATAGTATATGATTATAGGAGTTTGTAGAATAGTATTATCAATACCTGAAAGCTTTTCACTAAAAGATAAAAGAAGAATTAAAAAAAGTATTGTAGAAAAAGTTAGGAACAAATTTAATGTCTCCATTGCTGAGATAGAAGCTCAAGATATTTTGAATGAACTAATATTAGGAATAAGTTGTATTTCTACTGATTCTAATTACATATATAAAACTTTTTCTGATGTAATAAAGTTAGTAGAAAGAGAAAAAGATAGTATCATAGTAGACTATGAAATAAGTATTTTATAATTTGAAAGGAGACGAGATTTATGAAGCAAAGGCAAGAGAGATTAAGTGAGCTTCTAAAGATTGAGATCAGTGAGATTCTTTTGCGAAGAGTGAAAGATCCAAGAATATCTTCTTTTGTTACAATAACTCAAATAAAACTTAGCAAAGATCTTAGATATGCTCATGTATTTGTAAGTATATTTGGGGATGAAAAGACAAAGAAAGAAACTTTAAAGGGTTTAGAGAGTGCAAAGGGATTTATAAAGAATGAAATAGGAAAAGATTTAAGGATAAGATTTATACCTGAGATATCATTTGAACTTGATGATTCCTTAGAAAGAGGTGATAGAATATTAAAAATTTTAAAGGATTTAGGATTAAATGAAGAAGACTAAGACATTAAAATCTATCTGGGAAATTTTAGATAAAAAAAATAACTTTCTTATTATCACTCATAAAAATCCTGATGGTGATGCAATAGGATCTCTTTTAGGTTTATATTATTTTTTAAAAGAAAAAGAAAAAAATGTATATATCTATATACCCAATGGAATTCCATACTTTTATCAATTTCTTGTTGTTGATGAAATAGATATATATAATGGTGAAAAGAACTTAAAATTTAATGTTGCAATTTTTCTTGACTGTGGAGATAGGGAGAGAATGGGAGAATATAACGGTATAATTAAAGAAATTCCTCTTATTATTAATATTGATCATCACCCTACAAATACTTTCTTTGGTAATCTAAACTTAGTTGATCCTTCTTCAGCATCAGTTACTGAAATCCTTACAAATTTCATATTAAGATACAAAGGAAATATATCCCAAAAAGTAGCCCAATGTTTCCTTACAGGTCTTATAACAGATACAGGAAGCTTTAGATTTAGCAACACGAATATTAAAGCTCTAAAAACTGCAATAAAATTAATTGAGAGAGGAGCAGATATATCATATATTTCTAAGAATATTTACGAAAGAAAAAATCTTTCTTCTCTATATCTCTTAGGAAGAGCTCTCTTAAGATTAAAAGTTGAAAATAACATAGGATATAGTTATTTAAGTAATGATGATATGGAAGAATTTAATTCAAAAATAGAGGATACAGAAGGAATTGTTGATACATTAAGGACTATAAGAGATGCAAAATTAATAGTTTTTCTATATCCCATATCTTCGTCATATACAAAAATAAGCTTGAGATCAAAATCTACATATATAAATGTAGCTGACTTGGCAAAAAGGTTTGGAGGTGGAGGACATAAAGAAGCAGCAGGATTTGAAATAGAAGGAAAACCTGAGGAAATTTTATTGGATATAATAAAAAAATTATCAGAATTAATTATGGAATATGAATCACTTCCTACTAATAAATAAACCACCAGGTATAACATCATTTCATGTTGTGAAAAGAGTAAAGGAAGTAGTAGGTATAGATAAGGTAGGACATATGGGTACATTAGATAAAAGAGCATGTGGTCTTTTAATTATTGGTTTAGGTAAGGGATTAAGATTAGAAGAATATATTATAAAATTAAGAAAAACTTATATAGTTGAAATAATATTTGGGATTGAAAGTGAAACTTATGATAGAGATGCTAAAAATTTTAGCTATTCTAATGTAGAAATTAATAAAAATATAATAGAAAGTATTTTATCAGATTTTATTGGAGATTTAGAACAAGAACCACCTTACTTTTCCGCAATTCATTATAAAGGCAAAAGATCATATGAACTTGCCAGAAAGGGAGTTTATGTTAATCTACCTAAGAGAAAAATAACTATTTATGACATTAAACTCATATCATTTAAAGAAGATATTTATCCTAAAGCATTAATTGAATTTACAGTATCTTCTGGGACTTATATTAGGAGTTTAGTTAAAGAAATTGGTAAAAAACTTAACCTTCCCACATTAACCTCTTTTCTTCTTAGAACAAAAATTGGGAAATTTTCAATAAATGATGCTATTTTATTCAAAAATTTAGAAAGGGAATGGAAAGATAGATTAATTCCTGCCATAAAATTGTTAGATTTTCCTTCTTTTTATGTATCATCTAATGCGATAAAAAGAATTAAAAATGGAAATCCAATAACAATAAATGATGTAAAAAACTTTTATTTCTGTGAAAATCCTATTATACTATTGAACGAAGATGGGGAGTTACTTGCTATTGCTCATTTTGATAAAAACATAATTAAGCCAGATAAAGTATTTGTTTGAAAAATGTTAGAAAAAAATATAACAAAAATAAAGCTCAATAATTTAGAAGAAAGAAAAGACTTTGTTGCAACTATAGGGGTCTTTGATGGACTTCATCTTGGCCATCAACATATTTTAAAAAACTTACGAAAAATTGCATTTGAGAAAAATTTTAACTCTCTTGTCATTACTTTTGAGGAAGATTTTTTTAAAACTACTAAAAATATTTCTAATTTTATTCTAACTATGGAAGAAAAGGAAGAATTTCTTAGATTATTGGGAATAGATTATTTATTTATATTGAAAATCTCAGAAATTAAAAATATGTTACCGGAAGAATTTATAAAGGAACTTAAAGAAATTATCCCCATAAAATATCTCTGTGTAGGAGAAAATTTTAGGTTTGGCTATAATAGAACAGGTGATATAAAAACTCTAATGAAGCTTGCTAATGTCTATGAATTTAATGTAAAGATCTTCCCCCTTTATTCAAGAGAAGAAATATATTCAAGTAGCTTAATAAGAAAGCTATTAGAAGATGGTGATATTGAAAATGCAAGGAAAAAACTTGGATATTATTATTTCATAAAGGGTAAAGTGATTGAAGGACAGAAAGTAGGAAGAAGGATTGGTTTTCCCACAGCAAATATTGAAGTTAAGAATAAAAAAATTATTCCTGCAAATGGAATATATAGAGGAAAGGTGATAATTAGTGATAAATTCTATAAGTCTGCAATTTATATTGGGACAAAACCCACTTTTAATGGAGATAATAAAACAATAGAAATTCATATATTAGACTTTGATGGAGATCTTGTAGGGAAAGAAATAGAAATTATTTTTGAAGAATATATAAGAGATGAAAAGAAGTTTGAAAATATTTCTCAATTAATTAAACAAATTTCAAAAGATATAGAATATATAAGAGAAAAAAAAGATGAAAATGCTATAATAACCATTGATGGTCCTGCTGGTTCTGGAAAAACTACAATTGCAAAATTATTAGCTAAAACTTTAAAATTTAATTATTTAGATAGTGGGGCATTATATAGAGCTGTAGGTTGGTTTGCCAAGGAAATGGGGCTTGAAAAAGAAGATGAGATTGTAAATTTAATAAAGAGTAAACCTTTTAAATGGTATTGGAATGGTGAAGAGTTTAAAATTTTTTTTAGGGATATAGATATATCAGAGATCATACGAAGAGATGAGATTGGAAAGGAAGCATCAAAAGTTGGTGCCATGAAAAGTGTAAGAGAAATATTAACTTTATGGCAGAGAGAGTCTCTTAAGGAGAAGAATACTGGATTAATCTTAGAGGGAAGGGATAGTGGAACAGTTGTATTTCCAAATGCAAATCTTAAATTGTATATTACAGCAAATCTAAAAGTAAGGGCGGAAAGAAGATCAAGAGAATTAGGGGAAGATTTTGAAAAAATATTAAATTCTATAAAAGAAAGAGACTTAAAAGATAGTCAAAGATTATATTCTCCATTAAAAATTCCTGATGATTCTTATATAATAGATACTTCAACATTAACCCCTAAGGAAGTTATTTCAAAAATTATATCCTTATTTTTAAAAGTGAGATGAAAATATATTACTATAGAGAAGTAGATTCAACAATGGATTTAGCTCATAAATTTGCAGAGAAAGGTATATCTGAGGGTTCTATTATTTTGGCAGATATACAAAGAAAAGGTAGAGGAAGAAAGGGAAACAAATGGTATTCTCCTGAAGGTGGACTTTGGTTTTCAATCATTCTTTATCCTAAATTACAAGATATTAAAGATTTGAATTTTTTTCCGTTATTAATAGGAGTTAGTGTTTTACAGGGTTTACAAGATTTTTTATCCCAACCTATAAACCTAAAATGGCCTAATGATTTAGAAATAGATGGTAAGAAAGTTGGTGGAATAATAATTGAAGGAAAGTGGGAAAATAATAATTTAAAATATTTAATTATTGGAATTGGAATAAATTTATTTATCCCTCTTGAGTTTTTTAATAAAATGGGAATCAATGGAACTTCTCTTCTCCAATATTTAAAAGAAAAAAATAAATTCGTTATATTGGAGATTATATATAAAAAAATTATGGAAAATTATAAAGAATTTCCTAAAAATAAAGGAAAAATTCTTTCCTTTTATACTGAAAAATTTCCATATATAGGAAAAGAAGTAACTATTCATTCTGAATTTTCTCAGAAATTGGTGAAGATATTAAATATAGATGAAGATGGCTCCTTAATTGTAGATGAGGGTGGATTATTAAAAAAATATTCTTGGGGGGTTATAAGTGTTAGACCTTAGAAAAATAAAAGGTTTCATTATTGATCTTGATGGATGTATATATAGAGGCGAAAATCCACTTCCATATGCAAAAGAATTTATTGAATTTCTAAGAGAAAAATCTTATAAAATTTTATTCCTAACAAACAACTCCACGCAATTACCCCAAAACTATCAAAAAAAGTTAATAAATATGGGTATAGATGCAAGAGAAGATGAATTTATCACATCAGGTATTGCAACCGCTTTATATCTAAAAAATTGGAAAGAAAAAGGTAAAGCCTATGTTATAGGAGAGTCAGCTTTAAAAGATGCAATTTTAAGAGAGGGTTGGGAGATAACAGATGAAAATGTTGATGCGGTTGTTGTTGGTCTTGATAGAAATTTCACTTTTGACAAATTAAGAAGAGCAAATTTTCTAATTAGAAATGGTGCAAAATTTATTGCTACAAATCCAGATAAAACTTTTCCTTTAGAAAATAGTATAGAACCTGGTGCTGGCTCTATAGTTGCCTCAATTGCATCTGCATCTCAAAAAAGACCTATTATAATTGGGAAACCCTCCCCATATATTGGAAAAATAGCTATCTCAAAATTAAATCTTAAGCCATCAGAAGTTATTATTTTAGGTGATAGAATTGATACTGATATACTATTTGCAAAAAGATTAAAAGCTCCATCTATTTTAGTCTTAACAGGAGTAACAGACGAAGATGATCTTAGGAAAAGTAGGTTTAAGCCAAATCTTATTTTCAGAAATTTATTAGAAGCAATGAATTTTTTAAAGAAGAAGCTTGAGTAGGGAGATTACTACTGTAAGAATAACAATATCTACAATTGTATTTAAAAAATAGGACTTATAAGATAATTTTAAAATATATTTATCTGAAAGAAATTTAATAAAAAGAATAATCAAGAAAATAATATAGAGATTTTTTATGTTAAACCAGAAAATTAAAAATAAAATACTTTTAAAAAATCCCTCTGAATATTTTTCTTTTGTTGGTATTCCTAATTTTATAAATTCTTCTTTTCCACTAAAGCTCTTTCTTACATAAAAAGTAAAGACAGTTCCTGCAAAAACAACTAATATATACCCTATTGATAAAAGTATAAAATAATCACTATTATAAAATCTAATCCATATCTTTCCTAAATTTGGATTCTCCCATAATTGAGGATATCTACTTATTGGTATAAAAAATACAAAAATAAGAGATATTAAATGTAATATTTGATCTAAAACAAAATACCATACATTATCTCTCTCCTTAGATGTATTGGAAACTTTTATCTTTTCCCAATCAATCCATATATGAAAAAGCCAAACTAAAATTATATAAATCCAAGAAATGAAATATTTTAAGTATGGTATAGATAAAAAAAGAGCAAGAATTAAAAAGACTGTTCCATGTATAAAAACTCCAAATATTGATTTTTTCTTTAATCTAAATATTAAGTTTGTTTGTAATGGAAAATCTGCAATTAAATGAGCAAGCCAAAGTCTTAAGAACCAGAACATAATTTCTCCTTTTTATACAAAGATAATAAAGCGGAAACAACATCTGGATCAAATTGCTTTCCTTTTTGCTTTTCAATTTCTTCTAAAGCTGATTCTATACTTAATCCTTTTCTATATGGACGATCAGATGTCATGGCATCTAAGGTATCTGCAACAGCTATTATTCTCCCTAACATGGAAATTCCTTCCCCAGAAATTCCCTTAGGATATCCTTTTCCATCAAATCTTTCATGATGCTCTTCAACTCCAGGAATAATATCTTGTAAAGAGGATAATGGATCTAATATTTTCTTTCCTACAACAGGATGCTTTTCTATTTCTTTTCTTTCTTCTAAGGATAATAATCCTTTTTTTCTTAAAATACTTTCATCAATACCTATTTTGCCAATGTCATGGAGTAATGCTGATAATCTTATTTTTTCAATAAAATCATTATCATAACCCATCTCTCTTGCTATCATTTCTGCATACTTAGCAACTCTTCTTGAATGTCCATGAGTATAAGGATCTTTTGCATCTATAGCAGAAGCTAATGATTCAACAGTATCAAAAAAAAGGTCTTTTAGATTTTGATATAATTTAGCATTTTCAATAGCAATTGCAGCTTGATTTGCTATTGCTTGAAGCAAGCTCAAATCTCCATTATCAAATCCCTCAAATCCAATTTTATTAAGAACCTCTATAACACCAATAATCTTTTCTTTTGTTCTTAAAGGGACACAAATTATTGACTTTGTTACAAAAGAAGTTGCAGAATCATATTTTTTGGCAAATCTTTCATCTTTATTTACATCGTTAACTATTAGAGATTGTCCAGTCATTGCAACCCATCCTGCAATACCTTCTCCAACAGGTATACGAAATTCTTTTATTAAATCCCCCTTTTCTCCTAATGCTATTTCAAAAGTCAGTTCATTACTTTTCTCATCTAATATCATTAAAGAACATGCTTCAGAATTCAATGCATCTTTTGTAAGATTCATAATAAGATTAAGAAGATCTTTTAATTTTAAAGTAGAGTTTATGTCCTCAGCTACCTTCTGCAAAATTGTCAATTCTTGCAATCTTTCTTCATATTCATTGATTTCTCTTATAAAATGAAGTAAAAATATATTTATAATTTCTTTATCTATATTAGTCTTAAAAAATACTTTTAATATCTCTTTCTTAGTCTCAAAAGTAAAATATTCTCCTTCCTTTTCACCATCTTCAAAAATTATATTACCTTGAGAATTTTTTAATAAAATTCCATAATTTGAAATATAACCTTTATTCTTAATTACTTTTAGCAATTCAATTAAACTATTTAAATTCATTTTTCCTTCTTATAACTTTATAAATATGAACAGGCTCTTCTTTTCCTTTAACTTTTATGAAACCTAAATCCTCAAAATCAAAAAAATCTTTTGCATAATTATATGTATTTTCACAAACTAAAATTTCTCCACCTTTTGCCATACTCTCTAATCTCTCTGCAAGATTTACAGTTGCACCAATAGCGGTAAACTCCATTCTTTGTGTAGAACCTATTGTTCCTGCAACTGCCTCGCCAGTGGATATACCAATTCCCACATATAAAGAAGGAAAGCCCTTTTTAGACCATTCTGATCTTAATTTTTCTAAATTATTTTGAATATCTAAAGCAGTATTAATCGCCCTAATAGGATTATCTTCATAATATACTGGAGTACCAAATAAAGCCATAATAGCATCACCTAAAAATTTATCAACAGTTCCCCCATACATAAAAATTATCTCAGTTGCAGACGTAAAGAAATCATTTAAAAATTTTGTTATATCTTCTGGAGAGAGAATGTCTGAATAATATGTAAAATTTCTTATATCTGCAAATAAAATACTTATCCATTGTCTTTTTGTCTGAAGTAATTGATGTGTAGGATCAGAAAGAATAATATCAACCACAGAAGATGGGACAAATCTCTGAAATATAAATTTTATCTTTCTTTTCTCCCTTTCTTCCATTATAAACTTAAAAAGAAGAGTAAACATGTAAGATATAATCATAGCTAAAATTGGGAAAATAATAGGAAAAATAAATCTTAATTTTAAAAAAAGAAGTATAGTAATAAGAATATAAGACAATATTGAAATGATTATTATTAAAATACTTTTAAAACCTGAAATTTTTCTTAAAATTATAGTTGGAAATAGAGAGAAAATAAAGTTTAATAAATATAAGAAATATCCACTATTTAAGGGATAAATAAAATCTCTTGACATTAAAGTTGCTATACTATTGGCATGAATCTCAACTCCAGGCATTTTTCCAAGTTTTAGTGTGGAGCCTTCTCTAACATATTGATAAAATGGAGTAAAATGAGTATCATGAAGAGCTTCTGTTGTGGCACCAATAAGAATAATTTTATCTTTAAAAGTATTAATTGAAAATTCATCTTTTAAAACTTGTGCATAAGAATATATAGGAAATTTGTACATTCCTCCTCTATAGTTTATATAGACATAATTATCTTTATCTAAGGGAATATTACTTTTTTTAAAATAATCCTTGGGTTTCATCCCATTATAAGATGAAAATATTAAAAGAGGAAAAGAGATCCATTCCTTATCAAAAATCTTGGATGTAAGAGAAAATCTCCTCACAAATCCATCTTCATCATATATAGTGTTTACTAAACCTACTTTTGCAGAAGAAGAAAAAATTTCTATTGGTTCAGATATTTTCCTTATTGTTCCAAATCTTGGGTCATTATAGGATATAAAAAAACTTGCTAAAATTATATCTTTTCCTAATACTTTTGAAAATGCTATGTCTTCTTCTTTTTTACCAACAGTATCAAAATAAATATCAAAAGCTATCACCTTAGCTCCAAATTTTCTGAGTTTATTAATTAATTTTATATGAAGAGTTCTTGGCCAAGGCCAGTTCCCAAGTTCTTCTATAGAATTATCATCTATAGCAATAATAACAATTGGCTCTTTAACTGCAATTTCTCCCCTTATTTCAAATCTCCAATCTATAGTTTTTAATTCTAATGTTTTAATCCATGAAATATAAGAAAATAGAAAGACGAGGATAAGAGTAGAAAAGATAATTAAAGCTCTTATCCTCGCCTCATAAAACCTACTACCTTTTAATATCTCATCAATAATTCTTTTCACTTAAAAGTATATCTTTGTATCCACACTATAATAGTCAATAGGCTCTCCATTAGGATCAAAGGTTCTTAAGATCTTTAGTATTACATCAACATTTTGGGCAATAGGATATTGTGCTTGAGCATAAAGTTTTGTATTTTCATTTATAAAATTAAATTGTCCCAAAGGAATATTCTTTTGTTCATAAATTAAAAGGCCATTTATTCTTGGTCCAATTCTTAAAGCAAACTCTCCATGTAGAGATGGGAGTAGATCTTGATAAGCTTCATATAATATTAAAAGTTCTGCAATATTCATTATTCTTGAATTTACGCCTGCAAGAAGTCCATTAATTCTTCCTTTGGACTGAGAAATAGGTGGTAATTCTCCTTTTACTTTATTCTTTTCATAGAAAGAATCAAAATACCCCAATGTAAAATTATCAGAAACACTTCTTAACTGTAATTCTGCATTTATAAATCCTAAGAATTTTGCTTGTATACCACCCATAAAACCATTTTCTGATGCAACATTAATATTAGATAAATTTTCCCCATCATGAATAACTCTTTGAGCAAAAGACATATAAGCAATTATATCTCTTGTTATAAAGTATCCCGCATCAGCTCCAACTATAAGTTGTTGTTTAGTATAAGTAGGATCTAAATCAGCCATCGCATTAATTCCAAGCTCCAATTTAGATAAAGGACGATAAAATAGTCTTATTCCATAAGTTGTTAATGGGTTTTCTAATAATTGATATTGGAATCCTTGTGTAGAGTCATATGATAAAGTCAATTTATAAGGGGATGGTATAAGAAGATTAACACCATATTTTTGGGGTTTTTCTAATCTAATTAAGAAACTATAAAGTTGATTTGTTGAGTATCTATTAGCAATTAATCCATAACCTAAGTTATAATTATCAACAATTCCATATCTCAATCCAAAAGAAGGCAGATTTATTTCCCCATATCTGAATCCTAATTCAAAAAGAGTTGTTCCTTTTCCATTATTTAAAAGAGCAACTTCTAATCCAAGCTTTAAAATATTTAGATTTAACTCAGGAGTAAATGCAAGTTTCATAAACATTTCACCATTTCTATTCTCAAATCCATATCCACCTTCACTCTTTAAGATCTGAGTTTTTGTCTCAGGCTTTATTTTTTCCATTTCTTCAGAAGGAACTTCCTTTGCTTCTTCACCAAGTTTTTCTTTTACTTCCTCTTTTATTTCCTTAATCTCTTTTTCTAATTCCTCTTTATACTTCTTAACATCAAATGGCTTTACTTCTCCAAATGTTCCATCTGGATTTACTACTACCTGAAATCCTTCAGAAATTGTTTTTTCAATTCCCCCTGCAACAAGTAAAACTATACCACTTAAACCATTAACATAAGTAGTACCATCTTCAAGAACATTTGTAACCCAAGATGTCCCTCTTACACCTGCAACAGCTGTAGGTGTTTGTATCTCAACTCTATCACCTGGTTTTAATATTTTCTCTACAGTAGCCCAGACCTTACCAATAAAAATTTTAAATATTGATATTTCTTTTTCTTCATCCTTAGAAAGGTCCACAATGTCAAGTTGCGTATTTGCAGAAAGCCTAAGCGTTGATTTATCTGCAAAGGTCAAGACCGCATAAGAATTTGCTTGAACCCAAACTCTATCTCCTGCAAATAATGCCATATTTAAAACTGCAGGTTTAAAAATCTCACTACCTGCCTTTCTTACATAAACATTTCCTTTTAGAGTTGTTATAGTTGCAGATCTTTTCTGTTGGGTTTGTGCCCAGGAAATATTAAAGAGAAGAAGTATTATAAAGAAAGAAACAAAAATCCTCTTCATATCTTTCACCTCTTCATAATTTTTTAATTTATTATAATATCAGATTCTAAGAAGAGGAAGTGATTTTTGTCACAAATTTTGATTTTTTTTAAAAAGATAATATAGACCTTTTAAAGTCAAATATGGATCTATATCTTTTACATACTTAGTATATGGAACAATTCTTTTTGCCCAACCTCCAGTAGCTATAATTTTTGGTTTGATACTTAACTCCTTTATTTGTCTTTCTATAATTCCATCAACTAATCCTGCAAATCCATAAACTATTCCAGCTTGCATTGCAGTTATAGTATTTTTGCCAATAGAACTATTTGGAGCTACTATATCTATCTGAGGAAGTTTTGCAGTTTTTTCAAAAAGTGCATAAGAGGAAGAACCCACACCTGGTGCAATAGCAACACCTAAAAATTTTTTATTATTTATAACCGAAAAAGTAGTTGCAGTTCCAAAATCTACTGCAATACCACACCCACCATATTCCTCATCAATAGCAACTACATTGCAGATAAGATCAGCGCCTACCTCTTTTGGATTTTCAGCATCTATATATATTCCAGTTTTAATTCCTGGTTCTACAATAAAAGGTCTTGATCCAAAAATAAAATTTATTGCATCCTCAAATACAGATGTTAAGGAAGGGACCACTGAAGCAATAGCGGTCCCTTCCACTTCTGAAATTTTAATCCTATTCTTTTCCAAAACCCAATTTAGCTTCATAGCATACTCATAACTTGTGGAATTCTTTTCTGTTGAAAAATCTAAATGTTTTAAAATTTCATTATTTTTAAACAAAGCTATATCTATGTTTGAATTTCCTATATCTATAGCTAAAATCAATATCTCTCCTCCTTTTGCAAATATCTTCTAAGAGCTATAGATGTTGGAACACAGATAATAACAGCTAAAATTGCCTCTGGAATGCCATGAATCACTCCAACAGAAATTGCAGTTCCCAGTGGAAAAATACCAAAAATTACAGCTAATCCCAATGTTCCTACAGTATTTGTTAAACTACCTAATAAAGATGCTATTGATAAAGAGATTATCTCTGGTTTCTTTTCTTTAAATATTAAATATATTGGGAGTGCAATAATAAAACTTAATAAAGAAATTATAAAAGATGATTCTATAGGAAAATCTATATATCTTTGAGGAAATAAGTTTTGAAATATATTGTTTCCTATAAGAAATAAAAGTGAGAAAACAATTATAGAAAAAAGAAAATTTGTTAAAACTCTAATTTTACTTTTTATAGATAAAATTTTGTATAAAAATGAAAAAGTTATACCTGCAACGACTCCTATTAATGGTCTTGCTGGAATTAAAACCCAGAATGGTGCGATAGAACTAAAATAATACACAGTTGATAAACCAAATAAAAAGCCAATTAAAGCCCCAAAACCTGGACCTAAAACAATACCAGAGATTATAACAGGTATGTGCATAATAGTAGCAGCTCCTGCAGGGGTAGGAAGAGGAATAAAACCAAGATAGGTGAAACCAAGAATTAAAGTGATACCTGTAAGTAAACCAACAAGAGCAATAGTTTTGGGATCTTTTAAATTTATCATTTTTAAAACCTCCTTTCCAGCTCTCCAAAAAGGAGATGCTGTTTTAAAATTTAATTATTGATAAAGATTATTAATTTGGTCTCGCCATAGATATTCTTCTATATGCGAGCCAAATTTTTCCATATTATATACCAAAAAGAATAATAAAGCAAAAAAAATCTGTTAAAAGAAGTTTTTTGAAAAATTTAAAATTTACTAAACTATTTAATTTTTTCTTATTTTTATTTAATGCTTATATCTCTTGACAAAAATTTTTATATTTTTTTATAATGATAATTGAAGATTATAGTAAAATAATTTATAAAAATTTTGAAAAGGAGGTGATAAACACCAAAAAAATTACCCTCTTTTTCTAAACTATAAAAATAAATTAAGGAGGGTTTAGCATGAATAAGAATATTTTTAGATTAATTTTAATCTTTTCCCTATTAATCTGTATTGCTACATTACAATCTTCAATTGCAAAAGAAGCTAAATTATTTGATGTAAGTGATATTATACAATATAAAGCTTTGCCAAAATATGAGGAAGCCCCTGAATTAGCTGAAGCAGTAAAAAGAGGAGAATTACCACCTGTTGAAGAAAGATTACCAAAAAAACCCGCTGTTTTAATGAGTAAAGCTATGAAAGATGGTCCAGGAATCTATGGTGATGTTTGGAGAACTGTTTCAGCGTGTCCAACAGCAGGATGGAATTGGGCAGCTGGTGTTGTTGGTGGTTGGTTTGGAATAGAGGAGTGCATGCAAGAAGCTCTTGTTAATACTGGTATGTCATGGAGACTAAAAAATGGAGAACCTGGTCCAAATCTTGCCACAAGTTGGGAATGGTCAAAAGATGGTAAATCATTGACAATGCATCTCATAGAAGGAGCAAAATGGTCAGATGGACACCCCTTTACAGCAGATGATGTTCTATTCACATATTATGATTGTATATTAGATCCACATGTCCCCAGCTGGCAAGGACCAGGTACATGGACTATAGATGGTAAATTAGTAGAATTAGAGAAGATAGATGATTATACAATTAGATGGAAATTTCCAAAGCCATTCCCATATTACTTATTGTGGTACATGGATTATTTAGATTTTTCAATTGCACCAGCACATGTATTAAAACCATTCCATCCTAAATATAATCCAAATGCAACATATGAAAGTTTTATAAATTGTTTACCTCCCAACAAATTACCTCCTGTTGTTTTAGGTCCATGGGTTCCAGTTGCCTTTGAAGAGGATAAATATCTCATAATGAAGAGAAATCCATACTACTGGAAAGTAGATGAGACTGGGAAACAACTTCCCTACATAGGAGAGTTTTACTTCAAAAAAGCAAGATCAGGCGTTCAAAGAGACTTAGACTTGATAGCAGGAACTTGTGATCAAACCCATTTAGAAACACCTGGTTTATTCACATTCATTAATGAACAAGCAAGACGTCCTGATGCGCCATTTAGAATAATAGAAGGTAAATGGACATTAACCTTTGCACTACAATTAAATTTTGCATTATACCAAGGAGTAAAAACACCAAGAGATAAAGCAGTAAGAGAACTATTTAGAAACCTTGAATTTAGAAAAGCACTTTCATATGCTATAGATAGAAATGCTATAGCAAAAGCATTAGTACCTGGACCAATGTTGAGACCATTACCCAGTGGATTCCCATCTGGAGCAGATTATTATGATCCAAATGCAGTTGTTTCTTATCCTTACAATCCACAAAAATCTAAAGAAATTCTTACAAAATTAGGATTTAAAGATACTGATAAAAATGGAATTTTAAATTGGACAAGTGGTCCATTAAAAGGACAAGACCTAATTCTTTCTATAAAAGTGCATGAGGATCAAACTGCATGTATTGATATCGTAGATGCATTAATACCTATGTTCCAAAAAGTTGGTATAAAATTAGTACCAAAAGTTGTAAAAGCCACTGTAGGACAAGCCTTAGATACAGCAGGAGAATTTGATATGCATATGGGAAGAATGGACGAGCTTGCTTCTCCATATACTGTACTCACATCTCTTGCTCCTGTAACCCCATCATCTCCAAACTGGCATAGGGCAGGTCCTGGAAACAAGAGAGAACTTTTACCTTTTGAAAGAAGGATGGTAGAAATAGTTGAAGCATTAAAATTTGAACCAAGTCGTGAAAAAAGACAAGAATTATTCAGTGAATTACAAAAATTATGGACTAGTAATCTTTACACTATAGGAATAATTGAAGGAATATATAATACTGGTATTACAAAGAGATTTAAAAATATACCTGATGGAATACCTGCTCGTTACCATCAATGGTTCCATGCAAATGTTATGCAAGAACAAGTATGGACACCTAAAGAATTACAATTACCAGAATTCTTACCAGGTGTAATAGTAAAATATACTAAATAAATAAAATAACCTAAAATTAAGGAAGGGAGGAATTTTATCCTCCCTTCCTTTACAAATACTAAATACAATATTAGAAGGGGAGAATTTGATGAAAAATTATATTGTTAGAAGAATTCTTTTAAGCATACCTGTTTTAATATTAATCAGTATTATAGTTTTTATAGTAATTCAATTACCCCCTGGTGATTATATGTCTGCTTTAAAGGGACAAATGCAATCCTTAGGAGGCTTAACTGAGGAAGAAGCAGAAAGAATAGCAGAACAATTACGAAAAATTTATGGATTAGATAAACCTCTTATATTGCAATATTTTATATGGGTAAAAAATATAATTTTAAGGGGAGATTTTGGTTATTCTTTTCAATATAGAAGACCTGTAAAGGATGTAATTTGGGAGAGATTAGGTTGGACCATATTAATTGCGACATTATGTCATCTTGTCTCAACTGTAATAGGAATTGTAATTGGAATATATTCTGCTACTCATCAGTATGGTATAGGAGATACTATAGGGACTATATTTGCATTTATTGGGTTGTCTGTCCCAAGCTTCTTTTTGGCACTTGTAATTATGTATTTTTTAGCAATAAAGGGTATAGAACCAGGAGGATTATTTTCTCAAAGATATATGCTTGCTCCATGGAGTTTTGCTAAATTTGTTGATCTTTTAAAGCATATCTGGATCCCAGTAGTTATTGTTGGATTTGCTGGAACTGCGAGAAATATGAGAGTAATGAGAGGAAATCTATTAGATATTTTGAATTTCCCTTATATTCTAACTGCTCGTTCTAAAGGTTTAAAAGAAAGAGTAGTTATATATAAACATGCGGTAGTTAATGCTTTGCATCCTATTATTATGTATCAAGGGATGGTATTACCTTTTATGATTCAAGGGGAAATAACAACAAGTATTGTACTTAGCATACCTACAGCAGGTCCCATGTTTTATGATGCACTTGTTGCTCAAGATATGTATTTAGCTGGTGCTTTTCTTTTTCTTGTAGCTGTAATTTTAGTTATAGGTAATCTATTAGCTGATATTCTTTTAGCATTATTAGATCCAAGAATACGATATGATTAAAGCGAGGGTAAAAATATGATAAAAAAAATAAAAAATAAAAATGAAATTAGTATAGAAGCAGAAAAAGGAAAAAGTTATTTTCAATTAGTTTGGAGAAATTTTAAGAAAAATAAAATAGCTATTTTAGGAGGAATAATAATTTTAATTTTAGCAATACTTTCTATCTTTGCTCCATTTTTCTCCCCCTATGACCCAACAGAAGCTCATTATGATAGAGTTTATCAACCACCCCAGAGGATTTACTTCTTTGACGAAAACGGAAGATTCTCTCTTACTCCTTTTACTTATAATCTTAAATTGGATATAGATCCTGTAACTTACAGTAGAAGATATAAAGAAGATACCTCAAAAAAATATTACATTAAATTATTTGTTAAAGGATGGAACTACAATATATTTGGAATTACATGTAATCTTCATCTATTTGGAGTAGAAAAGGGAGGAGTTATCCATTTATTTGGAACAGATCTATATGGAAGAGATTTATTAAGTAGAATTCTTTTTGGGGGTAGAATTTCTCTTTCAATTGCATTTTTAGGGGCATTTCTAACTATTATTTTGGGATCAATTATAGGTGTAATATCTGGATATTATGGAGGAGTTATTGATTTAATAATTCAAAGAATAATTGAAGTATTACAATCGTTTCCCCAATTACCTCTTTGGATGGCTCTTAGTGCTGCAGTTCCTAAAGAATGGTCTTCCTTAGATGTTTTTATAATTATGATATTCATATTCTCTTTATTAAGCTGGCCAATGCTTGCAAGAGAGATTAGAGGTAAAATTTTGGCATATAGGGAGCAAGATTTTATAACAGCAATTAAAGAAATGGGAGGAAGTGATTTAAGGATAATTTTTAAACATTTATTACCAAATTGCTTAAGTCATATTATAGTTGTTCTTACAATTAGCATACCTCAATTTATTCTAATGGAAAGTACATTAAGTTTTCTTGGTTTAGGTATACAGCCACCACTAATTAGCTGGGGGCTTCTTGTTCAAGGAGCTCAAAAATTAGAGACTCTTGGACAACATCCATGGATAATAATTCCATGTATTTTTATTGTCTTTTCAGTTTTAGGTTTTAACTTCTTAGGAGATGGATTAAGAGATGCTGCAGATCCTTATTCGTCAAGAAAGGTATAGGAATTTTTAGGAGGATAACACATGAAAGATAGATCTATTATTGAAATAAAGAATCTGAAAAAGTATTTTCCTGTATATAAAGGTATTTTTAAAAATATTGCTGGATATGTAAAAGCAGTTGATGGCATTAGCGTCTCTATAAAAGAAGGTGAAACCTTAGGTTTAGTTGGTGAAAGTGGTTGTGGAAAAACAACCTTAGGAAGAACAATATTAAGATTAATTGAACCCTCAGAAGGACAAATATATTATACACCTGAAGATAATATTACAATTGATTTAACAAGTTTATCTTTATCTGAATTACGTAAACTAAGAAAAGACCTAAGAATGATATTTCAAGACCCTTACTCTTCACTTAATCCAAGACTAACAGTTTTAGAAATTGTAGGAGAACCATTAAAAATACATAATTTAGCAAATGGTAAAGAGATTGAAGAAAGAGTAAGGGATCTTTTGGAAATGGTAGGTTTAAAAGCTCATTATATGAGAAGATATCCTTATGAATTTAGTGGAGGTCAAAGACAAAGAATAGCTATTGCAAGAGCATTAGCATCAAATCCAAGATTGATAATAGCAGATGAACCTGTTTCAGCATTAGATGTTTCTGTTCAAGCACAGATTTTAAATCTTTTTGAGGAACTTAAAGATAAAATGAATCTAACATATATATTTATCTCTCATGACTTAAGTGTAGTACAACATATAAGTGATAGGGTAGCAGTCATGTACCTTGGTAAAATAATAGAAATGGGTGATGTAAAAAAAGTTTATTTAAATCCCAAACATCCATATACTGAAGCTTTACTTTCTGCAATTCCAAAAGTTAATCCAAGACAAAAATTAACTCGTATATTATTAACAGGTGAGGTTCCAAGTCCATTAAATCCTCCTTCAGGATGTAGATTTCATCCAAGATGTCAATATGTTGATAAAATTTGTATAGAAGAGGAACCAATTTTAAAAATTATAGAAGAAAATCATTTTGTCGCATGTCATTTTGCTGAAAATCTTACTCTTAAAGGAATTGAGGGATAAAAAAATGTTATGGAGAAAAAATTTAAATAATAAAAATATTAAGATCAAAGAGAATGAAAACATAGATGAAGATATACTTCTAAAAATAGAAAATCTTCGTACTTATTTCTTTACTCAGGATGGAATCGTAAGAGCAGTTGATGGAATTGAGCTAATAATAAAGAAAGGTCAAGTGTTAGGATTAATTGGAGAAACAGGTTGTGGTAAAACAATGACAGCTCTTTCTATATTGAGATTAGTTCCACCCCCAGGAAGAATTATAGATGGAAGAATATTATTTCGTAAAGACAATGAAATAATAAATCTTGTTAATTTAGACCCCAAAGGGGATAAAATAAGAGAGATTAGAGGTAAATATATATCTATGATATTTCAGGAACCTATGATATCATTAAATCCTATATATACAATAGGTGATCAAATAATTGAAAATATAATTACACATAACAAAATATCAAAAATTGAAGCTAAAAAAATTGCAATAAGCATGTTAGAACAAGTAGGAATTCCAGAACCAGATAAACGTATTGATGAATATCCTCACCAGCTTTCTGGTGGAATGAGACAGAGAGCAATGATTGCTATGGCCTTATCTTGTAATCCTCATTTGCTTATTGCAGATGAACCTACCACTGCTGTAGATGTAACTGTTCAGGCACAAATTTTAGATTTATTAAGAAAATTACAGAAAACTTTTAATATGTCAGTATTATTAATTACCCACAATATGGGAGTTGTGGCAGAACTTGCAGATACAGTTGGAGTTATGTATCTTGGTAAAATAGTAGAATTTGCAAAAGTAATAGATTTATTTGATAATCCTACTCATCCTTATACACAGGCTTTATTAAAATCAATACCCTCATTAAGTAGTATAGGAAAATCAAAACAAAAATTAGCAGTTATAAAAGGAGATTTACCTGACCCTTATTCTAAACTTGAAGGATGCTATTTTAAGTTAAGATGTCCTTATGTTATAAATTTATGTGAAAAAGAAGAGCCTCCAATGATAGAAATTGAAAATCAACATTTTGTAAAATGTTGGTTAGTGGTTAAGTAAAAAAATTAGAAAAATTAAAAAGGAGGAAGTATAACATGCCTAAAATTACTTTTATTGGGGCAGGAAGTGTGGTCTTTGCAAAAAGACTTATTATGGATATTCTTTCTTATCCAGAGTTATCAAATAGTGAAATAGTTTTAATGGATATTGATAAAGAAAGATTAGATCTTATTTATGCTTTAACACAAAAAATAATAAAGAAATTAAATTCTAAGGCAAAAGTTATAGCCACTTTAAATAGAAGAGAAGCTCTTTATGGTTCAAATTATGTAATTAATATGATACAAGTTGGTGGCTTAGAAATGTTTGAAAAGGATGTTGAAATTCCAAGAAAATATGGAATAGACCAAACTGTAGGAGATACAATTGGACCCGGTGGTGTATTTCGGGGACTTAGGACTATTCCAGTCTTGCTTGATATTGCTAAAGATATGGAAGAATTATGTCCTAATGCACTATTTATAAACTATAGTAACCCAATGGCAATGAATTGTTGGGCACTGAATAAAGCAACAAAAATAAAAAATGTTGGACTTTGTCATAGTGTTCAGGGAACAGCTATGCAACTTGCAGAATATATTAAAGTTCCATATGAAGAAATTTCTTATTGGGTTGCAGGGATAAATCATATGGCTTGGTTCTTAGAATTTAAAAAAGGCAATGAAGATCTATATCCTAAACTATGGCAAGCTATGGAAGTACCCGAAATTTATATAAAAGATGCTGTAAGATTTGAAATAATGAAATATTTTGGATACTTTGTAACTGAATCAACTCATCATATGTCTGAATACATTCCATATTTTAGAAAAAATCCAGAAAGAATTAAAGAACTAATACCCCAAAGATGGGATTATTTAGAGATTTGTAAAAGTGGATGGCAACCTCACTATGAAAAGATTAAAAGAGAAATAAATGAGGAAGAACCAATTATAATTGAAAAATCTCATGAATATGCTGCACCTATAATATATTCAATGGAAACTGGTAATCCTTGTAGAATAAATGGAAATGTGAATAATGATAATCTTATAACAAACTTACCTAAGGATTGTTGTGTAGAAGTTCCATGTTTAGTTGATAAATTAGGAATTCATCCTTGTTTTGTGGGAGATTTACCCCCTCAACTTGCAGCATTAAACAGAACAAATATTAATGTTCAAGAGCTAGCTGTTTTAGGTACATTAGAAAAAGATCCAAATAAAATATATCAAGCAGTAATGTTAGATCCTTTAACTTCAGCGATCTTAGAACCAAGAGAAATAAAAAAGATGGTAGATGAAATGTTTATGGAGGAAAAGGAATGGATTAATATTTTTAAAAATAAAAAGTATTAAAATAATTCTAATTGCCTTTCTTCTGTAGGTCTTTTTCCATTTATTAGGATGAATTTACTGGCTCTTTTCACAACTACACCTAATTTTTCTAAATCCTTTATATTTCTTATTTTATTTTTCTTTCTTTCATTAATAATTCTCTTAGCACATATAGGACCAATACCAGGTATTCTTAAAAGTTCATTTAAATTTGCTTTATTTATCTCAATTGGGAAAAATTCAGGATGATTTATTGCCCATATCCATTTAGGATCCTCATTAATGAACAAATTTCCATCAGATTGAAAAATTAATTCTTCTAAAGAAAAATTATATTTTCTTAAAAGAAAATCTGCTTGATAAAGTCTATGTTCTCTCCATGTAGATGTTGGAGGTAAGTCTTCAAAAGGTGTCATTGGAATTGGTTTAAAGGCACTAAAATATGCTCTATTTAAATTATATTTTTTATACAGATTATAAACAGTATAAAGAATTTCTTTATCTTTTTCATTCTCAGCCCCTACAACAAACTGAGTTGTAAATCCATATTTAGGTCTTTTATCTTTCAATAATAATTTGTTTATAATTTCAATCTTTTTGAATAAGTTATCAAAATTCTTCTGTGGAGCAATTTTAGTTAAATATTCTTTTTTAGGAGCCTCTAAATTTATAGATACTCTATCAGCAAGTTCCATTGCTCTTATTAAATAATCTTCACTTGATTCAGGTAATATTTTTAAATGAATATATCCTTTAAATTTATAAACTTCCCTTAAAATTTCAGCAACTTTTAACATATTTTCCATTGTCTCCTTCGGGGATTTTGTAACAGCTGAACTTAAAAATAAGCCATCTACCAAATTTCTTCTTTTCATTTCTAAGAAAAGTCTTACCATTTCATCAGATGTAAAACTTAATCTTTTAAAAGGACGATCTGCTCTATTTGCACAATAATAACAATTATGAATACAATCGTTGGAGAGTAAAGTTTTAAGAAGTCTAACTGTTGTCCCATTTGGTAAAGTAGTTGGGTATATCCATCCATATATAGTTGATTTTCTTCTTATCTCTTGAGGAGAGCAGAGATATGATCCACATAAGTCAAATTTTGCATCCTCTGAAAGTATCTCTAACTTTTCAATTAAATCCATAATATCCCTGTTTTATATTTTGTTTAATATTGTATCATTTATTGATTTTTTTGTAAACTTAAATCTATGAAAATGGAACTAAGAAAAATGTTATTAGAAGAAAGAGATAAAATAGAGAATAAATATGAAAAATCTTGTAGGATTTATCTAAATCTTAAAAAACTTGAAGTGTGGAAGAAATCAAAAATTATTCACACTTATATTACTTTTAGAAGTGAGGTAGATACCAGACTTATTATTAATAATGCTTTAATTGAGGGAAAAAGAGTTCTTTGTCCTAAAATTATGGGTAATAACCTATTAATTGGAGAAATAAAATCTTTTAATGATCTTACAGTTGGTAAATATGGAATTTTAGAACCAATTAATATAATTTCTATCAATTTAGAAGATATTGATATTATCATTGTTCCAGGAATCGCGTTTGATTTAAAAGGATATAGATTAGGTTATGGAGGAGGTTACTATGATAGATTTTTAAAAAACTTAAAAAGACCTATAAAAATTGGACTAATTTTTGATCAATTAATAAAAAAGGAACTTCCCCATACTAATATGGATATTAAAATGGATATTATTATTAGTGAAAATAGAGTTATATTTATTAGTAAAGAATATTATTGAATTCCTATACACGAAAGGCACAATAATATAGCATTTCTGAAAATAATAACATAATCTTTTATAAATATTCCAATAAAAATAAAAATTATGCCTAAAACTAATATTAATATTTTTACTATTTTTTTAGCCATTTATTAAGTTCAGAAATAAGAGTTTTCTCATTTATAATTCCCAAATAGATTTGCCTTAATATTTGAGATTTATCAATAAGAAAAGATGTAGGAATAACTTCTACACCATACTTAAAACCTACAGTACCATTTCTATCAGAGAGAATTATAAAATTTATAGGATTCTCATTAAGAAAGGCTTTTAGTCTTTCAATATCACTATCCAGACTTACAGCTATAACTTCAAAACCAAATTTTTTATACTTATTATATACTTTTTGTAAAATAGGAATCTCAGTTCTACAAGGGGGACACCATGTAGCCCAAAAATTAAGTAATATAACCTTGCCTTTAAACTCTGACAAAGAATATTTTTTCCCTTTTAAATCAGATAGGGTAAAATCAATAATAGGATGATTTATTTTCAAATTTTGAGAGAGAGCATATCCCTGGTTTTTTAATTGAGTAAAAATAAAGAAAAGAAAAATAAAAATAATAAAAACTATTAATTTCTTCATATAATTCCTCCTTTTTATTAACCACTTCCAGGCGAGGTAGGGGGTGATGGGTGAGGGGGGAAGGGGACCCTCGCCTGGAAGTTGTATTCATAATTTTAAAGAGAAGATTACTGGCGATGACCTACTCTCCCACCCCGTTGCCAGGGCAGTACCATCGGCGCTGGAGGGCTTAGCTTCCGTGTTCGGAATGGGAACGGGCGTTTCCCCTCCGCTCTTATCACCAGTAACCTC
>Ga0078972_1004214_pt1 | contig 40295 bp, 36 predicted proteins | sample YelNatPaOPGAMG01_FD_67568 | JGI IMG/M metagenome (GOLD analysis project Ga0078972, IMG submission 67568) | Hot spring thermophilic microbial communities from Obsidian Pool, Yellowstone National Park, USA - OP-RAMG-01 (SPADES assembly) (version 2) | ecosystem: Environmental > Aquatic > Thermal...
TTGGCTATGTTTTTTAAACCTTACCTCCACTTACGAAGTGGAAGTAAATTTTCTTCGGGAGTCTGATAAGCCTATCTTGATGAAAAATCAGGATCAGACAACGACAATTTATCAATAATTCATTATGGGCCAAAAAAAGCAGGGTGTCAAAAAATTTTGTGCTTGAAAAAATGGCGCAAATCCGCTTTAGGATTGTATTTGAATGAAATTTACCAAAAATAGTATGAATAATTCGGGTTACTAATTTTGCCCGCGCCAAACGAAACACCCGATAATTACCAATCAACCATTGATACCGCTTTACCTCAAAAAAGGGCTTTGTCAATAATCTTGTTTAATTATGCGGGTCAATTGGAAAATCTTATGAAATTCTAAAAAGAAATTTTCCTGAAAATGCTTATATCGGAATTTTAGAAGAGATAAGAACCAGATTCTAAATAAATGGCACAAAGTGTTATGTTGAATGGAGTGAAACATCTCTTTAGAACACCCTACCGTCGTAATGATGGAGTAGTGAAACTTGTTTCGCGTCTAAAAGTCTTGATAACCGTTCAGGTCTTAGTGAGATTCTTTGCTTCGCTCAGAATGACAGTTCATATTATTTGTTGTGTCTGCCAAAGAGAGTGGTGGAATTTGACCATCCCAACATTTACCCATCTAACCAATATGGAGGGTATCAGGGAATTAGAGAATTAAAGAAAATAAGAGGTAGATGCTGAAGAAATAGAGGAACATAAAATAAATCCATTCGCGGGGTTTGGTGCTGAACAAAGTGTAGCAGAATGTGATAATTGAACAGATAATTGCACCAAAGAAGATGCTATGGAAAAAAATTCCAAAGAAGAGATAACTTGAACTAACCATAAGACTAAACGGCAATCTACCAAATGTATTGTCATTCCGATAGAAAAGAACCGGTAATGTGATAATGCCGTTTCTCTTATCTGCCTCAACATCATTTATGTCCTTTGCGCTGAAACCAAGGGTCACGCCTGATAATATCGCATAGATTAGAGAAACCGGAATTCGCTGGAATGCCTTTTCGTAAAAGATAAGACTATAACCAAGACTGATAGATAGAATCACAGCAATAGCAAGAATAAATGTGGAAACAAGCGGTATCCGCTTCAGACGCACCGGCGGAACAGAATATAGAACTCCCAGGAGCAAAAAGGTGAGCATTATGAGAAAAGATTGGTAATTCAGGATTGAAGAAATTATCAGGACAAAGAGAGAGAGGAATACACCAGTAGTTATATAATAACTCTTTTTGATACCTTTGAGAAAAGGATTCCGTGGTCTTGAAAATTTGTCAGATTGCACATCAAAAAAATCATTCAGAATCTGCACAACCCAGAAGTTAAAACCCGGGCTGAAAAAGACAAAAAGTGTTGCAAGAAAATTGAAAAAATCAATTTTGTAGAATAAACCGGACTGATGCTGTGCCAGAATCAAACCAGCAATACCCAATCCACCATAGAAGACCATTCGTTCAGCACGCATTGATGTTATCAATAATCGGAAATTTTTCTTATCAAGAAGATAAAAGTAGAGCAAAGAAACAATCAAAAATAATAGGGCATAAATTGCTGAAAACTTCTGGGTATCAGTTTTGAGCATACCCCCGATTATGTAGATACTTTCTGGATTGTTACCTGCAATGATTGTTGTTAACCCACCGAAAAAGAGAATTGTTAGATAGACAACAAAAAAGAGTAGCAATGTCTTTAAAAAATTTGCCGTCTTTATGTAAGTATACAACGCAATAAGTAGACAAATTAAAAAAATGACAATTCTCTGTCCTGTTGATACACCGATATCAACCAACGACACAACTGGATTCAAAAAATGTAAGAAATAACTCTCCAATCTTGATGGATAAGTGATAAAACAACCACCCCCGCAAATTGCGTCAATGACTGGCACAAGAATAATCAAACCAAGACCCGGCGTGGCGATTTTTGTAACCCTGGTTATTTTCTCTTGCAGAAAAAGAGAGATTATAATGGTGACTGTAAGAAATGTGGTTAGATAGAATAATGGAAAATGGACAAAATACATCAATATTGCACGGTAGGAAAATTTTGAGTATCCTACGCTGTGTGCAGCTTCCATTATACCTTCAAAAAATATTCTCAAGAAAATCATGGCAAATATGATGATTATACAGTTAAAAATACTACATTTTTCAATAGATGAAATAAGATTTTTCACTCTCATAGAGAAAAATTGGGATAACATTTTAGCCATTATAAAAACTCTGGCACGATTATTTTCTTTTCAAAAATTTTCTGCGGGCATAGACATAACTCAATTCCGCACCAAACAGGAATATACCCGCTGAATAGTAGAGCCAGAGTAGAAGCAGAATGATGGTGGATAAAGAGCCAAAGATTTTGGAGTAGTTGACAACCCTGGTGACATAAAGGGAGAAGAGAAATTTTGCCAATTCCCACAACAGGGCAGTGAAGATTGCCCCTAAATATGCGTCTTTGAATTTTACCTTTCTATTCGGAAAGAACCAGTAGATAAGGCCGAAGATTAAACTGCTGATAAGGATGTTAATTATCGGTAGAAATTTTACAAAACCCCTTAAGCCAACGGCGCTTGTCCAGAATGTAATACCTGTGGAACCAAGCAAAATTATCCAGGCCAGAAATGCCCAGGACATTGTTATCAGACTCTTCTTTAAAAATGGCCGGTCCTTCTTTGCCTTCCAGATAAAATTGAGACTGGATTCAATTGCCCCAAAGATACTTGCTGAACCCCAGAGGAATCCAATTAACCCAACAATTGCAATAACCACCGAGGTCTGCTTTATTGCCTTGATATTCTTCACAATCTCATCAATTTCAATCGGGAGAACCTGCTTTAAAACCGGCAGGATTTTTTCTATTATCGCCTCAGATGAACCAAGGATAAAAAGAGAGAAGGATAATATTCCAAGTATTAAAGGAAAGAGGCTGAATATCGCAGAATTGACCAGGGCTGAGGCAAGGAGGGGACAGCGGTCCGCATTGAATTTTTTATAAGCATGGGTAAAAAGAAAGAGGATTCTCTTCATAAATTTTTAATCTTTTTTAAAGACAATCCTTCCCCCAACGAATACCATCTTGATATTTAATTTTTTAAGGTTTTCCATTATTAAGGGATTTTTATCAACAACCACAAGGTCAGCGAGTTTATTGTGGTTTATTGCTCCTTTTTCCCTTTCATCAAATGTTGCAAGGTGGGGAGATTGGGTATAAAATTTTAGTGCCTCGGCAGGTGATAATCTAACTTCGGGGTTTGGATGATTCAAGACAAGTTTTATTCCGTTTAATGGACCAAGGGGCATACAATCCGAACCAAAGACAATTCTCACTCCATACTCGGTAAGTTTCTTGAAACAGTTCATCTTTTTATATCGCGCACCGAGATTTTTTTCATACATACCCCCCGGACTTTGCCATTGGAGAAAATTTGGTTGCATTGAGGCAATAAGACCGAGCTGGGCAATCTTTTTAATTTGATCTTCAGTTAAAATTTCAATATGTTCAAGCCGGTGGCGCATAGGGTTCTTTTTCAAACCAGTTTTTTGAAATGCCCTGAGGACAATTTCTGTAGCACGGTCGCCGATTGAATGAAGCATCAATTGTAAAGAATTATTTTCAGCCTTTTTTATGATTTCAATGATTCCGCTTTCGGCAATTAAAAGTTTACCATAATTGTTGGTTTTCCGGTATGGTCTTTTTATTGCCGCTGTCCTTGCCCCGATTGAACCATCCATAAAAAACTTTATTCCGGAAAATTTTAAAAATTCATTGCCGAAATTTGACTGTAAATTGGAATTGATCGCCTCCTCAATAAAATTCGTAAGATACAGGGAAACCCTTAACTTCAGTCTCTCCTGATATTTCTGATAAATCCCGAAACCAGTCTTATCGGTGATTTCGTGAATAGAGGTAATACCAAGATTCAATGCTTCATTAATTCCAATTTCAATTGCCTTTTCATACATCTCCTCAGAAGGCGGAAATATTTGATTTAAGTATAGTGCAGAATCTTCATAGAGATAGCCATTCTCCCAGTCTATCAGTCGGTAAGATTTGGGAATTGATTTCAGGGCAAAGGTATTGCAGATGGCAAAATGGCCACAGACCCGGCGCATAATAATCGGTTTTTTTTTGGTTATTCTATCCAAAACCTTGCGATTTATGCCTTCCCATCTGCCTTCCTTCCATTTTGATTCATCCCAGTTTACACCCCAGATTTGTTCATTAAATTCGCCCGCCCTTAACATTTCCAGACATTCCTTTATTGAACGGCAATTGCTTAAGTCAATCCTCTGGCGCTCAATCCCTATACTCAAGAGATGGGTATGGGAATCAGTAAAACCCGGCAGAACAAAATTCCCCTGCAGGTCAATTTTCGGCAGATTAAAGAATTTTTTTATTTTATCTTCAGGAATGATTTTAAGGATCCGGTCTCTATTTATAAGAATTCCTCCCCTTCTGGTTTCTTTTTTATTAAGGTCAACCACTTTGAGGTTATGTAGAAAGAGGAGGGGGGTCATAGATTAAATTGGAGAATTTTTAACTTTTTATTCTTTTACCAGTTTGTCCAGATGTTCCTGGGCGGGCTTGAACTGGGGGTCAAGGGATAATGCCTGTCGGAAGGAATTTATTGCCTTATCTTTTTCATTCAATGCCTCATAGGTAATTCCAAAGTTATAATAGAGTTTTGGGTCCAATTTGTTTATCTTCTGTGCCTTCTTTAAGGCCTTTATTGCCTCAGCATATTTCTGGCTCAGGATATAGAATTCTGCCAGTTCTAATAGGTCTTCATAGTCAGAATTCATAATTTTTCAAATCTATTGAGGTCTTTATATTTTCCCAAAAGGACAAGGATGTCTCCAGGAAGTATCTCATCGGCACCCCCGGGTCCAACGATTATCTCTTCTTTAAAATCTGGGGTGCCATCTGGTTTTGTGTAAGGGATTTTTCTTTTTATGGCAATGACACTTATGCCAAATTTCTCCCTCAATTTGATTTCGCCAAGGGTCTTTTCAGAGAATTTCTTTGGTGAAACAATTTCCAAAATTCCGTATTCGGTTGAGAGTTCTATATAATCAAAAATCTTTGGACTGGCAAGGGTTTCGGCAACCTTTTCCGCCATCTCCTTTTCAGGAAATACAATTCGGTCGGCCCCGACCTTCTGCAAGATTTTGGAGTGGAGTTCGTTCTGTGCCTTTACCACGACCTGCTGGACTCCCAGTTCCTTTAGCAGCAGGGTGACCATTATACTATCCTCTATATTATCACCGATGCTCACAATTGCCGTGTCAAATTCTTTAATTCCCAATTCCTTTAATGCCCTTTCATCGGTTGCATTAAGCACAATCGCCTGTGAGACAATACCTTCAATCTCCTTGACCCTTTCTTCGTTTCGATCAATTGCCAGAACTTCAAAATTCTTTTCACTGAGTGCCCGGGCAATTGAATAACCAAACCTGCCCAAACCAATCACCACAAACTGTTTCATAAAATTATTTGAATTATATTCAAAAAAGAATGTAAGTCAAGACAGACGGAGATTTGCACTGAATATTGACATTAAAGAGGTTTTGGATATAATTGAGAAAAGGAGGCAAATGCCAACAATCAATCAACTTGTTAGACTGGGAAGGAAGAAGATAAAGAAGAAGAGTCGTGCTCCAGCATTGACTGGAAATCCCCAGCGCCGGGGAGTTTGCACAAGGGTTTATACAACAACACCTAAAAAGCCCAATTCTGCCCTGCGCAAGGTATGCAAGGTGAGAATGACTAATGGGTATGAGGTGACTGCATATATCCCCGGTGAAGGGCATAATCTACAGGAGCATTCCATAGTTCTTGTTCGGGGCGGCAGGGTAAAGGACCTGCCTGGTGTCAGATATCATGTTGTGCGCGGAAAATATGACGCAGCGGGTGTTGAAAATAGAAGAAAAAGTCGCTCCCTTTATGGAGCAAAGAGACCAAAGGCTCAAGCCGGGTAAGGAGTCAATATGGGTAGAAGGAGAAGGGCAACAATAAGAAAGATTCAACCCGACCCGAAGTTTTCAAGTATCGTGGTCAGTAAATTTATCAATAATCTGATGTGGGATGGAAAGAAGAGCATTGCCCAGAAGATATTTTATAAGGCTCTTGAAGAGATTGAAAGGATTACAAAGGAAGATGGACTGGTGGTTTTTGAACGGGCACTGAACAATGTCAAACCGGTTCTTGAAGTAAGGCCCCGTCGGGTTGGTGGTGCAACATATCAGATTCCAATGGAGGTGAGACCGAATCGGAAAGAGAGTCTGGCAATAAAATGGATAATTCAGGCAGCACGGGCAAGGTCTGAGTATCGTATGGAACAGAGACTTGCTCAGGAAATAATTGCGGCCAGCAAAAATGAGGGAGCGGCAATAAAGAAAAAAGAAGAAGTCCACAAAATGGCTGAGGCAAACAAGGCCTTTGCCCATTTTAGGTGGTGATATGGTTTTAAAAAAATCGGCCCGAATCGTAATCAGGGATTGCCTTGGTATAAAGAAGGGGGAAAGGGTAATTATCATCACCGACAGGTTCTGTCGGGAAATCGGGATTGCCCTATGGGAAGAACTTCCTGACCGGAGTGCGTCCTTTCTCATTGAAATAGCACCAACCGGTGGTCATGGCCGAGAGCCTCCGCTTCTCATTGCAGAAGTGCTAAAAAAATGTGATGCCTTTATAATTCCCACCAGTTATTCTTTAACCCATACCCAGGCCCGGATTCAGGCAACAAATGCCGGAATTAGAGGTGCCACAATGCCCGGTATTACGGCCGATGTGATGGCAAGGACATTGAATGCGGATTACAGAAGGATTGCCCGCCTTACCCAAAAGATAGAAAGATTATTGAGTCAGGCAAAAAGCGTCATAATAAGAACTTTCAATAATGCAGAACTCTATTTAGATATCAGTCAGCGTGATGGCCATCCTGATACCGGTATCATAAAAACCCCGGGTAGTTTTTCCAATCTGCCGGCGGGTGAGGCCTATTGCGCACCCCTTGAAGATAAGTCAGAAGGGAAGGTGGTCATTGATGGTTCATTTGCTCCAGTCGGTTTGCTCAAGAGGCCGGTCAGTTTAGAAATAGAATCGGGTAAGATTAAAAAAATCGTGGGGAATAAGACCCTTGAAAAAATCTTTGACCAGGCAGGTGAGAAGGGTCGGATTCTCTGTGAACTTGGTATTGGAACAAATTATAAGGCAAAAATCACCGGGAATGTCTTAGAAGACGAAAAGGTAATGGGGACTGTTCATATCGCATTTGGAAATAATTTGGGATTCGGTGGTAAAAATGATGCAAAAATTCATCTTGACGGAGTAATTAAAAACCCCACACTCCTTTTGGATGGTAGAAAAATAATTGAGCGGGGAAAAATTCTTATTTGACCTCCTTTCTCATTTTTATTCTTCTAAGCGAACCAATTTCAAAAATTACCTTTATTGGAAATCATGCAATCCCGAACCGGGAAATCAGACAATCCATTTTATCCAGGGTAAAAGGGGAATACAATGAAATTATCGTAAATCAGGATGTAAACCGTATTGCCCGCATATACTACAACAAGGGATTTTTCAAAACCGAAATTCAATCAGAAGTTAAGAAAAGAGAAGAAGGGGTGGAGGTGATTTTCAATATAATTGAGGGAGTTAGACCGAGGATAAAGGAGATAAGAATTGAGGATAGTCTAAAAAAGCCGGCTGAAAAAATTTTTGTTATAAAACCCAACGATTATTTTCTCCAGGAAAGGATAAAAGAATCCCGTGATAAACTGGAAAGTTTTTACAAAGAGCAGGGCTACGCCTTTGCCGAGGTCACTTTCTCTTTAGTTCCGGATTCTGGCTACCTCATATTTTCTATCAAAAGGGGAGAGGTTTTTTATATTAAAGATATTTTGGTCAAGGGTTTAAAGGTAACCAATCCCCTTGTTGTGCACAGGGAGATTGAACTCAAAAGGGGTGAAAGGTATAATCAAAAAAAGGTCCTCAACAGTCAAAGGCGAATATACAGCCTCGGTTTTTACAGTGCCGTGGGTGTGGAAATTGTCAGGGTTTCTTCAGATAGTTTGAATTTAATATTTTCGGTAAAAGAGTTGAAGACAAGACTTTTGAACTTCGGGGCCGGGGTTTCGTTACCCATTGGATTTTTGCTCTCTTTTGGGTTGGAAGAATTGAATCTATTTAATCTTGGTCAAAGGTTCAGGATTGAACCTTCTTTTAAGATTGATATTAAAGGTGATTGGGAGGCGAAGTTTGAAACCCGCTATATCCTGCCCTATATTACACCCCTTAAATTGAACTTTTCAATATTGCCGTTCTACTGGTATGAAAAGAGTAGTGAATTTATCCGGAAAACCAGGGGGGCTGAATTCCGTTTCTCAAGGGTCTATAGTGAAAATATCCAGGCGAACATTTCCAATAAATATAAATTCGTTGACTACGAATCAGAAACAATCCTGCCTGATACGATAAAGGGGGTAACCAACAGTGTGAAATTCCAGACGATGGTTGACTATCGGGATGAATTCTTCAATCCAAAGCGGGGATTATATTTTATCCCTACTTTTGAGTATGCGGGTGGAATTTTGGGTGGTGAAAATAACTTTTTCCGAATTGAAATAGAAGAAAAGACATTTTTTCAAATTCTTGAAAAGATTGTTTTTGCCCAGCGAACAAAGGCAGGGGTTATTTTTCAAACCGATGGACTTTCCATTGATGAGGAGTATTATCTGGGTGGGCAATATACCCTAAGGGGATATAATGAAAAGTCAGTGGGCCCGGATTCCATTGGTGATGAACATTATGGAAAGATTCTCTTTAATTCTAATTTTGAAATGAGGACTGGTATATTTAAAAATTGGGGACTGGTTTCCTTTTTAGACCTCGGCTATGTTGATAACAAAATAGACCTCTCCAGGACAGAATTTTTGAAATGGAGTCTGGGATTGGGATTAAGATATAATACACCAATTGGCCCGATTCGGTGTGATTTTGGCCTGCCGATGACTGAGGAAGGGTATGGAATATACTTTGGGCTATATCATATTTTTTAAGGAAAGGTGGAAATAAAAATGAGAAAAAAGAGTCCTTTGCGTATTATTATTCTTTCTATTATTCTTGTAGTTCTTATAATCTTCTTTTCTATTGATTGGGGGAAGTTTGCAATCGGTATTATACAAAAAAGTGCCAAAATAAAAATTGAATACAAGGAACTGAAAGGGAATATATTCAAAGGTTTTCAACTTGAATCCTATAAGATAAAGATTTCACAAACCGATAGCATCTATGGTGAATCCGCCCGGATAAGTTATCGCCTCTCACTGCTTGGACTCCGGCTCCCCACACTATTTGATATTATTCTTATAAAGCCAGTTATAAATATAAAAAGGAAGACCGATGTGAAGTCCGGTGAGTTCAGTTTGCCAAAAATCAATCTTGCATTGCGTATAAACATAAAAGGTGGACGGTTGATTTATGAAGATGATAAAATTTATACTCTTGAAGACATCTCTGGACTATTATTTCTTGATTTTTGGGGAATGAATTTTTATATAACGACAATGAACCTTTCTTTTGTTTTTAATATCCCTGTGAGAATTTCAAATCATACTCCTCAATTTCCAATTTATGTTACTTCGGCAAATCTCGCTTTGAATATCAAGAAGAATGCCTTTGAGTTGAAGTTCTTGAAGGTTAAGGGCAGAGGATTTTTCTGTGATGCCCGGGGAAAGTATTGGACTGATAAGGAATCCGGAATCCTTCAGATTGAAAAAATTTCTTTTGTCCCTGGTGAAATTGATGATTATTTTAAAACGAAGCCTTTGCTGAATAAAGGAAAGATTGAATTAAAGGGCGAGATAAACTTACCAAAAAAGAAATTCTTGCCCAGACTTCATGGTTTTGCACAGAATATCTATTTTTTTGATTATTTCAATTTTGAGACCAATTGCTTCGGTGATACAATATTTTTAAATATCTTTGAGGGAAAATTTTTGGAAGGGACATTATCAGCCCAGTTAAAGGGAACGAATTTAAGAGATTTCAACCTTGAGTTAGGATTTAAGAATATCAATCTCAACCGAATGGTAAAGATAGATAAACCAATTTGGTTAAGTGGCAATTTGATTTATCGCCGCGAATTTTTCTCCGGAATTTTGAGTTCACCAGCAGTTGAGGGATTTGATTTTGATTCTCTCAAATTCTCGGGGATTATTTCAAGGGGGGCGGTCATTCTTGATTCGCTCTTTATAAAGAATAGCCTTCTGGTCCGGGGTATGGTCTATCCCGACTTGAGGCTTTCTGTTCAGTTCAATGATTTTTCATTATTAAGGTTTTCCTCGTATCTGCCAGTGAAAGGCAATATATCCGGGTTTTTAAATTTACAGGCAGAAAATTACAATCTGCAGGAGATAACTCTGAATGCAAACTTAAGGGCATATGAACTTTCATTTTATAATTTTGTTGCCCAAGAGATTTTCTTTTCTGTTGATAGATTTATTTTCAAGAAAGAACTTGAAAATCTAAAGTTGAACTTAAGCGCCTTATCATATAAGAATTTATTACTTGATAGTGCTTCAATTAGTATTAGAAAGGGAGAGTTTTCTCTCGGAATGAAAAGAAAAGAAAATGACCTCAAAATTTCAGGAGTGATTAAACCATCGGGGATTGGCCTTGTAGAATCTCTAAATTTTAACCGCAAGGATTTCGTAATAAAAAATACTGCACCGATAGACTTTGACATCTTCAATAAGAAGATGGGAGATTTTTCTTTCCTTTTTGCCGGTGGTATCCTTAATGGGTCTTTTGCTCCCCTGAGAATAACCTTGACCGATGGCAAGATGGAAGAGATTGGTAAATTATTTGGGGTCTATGACGCCCGGGGTAAAATTGGAATGCATCTTACAGAAGATGAAATTGAGATTGCCGGCCAGGAAATATACTTTTTGGGCCTGGGGAATGGAAATATCAAAATGGAGGCAGATTATAAGAATGATTGTTTATTTATCCAGAATCTTACCATCACTGATGATAAGCAACAAACCCTGACTGCCTCAGGACTATTTTCTTTTAAGAATTCAGAAATAGACATAAAATTTGAAAATCTAAGACCCTGGATATTCCCATTTTTAGGGACATTTATGAGAAATCCTGATTGTCTGATGAGCGGTGGTATCCAATATTCAGGTAATCTGGAAAAATTTAAAATTACCGGTGAGGGGAAGATTGAACAGGGAAAATTTGAAGTGCCGGTTATTTCAGCAAAATTGGATTCGGTCAGTTGCAAGGTTCGTTTCCTTGGAGATAGAATTGTCTTTGAATCCGCCGAAGGTATTGTTTCGGCAGTTAACTACAATAAACTGCCAACCGGAAAAAATATTACCGGTGGTGGGGTTGTAAGATTAGAACCAAAGTTTCAGGTAAAAAATCTCTCCTTTGATTTTGAGTTTAAGGATGCACCAATGCAGTATCAGAATTATGCCTATGGTGTGGGAAGCGGTAGTTTCACATTGACTATGAAGGATGGTCTTACCTCCTATAATGGCATTATCAATATCCAGGAAGGAATCGTTCCGATTGAATTTGGAACAAAATTTGAAGAGGCAGAAGAAAATGCAGGACCGGATTGGCGGATGAACTTAAAACTGGTTGGTGAGAGAAATATCTGGCTGCGCAATCGTGATACAGATATAGAATTTGGGGGTGAGGTTTACATCATCAAGGACCAAGGACCAATTTCTGTTCTGGGCAGTCTGGAGACAAAAAGGGGCAATTATTACTGGCTCAATCACATCTTAAAGATTACACAGGGAAAGGTGAATTTCCTGCCCGAGCCAAAGATTGACCCGGAACTTGATTTCTGGGCAGAATTGAACACCCGGGACCGCGACCCGAAAACCAATCAGGAGATAAGAATTATTCTACACTGCTCGGGTCGGCTAACTGAACCGGTTCTTGAATTCTTTTCCGAGCCTCCTTTGTATAGTGAACAGGACATTCTCACCTATCTAAATTTGAATATTACCTGGCGTGAACTTGAATCAATGAAACAGGGTGAATATATGGGCAGGGTATTACCCCAGAGTATCCTTGCCTGGCTTGAGAGTGATGTCTCAAGAAGATTAAGGGCATATACTGGACTTGACTATCTCCGGATTGAGGCACCGATTTTTGAAACCCAGGAAAAGACAAAACTGACGGTGGGCAAATATATTTCAAGGAATCTTTTTATTACCTATACCTATGACCTCACATCCTTTTCTAATGAATTTAATGTTGAATACTTCATTGACGACCGAAATGAGATATTGATAAAAAGGGATGGAACCGGGGAATACAATCTACAATATCAATACCGGATTAGATTTTAACCCGAATCCATAGATAACAGTATTTGAACATACTTCAGGGGCTAAAGCCCCTGAAACCCCTACGGACAGGGGCAAGTTCTGTCCCTCCAATTTGGATTGACCACACTTGTGCGGTCATGACACCACAAGTGGTGTCATTCCAATGTTTTCGTAGGGACAACCTTTATGGTTGTCCGTTTCTTTTCTATAATGAGAAATTTCATTATTAAGTATAGTGCTTTAACCGCAGGTTAGGCAAGGAAGCGAAGCGACCGAAGCAATTTTTCAAATTCCTATACTTGAACATACTTCAGGGGCTAAAGCCCCTGAAACCCCGCCCCTCACCTCAATCCTCTCCCCGTTAAAACGGGGAGAGGGCAGGGGTGAGGGGGAATTTTATCTGTTTTTAATCTGCCCTTATCCGTTTGAATCCAAAGTATTGGATTGAAAATCCAATACTTAAATATAAACAAACCTTAAAAGACTTGAGGAATTACAATCGTATTTCACAGGACCAATGTGAATGCGAATGGATAATCCAGGCTATAGGTAGTATGTTCCATCACAGACAAAGTTCACCGGCCCTTCAAGATATAACCTGTCATCTACGGTAACATTCAATTCGCCGCCGTTTGTCTTTACCAAAACCGGTGAACTGACGATGAATAATTTTATTGCGATATAAGCAGAGCAGACCGCGCCACTTCCACAGGATAGGGTTTCTCCCTCCACACCCCGTTCATAGGTGCGGACAAAAAGTTCTTTTTCATCGTTTCTTACAAAATTCACATTGGTGCCTTCGGGAGCGAATGTTTTATGGTTGCGAATTGCTGAGCCTAATTTTAGGATATCTATCTCATCATAATCGTCAACAAAAATGACCGTATGGGGGACGCCGAGTTTTAAAAAATGGACCTTATGTTTCTTCTGACCAATAGCAATTACGAGATTCAAATTTATTTCTGTTGGTGGATTGACCTCAATACTGACCGCGTGAGACTGATGAAAGAAACCGATTGGACCTGCAGGTGTTAAAAATTTACCCTTGGCATTGATAATCCCCAGGCGATAGGCGAAGTCAACCGCACACCTTGCCCCGTTCAGGCATAATACAGCCTCTGAGCCATCACAATTAAAATATTTCATACTGAAAGGATAACCTTTGGCTTCTTCCAGAATAATAAGTCCATCGCCTCCAATTCCAAAGTGTCGGTCAAGCATCTTTTTTATTATCTCTTTTGCGCCATTGCTTCTTAAGAATTCCTTAAACATTCCTTCACGGTTGTCAATTAAAACAAAGTCATTACCAGTTGCCTCCATTTTGGTAAAAAAGATTGGTTTCATCAACACTCCTTTTTAAATCAATCCCAGCGACTTATTCCCAATATTTCAAATCTACCAAATTTTGATAGATAATTCACCGTCTTTTTGCCCTCAATATTCGCCAGGACAAGAATCGGACCCTCCTGGGCAATTGCTCGATATCTTTTTTTATTTAATAGAAATCGGTAACAACGAACAAATCTTCCATCGTGGTTATATCTTATCAAGATAATTTTATTATCCGCCAAAGCAGTGATATAAAGGTGATTCACCATTCTCTTTTTTGCATGTTCAAGAATATCACTATTGAAGAAAAGTGGTGGGGCAGAATCATCAGAGATTTTTGTAATTTCCTCTTTCAATATCTCGCCATTTTTATTATATTTTATCAACGCAATCTCTTTTTTCCCGGATTGGTCAACACAATAGCCAGCAACAAATAAATTCAGGGAATCGTCAATGACCGTTCCAAATGGAATGTCATCGCATTGGGCACGGTTATGTTCTTTTAACCAGAGGAGACTGTCTTTACTATCATAAACAAGGATTAACCAGTCCAGTGTGGAATTTTCTCCGTGAGTAATTCCAGTGAGATAGACATTTCCCAGGTGGTCGGTCTTAAAATCACAGAGGGTGGTTTCTTCTTTTTCATTCTGATATTCAATCAATTTTTTGAATTCGCCCGAATCATCAAATTTAATGTAGCAGACATTTTTGTTTTTCTGTTCAATGCCGGCCAGGATTATTTCCCTATTTTTTGTGATTAAACTTTTACAGTCATTGATTGGAGTTTGCAATGGGTATTCCTTTTTAAAGATTTCTTCCCCGGAGGGTAGGTATTTATTGATGAAAATTTTATCTGTGCTCTCCTGGCCCACGATAAAAAGGTTGTTCTGTTCATCCATCATCAAATCCGCGGCAATTTTATTTACGGATTTTTTAACCTCCTTTTCCCCGGTAATCCTGCCCAGACTATCGTATCTTAACAATAAAAGATGGTAATTACCGTCTTCGTCAATTCCATCTATGAGTTGATAAATCACCAGTTCATCATTTAAACTATATTCTTTTGTTATCAAAATCTTTCTTCCCTGACTGGACAAGAGATTTTTATTTTCATATAATTTAATCCACCGTGTTTTTCCTCTGCCATTATATTCGGCAAATATGGCGGAAGTGGTACTATTCAAAGTATAACTACCCGTGATGTAATATTTTTCTAAAAAACCGGCAATGTCAATTATTTCGTAATCACCTTTACCAGCCGGACAAAATTCATTAAGCCATTCAATCCTTAAATCACCACAATTTAATAGGAAATACAGAGAAGTAATTAAAAATAAATATCTTTTCATTACCGATTATAACCAAAAAACATATTGTGTCAATAGAGGTTAAAGAATTACTCTACCTTTGCCACAGTCTCGCTCTGCCCTAATCTTCTACCCGTTTTAATGGGAAGTGGCGATCAGGTCTATCTTCTATCCTGCAAAGTCAAACTTCTCCTTCTGATGGATGCAGGATTGCTAAAAGGGGGATGCCGCCAAACACAACCTTTGGCGTCTCACTAAATTAAAATTTTTATTTCAACAAAGTTACCTTTTCAGTTATCTTAAATTCATTTACTTCCAGCCGAATAAAATATATGCCTGAAGGAAGTTTGTGACCAAGTTCGTCAGTGCCATCCCAGAGAACGCCGGCAGGGCGTAAATCGTAATTCGTAAATTGTGAAAAATCTCTTACCAATCTGCCAGTTGCATCGTAGATTCTTATACTGACTACTGATTTCTGACTACTGATTACTCTATCATTACTGCCTAATGCATACTGAATCACAAGGTGATTCTGGAATGGATTGGGATTAACAACGAGGACGGGCTGAGAAAAATTCCTCTGGAAAGGTGATTCTTTAATTGCTGAAAGGTCACCAAACCATATATGAATAAGATCCCCCGGGGAACTAACAAGGTCATTTTTCGTATCTTGATTCATATCAGCAATGGCCAGTTTAATATCGGAGGCTGAGGTTGTAAATCCCGGAAAATTGGAAATCGTTCCCGAGGCGGTCTGGAAGAAAATACGGACCGGATTACCTACCGCCACATCGGCCCTACCATCGGAATTGAGATCCTTAAAGTGATGGGCAAGACCCCAACCACTGCAGGAGATTGTTTGAGAAGGAGTTGGAGAAATACCAGTCCCGGTATTGGGGAAAATAAGCAGACTCGCTCCACCCGGATAGGAATTGTTCATCAAAACTGCAACATCATTTAGTCCATCAAGATTGTTAATATCCCCGATACCGATACCCAAAGAGTAGATTGATGTAGAAAATTCATAGCGCACTAAAATAAGGTTTGGGTCGGTCTGGATATTTGAACCTCCGGGTGGCCAGCCCGAAGTTGGTTGATAAAATATTGCCGTCGTGAAATAGGTGTATACTACATTACCACCGCTATTTATTCTCTCATCATAACTCATCAAAATGTCAAGTTTGTTGTCGTTATTGAGGTCGGCAATGGTATACTCCCTGAGATAAAAGTAGGGCCATTGATTAGAGGGGATTACTTCATAGGTGGCGGTGCTGGGAAATCCACCTGATGGTTGTTGGAGCCAGATTCTAAGGCGACCGCTCACTGGTTCCATTATGCTGATGTCCATACGGCCATCGCCATTAAAATCACCCGCCTCTGCCCACTGGGGATTTGATGTCCCTAAGTTCTGGGAAAGATTAAAAATAAAACCTGGTTGCTGTGTATATACCCAGCCCCGATTTATGTCGTAATAACCACCTCCGGCAACATCAAGTAGTCCATCGCCATTGAAGTCTCCAGCATCTGCGCCGGTTGTTGCCTGATAACCAGAGGATGAGCCGGTTTGCTGGTATATGTCAGGAATATCTGAAAATGTCCCGGGCGGACTCTTCTGACAATGAATCTCAAATCCCCCTACGGTATTGTTATACCCACCAATGAGCACATCATTACCAAGGTCACCATTCATATCGTGGATATAAAGATTCTGGACAGTAAACTGCGTGGAGAATGTCACATCCTGAGCAAAAACGAAAGCAGAGGCAAAGAATAAAACGAGCAGGACCGAACATAAATTTTTCATAATTCCTCCTTGAATTCTTTTTAATTCTCCCTACTCCAGAAGATACATCAAGGGAATTTCCCCGGAAACTCCCTATCCTGTTTTAATCCTTTTCTCCCCACCATTATATCTATTTTTTCAAATTTGTCAATTATTTTTAAAAATATCAAAGAATTTTTATTTGTTACTTATGGTGACGATATACCTGCGAAGATAAGTGACAAATGCGCCAAACATCACCGGGATTGAAATGTATAAAAAGATCATACCCAGATGAGAATACTTGAGGGTAAAGGCAAGTATCATTGCACCAAAGAGAAAGCCTGTTGCCTTTCCCAAGATGTTAGATTTATAAATCACGGCCCGACGCCTGAAGAGAATGAAACTTCCCAGGATTATTAAGATATCCCTTATGATAATAACAATTACTGCCCAGGCCGGAATTGCATTGATCAACAAAAGCGTTATCAAAATTACCAAAAGAGAAATTTTATCACAGAGTGGGTCAAGCAATTTTCCAAGCTCAGTTTCCTGATGGAATTTTCGGGCAAGGTAGCCATCTATGGCATCAGAAAAAAGGGCAATCACCATAAAAATGAACGCCTCAATGCGCTTATTTTTAATTAAAAATAGAATAATAAAAGGCAAAAAGACCAGTCTTGAGATTGTAATGATATTGGCAATAGTAAATTTTCTTTCCATTATGGTCTTACTTTCTGAAGCATCTCCTCAGCGTGTTCAACGACTTTTCTGGTAATCTCCCTGCCCGCAAGCATCCGGGCAATTTCCATCTTTCTTTGCTCCCGATCAAGTTTTGTGACAATAGTGATTGTTGAGCGGTCCCTAAACTCTTTCTTCACAAGGATATGATTGTGGGCAAAGACCGAAATCTGGGGAAGATGGGTGATACAAATTATCTGATGGTTTCTGCTTACCTCAAGAAGAAGTTCACCAACCGCCTCGGCAATTCGGCCGCCAATTCCCGTATCAACCTCATCAAAAATCAGAATTGGAATTTTATCAATTTCCGAAAGGATTGTCTTTAGACCCAAAGTAACCCTGGAAATCTCACCCCCTGAACCAATCTTCCGAAGTGGTTTGAGTTCCTCCCCGGGATTGGGGGAGATATAAAATTCCGCATTGTCAAATCCATCTTCACATAATAACTTCTTTTCAAATTTTATCTCAAACCTTGCCTTCTCCATCCCCAGTTTCTTTAATACCTGGAGTATCTTTTTTTCCATCTCCCGGGCTGCACGATGTCTTTCCCTTGATAATTTTTCAGCCTGTGCCTGAATCTCTTTTTCCAACTTTTCAATTGTTTCCTTCAGGTTTTTGACCTCATCCTCACTGACCTCAATCCGAGCGAGTTCGCTTTTCATCTCTTCCTGATAATCAAGGATTTCCTTTATCTCCCTTTTGTATTTTTTCTTAAGCCGATTTAAAAGGTCAAGACGGGAAAGAATTTCCTCAAGGTGCTCTTCACTAAAATTTATATTTTCCCGATAATCAATCAACTGCCGGCAGACTTCTTCAATTATATTGCTTGATAATTCAATATTAGAATTTACACTTTTTAGTGTCGGGTCAATTGCCACAAGTTCATTTATTAACCGGTTCGCCTTTGAAAGAGCACTATAAACATTTGCCTCTGATTCATATAATAAAGAGATAATCTCATTTATTAGGGATAATCTTTTTTCCGCAGTGATAAAAAGTTCTTTTTCGGTCTTCAATTTTTCTTCCTCACCGATTTTCAAGTTGGCATTTGTTATCTCATCAATTTCATACCTTAAAAATTCAATCCGTTCCTTTTTTGTCTTCAAATCTTCCTGGAGTTCTTCAAGGTTTTTTTTCAAATTTATGTAGTGCAGAAAGTTTTTCTTATATTCACTGCGCTGGACATCAAGGCCCGCAAAACGGTCCAGTAAATCAAGATGATTCTGGGGATTGAAAAGGGATTGATTTTCATATTGACCGACGAGGTCAATAAGGTTCTTGGTAATATCTTTTAAGAGCCCAATTCCGACCACCTGGTCATTTATATATGAAATCTGCCTCTTGCCCCGCTGGATTTTTCTTTTTATAATTAGTTCTTCACCAACCTCAATGCCTTTATTTTTCAGGGCCTCTATCACTTCTTTTGAAACCTGAAATACACCAGCCACTTCAGCAAATTCCTTTCCCGTTCGGATAAGAATATCATCAACCCTTTCCCCACATAAGACAGCAATTGCCTCAACAATCATAGATTTTCCAGCCCCGGTCTCACCAGTAATCACAGTAAGCCCTGATTCAAAATCAAGGCTCAACTCCTCCATCAGGGCGAAATTCTTGACATTTAAAAATTTAAGCATCCTCGCGACCACCCCATTTCATCTTTTCGCGCAGGGTATTAAAGAAGGTAGTTCCCTCAGGCTTGAGCAAGCGGACAGTATAATCCGCCTTTTGAAATAGAACTCGGCCTCCCCTTTTTATCAACCTGCTTCTCTGCCCATCGGCAACCAGAACTCCGCTTCCCTTTTCTCCGGTTTGAATCTCAATTTTTGTTGTGCCCGGCAGAACCATCGGTCTTACGGAAAGGGTATGGGGCGAAATTGGCGTTAAGATGATAGACTCGGTATGGGGAAGAAGAATTGGCCCGCCGGTGGCAAGGGAATAGGCAGTTGAACCGGTGGGGGTTGCAACGATTATTCCATCCGCAACAAACCGGCATAGATATTCATTGTTAATGGTTGCCGAGAATTCCACAACCCGACCCGGTATACGGGTGCAAATTGTTAAGTCATTCAGGGCATAAAATATGGTATTTTCATAATGACCTTTGACCACCATTCTCTCTTCTATATGAAATTTATTCTTTTTGATTTCCTCAAGGACTCTTTCCACATCAGAAAAATGGACATCAGTAAGAAATCCAAGTCCCCCGGAATTGACACCCAAAATTGGGATTCCCTTTCTACCATAGAGAAAAGAGGCGGTTAGAAAAGTTCCATCTCCACCCAGGGCAATGATAAAATCCGGATTTTCTGAGATTTCAAATCCCTTCTTTTGTAGTATATCCTCTAATAGGAAAAGATTCTTCTTTGCATCCTTCTTCTTTTTATTTATTATGACCTTAACCTTTATCATTCTTTAACCGTAATAAAAAGATAGCGATATCGGTCAAAGAGGTCTTTCTTAAAGAAGAAAGAAAGGGGCTTATTTTGCAAAAAATTTTCTAAGTCCGGGACTTCCTCTTCATCAATCTCAAGGGCAATATGGCCTTTCGGGGTGACTAATTTTATACCCTGGGCAATTATTCTTTTGATGAATTTAATTCCTTTATAACCACCATCAATTGCCCGTCTCGGTTCAAATTCCCGAACGCTCTTTGGTAAAAATTCCATCCTTTCGCTCGGTACATAGGGAGGGTTGGAGACAATCAAATCAAATTGCGTATTGATGGAATTGAAAAGGTCGGCACCGATTAAATAGATTCTATCCTCAAGGTGGAACTTTTTAACATTTTCAAGGGCATTTTTCAGGGCGATTAACGAAACATCGGTCGCAAAGATTTTTGCCTTAAGAAAAATTTCGGCAAGGGCAATGGCAATTGCACCACAGCCGGTTCCCAGATCTAAGATTTGTTTTGGCTCTTTAATACAAAGTTTACTGATGAGTTCCACAAAGTATTCGGTTTCCAGTCGGGGAATAAAAACACCGGGGTAGAGGTTCAGTGTAAATTTAAGAAATTGGACCCTCTTTGTGATATATTCAATTGGCACTCCATTTTTCAGTTGTGCCAATCTTATGGCAAGGGTCTTTTTAACCCTTTCGTCCAAATTGTTATTGAGATAAACTTCAAATCTCTGTTTTCCAAGAAGGGTCGCAATGATAAGTTCCGCTTCGGGTCGGGAAATTTTGAATTGCTCACAAATTCTTTCTATGGTTTCTTTCATACTCAACAAGGGTATTGAACAATTCATCCAATTCTCCATCCAGAATATTCGGAAGATTATAGAAACTGACCTCTGCCCGATGGTCGGTGACCCGATTCTGGGGGAAATTATAGGTTCTTATCTTTTCGCTTCGCTCACCGGTTCCAATCTGCTGACGGCGCTGTTGAGTTAATTCCTTTTCCTTCTTCTCCGCTTCAATTGCCGCAAGTCTTGCCCTCAAGATGCGCATCGCCTTCTCTTTATTCTGATACTGAGACCGTTCATCCTGACAGGTAACAACAATTCCAGTGGGAAGATGGGTAATTCGCACGGCGGAGGAGACCTTATTTACATTCTGACCACCGTGGCCTCCGGCACGAAATGTATCAATCTTTAAATCATCGGGTGAGATAAAGATCTGGGATTCTTCAATCTCCGGCAGAACCGCCACGGTCACGGTTGAGGTATGGATTCTTCCACTGGCTTCGGTAATTGGAACCCTCTGGACCCTATGAACCCCGCTTTCAAAACGAAACATGCCATAGGCATTATTTCCGGATACCTGGAAGATTATCTCTTTATAGCCACCCAGTTCACTCGGATGAGAGGAGAGAATCTCATACTTCAACCCCTTCCTTTCGGTGTATTTTACATACATCCGGAAAAGGTCGGCGGCAAAGAGCGTGGCTTCATTACCACCGGCTCCAGCGCGGATTTCAATTATACAGTTTTTCTGATATTCATCATAACGGGGATTTGATAATTGTTCAACCTCGTTTATAATCCCTTCAAGTTTCTGTTTTAACTGGACAATTTCGGTTTCGGCGAGTTCCCGAATTTCCGGGTCTGGACTTTTGAGAATTTCTTCGGCATCCTTTATCTCCTTGATGGTGCGGTCATATTCTTCATATTTTTTTAAAATCTGGTTAATTCTTTTAAACCTTTGGGAAAGACGGGCATACTCATTGGGATTTTTTAGAACATTCTCGGAGGCGAGCAAACTGTTGAGTTTCTTTAATTCTGTTTCTAAGACCACCCGGTCGGTTAGATCTGATTGCATACCGATACCAATTTTATTTATAATTTCTCAAATTTCTCCTTCAGTGCGATATACCGTAGATAGTCATCCAAATCAGCAACACCTTTAACAATTAGGGCGTTGCCTTTTAATGTAACCAAATTTACCTGCGCGAGTTTATTTACATAATCTTTTATCTTATTGACTTCAATCCCGGTTGTATACGCCATCTGGTCAAAAGAAAAGGGAGATATTTCGATTCCTTCAGGGACGCTTTTTCCACCCTCTTTCGCCTTGGTGATGATATAGGCAACAACCCTTCTCTCCTCGCTCTTTATCGTCAATAATTTAATCTGCTCATCCGCATTTCTCAGTCGTTTTGTAAGGGTCTCAAGAATATACTCAATGAGTGGATTTTCTCTTATCTTTGCCTTAAAGGTCTCTTTATCAATTATCAGAAGCGAAGTGGGGACTACCGCGGTGGCAGTTGCGGAACGCGGTGAGCCATCAATTATTGCCATTTCGCCAAAAAAATCCCCTTCTTTTAAAACCGCAAGGACGCGTTCATCCGGACCTTTACCCTTTGTAATCTTTATCTGCCCCTCTTTTATCAAATACATCACATCTCCCCTATCACCTTCGTTGAACAAGACTTCGCCGGCATTAAGTTTCTTTTCCATTCCTTCAACCATTTTAAGACCTCCTTTTAAATAATTTTACTGAAAAAAAGAGTAAAGTCAACAGGTAACAGTTTAATGCGCCTGGGGTGACTTGAACACCCAGCCTACGGATTCGTAGTCCGTCGCTCTATCCAGTTGAGCTACAGGCGCATTGCATAGAGAGATTATATAAATTTTTACATAATTGTCAATGTTGCTTAAGGACCTTCCTAATCCTTGGTAGTGCCCAGTTCAATTCCTTTTCGGTGATTACCAGAGGTGGTGCAAAGCGCACCACATAGTTATGGGTCTCTTTGGCAAGAATTCCCAACTTCATAAGTTCTTCACAATAAGGCCGCGCCCTTTTCTTTAATTCCACTCCAATCAACATCCCTTTTCCCCGCACCTCTTTTACAATCGGAGTCTCTATTTTCATAAGTTCCTGGATGAACCAGTTGCCCAATTTTTCTGCCCTCTGTGGTAGGTTTTCTTTAATAATCACATCCAGTGCGGCAATACCAATTGCGCAGGCGAGGGGATTTCCGCCAAATGTTGAACCATGGTCACCAGGCTTGAAAACATCCATAATCCGTCTGTCACATAAGATTGCGGAAATTGGATAGAAACCGCCGCTCAATGCCTTACCAACAATTACGATATCAGGTTTTATATGGGAATAATGGAATGCAAACAACTTTCCGGTTCTTCCCAATCCAGTTTGTATTTCATCTACAATAAAAAGGACATTTTCCTCTTTGCAGATTTTGTAGCACTTTTCAAGATAGTCATCATCAGGCACAATTACACCGCCCTCACCCTGAATTGGCTCAACGAGAAAGCCGACCGTATTTCGGCTAATTGCCCTTTTTAATGCTTGAGGGTCGTTATAGGGGATAATTTTAAAACCCGGTGTAAATGGCCCAAAACCATCCCGATACTGAAATTCAGAAGAAAAGCCAACAATTGTTGTTGTCCGACCATGGAAATTGTTTTCACAGACAATTATTTCCGCCCGGTCTTTTGCCACCTTTTTCTTATAATAACCCCATTTCCTTGCCGCCTTTATTGCGGTTTCCACGGCCTCGGCACCTGAGTTCATTGGCAGTGCCTTTTCATAGCCGGTCAGAGTGCACAATTTTTTTAAAAAAGGACCGAGAAGGTCATTGTGAAATGCCCTTGAAGTGAGGGTTAAAGTTCCGGCCTGTCTTTTTATCACCTTAACAATTTCTGGATGGCAGTGTCCCTGATTCAATGCTGAATAGGCACTGAGCATATCAAGATATTTTCTTCCCTCAACATCCCAGACCCAGACCCCTCTACCTTTTGTCAAAACTACGGGTAGTGGTAGATAATTCTGGGCACTGAACTTTTCAGTCATTCTGATAAGTCTTTTATTCCTCATATCAACTCCTTCATTTAAAACCCGTCAGGAAAGAACCCCTGAAATCCCCTAAGATATTCAGAGGGATACCCCCTGAAAACCCCATATAATAAATGCCTAAATGCCAAAACACCTAAATGCCTAAAATTTAGGTAGTTTAGGAATTTTGGACTTTTGGGTATTTTTTTATTCATACCGCCCTTTCCTGAATATCTTATCGCCTCTTTTTTCTATAATGAAAAATTTCATTATTAAGTAATGGATTGAAAATCCATTACTTGAATATACATCAGTCCGCCCCTCACCTTAATCCTCTCCCCGTTAAAACGGGGAGAGGGCAGGGTGAGGGGACACTCTGTTTTTTTCTTTTTGTCATTGCGAAAAGCGAGATTCCTCACCTGTCATTGCGAGTCCTCGCCCATTATCAATGGGCGGGACGAAGCAATCTCAAGACAGGCTCGGAACAGGCTCCGCGATCTCATTCGTTATCGCATAGTTCAGAGATTGCCACGCCCTCGCCTTTGGCTCGGGCTCGCAATGACTTTTCGTATGAATAATCCGGGCTAAATCTTCTTTATTCCCCCTTTACAAAAGGGGGATACAAAATTGTAGTTGCCCAATTCATTGGGCATTGTCCGATAAATCGGACAACTACATTTATCTTTCTGTATAGTGCTCTAACCGCAGGTTAGGCAAGGGAGCGAAGCGGCCGAAGCAATTTTTCAAATTCCTATACTTCAAGATACATCAGGGGGATGCCCCCTGAAACCCCCATCCCTCACCCTAATCCTCTCCCTTGGAAAGGGAGAGGATAAAGGTGAGGGTGCCAGGGGTTTTTAATCTGTTTTTATCCATTATGAATCCAAAATATAAATTGGACAACTACATTATAAGACCCAGCCAGGTGCCAAATAAAAACTGGATCCGGCCAATTAAGAGGCTTACCCTTGCCATTACCGTATAGCCAAATGACGCGCCAAAACCAATCATTATAAATATAATACCAGTTTTTGAGAAGAAATTCAAGACTCCCTTATGTTCTCTTGAAAAGAAAAAATAGAGGACGGTGCTTATTACACCAATTAAGATTAAGACTGCCCAGAGTCCTTCAAGGATATTGGCAAAACCCTCTGGTCTGATTACCGTTCCTTCAAGTTGTCGGAAGATGAAGCCCTGAAAATTCGCCGGGATTGAAACCCCGGCACCCCAGCCAATCATAAAGCCAATTGGAATACGCACGAGGTAGGAAATTTTGGGAATGAATTTTGTGAAATATAACAACCCTAAAAACAGGGGAATTAGATATAAAAATTCTCCCTTGCTTAATGGGTCAAAAAGATTGGGTTTCAATGCCTGATGCCAGTAGAAGACGATGTAGTAGCCATTTGCTACACCAACGAAAAGATGTTCGGCAAATTTATAAAATGGGTTATCTTTGTAGAGAAAGGAGAAGACCATCAGGGTTAGTAGTGCACCAAGCCAGACCCAGGGGTCAGAATTCATAACTCCGCCTTGGATTGTTGGATTTGTTATTTTCAGCGGCACTTTTTCTTCGGGAGAATGTATAGCCAATATTACCGAGAATAATCAGAAAAATTATCAATAGATGGACAAGGGTTTGTGAATTCATTGCGGTTTCTGCTTTGCCTGTATCCTGGGCATAACCATATTTTACAAGTAGGTTTTCATACTCCGCAGCCCCCTTCATACCCGACATCATTCCTGAAAATTGACCGGTCTGCAGAAAGGGATAATATTTGGGGGCCATCACCGCAGTAAGCCCGGCACCAATCTTTACTCCATACCTTGTCTGGGCATATAGAATCCATTCCTGGGGATAGTCACCGGCAGCAAGGATTATTGCTATTGCAATATTCTTATAATTGACCACCCTGGTTAATAGAGGCAGTGTGTCAGTTCTATTCCCAAAATAATCCTCAGGAAATACACCGATTATCTTTTCACCCATCTCAATGAGTGTTGCAACCCTTCCCGATTTCCAGCCCAGATATACATAGTCTCGGCCATATATCACGGAATCGGCATTGTCCTTTGCAGTGCTATTGAATTCATTCACCACCGACCCGAATGCCTCAACCGCAAGCCCTGGTGCCTGGGGGTCAAAGGAGAGCCCGAGCACCGGGATTTTTCTTTTGAAACAATGCTTGAGCAGGGCAATTGCCATCGGGTGACATTCGGGCATCGTCTGTGGTGTATAATCTATTGAGAGAAGAACTGCCTTATTACAGGAAGGGATGGAGTCAATGAACTTAAACAACTTTTCGGTCTGAGGCATAATATTCTGGGGAATTTTTATCCTATAGAAAAATGGTAAGATGACAAAGATTGTAAGCAGGGAATAGATTACCCTTCTATCAACCCTGGAAATTACCTCAGACCATCTCATATCTCATTCCCCTGATACTCTGATATTCCGATACCCCGATGCCCTGCTCATCCCCCTCCTCCAAGCCAGGAGCGTTCAATTCCCAGGATAATCTTTAATGCGGTGGCGATAGAACCAAAGGCAACGCCGAAGAGAATCCCACGCTGGGATGCAAGATTTGGAACGCGCATAATCCATTCCGCAAATTGAGGAAGGTGGGGATGGAGATATTGTCCAATTGGTATAAATCCGAGCATTACTACAAATGCGGAAAGGAGAAGAATGGTTGCTTCAATACTTCTGGCTCTAAATGCCCGATATGCGGCCGATGCCATATAATAGGCAAGGAGCGCAAACATCGTTGCCCCAAGGGGTGTCAAGATGTTTAAGAATAATTTCTGATACAAAGAGCCGGGGTCAATGCCGAAGAAAATTCCAATAAATGCCATTGCGCCCATACTGATGATAGTGACCAGACTATAGAATCTTTCAAGTTTCTTTCTTTTAATTATGTTTATATGATGGTTGATTAAATTCCCGATTCCCAAAACCAGGGCAAATGCCGAAAGAATCACCACCCACTTATTTATAACACTGTTAAATCCAATTGACAAGGGATGGGGAATGAAGAATTGAGCCGTCATAAGAATACCCATTGTCAAGCAGATAAAAAGTGGAATTCGCTGTCTCATTCTACCTTCAATATGGCAAGGAGATTAAATTTAAAAAATGATGCAACCGTTATAACAATCAAAATCACCAGCACCAGAATTTTTCCCCAATCCTGTGCCTTTAGCGAACCAACCAAAAGCGGTGCCCGCGAAAGATAGGCCGACGCAGCATAAACCTCTTCTCCGAGGAGTGTATAATCACAACTTGTTACAAAGAATGGAAGTTGAAGAACCTGGTCGGTCCCGGCAATCTGGAATGCCCCGGTCTGATTTCCAGTTTCGGCAATCAAAAGAGATTCGGCAAAGAAGGGCCCGATAAAAAAATTGGTTGCCGGTCTTTCCCTTAAGATAATTCCATTTATTGCTCCGGCATAACCAAATTGCGATTCGGTGAGGTATCGGACATAGTCCTCTTTGAACCGTTCAATCTTCCCCTGACTTAAAAATGCCTGTTGGACAACCTCACGGGCGACCGTAAAGACAACCGGATAACAATTCACGGCAATCAGTGGTGTATCATAATTTGCCACCCTTTTTGCCACTTCTCCGAGGATATTCATTGAGGCAATGGTTGCCGGATAGTCAATATCGCCAAGCCCGGGAACATATAAAATCGGCCTGCCCATCTCAGTTGCCCTGCCGATTGCCTCTTCAACCGCATCAAGTCCGGCAATCTTTCGGATAAAGATTTTATCCCTTTCTTTCGCCTTTTTTAAAAAGTAAAGGAGTAAGGCAGTGAAGACAACAATTGCAATCAAAATATTGATCCGGCCAAAATGGAAAATTTGAGGCGAGGAACTCACGACTGAACTTGTCTCCGAAAAATAAACTTTTTCACCCCTTATGGCAACCACTTTATATACATATTTCGCACCGTCTCTGGTTGTATTATCTTCATAACTGGTCAAATTTCCAGCAAAACCAATTTTCTTAAATGTAGTATCAGGCAGGGTTTTGCGAAATATCAAATAACCATCAAGACCTGAATCGGAAAGAAATTCCCAGGATAGAATAATACAACCACCCGCATCATTTGGCCGGTCTTTGGCAACAAAGAATTCCGGCCGCGGGGATAAAAAAATAAACAGCCAGATCACAGAATCTATTCTAATCAAAAAAATGACGGTGTCAATGGCACGCTACTTGTTTGTCATTGCGGGGCACATCAATGGGATTGCTTCGTCGCTTCTCGCAATAAAGCACGAGCGAAAACCCGCCAGGAAAGAGGGGAACAGATAAAATTGCTCTGCCCGCCCTCGGGGCTTAGAATAACCACCATCTAATCCGAATTATTCATACTATTTTTGGTAAATTTCGTTCAAATGCAATCCTAAAGCGGATTTACGCCATTTTTCAAGCGCAAAATTTTTGACACTCTGTTTTTTTCTTTTTGTCATTGCGAAAACGAGATTCCTCACCTGTCATTGCGAGTCCTCGCCCATTATCAATGGGCGGGACGAAGCAATCCGACAAAGTCGTTGCGAGCGATAGCGAAGCAATCTCTTGAGATTCTTCGTCCGCCTTCGGCGGACTCAGAATGACACTTCGTGTCAGATTGCCACGCCCTCGCCTTTGGCTCGGGCTCGCAATGACATTGAGTATGAATTAGGTTTGCAATTAGGAAAATCAAAATAAAAAAGTTGCCTGTCCTTTTTTTATTCTACATAGGTCATAAGGAAATTTTTATTCCCTTGCACCAGCATTTCTTAATAGCAATTCTATCGCTCTCCATCCAAGTTTGCGAGCCCGCATTAAAGCAGTCTTACCCTCATTATCTTTTGCATTTACATCAGCACCCTTATCTATGAGTAAACTCACTACCTCTGTATGACCATACCAGGCAGCCGCCTGGCTGACAGCCTGCATTAAAGCAGTCCGACCCCAATTATCTTTTGCATTTACATCAGCACCCTTATCTATAAGTAAACTCGCTACCTCTGTATGACCATACCAGGCAGCCTCCCAGCTGACAGCCCGCATTAAAGCAGTCTTACCTTCATTATCTTTTGCATTTACATCAGCACCCTTATCTATGAGTAAACTCACTACCTCTGTATGACCATTTTCGGCAGCCCACATTAAAGCAGTCATACCTATATCATCTTTTGCATTCATATCCGCACCCTTATCTATGAGTAAACTCACTACCTCTGTATGACCATTTTCGGCAGCCCGCCTTAAAGCAGTCCGACCCCAATTATCTTTTGCATTCATATCCGCACCCTTATCTATGAGTAAACTCACTACCTCTGTATGACCATTTTCGGCAGCCCACATTAAAGCAGTCTTACCCATATTATCTTTTGCATTCATATCCGCACCCTTATCTATGAGTAAACTCACTACCCTTGTATAACCATTTTCGGCAGCCAACATTAAAGCAGTCTTACCCATATTATCTTTTGCATTCATATCCGCACCCTTATCTATGAGTAAACTCACTACCCTTGTATAACCATTTTCGGCAGCCAACATTAAAGCAGTCCGGTTATAATTATACTTATCCCGGACATTTATATTTGGCTTGTTTTCAAGGCAGGCAAGTAAGGTATCCATATCCCCTGCTTTTGCCGCCTTAATTAAATCTTCATTCAAGCCCATTTTTTCCTCCTTTTTAGGCTTCATATAAAAAGAGCATAGCAGCCGATTAATTTATTCTGCTATATTTTATAATAATTTTTTATCAAACACATTTTTGAGAATTAGGATGCTCTGCCATAAATTTTTCATTCTCCCATAATATTTTATTTATAACGGACGGAACGCTTTCTTTGATAACTTCTATTATTATCTCTGCTGAAATCGGTTCTTTTTTCTCGTAAGCCTTCAGGGCAGCACTGTTAACAATACATTTTATGTCAGCAGGGGAGAATTTACCATAATCTTTGTGGAGTTCAGGAGAATTGTCGCCCTTTTCTTTTTCTCTCTTACTTAGTTCTTCTTCTCTGATTTCTGCACTTCTCTTAATGAGTTCTTCTTTTACCTTATTCAGCCCATCATTATCCAGACGTGTTGGTTTATTTTTAAGGTAGCGTTTAAACAACTCCATACACTCATCTTCTGTAGGCAGGGGAACATAGAAAGGATTGTCAAATCTTCCTGGACGAAGGAATGCGTCATCAATACTCTCGGGATGATTACTAATGGCAAACAGGAAAATAGGGGAATTTTGATAGGCCTCATTTTTTAACAGATGATCTATTTCCATAAGGAATGTCGGCACAATCCGTGCCATTGTTCCTGTCATATACTTTGCTTCACGCCTTGGGAAAAGTGCATCTGCTTCATCAAAGATTATTACACCACTTCCCTCGTTTTTGAATTTTTCGAACAATTCTTGGAGTACTTTTTTTATTTTACCTTCTCCTTCTCCCGGGAAACCTTGAATTATTGATGGGTGTATTTCAGCGTATTCTACCTCTAATTCACTTGCTACTGCCTGGGCAAAATGAGTTTTTCCCGTGCCAGGGGGACCAAAAAGAAAAAAGCCTCTACATATCCGAATATTATATTTTTTTGCATCAGGGTCATTACTTGCTTTCTTTAGCAAATTTATCATATCCTTGAGTTTTTTAAAACCCACTACATCCTCAAAACTTATTGGAATTTCTTGTAAGGATATGGAACTTTCTGCTGACGGTCCTCCCTTGAGTAATTCATTATATGTCTCTTCATCAATGTCGTATACCCGTGGCTCTGGACATTTTGTTTTGGCGTCGAATTTTAGTCCATATTTTTCAAGTTTCCTGCGTGCATTCCCTATTTCTTTATCCTCAACACTCTCAAGTTCTATCTTTAAATCAAGTGATACTTTTGAGAATTTAAATGGTGTATCTGGAAATTCCTTAGCCTCATCTTTTGCCTTATATACGCCAAACAGAGTATCCGTTGTTGCATCATATATGAAACCAGTATCACCTTCTTTAACATCCCGATATTTGTCCTTAGATAAGTCCCAAATATCAAGGATACATTTATTTTTAAGGCAATAATCTTTAACTTTGTCATTTTTTACAATACCGATAAAAATTTTTTTCTTATTATTCATTGTTCCTCCTTGTTTTAAAATAACAATTTAATGCCTTACCGATGCGATATATTTCTTCATCAGTAAGTAAACTGGGCCATTTTGTAATGATGATTGGCCTTTCTTTTTTATCCATGTCAGAAATCAAATTATTAAAGGTCGTATCATCCAAAAGATTTTTATCTGTTATGTCTATCAGGCGATTTGTATTTTGAAATAAATCTTTTATCTTATCTCTTGTTGTTTTATTATCCTGAAATTTTTTATTTGCTGGTGGATAAGCGATTATAACATGGGGCTGGAGCGTGTCATCCAAATCTTTTAAAAATATTTCTCGTTCCCTATCCCAATTCAGATCACTATTAATATTAATGTGGACTTTTTCTTCCAGTTTTCCAGGTGGACATCGGTATCGCCAGTATTCAGTAAAAAACTGAACATATCCAAGGGTCTTTCTTATCTCAGGTATATTAGGTTTCATAATTTTCAACATTCTTCCTCGTAGAGGATTTGGATTAAAAATAAGGGGCAGGGGGACATCCAGGGTTTCATATAAAATAACACCGGCGAATCTCTCAAAATTCACATAACCATCGCGAGGATACTCCTCAAGACCGAATTGCTTAAGCAAATCATAGGGATTTACGAACACATGCGAAATAATACTGGCTTCTGACAAAACATCGTTTGTTTTTACATACCGATTGTATTTCCAACTTTCGTATGAATCAGGTCCTCCCTCTGCCTCACCCATAAACCAAATTGGCGAAGTAATATTTCCATAGCCTGTATGATAAGGAGAATAATCCCTACATGTTCCTTCAAATTTTTTTTGCTTGTCTTCGTATCTCTTAAGTAACTGTTTGAATTTTCTAACCTTTTCGTTATTTGGCTCTTGGCATTTAAAATCTTCAATAACTTTCTCAAGAGGCGAGAAATTAAATGCTTTCCACATTTCAACGCCGACCTCTTCTAATTGATGCATAAACACCCTTTCTTATTTCTTGGCTGCATAGGGTATTTAATCTCCTTTCAACATTTATTATTTATTGTGTATTATATTCGTATTTATATCAATTGTCAATAATTTATTTGTATTCTTCACCAGTTGCTATTACTTGTAATATTAAGTTATTTTTTATACCAACAATGTGTGCAACTCATATTGACAAATAAAAAATTTTGGATATAATTTACACAATTAGGATAAATATGGGATACTATGAATCTTTTTCAAAACTCTGTAATGCCGTTCTCAATTGTCAGAAAAATACCTGTCCAAGGTTTGGTTGCCAACCATTTATATTTGAACGGAAGAATGATACTCCCGCGACAGTTAAAATATTATTTTTATCCGAGGAAATACCAGCAAATTATAAGGAACGGAAAAGGCAAGATATTATCTCTCACCTCAGGTCTGAGTGTCTAACCAGAGGAGGTATAGTTCCCAGTAGTATCTGCGCTATAATTGGAAGAAATTTTGATCCGCTGGAGGATGAAGATGTTTACTGGACAATGGGATTAAAATGCATTCCAAACAAAAACCATTATGAAGTAGAATCAACAATTGAAAACTGTCGTGAGTACCTTTTTAATGAAATTCTTTTAATGCCTCAATTAAAATACATTGTTGCCTTCGGTGAGAATGCTTTCCTTGCCTTAAATAAAATAAATTCTTTACCCTCTCACATGTGGAATAAAAAATTTAGTGAAATTGTCAATAATACACCTGTTACTGGTTTTGAAATGCAGATAAATGGTAGAAATATAGCAGTCATTCCTCTTTTCCACCCTTCCCATGATTATATCCATTATAATAAATCTCAAAATCATAATGCGAAAAAGTTGAAAGAGCATTTTATAGAAATACTCTCTAAAGAATGCAGGAGGTAAGAATGTATAAAAAAATTTATAAGAAAGTAAAAGCAGGGGGTAAATGGGGACTTGTTCTTTATATGGGTGAAGGAACTGCAAAAGAAATTCTCCCCTGTCAGTATGATTATATTCAAAAACCCAAATGTGGAATCATTATCGCAATGAAAGACAATAGATATGGATTATTTAACAAAAACGGCGAACCAATTGTGGATTTTGTCTATGACAATGAAACGCCTATTATTATATGCAACGAAATTTTATTTTCCTCCCAAAGAACCGGAGAGATTGATAATAATGAAAAAAGACTCTAAACAAGTCATTTTGAAAATAAATATAAATGATAAAAATGCCAAAAATATCTGTGAGGCAGACAAAATTACATATATGGATGGCAAAATATTTCAGTGTGAAGATGGTGATAAAAAATTCTTTTTCATTCCTGATAAAGGTAGAATTGACTTTATTGAGAAAAGAGAGTTCGTTAATGAAATGCTTGCTTTTAAAGGAATAAATGGAAAATGGGGGTATGTTAGTAAGGATGGAAATTTAATTGAACCGAAGTATGACGAAGCTAAAGATTTTACGAATGATGGAAAAGCTCTCGTAAAAGAAAATGGCAAGGAATTTTTTATTGATAAATCCGGCAAATGTGTGGGTGAACCTGAAGTTCAAAACTCATTACCTACGCGATGGTTTGAACATCCGTGTGATCGGTCTTCATCCAAAGAGTGAGGACGGATAGAAAAGAGTGCATAAACAATAAAGGTATTATTAGGAACCAAACTAAAGGAGATTATATGATTACTCAATTATGTGGTGAACTTGAGAAATGCATAAATAATAAAAATAGTGTTTGTCCTATCACCAAGTCGGATTGTTATAACCCTAATGGTGTTTCACTCATCTTCAGGAATACACTTCAAAGCCCAAAGTTTCTGGAGAAGAAAATAATTTTAATATCAGATGCCCCTTATAATTTTCCGGGTTCTCCCAACGGTTATCCCAATCTTAATGCCCAAACTGTAAATGAATTCATCAGATTGCACTTCCAACAATATGGGTTGGAGCGTGCTTCAGCAAGGAGGGGGCAGAACTTACCGCTTTCTGAATGTGTAGCCAAGCCTTCTGAAATCTTTGACTTTATCTATCTTACATTCCACCCTATTTTTAAGAACGCACTAAAAAGCCAATGGGCTCAAGAGTTTGTGGAACGAATTTACTGGACGAGTTACTGCAAAAGAAGTTATAAACAGACAGAAATGCCGAACTCCTGCGTGGAACTTCTTAAAAAAGAAATAGAATTATTGCAGCCGAATTTAATAATCTCGGTTATGAAGAAGGGAAGTTATCCTGTTATTTTTAGAGAGACTTATGATAATCTTGAGTTAAAACAGAATAAAGCAAAAGGAATTTTCAAGTGGACTTTTAACTGTGGCAATTCAACCACTGATATGGCAATATTTCCAAATCCCTCTGGTGCTAATGCGAAAATGAAAGGAGAATTCTATAATCAGAAGGATTATATAACTAATTTAATACATGGAATTCATAAAAGATTGTAATATAATTTATTATCAAAATAGGCGCTCTAAAAAAGGGGGATATAATGGCATATTGGTATGGGATTGTGAAAAAGGATAAAGTCGTCAGATAATTATATTCAAGTTACTCCAGAAGTTTCAGCATTGTCAATTTGGCGTAGATTTTGGTTATCAGTGAGGAGGGATTTTTTGCCACAATAAAGATTGCATTTGCGCTATCAATATCATTTTCTGGTTTCTCGGGCTTAACAATTCTTCCTCCAAATCCAATTGTTCTATTTACAAATAAATCAATTTTTCTATTACGGGGAAGGAATCTAAAGCAAGGTGTTACTGCCTCTATTCTACACAAATCACCACAGACTGCTTTTATCCTTATCAAATTTTGTTTCATCTTTTTTCGGTAATCACTTGAAAAGAAATCGCTACCACGGAAATTAAAGCATCTTGTTTTATAAAACACACATACCTGTAAGTTTCCGGTAGAATGATATTCGGGCAAATAACGAATGATGGCAGAAAACAATTTACAATTCTGACAGGCATCAAGAAAATTTAGAAATTCTGTGGTCATATTGGAACGAACTATCATTTTGCAGTAATCAATACCATCAAATTGATAGCGGTTACTCGTTGTGTAATCCATATTTTATAGTATACTTTTTATTATATAATTGTCAAGGGAGTAAAATTTAATCTGTCCTTGGCTTGTTTCAGGATTCAGAATAAAAGATAGAATTTTTTTCAAGAACATCTTGACATAAATGTATATTTGAATATAATATTTATGATTGATAAAGGGGTGATATGAATGAGGTTTATGAAGACGCTATGGATATGACATTAGAGGAGATTTATAGCAAAGCTCCAAATATAAGAAAAATTTCTGGAGAAATTTCTGGAGGTTTTATAGAGTACAGTTTTGTGGAGAATAAATATAATCCAGGTGCCTTTATTTTTTTCTTTACTGATAAAACAGATGCCGATATGGAATCTTATCCAAAACTTTATCCCCTTTGGGCACCGATAATTGATGGATTTTTTGTATCCCCTTTAGGAAGCCGTTTCCATGGCCGTATATCGTATCATAAATGGTCAACAGGAATTCCTGTTACATTTGAAGAATTTTTGCTTATTTTACTCACTGGAGAATGAGATGAAATTTTATAAATCATTTTTCCAACTATAAGGAGGTTTTTAATTATGAATGCGAAAGAACTCAGAGAGGTTATAAAGATTCATTTTGAGAAAAAAGTTCCGCTTCTAATATACGGACATCCAGGAATTGGGAAATCACAGATTACCAGAGAGACTGCTGAAGAATTAGGGGTAGAATTTATAGACCTGAGGTTATCACTTTTAGACCCGACTGATTTGCGTGGTTTTCCTTATGTAGACAAAGAAAAGAATATAACGCGCTGGTCTATCCCGGAATTTTTACCCCAAGGCAATTCTGAAAAAGGTGGAATTTTGATGCTTGATGAGATAAACCTTGCACCACCAATGGTGCAAAATGCCTCGTATCAACTCATACTTGATAGAAGGCTTGGGGAATATGTGTTGCCCCCAAACTGGTCTATAGTTGCGGCAGGAAATCTCTTATCTAAAGAAGGATATATTACCCAAATTCGTTCTGCATTACTTTCAAGGTTCTCTGTGGTTGAACTTGAAATTCCGACGGCAAAGGACTGGGTTATGGAATATGGAATTCCCAGGGGAATTGACGGCCGAATTATCACTTATTTAATTGCTCACCCTGATAAAATATATGAAGAATCTACATTGAAGAATTCGAACTTTCCTAATCCAAGAAATTGGGAGTTTTTATCAAAATTGATAAAAGATGTGCCGGCTGATAGTCCAACTTTTTATCAACTTGTTGTTAGCAGACTTGGATTTGGTGTGGGTGATGATTTTATTGCCTTTTTGAAAATAAAAATCCCCTGGGAAGATTGGCTTGATGAAAACAAACAACCCCAATTACCTGATTCATTAGATAAAAGGTGTGCCCTGATTGCAATTCTTGGGTCGGCGTCAGAACGTAAAAATGGTTTACTTCGCTTGATTTTGGCTTTAGAAAAAGAAGATAATTCTGAACTTGCCCTACTGGGGATTCATTTCCTAAGAAAAATCGTCCCTAAGCAAGAACTTATAGCCGACAAAAAGTTTCAGGAAGTTATTAGACATTTTGCTAAGTTACAAATTTTTGACTATTAAGAGGCTACGGCAATGGCCGAAGAACAATTAAGTGACCAAGAAATTCTAAAAATATTAAAAAATATTCGGCTTAGATTGTTAGTAGATTATCCCTATTTTGGATTTTTCGCAATGAACGGTGATATCATTCTGGTTGATGAACTTTCTTTCAATAGTTTTGCTGCAACTGATGGTAAAGATTACTTCTTCCTGCGGAAAACCGTGACTAACCAACGATTTAGAAGATTCTTGCCGATCATTTTTATTCATGAAATTCTTCATAATCAGTTGTATCATATGCCCAGAGGGAGTAATCGGGTGTGGATTCTCTGGTTGATGGCAATTGATTATGCCATTAACTCAATTATCAATAATACCTTGAGATTATCGCTTCCAGAATTTGCATTGTATGACTCTAAATTTGATGGCTGGTCTGCAGAAAGGATTTACTTCTATTTGCTCAGAGAAATACCTAAATCCAAATTATCTAAACTTATCTATGAGGATGAAATACTGAAGATTTCAGAAAATTGGGATGCCTATAGGCGACTTGAAAGAGACTACGAAGAGATTAAGAAAAGATTTAAATTAAAAGAACACATACGGATTTGTGGTCCACTTCCCAATCCAGATGATGTTGACCCTCAAAAGGCGCGTGAGAAATGGATGAAAATAAAGCAATTAATTCTCAAGGCGTTAAAATTTGCAAAATTAAAAGGGAACTTACCATTGGGCTTAGAACGTTTTGTTAAGGGGTTGCTTGAGCCGAAACTTGACCTTGCTGCGATTCTGGAAAATTTTGCATATAAAATTGGAAAGGGAATGGGTGATTATTCCTTCTTTTATAGGAACATAAAAAGGGAGAGCGATTATCTGCTTCCGGGCACTGCGCAGATAAAAAGAAATTTAGTAATTGCGGTTGACACCTCTGGTTCAATTGATGATGAAACTTTGCAAATGTTTTTATCTGAAGTTTCAGCAATTAAGGATTCGGGGGTAAAGTTCATCTTGGCAACAGTAGATGTAAAGACCTATGGGAAAATAGAGATTTCTGAGTATGATGACTTTGTTGAAACAATAATGGAAAAAAAGCCTATTAAAGGTGGTGGTGGGACAGATTTCCGGGAATTTTTTGATTGGCTTCAAACACTGGAAGAGCCTGTTGATGGGGTTATATTCTTCACCGATGGTAATGCATATTATCCTGAAAAAGAAAAGAACCCACCGTATCCAGTTCTATGGATTATAACAGATGTCCATTATTTAAACGCGCCTCCTTTTGGAGAAACATACTATATGCCCAAGGATGGAAAAATGATGCTGGCAAGAGACTAATTGGGTAATTCTACCTCCTTGCATATCCAAAAAAATTCACGGTTTTTTACAACACCAAATGCAATCCTTTTACCATCGGGGCTGAAACTGAAACTTGAATTAAAAATCCAGGTGTATTCTCCTATTTCTATCTCATTAATCATCAGTATAAATCTTTTACCCTTATGGGCAAGGTAAGCTATTTTTGGTCCATAAGGAGTGCTTCCATAATACTCTATAAATTTATATTTTTTACCCTCTTTATCCCCATAAACAATAAAATACTTTTCTTTTTCTGACGCGATGTAAATTAATCTTGAACCATCATGACTGAATAACAGATAAGAAACATCATCATAATATTTTCCCTCTTGCCCATCAATCACCACACATTCCTTTCCATTTTTATATGCACCATAGGCAACTTTAGAACCATCAGGACTGAATACAAGCTCCGAAACAACACCATCATAATATTTTCCCTCTTGTCCATCAATCACCACACATTCCTTTCCATCTTTCCTTGCGATATAGGCAAATTTTAAACCATCAGGACTGAATACAGGCGCCAAAACATCATCATAATATTTTCCTTCTTGCCCATCAATCACCACACATTCCTTTCCATCTTTCCTTGCGATATAGGCAAATTTTAAACCATCAGGACTGAATACAGGCGCCAAAACATCATCATAATATTTTCCCTCTTGCCCATCAATCACCACACATTGCTTTCCATCTTTCCTTGCGATATAGGCAAATTTTAAACCATCAGGACTGAATACAATCTCCGAAACATCATCATAATATTTTCCTTCTTGCCCATCAATCACCACACATTGCTTTCCATCTTTCCTTGCGATATAGGCAAATTTTAAACCATCAGGACTGAACATCGGATAACAAATATAGTCATAGGATTCAACCTCTTCATCCTCTAACACAATGAAATACCTTCCTTCTCTTTCTGCCACATAAACCAATTTTGAACCACCGGGGATAAATGTGAAATCTGCTCCAACATAGTCATAATGTTTTCCCTCATTCCGTCTTCCTTCCTTATCCACAAGCACAATGAAAAATTTACCACTCTTCCGTGCACGAAACGCCAATTTTGAACTATCAGGACTGAATACCGGGATATCAACATAATCATAAGGTTCTCCCTCGTCATCTCCCAATACAATATAGAAATTTCTTCCTTCTTTTGCTCTGAAAGCAAGTCTTAAACCATCAGGACTGATAACCGGTTTTTCGGTCTCATCATAGTATTTACTTATCCTGCCATCAAACCAAATACATTCTTTGTCTCCGTTTATTACATTAAGATAGGGTTTACCTTCAGAAGCAAAATTTAAATACAATTTTTCACAATCACCAAATGTGCAAACCAACTTTTCGTTTCTTATAAATGCCAATTTATTTTCAAGGGTGAGCCCAGTATAAAAAACATTTTTTCCATCTTTTGAAAATTTTACATCTAATAAATCACAACTTGCTATTTCATCGGGTATAGTAGCAACCTTTGTTTCGCCGAGGTTTTGAAAAAGAAATCCACTATTAGTCTCCATCTTTAACTCCTCTTTTGCCTCGGGAAAATATGTATAATGGAAGAATAAATTCTGCAGTCTATACAAAAGTTTTTTTCAAATTCACCTTGTTTGTCTGCGTAATTCATAACCAGTTCTTTGAATCTTTGCATTTTCTGTTCTCTGTTTAGAGGATTTACCATTATAATAACCATTTTAATGGAAGTATATACATAAATGCAAAAAAGTCAATGATTGAAATGGGGAATGCTTAAAAGTGCGGAAATTGGAACAGAAAAAGGGGACAGACTACTTTTTTCAACAAGACAATTTCTATAGGCATCCATCTGGATTACTAAATCCTAAATTCTAATTTCCAAATCCTAAACAAATTCCAATATCCAAACAAATCTTTGGAAAATTTTGTAGGGCAAGGCTTTAGGTTTGCATTTAGGAAATCAAAAGAGACAACCTTTGTGATTGTCCGTCTGTAATTCAACAAAAAATAATGGAGTGATACTGCCGAGCAAGCTCGGCACTCCGGGATGGTTGGCGGAGTAGAGAAATTTGTTTCGCACTAAAAGACACAGACCAGAGTCTGCTACTCCCAAAAACTTAACTATTACCGAGCAAACCCCTGCTCAATACGGAGGCAGTCCCTGTCCCTACATTATTGGTTTCTGGTTTACATGGTCTGTTTTTTGCATTAATCAGAATGTGAAATTTTCCAACTGCTATCTTAATTGCAAGGCTAAACCTGAAAAATGCACGAAAATGTAGCATTTTTCTCCTTAAATTTGCAAAGATCCGCAATTTTACGCACTTTTTTAATGGTCACTATTTTTGCATTTTTAGCAAATCAAACAAAATTTATCACTTTAACTCTAACACCTCAAGTTTCTTAAGGGCATAATTGAAAACGTCCTGATAAATAAATCCTTTGGGCAGTTTGAGAATATTCT